>Ga0209051_1000101_pt1 | contig 163793 bp, 153 predicted proteins | sample AraplaCvi_mMS_r2_2_FD_184286 | JGI IMG/M metagenome (GOLD analysis project Ga0209051, IMG submission 184286) | Arabidopsis root microbial communities from North Carolina, USA - plate scrape MF_Cvi_mMS_r2 (SPAdes) (version 2) | ecosystem: Host-associated > Plants > Roots > Endosphere | place...
TTGCGGTACCAGCCGCCCATCTGCGTGCCGGTGTTGCCGGCGCTGGCGGTGCGGAAGTTGTACTGCGCGAAGAAGGCGTCGAGCAGCTTGCGGCCGTTGCCGTACTCTTTCCACGAGTCGTTCTGGCGAGCCGTCAGGCCGAAGGGCACGGCGCAGCTGAACGCGAAGATCGGGTCCTTGCCGGTGAAGTAGTAGGCAGCGGATTGCGCCATTTCGAGCGTGTCGGCCTGCAGGGCATCGACCACGCCGAACGCGGGCATCAGTTCGCCGGCGGGGTGGACCGAGATTTCGAACTTGCCACCGGACAGCGCCTTGACCGTCTTCGAGAGCATTTCAGCGCTGCCGAAGATGGTGTCCAGGGAGCGGGGGAAGCTCGAGGCCAGGCGCCAGCGAACCGCGGCCTGCGCATGGACGGCAGGGGCGATGCCAGCGGCCAAAACGCCGGCGATGCCCGCGTTTTTGATGAGGGAACGACGATCCATTGAATTCACTCCGAGTGCTTTGGAAAAAACAAAACGCGGCTTGTGACCGCGTCAGGGACTTTTGTGAGTCCTTTTGATTGTAAAAACGCGCTTACAGGTGGCCGGCGGGGGTTTACCCTGCGACCTCTTGTCAAATGAAGCGTTTCTTGATCGCGGCGGCGATGCCGTCGGCATCGAGGCCGATCGATGCGAGCAGCTTGGCCGGATCGCCGTGCTCGATGAAGCGGTCGGGCAGGCCCAGTTGCAGCACCGGCTTCTGCACGCCCGCGGCCTGCAGGGCCTCGACCACCGCACTGCCCGCACCGCCCATGATGGCGCCCTCTTCGAGCGTGACGAGCGCGTCGTGCGTGCCCGCCACCTGCAGCAGCAACTCGACGTCCAGCGGCTTGGCCCAGCGCATGTTGACCACGGTGGCGTCGAGCGACTCGGCCGCGGTGAGCGCCGGGTACAGCAAGGTGCCGAACGCGAGGATGGCGATGCGCTGGCCTTCGCGGCGGACTTCGCCCTTGCCGAAGGGCAGCGCATCGAGCGTGAGGTGCGGCGTGGTGCCGGCGCCCGCGCCCCGCGGGTAGCGCACGGCCACCGGGTGGTTCTGTTCGTAGGCGCTCGTCAGCAACTGGCGGCACTCGCGCTCGTCGGCCGGGCAGGCGATGCTCATGTTGGGAATGCAGCGCAGGAACGGGATGTCGTACGCACCCGCGTGCGTCGCGCCGTCGGCACCCACCAAGCCCGCGCGGTCGAGCGCGAACACCACGGGCAGGTTCTGGATCGCCACGTCGTGGATCAGCTGGTCGTAGGCGCGCTGCAGGAAGGTCGAGTAGATCGCGACCACGGGCTTCAGGCCCTCGCAGGCCAGGCCGGCCGCGAAGGTGACGGCGTGCTGCTCGGCGATGCCGACGTCGTAGTAGCGGTCAGGGAAGCGCTTTTCGAACTCCACGAGCCCCGAGCCTTCGCGCATCGCGGGCGTGATGCCCACGAGGCGGCCGTCGTGCGCGGCCGTGTCGCACAGCCACTGGCCGAAAACCTGCGTGAAGGTCTGCTTGGCCGCCGTGGTCGACTTGACCAGCCCCACCTGCGGATCGAACTTGCCCGGGCCGTGGTAGGCCACCGGGTCGGCCTCGGCGAGCTTGTAGCCCTGCCCCTTTTTCGTGACCACGTGCAGGAACTGCGGGCCGTCCAGGTGCTTGAGGTTCTCGAGCGTGGGCACCAGCGAGTCGATGTCGTGGCCGTCGATGGGGCCGACGTAGTTGAAGCCGAACTGCTCGAACAGCGTGGCCGGCACGACCATGCCCTTGGCATGCTGCTCCAGGCGCTTGGCCAGCTCGAACAGCGGCGGCGCATTGCGCAGCACGCTCTTGCCGACGCTCTTGGCGGCGGCGTAGAAGTTGCCGCTCATGAGCTGCGCGAGGTAGCGGTTGAGCGCGCCCACCGGCGGGCTGATCGACATGTCGTTGTCGTTCAGGATGACCAGCAGCTTGCAGTCGCACACGCCCGCGTTGTTGAGCGCCTCGAAGGCCATGCCGGCCGTGAGCGCGCCGTCGCCGATGATGGCCACGGCATGGCGCTTCTCGCCCTTCTGCTTGGCGGCCATGGCCATGCCGAGCGCGGCCGAGATGCTGGTCGACGAGTGGGCGGTGCCGAAGGTGTCGTATTCGCTCTCGGTGCGCTGCGGAAAGCCCGAGATGCCGCCGAGCTGGCGCAGCGTGGGCATGCGCTCGCGCCGGCCCGTGAGGATCTTGTGCGGGTAGGTCTGGTGGCCCACGTCCCACACCAGCCGGTCGTGCGGCGTGTTGAATACATGGTGCAGCGCCACCGTCAGCTCGACCGTGCCGAGGTTGGAGCTCAGGTGGCCGCCGGTGCGCGAGACGTTGTCGAGCACGCAGGCGCGCACTTCGTCGGACAGCTGCTTGAGCTGGGCCCGGTCGTACTGGCGGATCGGCGAAGGGTCGTGGAGAGTGGGAAGCAGCGGAGCCATGGAGGTGGGTTCTTTTTTCTTCTCAGCGGTCGCGGTCGACCACCATGTGGGCCAGGGCGCGCAATGCGGCAGTGTCGGGCAGGCCGCTCTTGTTCAGCGCGGCGATGGCATCGGCAAGAAGCTGGCTCGCCTGCGCGCGCGCGCCGTCCAGGCCGAGCAGCGACACGTAGGTGGGCTTGTCGGCCGCGGCATCCTTGCCGGCGGTCTTGCCCAGGGTTTGCGAGTCGGCGGTGACGTCGAGGATGTCGTCGACCACCTGGAACGCCAGGCCGATGGCGGCGCCGTAGTCGCGCAGCGCCGCCAGCGCGGCCGGCGACACGGAGCCGCAGGCGGCGCCCATCTCGACGCTGCCCTGCAGCAGCGCGCCGGTCTTCAGGCGGTGCATTTCGCGCAGCTGGGTTTCGTTCAGTGCGATGCCGACGCTGGCCAGGTCGATGGCCTGGCCGCCGGCCATGCCCTGGCTGCCGGCCGCACGCGCCAGCAGGCGGCACAGCAGGGCCTGCATGGCGGCGGGCACCTCGTCGCCCTCGGGTGCGAGCAGCTCGAAGGCCAGCGCCTGCAGCGCGTCGCCCGCGAGCAGCGCGTCGGCTTCGCCGAACTTCACGTGCACGGTGGGCTTGCCGCGGCGCAGCACGTCGTTGTCCATGCAGGGCAGGTCGTCGTGCACCAGCGAATAGGCGTGGATGAGTTCTGTGGCGCAGGCCGCACGCAGCGCGGCGTGGGCATTGCCGCCGACCGCTTCATTGGCCGCGAGCACCAGCAGCGGCCGCAGCCGCTTGCCGCCGTCGAGCACGGCATAGCGCATGGCGTCGCCTAACAGCACCGGCGCATCGACGCCGACCCAGCGCGACAGCGCCGCCTCGACCGCGGCCAGGTGGGGCTCGGCCCAGTTGGCCAGCGTCTTCGCGTCCCAGGGGGTGATGGCGGTGGAAGTCATCGGGACGGCGCTCATTCGGCCGTCCAGGGCTTGAGGCTGCCTGCGTCGAGCACCTTGATCTGGTCCTCGACCGCCTGCAGCTTGTCGCGGCAGAAGCCGAGCAGTGCGGCGCCGCGCTGGTAGCTGCCCAGCAGCTGGTCCAGCGGCAGCTGGCCCGATTCGAGTTCTGCAACCAGTTGTTCCAGTTCCTGGAGCCCGGCTTCGTAGCTGGCGGGCAACGGCCCGGTGTCGGGCGTGGCCGCCGGGCTGGTCGTGGAAAGAGAAGGCACCTTGGGCATGCAACGAATCGTGGATGAAACGGAACATTTTAGGGCGGGGGCGCAACGAACCGCCGGGCAGCCCGCGCACGCGCGCGCGACCCTTTGCAACACCCTGTATGGCGCCCGGCCATGCGAGGCCAAAACCCGGCGGGCGCAAAAATGCCCCCCGGGTACAATCCCCGCTTCCCCCCGCCGGTCGCACCGGCACACCTCTTCGGGCCGTCACCCTTGCAGACGGCGCCTTCCGTTTTTTTCTTTTTTTCTCCCTGTGGGGAGCTTGGTCAGGTCCTCCATGTCTGATTTAAGTCTTCAACTGCAGCAGGCCGCGAGCCAACTTCCAGTTACCGCGTATTTCGACGAGGCCCTGTACGCCCGCGAAATGCAGAACCTTTTCGCGCGAGGGCCCCGCTACGTCGGGCACCGACTGGCCGTGCCCGAGCCGGGTGACTTCCACACCCTGCCGCAGGAACACCAGGGCCGCGCGCTGGTCCACACGCCCAAGGGCGTGGAGCTCATCTCGAACGTCTGCCGCCACCGCCAGGCCCTGATCCTGCAGGGCCGGGGCCAGCTCGACGCCCAGACCGGCGGCAACATCGTCTGCCCCCTGCACCGCTGGACCTACGCCGCGAAAGATGCGCGCACCACCGGCACGCTGATCGGCGCCCCGCATTTCGACCAGGACCCGTGCCTGAACCTGCACAACTACCCGCTCACCGAATGGAACGGTCTTCTGTTCGAGAAGAACGCCGACGGCAGCGGCCGTGACGTGGCGGCCGACATGGCGGGCCTGGGCCCGCAGGCCGACCTCGACTTCTCGGGCTACGCGCTCGACCGCGTCGAGCTGCACGAGTGCAACTACAACTGGAAGACCTTCATCGAGGTCTACCTCGAGGACTACCACGTCGGCCCGTTCCATCCCGGCCTGGGCAGCTTCGTCACCTGCGACGACCTGCGCTGGGAGTTCAAGCCCGAGTTCTCGGTGCAGACGGTGGGCGTGGCCAACCGCCTGGGCCGCGCGGGCAGCCCGGTCTACCAGAAGTGGCAGGAGCAACTGCTCAAGTACCGCGACGGCAAGCCGCCGAAGTACGGCGCGATCTGGCTCACCTACTACCCGCACGTGATGATCGAGTGGTACCCGCACGTGCTCACGGTGTCGACGCTGCACCCGGTGAGCCCGACCAAGACGCTCAACATGGTCGAGTTCTTCTACCCCGAGGAAATCGTCGCCTTCGAGCGCGAATTCGTCGAGGCCCAGCAGGCCGCCTACATGGAGACCTGCGTGGAAGACGACGAGATCGCCGAGCGCATGGACGCCGGCCGCCGCGCGCTCATGCTGCGCGGCGACAACGAAACCGGCCCCTACCAGAGCCCCATGGAAGACGGCATGCAGCAGTTCCACGAGTGGTACCGCAACGCGATGCAACAACCACGCGCCTGAACGCCGCCCGCCCCGCACCCGCCGGGGCTTTCTTTTTTCTGATCTGGATGTCAATCGATGCAAGCGCTGTGGATGGTGCTCGGGGCCTTTCTGTTCGCCACCATGAGCGTGGTCGTGAAGGTGGCCTCCGAATGGTTCAACAGCGGTGAGATGGTCCTGGGGCGCGGCCTCATCGGCATCGTGTTTCTCTGGCTGCTGGCGCGCAACCGCGGCACCTCGCTGGCCACCAAGTACCCCGGCATGCACGCCTGGCGCAGCACCATCGGCGTGGTGTCGCTGGGCGCGTGGTTCTACGCCATCGCCCACATGCCGCTGGCCACGGCCGTCACGCTCAACTACATGAGCAGCGTGTGGGTCGCGGCCTTCCTGGTCGGCGGCGCGCTGCTGGCCTGGGTGCCGGTGCCCGGGCGCGACGGCCGCATCGAGCGCCCGCCGCTGCAGGGCCCGCTGGTGATGACGGTGCTCGCGGGCTTTGCCGGCGTGGTGCTCATGCTCAAGCCCACGGTGGGCGGTGGCGACGGCTTCGCGGGCATGCTGGGCCTGCTGTCGGGCGTCACGGCCGCCTTTGCCTACATGCAGGTGGTGGCGCTGTCGCGCATCGGCGAGCCCGAGCTGCGCACGGTCTTCTACTTTGCGGTCGGCTCGGCCGTGGCCGGCGCCTTCGCCACGGCCGCGACCGGGTTTTCGGGCGGCAGCTCGTGGACGTGGCAGCATGCGCTGTGGCTGCTGCCGATCGGCCTCTTGGCCGCCCTCGGACAGCTGTGCATGACCCGCGCCTACGCCACCGCTAAGACCCAGGCCGGCACACTGGTGGTGGCGAACCTGCAATATTCGGGCATCGTGTTCGCGGCCTTCTACAGCGTGGTGCTGTTCGACGACCGCATCGACGCCGCCGGCTGGGCCGGCATGGCGCTGATCATCGCCAGCGGCATCGCGGCCACCGTGCTGCGCCAGCGGGCCGTGCCGAAGGCGCCGGCCGAGGAACACTGAACGCAGCAGCCACGGCACCCATCGCCGAACCATTTTTCGAAGGAGCTTTTGCCATGTACACCACCCTCATCTCCGTCGAACAACTCAGGCAGCTGCGCGAGGGCGACTCGCCCCTCATGGTGTTCGACTGCAGCTTCGACCTCATGAAGCCCGAGGCCGGCGCGCAGCTGTATGCCGCCGCACACATCCCGGGCGCGCAGTACGCCAACCTCGACACCGACCTCAGCGCCAAGCATGGCCTGCCCGGCGCGCACGGCGACGTGGTGGTGGCGCAGGACGACGGCGTGCCCGCCTCGGGCGGGCGCCATCCGCTGCCCAGCCGCGAGAAGTTCGCGGCCTGGCTCTCGTCGGTGGGCTTCTCCAACACGATGCAGGCCGTGGTGTACGACCGCAACGGCGCCAACTACTGCGGGCGTCTGTGGTGGATGCTCAAGTGGATGGGCCACGACGCCGTGGCCGTGCTCGACGGCGGCCTGCAGGCCTGGCAGGCCGCGGGCGGCGAAGTGACCGACCGCGAAGAGCCGGCGCGCTTCCAGTCGAATTTCGTACAGGGCGAACCGATCGCCAAACTCGTGACCACCGACACCGTGGTGCGCCGGCTCGGCCAACCTGACCAGCAGCTGATCGACGCGCGTGCCGGTGCACGTTACCGCGGCGAGGTGGAACCTCTGGACCCGATCGCGGGTCACATCCCCGGGGCCCTGAACCGGCCCTTCGCCGACAACATCGGTCCCGACGGCAAGTTCAAGCCCGCCGCGCAACTGCGCGCCGAGTTCGAAGCACTGCTCGCGGGGCGCGATGCGGCGACCGTCGTCCACCAGTGCGGCAGCGGCGTGAGCGCCGTGCCCAACCTGCTCGCGATGCAGATCGCGGGGTTCGGGACGACCGCGCTCTATGCCGGCAGCTGGAGCGAATGGAGCAACACGCCGGGGCTGCCGACCCGGCAAGGCGCAGAACCATGATGCACACCCTGCACACCCGACTTCGACGCACGTCGTCCGGCTTCGCACTGACCGCCGCCGCACTGTTCGCGGCCGCCGCCCTTCCCGCACAGGCCCAGCAACAGCACGCGCATGTGCACGGCCAGCTCAAGCTCGACGTGGCCATCGACGGGCCCACCATCGTGATCGCCATGGAATCGCCGCTGGACAACATCGTCGGCTTCGAGCGCGCGCCCAAGACCGACGCCGAGAAGAAGACCGTCGAAGCCGCCATCGCCCAGCTGCGCGCGGCCGACAAGCTCTTCACCATCGACCCCGCCGCCAACTGCAAGCTCGGCCCCGTCGACCTGCGCTCCGGCGCGCTCGGCCTGGGCAACCCCGACCCCGCCGAATCGAGCGGGCACGCCGACCTCGACGCCTCTTTTTCCTTCAACTGCACCCAGGCCGCCGCCGCGAAGTTCATCGACCTGAACCTGTTCGCGGCCTTCAAGGGCGCACGCCAGATCGACGTGCAGATCGCCACCGCGCAAGGCCAGTTCAAGCGCCAGCTGAAGCGCCCGGGCGGCGCGCAGGCGGCGCAGCCTTCCCGCCTGACGCTGGGCAAGTGACAGCGTGAGCACCCTCCCGCAGGCCGAGACCACGCACTTGCGCGTCGTGCTCGCCGCCGAAGCCCTGCGCTTCACCTGGCCCGGCGTGAAGACACCCTGCATCGACATCGAGGCCCTGCGCATCACGGCGGGTGAGTCCGTGTTCCTGCACGGCCCGAGCGGCTGCGGCAAGAGCACGCTGCTGTCGCTCTTGGCCGGCGTGCTGGTGGCCGACGAAGGCCGCGTCACGCTGCTGGGCCACGACTGGGCCAAGCTCTCGGGCACGCAGCGCGACCGCGCCCGCGTGGCGCACGTGGGCTACATCTTCCAGCAGTTCAACCTGCTGCCCTACCTGAGCGTGCTCGACAACGTGCTGCTGCCCTGCCGTTTCTCGGCGCGGCGCGAGGCGCAGGCCGCGCGCAACGGCAGCTCGCGCGACGAAGCCGAGCACCTGCTCGACCAGATGGGCCTGGACCGCGCGCTGTGGAAGCGCCAGGCGCTGCAGCTCTCGGTGGGCCAGCAGCAGCGCGTGGCCGCGGCGCGCGCGCTCATCGGCCAGCCCGAGGTCGTCATCGCCGACGAGCCCACCTCCGCGCTCGACGAAGACCGGCGCGAAGCCTTCCTCGACGTGCTGCTCACGGCCTGCGCCGTGAACCACAGCGCGCTCGTGTTCGTGAGCCATGACCAGCGCATCGCGCAGCGCTTTGCGCGGCACGTGCTGCTGCCGGAGATCAACCGTGCGGCGTCGAGCGCGATGGCGGTGGACGCATGAGAGCTCTTTTCTCGATCGCATGGCGCAGCGCCTGGAACCGCCGCTTCACGCTCGCGCTGACGGTGTTCTCGATCGCGCTGTCGACCTTCCTGCTGCTGGGCGTCGAGCGCATCCGCACCGAGCTGCGCGAGAACTTCGCCTCGTCGGTCTCGGGCACCGACCTCATCGTGGGCGCTCGCACCGGCTCCACGCAGCTCTTGCTGTATTCGGTGTTCCGCATCGGCGCGGCCACCAACAACATCTCGTGGAAGAGCGTGCAGGCGCTGCAGGCGCACCCCGGTGTCGACTGGGTGGTGCCGCTGTCGCTGGGCGACTCGCACCGCGGCTTCTCGGTGCTCGCCACCACGCCCGAGTACTTCACGCACTTCCGCTACGGCGACCGCCAGACCTTGAAGCTGCGCGAAGGCAAGCCCTTCGATGCGCTGTTCGATGCCGTGGTCGGCGCCGAGGTGGCCGACAAGCTGGGCTACCACGTGGGCCAGAAGATCACGCTGGCGCACGGCAGCGGCGAACTCAACGTGGCCGAGCATGCCGACAAGCCCTTCACCGTGGTGGGCGTGCTCGCGCGCACCGGCACGCCGGTCGACCGCACGGTGCACATCGGCCTCGCTGCGATGGAAGCCATCCACCTCGAATGGGTGGGCGGCGCGCCGATGCCGGGCGTGAAGATTCCGGCCGAGCAGGTGCGCAAGTTCGACCTCACGCCCAAGAACGTGACAGCCGCGCTCGTGGGCCTGAAGAACCGCGCCGCCGTGTTCGGCGTGCAGCGCTGGATCTCCACCTACACCGGCGAGCCGCTGATGGCCATCCTGCCCGGCGTGGCGCTCGACGAACTGTGGAGCGTGATCGGCATCGGCGAGAACGCGCTGCTGCTGATGTCGGCCCTGGTCGCGCTCGTGAGCCTCGCGGGGCTGGTGTCGGTGGTGATGGCGGGCCTGAACGAACGCCGCCGCGAGCTCGCCGTGCTGCGCGCCGTGGGCGCGGGCCTGCGCCACGTGCTGGCGCTGCTGGCGCTCGAAGGCGCGCTGGTCACCGTGCTGGGCGTGCTGCTCGGCGTGACGATGGCGGTGCTCGGCATCGCCCTGCTCTCGCCATGGCTGCAGGCGCAGTTCGGACTGACGCTGAGCCTGTCCGAACCTACACTGAACGAATGGCTGCTGACGGCGAGCCTGCTGGTCGCCGGCTGGCTCGCGAGCCTGCTGCCCGGCATCCGGGCCTACCGACTGTCGCTGGCCGACGGCCTTTCTCCGAGAATCTGACCATGACGAAGACCTCCACACCCCGCGTGCTCACCGCCCTGTCGATGCTGCTGGCCGGCGCCGGCCTCGCAGCCGCCGCCTGGGCCGCCGAGCCCGCACCGAAGGACACCACCGCGACCAACCCGCTGGGCGGCAAGCCGGCCGCGGCCGCGCCCCAGGCCGCGGCGGGCCAGCCGCGCCAGATCAGCTGGGAAGAGCTGGTGCCCAAGGACTGGGACCCGGCCAAGGCCTTCAAGGGCATCGACCTGAGCACGCTCGACGACGGCGACCCGCGCGCCAACGAACTGCTGATGAAGATGCAGGAGGTGTCGAACAACGCGCCCACCAACCCCGCGCTCAACGGCGTGGAAGTGAAGATCCCCGGCTTCATCGTGCCGCTCGAAGAGGCCAAGGGCGAGGTCACCGAGTTCCTGCTCGTGCCCTACTTCGGCGCCTGCATCCACACGCCGCCGCCGCCGGCCAACCAGATCCTGCACGTCATTCCGCAAAAGGGCGCCAAGTTCCGCGCCATGGACACCGTGTGGGTCACCGGCAAGCTGCAGACGCTGCGCAACGACTCGATGATGGGCGTGAGCGGGTACCACGTGAAGGCCAGCAGCGTCACCAAGTACTCGGGCGGCGCCAAGTAACGGCAGAGGTTCTTCCCCGGGCGATCGCCACGTCGCCCGGTGGTCTCGTGGTCCTGCGCCGACAGCACAGGCGGCGCACCGCCGACACAGACCGTTGCATCCGGGGCGCAGGCTGTGTCATCGCCTGCTCTGGCCCGCCGTTGAAGGAGTTCCGGGCACCCTGCCGGCGTCTTCAGGACATGCCAGATGACACCCTCTCCCCACCGCCCCCTCCTTCAGCGGCGCCTCATGGCTTCGCTGTGCGTCGCAGCGTTGTTCGTTGCAGGCTGCGACAAGCCCGCACCACCACCTCCCGCCGCTGAAGCACCGGCCACCCAGGCACCAGCCCCCGCGCCCGTCGCCGCACCGGTGCCGGCCGCCTACACGCCACCCTCGGCCGAGCAGCTGTACCAGCTGGTCGCACCGATTGCGCTGTACCCCGACAAGCTCGTCGCGCAGATCCTGGCCGGTGCCACCTACCCCGATCAGATCACCGCGGCCCACGGCTGGCTGCAGCAGAACCCCACGCTCAAGGCCGGCCCGCTCGCCGACGCCGCCAACCAGCAGCCGTGGGACCCGAGCGTGAAGTCGCTCACCGCGTTCCGGCCCGTGATGGACCAGATGGCCGGCAACATCGCGTGGACCACCTCGCTGGGCAAGGCCTACTACAACGACCCGGCCGACGTGATGAACGCGATCCAGGTGATGCGCCAGCGCGCGTCGAAGGCCGGTCGCCTCAAGAACAACGACAAGCTGCGCATCGCGCGCGCCGCGACGCCGCCCAACTACACGCCCGCGCCCGACATGCAGCCCATGTACGCGGGCCCCACGGTGATCGAAGCGCCCGAAGAGCTCATCACCATCGAGCCCGTGCAGCCCGACGTGGTGTACGTGCCGCGCTACGACCCGCAGGTCGTGTACGACACGCCCGTGGCCGTGTACCCCGGCTATGCCTATGCTCCGCCGCCCGTGGTGGTCGAGCCCGGCTACAGCCGTGGCCAGGTGGCCGCGGTGGGCGCGCTGGCCTTCGGCAGCGGCGTGATCGTCGGCTCGGCGCTGGAGCGCCACGACTGGGGCTGGAACGCCTGGAACATGAACTGGGGCGCACCGCGCTGGCGCGACCGCGCGGCGCCGCCGCCACCGGCCTACCGGCCTGCGGTGGTCTACAACAACAGCACGTATGTCTCGCGCTCGACCACGGTGGTCAACAACGTGCGCAACGTCTACAACAACAACTACGCAGGCGATCGCAGCGGCCCGCCGACCGGTGCGGCGGCATGGCAGGCGGCGCAGCAGCAAGAGCAGCTGCAACAACAGGCGCGTGCCCAACAGCAACAGCAACAACAAGCGCTGATGCAGCAGCAGGCGGCCCAGAACCAGGTGCGCGAGCAACAGCAGGCGCAACAGGAACAGGCACGGCGCCAGCAACAGGTGCAGCAGGAACAGGCCTTGCGCCAGCGCCAGGACCAGCAGGAGCAGGCACGACGCCAGCAGATGCAGCAGCAACAAGCGGCACAGAACCAGCAACGTCAACAACAGGCGCAGCAGGAGCAGGCACGGCGTCAGCAGCAGATGCAGCAGGACCAGGCCTTGCGCCAACGCCAGGATCAGCAGGAACAAGCCCGTCGCCAGCAGATGCAGCAACAGCGGGCCACGCAGGACCCGCAGCGTCAACAACAGGCCCAGCAGGAGCAGGCACGGCGCCAGCAGCAAGCGCAGCAGGAACAGGCACTGCGTCAGCGGCAAGACCCGCAGGAGCAAGCCCGTCGCCAACAGATGCAGCAACAGCAGGCCACGCAAGACCCGCAACTTCAACAACAGGCGCAGCAGGAACAGGCACGACGCCAGCAGCAAGCGCAACAGGAGCAGGCACTGCGTCAACGCCAGGACCCGCAGGACCAAGCCCGTCGCCAGCAGCAGGCGCAGCAGCAGGAACAGGCGTTGCGCCAACAACGCCAGGACCCGCAGGAGCAGGGCCGCCGCCAACAGATGCAGCAGCAACAGGCACAACAGGAACAGCTACGTCGCCAGCAGGAACAGCAGCAGGCCCAGGCCGCCCAGCAACAGCAACGGCAGGCGCAGCAGGAACAGGCCCGGCGCGCGCAGCAGATGCAGCAGCAGGCTCAACAGGAACAGGCCCAGCGAGCGCAGCAGATGCAGCAACAGGCTCAACAGGAGCAGGCCCGTCGTCAGCAGCAGTTGCAACAGCAACAACAGGCGCAAGCGCAGGCCGCGCAACAGCAACGTCAGGCCCAGATGGAACAGGCGCGCCAGATGCAGATGCAACAGCAGCAGGCCGCCCAGGCCCAGCAACGCCAGCAACAAGAGCAGATGCAGCGCCAGCAGATGCAACAACAGCAGGCGGCGCAGAACCAGGCCCGCCAGCAGCAGCACCAACAGGAACAGATGCAACGCCAGCAGGCGCAACAGCAGCAGGCCCAGGCTCAGGCCGCAGCGGCGGCAGCGGCCGCCCATCGCCGCCGCCCAGGCGATCCCAACGCACCTCAGTGAACCCGCGGCCCCAGCCGCGGGCGCACTGCGCGCTACGAACTCAGTTCTTGCCGATCTCGGTCAGCAGCCGCGTCACGAGGTACAGGCGCGGCACGATCGAGTCGACCTCGATGTACTCGTCGCGCGCGTGGTAGCCGAAGCCCGCGAGGCCGAAGCTCTCGACCACCGTGGCCTTGCCCGAGCGGCCCGCAAAGCCGGCGTCGGTGCCGCCGCCGGTCATCGGCGTCAGCGCCAGTTCGCGGTCGAGCTCCTTGTAGATCGCCTGCGCCTTCTCCGCCAGCGCGCGGCCCTTGGCGCCCGCGACGAAGGCCGGGCGGCCCACCTCGACCTTCACCGTGGTCTCGGTGTCGGGAATCAGCTTGCCGCTGGCGATCTTGGCCTGCAGCGCCTCGGTGAGTTTCTTCTCGGCACCAGGTTGCGTGATGCGGATGTCGCCCAGCGCCTGCGCCTTCTCGGTGATCTGGTTGATCGGGCCGGTGGCGCGCGCCACGGTCCAGTTCAGCGTCACGCCGGGGATGTCCTTGGCGAGGTCCTTGGTCTGCAGCATCTGGTACGACAGCTCATACAGCGCGTTGCGGCCCAGCTCGGGCGCAGCGCCGGCGTGCGCCGCGCGGCCCTTCACCTCGAGCGTGGCCTGCGCGATGCCGGCCGCGCCGAGCAGCAGCGACTCGCCCTTGGCCACCGCCTTGGCGGCCGTCGGCTCGAAGGACAGCACCGTGTCGTGCAGGTCGGCCGTGGTCGCGATGAGTTCGCCCGAGCCGACCGAGCCCACCTCTTCGTCGGGGTTCACGAGCACGGTGAGCGTGTCGTAGTCGCGCCAGCCTGCGTCGGCCAGGATCTTGAGCGACGCCATCATCACCGCGAGGCCGCCCTTGTCGTCGGCGATGCCGGGGCCGTAGATGCGGTTGCCGTCCACCTTGTAGGGCTGGCTGTTCAGGATGCCCGGCGCGTACACCGTGTCCATGTGGCCCTGCAGCATGATCTTGCGCTTGCCCGCGCCCTTGATCGTGCCGATGACGATGTCGGCGCCCGCGCCGGCCGAGGCCTTGCGGCGCTCCGTTTTGAAGCCGGCCGCCTTCAGGCGCCCTTCGATCACGTCGGCCATCTTCATCAGGCCCTCGACGTTCAGGCTGCCCGACTCGATGGACACCATCTCCTTCAGGTTGTCGATGACGGCGGGCTGCGCCTTCTCGGCAGCAGCGAGCAGCTTCGCATCGGGCGCCGCCTGCACGGTGGCTACGGCGCCGAGCGCCAGGCCGCAGGCCAGGGCGACGGAACGCAGGGAGAAGAAAGACGAGGTACGCATGGTCATGAGAGTCTCTTTTCCTGGAGTGATTTGGCGGGCGCCAGCATAGCGACATGGCGGGCGAAGCGGCGCAAATCGGCGACAGCGGCCGGGCGGCGGTTTACAGTGCGCCGCATCCTTCCACACGCCGCCTGTCCAAGACCATGAGCCTCGCGAACGACGCCAGATTCTGGGACCGCAGCTCGCGCCGCTACGCGAAGAGCGCCATCGCGGACGAGGCCGGCTACGCGCGCACGCTCGAGCGGACCCGCGCCCTGTTCAAACCGGACGCGCGCGTGCTCGAGCTGGGCTGCGGCACCGGCACGACAGCACTGCGCCTTGCGGGCCACGTCCGCACGTACCTGGCGACGGACATCGCCGAAGGCATGATCGCCATCGCCGAAGAGAAGCACGCCGCCGCCCCGGTCCCCGGCCTGGCGTTCCGCGTGGCGACCGCCGAAACGCTGGCACCGGGCGAAGGCCCCTTCGACGTCGCCCTGGGCTTCAACTACCTCCACCTGGTGCGCGACCTGCCCGGCACGCTGCGCCGCATCCACGCCCTGCTCGCGCCGCAGGGCCTGTTCATCTCCAAGACGCCCTGCCTCGGCGACATGACCCCGCTGCTGCGGCTGGCCTTGCTGCCCGCGATGCGCGCGATCGGGCTGGCGCCGCATGCCGGTGTGTTCCGGGCGGAAGAGCTCGGGGCGCATCTGCAGGCGGCCGGCTTCGAGGTGCTTGCGAGCGAGAACCACGCGACGAAGGGTGGAGAGAACCGCCCCTTCATCGTGGCACGCAAGCAGTGACCTGCACTTCGGCGCGTGGCGTCGCCCTGGCCCGATCCGCTACCATCCGAGCCGCGGTGCAAGCCGCGCCCGGGCCCGCGGGAAGGGTTGAACCCACTTGCCTTCTTCATGACGATCCACAGCCTTTTGTGCAGCCGGATTTGCGGGTCATCGGCGCTTGATGCACGGAGGTTTCCATGAAGCGCATTCCCGCCCGGCCCGACATCGGCCACCTGAAGAAGCAAGCCAAGGAACTGCTGGCGCTCTACCGCAGCAACGACCCTGAGGCCCTTCACCGATTTCGCAGCGCCTTGCCGGCCGCGTCGGGCAAGTCCGATGGCGCCCTCGCAGGCCAGGGCTTGCGTCTGCACGATGCCCAATCGTGCGTGGCGCGCGAGTACGGCTTCGCCTCGTGGGCCGACCTGCAGGGCTTTGTCCTCGCCCGCAGGGCACAAGCCGATGACCCGGCCAAAGCGGTGCTCCATTGGCTGCGCCTCGTGTACGCGGGCGACATCGCTGGCGGCACGAACCGCGCAAGGCCCGCGGCGGCCTGGCGCATGCTCGACGAGAACCCCGCCTTGCTGACGGGCGGCGACCCGTACCTGGCCTGCGCCATCGGCGATGAAGCCACGCTGCGCCACGTCACCGAGCAAGACCCGGCATGGGTCCATCGCGCGGGCGGCCCGCTGCAGCTGCCGCCGCTCGTCGCCGTCACGCACTCCGGCCTGATGCGACTGCCCGGCCATCGCGAACGCCTGCACGCGTGCGCGAAGTTCCTGCTCGACGCCGGCGCGTCCCCCGATCAATCGGCCGGCAACCGCTGGCCTCCCGCATCGCTCGAAGCGCCCGCCGACATCGAGCGGCTTTCCGCGCTGTACGGCGCGGCCGGCCAGAACCACGACCCCGAACTGACGAAGCTGCTGCTCGATGCCGGGGCCGACCCGAACGACGGCGAGTCGCTCTATCACTCGCTGGACCAGCCTGCCTGCACGAAGCTGCTGCTGGAAGCCGGCGCGCGCATGACGGGTTCGAACGCGCTGTACCGGGTGCTCGACCTGGACGACGTCCAGACGCTGCGCCTCCTGCTCGCACACGGCGGTGACGCGAACGAACCGCCGCAGGGCCCGCCCATCTCGGACTGGGGTTCGCCGCTGATGTGGGCCCTTCGCCGCCGCCGTTCACCGGCGCACATAGAGGCCTTGCTGGCCGCTGGCGCGCACCCCAACGTGTTCACGCAAGACGGCACGCCCGCGCACACCGTCGCCCTGCGCTTCGGACTGACCGAGGTCGCACAGCTGCTGCAGGCCGCAAGCGGCGACCCGATGCCGCTCCCCACCAGCGAAGCCTTCATCGCCGCATGCGCGCGCGGCGACGAAGCCACGGCGCGCGAGCTGCAGGCGCGGCACCCTGGCCTCATCGGCTCGCTCGACCCCACGCAGCTTCGCCTGCTGCCCGAGCTCGCCGCCCAAGGCTGCAGCGACGCTGTGAAGGCGATGGTCACGCTCGGCTGGCCGCTCGAAGTCCGCGGTGGCGACTGGGACGCCTCGGCGCTCAACCACGCCGTGTTCTGCGGCGATGCGACGCTCACCCGGTTCCTGCTCGCACACGGTGCCGACTGGCAGGCGCTGCACGGCTTCGGCGACAACGCCTGCGGCACCTTGTCGTGGGCCTCGCTGAACGAGCCCGTCGAAGGCGGCGACTGGGTCGGCTGCGCCCAGGCCCTGGTGGCGCACGGCATGCCTCCCGCGCGGCCCGACCCGGAGAGTGCGAACGGCGTGCTCATCGGTGCGCGGCGCAGCGTGTTCTCGGACGAGGTCACGGACTTCCTGCTGGGCGCGTCGATGGCGTGAAGCCGGACGGTGCCGCGCGCTCAGCGCACCACCATCGCCCCGAACACCACGATCAACAAGGCCAGGTAGACCTTGGCGTGGATGCGGTCCGGAATGCGCCCGATCCACAGCGCGGCGACACGGATGCCGATCCACGAACCCACCACGAGCGCCGCCGCCGCGCGCACGTCGACATACCCCACATGCCACGGCCCGAACGCCGGCGTCGAGGTGGCGGACAGGGCCACGTAGGTGGCCGTGCCGGCCAGCGCGACCGGCAGCGACAGCGGGTTGGCCATGGCCGTCGCACGGCTCATCTCGATGCCGCGACGGCGCATGAGCGGCACCGTCATCACACTGCCGCCGACGCCGAGGAACGCGGCAATCCAGCCGATCGCCAGGCCCGACAGCGTCGTGGCCGCGAGAGAGGGTGCCGCCTTGCTCGCCACGATTGGCGAAAGAAAGCCGGGGCGCAGCCAGCAGTCCACGATGGTCAGCGCCAGGTACGCCGCAAACGCCCAGCGCAGCCATTCCCCGTGGACCGCGGTGGCTGCCAGCGCACCCAGCACCGCACCGGCACCGATGACGCCCAGCAGCGGCCGGATGTGCGACCAGTCCAGCGTTCCTGCACGCTGATGCCGCCACGTGGCCAGCAGCGCGCCGAAGACCATCACGCAAGTGGACGTGGCCACCGCGATCTGCATGGCCGACTGCCCGACGGCGCTGTCGACCGCGTTCAGCTGGGACAGCAGCTGGTAGAGCAAAGGAACCACGACGAATCCACCGCCGAAACCGAACAGCACGGTGGTGACGCCCGTCAGGCATCCGCACACCACCAACATCACATACAACGACACGAGGCACTCCATCGACACGGAAAGAAGCCCCGAGGCTAGAGTCCGAGGGGCTGGCGCGCTTGCGATGTTCGGTCAACAATATTTGCGTTCCGGCCAACCCACGAATCCGCTGCCGTGCGCAACCAGCCTCTCGACACCCTCGACCCCACGCCCCGCGCCGTGCTGGCCATCGGCACCGACTACGCGCCCGGCACCCTGCTCGAAATGCACAGCCACCGCCGCGCCCAGTTTCTCTACGGTGCGACCGGGCTGATGGAGGTGGGCACGGACGACGGCGCCTGGGTCGTGCCGCCCCACAGCGGTGTCTGGATTCCGGCGGGCAAGCCGCACCGGGTGCGGATGGTGGGCGTCAGCACCCGCAGCCTCTACATCGAGCCGGCCGCCGCGCCGCGCGGCGGTCCGCAGTGCGAAGTGCTGGCGGTGTCGCCGCTGCTGCGGCAGCTGCTGATCGAGGCCATCGACGTGCCGGCGCTGTACGACGAACGCGGCCGCGACGGCCTGTTGATGTCGCTGGTGCTGAAGGAAGTCGGCCGCGCGGCGGCCCTGCCCTTCTTTGCGCCGCTGCCGGGCGAGCCGCGACTGGCGGCGCTGTGCATCGCCTTCCTGCACGCGCCCGACGTGCGCACCTCGCCCCTGGCCTGGGCGCAGCAGCTGCACCAGAGCGAACGCACCTTCAGCCGGTTCTTTCGCCTGCACACCGGCATGGCGTTCGCCGAATGGCGCAGCCAGGCCTGCCTGCTCTCGGCCATGGCCCAGCTGGCAACAGGCCGCTCGGTGACTGCGGTGGCGCTTCAGCTGGGCTACGACAGCCCGGGCGCGTTCTCCACCATGTTTCGCAAGCGGCTCGGGCAGAAGCCTTCGGCGTTCATCGCCGCCTGAGGCGCAGGTTCTCGCTCGCAGCGATGCATGGCATTCTTCGCCTGCTTGCCCACCGATTCACAGGGAGTGAAACCAATGAAGCCTCGTCTGCCCAAGCACCGCGCCGTGCTGGCATGCCACCTCGTCGCATCCGCCTGCGCTGCTGCGACCTTGCTGGCTGCCGTTGCCACACACGCCGCCGACACCTGGACCGAAATCGCCACCACCCCGCGCAAGCAGGTGCTGCTGCAACGCGACTCGGTCAAGCCGCATGGCGATGCCGTGGAAGCGTGGACGCTCTACCGCTACGACGAACTGCAGACCGACGTGGGCAAGACCCCGTTTCGCACCTCGCGCTATCTCTACGACTACGACTGCAAGGGCCGGCGCGAGAAGATGCGCCGCGTCGTGAGCCACAACGGGCCGCTGGAAGTGCACGACATCGACCTCGCCCGGCGCAGCGAGTGGAAGGCCGTGGGCGGCCCGACCACGGTGAGCGGGATCGTGTTCAAGCGCGTGTGCGCGCAGGTGCGTTGATCGGGACGACGACGCCTTGACGACCTCGCTCGACGACCTGGCCGTCGCCGCCATCGGGTACTCGCCTTCGGATGAAGAGTCGCAGGCGGCCGCACACCCGCCGTATCCGATGCCGACCGCGCTGGTTCCGTTCCAGGACGCGGCGCGAACCGCCCTGCGCACGCGCCTGACGCAAGGCCCCGACCCTGACCCCTTCTGCTCGCGGCGCCTCTACGAATCCGCCCTGCGTTTCAGCGCCTGCGTGCCCACTGTCATCAGTGAGCACACCGACTTCAATGTGGGCGACGCTGTCTGCATGCTGCTGGCGGGCGGGTTGATTCCGGTGGCCACGGCGCAACGCGCCATCGAGGTGAGCGCCTCCGACCTGGCGCCATGCTTCCTGCAGCGCGCCATCGTCTACCGCCTGCTGGCCGACGGGAATCTGCCAGGCGCCACGCAGGCCGCGGCAAGCCCGCACTTCGGCGATGCGCAATGGGTCGGTTGGCGGGCCATCGGCGAGCACCATGCGGCGCATGCCGATGCGCGGGCGTTCCTGACGCTGTGGCCGAACTATGCATCCCGCCACGAACGCCACTGGATGGACACCCTGCGGCGCCAGTTGGTCAAGGCTGTCTCCCGCCGCCATGGTTGGCGCGACGCCCTGGCGTTGACGCGCGACAAGCGGATCGGCACCAAGGGCCACGTCCACGGCATGGCCTTCATCGCACTGCAGCCGTTGGCGAAAGAAACCGCCGTGCGCGAACTGGACCACCTGCTGGCCACCGCGCCCGAACTGGCTGAACCGGACACCTCACTCGATGCGCTGGCTCGCCTGCAGCTGCTGGTGGACGCCATGCGCGCCAGCACGCCGCACGCACCTGCAGACGATCCCCCGGCGCTGGATGCGGTCCTGGCGCGCATCATCGCTGTCGACGCCACGGTCTCGAAGGAGCAGAGCCGGCGCCGGGACTGGCTGCTGATGGACTGCTGGCCTCTCATCGGCGATGCGGCCACGCTCAAGCGCGTGCGTGCCGCCATCCGCGCGCCGTCGAACAAGCGAGAGTTGGCGAAGCTCGCCAAGGACATTCCGGCGGCTTCGCCGGACAGCACAGAGGCCGACCGCATCTGACGACCTGGCGCAGGGGGTGCGCCGTTTCCACCGAAATCGCACGGGTGCTTTCGAGAACCGCGGACGCGGCTTGAGCGGCCCACGTTGCCAGCAGGGAATATCCACTGCTACGATGCCCTTCGCGGGAAAACAGCCTCCCGCGCTGCAAAGCAAGACGGTGTCCCGTCCAAGCGCTGGTGACCCTCAACGGAGTTTTCCGTGGACACCGCCTTGCCTGACGCCCCCTCCGCGCTTCCTGCGCCCCCCACGCCCGTTTCCTTTGCCGAAGCGCTTCGCTTCTGGCTCAAGCTCGGCTTCATCAGTTTCGGCGGGCCCGCCGGACAGATCGCGATCATGCATGCGGAGCTGGTCGAGCGACGGCGCTGGATCAGCGAAAAGCGCTTCCTGCATGCGCTGAACTTCTGCATGCTGCTGCCCGGCCCCGAGGCGCAGCAGCTGGCCACCTACATCGGCTGGCTCATGCACCGCACACGCGGCGGCCTCGTGGCCGGCACCCTGTTCGTGCTGCCCTCACTGTTCATCCTCATCGCGCTGTCGTGGGTCTACCTGCGCTTCGGCAACGTGCCGGTGGTGGCCGGCATCTTTTACGGCATCAAGCCCGCCGTCACCGCGCTGGTGCTGCATGCGGCGCACCGCATCGGCAGCCGCGCGCTGAAGAACCGGTGGATGTGGGGCATCGCCGCCGCGGCCTTCATCGCCATCTTCGCGTTCGACGCGCCGTTTCCGGCGATCGTGCTGGCGGCCGGCCTCATCGGCCACTTCGGCGCGCGACGGGCACCCGAGGTGTTCGCACTCGGCGGCGGCCATGGCAGCGCGCAGCAGCACTACGGCCCGGCGCTGATCGACGACGACACGCCCACGCCGGCGCACGCGCGCTTTTCACGCGCGCACCTGCTGAAGATCCTGGGCATCGGCCTGGGCCTGTGGCTGCTGGCCATGGGCGTGCTCGTCGCGACCCAGGGCCTGCACGGCACGCTCACGCAGATGGGCGGGTTCTTCACCAAGGTTGCGCTCTTGACCTTCGGCGGCGCCTATGCCGTGCTGCCTTACGTGTACCAGGGGGCCGTCGAGCAGTACCACTGGCTCTCCGGCGCGCAGATGATCGACGGGCTGGCGCTGGGAGAAACCACGCCGGGACCGCTCATCATGGTGGTGGCCTTCGTCGGCTTTGTCGGCGGCTGGCTGACGCAGGTGCTGGGGCCCGATTCGCTGTTCCTCGGCGGCGCGCTCGCCGCGACGGTCGTCACCTTCTTCACCTTCCTGCCCTCGTTCATCTTCATCCTGGCCGGCGGTCCCGCCATCGAGGCCACGCACGGCCGGCTGGGCTTCACGGCGCCGCTGTCGGCGATCACCGCAGCGGTGGTGGGCGTGATCCTGAACCTGGCGCTGTTCTTCGCGTACCACGTGCTCTGGCCGCATGGCTTCGCAGGCCGCTTCGACGCGATCTCGGCGGTGATGGCCGTGGCCGCGGCCATCGCCCTGTTCCGCTTCAAGGTCGGCGTGATGACGTTGCTCGGTGCCTGCGCGGCCATCGGGTTGGCGCTCACGTGGCTGCCTGCCCTGCCGCGCTGAAGGAGTTCCCATGGACGCCCGACCCCAACCGCTGCCCTTCGACCCCGCCACGCTGCGCGGGCTGTCGAAGAAGCTTCTGAACAGCCACCACCAGAACAACTATGGCGGCGCCGTCAGGCGCCTCAACGCCATCCGCGCGCAGCTCGCCGCGGCATCGTTCGCCGCCATGCCCGGCTTCGAACTCAATGGTCTCAAGCGCGAAGAGCTCATCGCCTGCAACTCGATGCTGCTGCACGAGCTGTACTTCGCTTCGCTCGGCGGCGACGGCCGGACGATGGAGCCCGCCATGGCACTCGCCCTGGCGGCCAACTTCGGCAGCGTCGACCGATGGCGCGAGGAATTCGCGGCGATGGGCAAGGCGCTTGGCGGCGGCTCGGGCTGGGTGCTGCTCAGCTTCCAGCCGCGCGAGGGCACGCTGGTCAACCAATGGGCTGCTGACCACACCCATGCGCTGGCGGGCGGCATGCCGCTGCTGGCGCTGGACATGTACGAGCACGCCTACCACCTGGACCACGGCGCCGCCGCCGGCGCGTACGTCGATGCCTTCATGGCCAACATCGACTGGGCCCCGGTGTACGCGCGCTACCAGCAGGCGGTGCACGCCGCCAGCGAACCCTTCGGCGCGACACAAGACGAGGTGGCCGGATCGATGTTGCTCGACGTGCGCCGCGCCGGCGTGTTCGCGCAAGCCGCGTCGATGCTCCCCGGTGCCCGCTGGCGCGACCCGGCGGCGGTCGATCGCTGGGCCGCCGAACTCCCGGCCGACCGCGCGCTGGTCGTCTACTGCGTGTACGGCCACGAGGTGGGGCGCAGCACGGCTCTGCGGCTGCGCGCCGCGGGCCTGGATGCACGCTATCTGCGCGGCGGCATCGACGGCTGGCAGGCCGCCGGCCGGCCGCTCCAGCCCAAGCCTGCCGACCCAGGAGCCACGCCATGAAATGGATCACCCGCGAACACCCGAAGATCGACCGCATCGCCTGCCCGTGGCTGATCCTGCGCTTCATCGACCGCGAGGCCGAGTTTCTCTACGTGCCGCCGGCCGACGTGCTGGCCATGGCGCAAAGCACCGGCGCCACGCCCTACGACATTCCGGGCGTGGAGATGAGCCACGTCGGCGAGCGCTGCAGCTTCGACGCCTTCCTCGCGAAGTACCGGCTCGCCGAGCCTGCGCTGCACCAGATGGCCGACATCGTGCGCGGTGCGGACACCTCGCGGCTCGACCTCACGCCGCAGTCGGCCGGGCTCTACGCCATCTCGCTGGGCCTGTCGCGCGTGTTCGCCGACGACCACGCCATGCTGCAGCACGGGCTGGTGATGTACGACGCGCTGTATGCCTGGTGCAGCGAAGGCCGCGGCGAGACGCACAACTGGCCGCCGAGGATGCCCGGGTGAAGCGGGTCGGAGGACGATGGCCTGCCTTGCCGGAAGCACGCTAACATTTCGCCCGGCTCCGCCGCTCCACCCGGGTCGGACCATCGCGAGGTCTGCGACAACCCAGGGTGTCACTGCAAACATGGAGCGTCCCGATGTGGAGCATCCTGGCTGACCTTGTCGTCGGCATCTTCGATTTCGTTCTCGATGTCCTGCTGTTCCGCGGCCTGCGCCGCAAGCACGGTCAGCGTAACCGCAGCGTGGCCGAAGACACCGTCGAGGTCGCGCGCTTCGATTTCGTCACGCTGACGTTCATCGCACTGGTCAGCGTCGGCTTGATGCTGATCCTGGCGCTCGGATTCGATGTGCCGGCGGGCTGGAGCGTGGGCATCGGCATCACCGTCGGCGCGATCTGGGGCCTCTGGCGGTACGCCCAGCTGGTTCGTGAGTGAGCGATGCGCACATGAAGCATTCAAGAAGGTCAACGATGCCGGGTGTGACTCGTTTCGCACGCTTGACCACGGGGCTGTCGATCGCAGCCGCCGCCCTGCTCGCTGCCGGCTCCGCCGCAGCACAGTCCCTCGCCTGCAACGGCTACCTCGTCGGAAAAGGGGCGTCGCCCGCGACCTTGCTCCAGACCTGCGGCGAGCCGGTCTACCGGCAGGCGGTCTGCGTGCCGATGGTGCAGCTGGGCTGGGTGCTCACGCCCTATCGGCCAGGCAGCCCCGAGGCCGTGCTCGCCAATCAATGCGTACCGATGGAGGAATGGACCTACGACCGGGGTCCGGGCACCTTCTTCGGCATCGTGCGCATCTACAACGGCACGATCGAATCGGTGCGCGATGGGGACCGCGGCCGTTAGGGGCCGACCGATCAGCGCGCCCGAAACGCCCGGCAACATCTGCGGTACCCACTACAGGGGAGGACGCCCGCGCAACGGCGTTGACGACGATGCCTGGCAGGGCCACCATGGCCCATCGTCCCCGTCACGCATGCCCGAACAGGCAACGGACTCGTTGGAGCAAGGGAGCAGGCCCGCTCTGTTCAGAGCTTTCAAGGAGTTCCCATGGCCGACGAAAGCGACAAGGTGTTCGCGGGCTCGATCCCGAAGTTCTACGACACGCTGATGGTCCCCCTGATCTTCGAGGGCTACGCCGTCGACGTGGCCGCCCTGGTCGCTGCGTTCTCGCCCGGCGCGGTGCTGGAAACGGCGGCCGGCAGCGGCGCGGTCACGCGGATGCTGGCACCCCAGCTTGGCGCCGGTGCGCGCTACGTGGTGACCGACCTCAACCCCGCGATGCTCGACTACGCCGTCACCCGGCAGGCGAGGGACAACCTCATCGAATGGCGGCAGGCCGACGCGCTCGCTTTGCCGTTCGAGAATGCGTCGTTCGATGTGGTCCTGTGCCAGTTCGGCGCCATGTTCTTCCCGGACCGGGTCGCCGGCTACAGCGAGGCGCGTCGCGTGCTGAAACCCGGCGGGCGCTTCGTGTTCAGCGTCTGGGACCGCATCGAAGACAACGCCTTCGCCGACGACGTCACCCGCGCCGTCGCCACCGTGTTCCCGGACGACCCGCCGCGCTTTCTCGCGCGCACGCCGCACGGCTACCACGACGTCGCACAGATCCGCGACGACCTGCACCGCGCGGGGTTCACCGACATCGAGATCCAGACGCACGAGAAGCTGAGCCGCTCACCCTCGGCACGCGAGGTGGCGGTGGCCTACTGCCAGGGCACGCCGCTGCGCAACGAGATCGAAGCGCGCGACGCGAGCCTGCTTCAACTCGCGACCGACCGCGCGGAGGAGGCGATTGCCAGCCGGCATGGCACCGGGCCGGTGGCGGGCAAGATCCAGGCGCACGTCATCGTGGCGACGGGCTAGGCAGGCCCCATTCGCACTACGTCCGCAGGATCTTCTCGATCGCCTTGCCCTTGGCCAGCTCGTCGACCAGCTTGTCCATGTAGCGGATCTTCTGCATCAGCGGGTCTTCGACTTCCTCGACGCGCACGCCGCACACCACGCCCTTGATCAGCGCGCGGTTCGGGTGCAGCGCCGGGGCCTGCGCGAAGAAGGTCCTGAAATCGTTCTGCTGTTCGATCTGCTGCCGCAGCCCCGCCGCGTCGTAGCCGGTGAGCCAGCAGATGACCTCATCGACTTCGTCTTTCGTGCGCTGCTTGCGCTCCGCTTTCTGGACGTACATCGGGTACACCTTGGCGAACGGCATCGCGAAGATTCGGTGCTCTGACATCGTCATGTCTCCTTCAAGTCGGGCCGCAGGCTGACGCGGGCGCTCAGCCCTTGCGGCCGCCCGCGGTCTTCTTCGCCACCACGGTCTTGCGCGCCGGCTTCATCGCAGGCGCCTCGCGCGCCGACTTCATGTGCCCGCTCTCCCCCGAGGTCATGCCCACGATCTTCGCGAGCTGGCGGCTCACGCTCACGTAGGCGTGGCCGAGGCGGCTGTCGAAGTACAGCGAATCGCCGCGCGCCAGGCGCACCACTTCGCCGTTGTCGAAGTACACGTCGATCTCGCCCGACAGCACGTAGGCGAACTCTTCGCCCGTGTGGCGCACGAAGTCTTCGGGGCCGTTGATGCGGCGCGCGTGCACGGTGCCGACGATGGGGCTCATCTGCTTGCCGGCGGCGGTGGTGCCCAGGAACTCGTAGGCGATGGCCAGCCCCTTGTAGACCACGCCCTTGCCCGCGCGCGTGACGACCGGGCCGTCGAGCTGCTCGGGCTTGACGCCGGCGCCCGCGAACATGGCGTTCATGTCCATCTCGAGCGCGCGGCCCAGCGCGGTGAAGTTCTCGTAGCCGAGCGCGAGCTGGCCGCGCTCGGCGCGCGAGATGGTGGTGATCGACACGCCGGAGCGCTCGGCCAGTTGCGCCAGCGTCCAGCCGAAACGCTTGCGCGCGGTGCGCAGGCGATGGCCGAAAGTGGTGCGGTCCAGCGTGGGCGGCTCTTCCTTCGGCTTCGCCCCGCCCCGGTTCCCTGTGTGTGGAGTCACGCTTGGCTTTCTCTAGGTGTGCCGGGTGATTCTGCCAGCCCCGCGCCCGGCCGGCCACGCACGGTGCGATCTTGGTCGGCACGCGTTTTGCGTATGCGCAAATTGCGTGTACGCAAATTTCACCTTGCTGGTGCACCCATGGTTTCCCCTTGGTCGACGCAAATCAATTTGCGTATCCGCAAATTTCTACCTACACTTTTCGGCGATGACAACAAACACAACCACCCCTGTCGTGGCCGACTATCTCGTGATCGGCGGCGGCATCGCCGGGGCCTCCGTGGCCCATTGGCTCGCCCCGCATGCCCGCGTGATCCTGCTCGAACGCGAAGCCCAGCCGGGCTACCACTCCACCGGCCGTTCGGCCGCGCTCTTCATGGAAAGCTACGGCACGCCGCAGGTGCGTGCCCTCACCATGGCCAGCCGCGCCTTCCTCGAGCACCCGCCCGAAGGCTTTGCCGAGCACCCGCTGCTCACGCCGCGCGGCGCGATGATGGTCGCGGGCACCGAGCACCTGCACGAGCTCGAAGCGCACTGGGAACTGCTGCGCGCCATGGACGTCGGCGCCCAGCGCCTCGACGGCGAGCAGGCGCGCGAGATGGTGCCGGCGCTGCGCCCCGAGCAGGTGGCCGGCGCGGTGTACGAGCCCGATGCCTCCGACATGGACGTGCACGCCATCCACCAGGGCTACCTGCGCGGCATGCGCCAGGCCGGCGGCAAGCTGGTGTGCGACGCCGACGTCACGGCCATGGAACGCGTGGGCGACTGCTGGCGCGTGACGGCCGGCGGCACGGTGTACGAAGCGCCCGTGGTGCTCAACGCGGCCGGTGCGTGGGTCGACACGATCGCGCAACTGGCCGGCGTGCGCCCGCTGGGCATCGAGCCGCGCCGCCGCTCGGCCTTCATCTTCGCGCCGCCCGAGGGCCAGAGCGTCGCGCACTGGCCGATGGTGTTCGCCGCCGACGAAGGCTGGTACATCAAGCCCGACGCCGGCATGTTGCTCGGCTCGCCGGCCAACGCCGACCCGGTCGAGCCGCAGGACGTGCAGCCCGAAGAGATGGACATCGCCATCGCCATGCACCGCATCGAAGAAGCGACCACGCTCGCCATCCGTCGCCCCACGCGCACCTGGGCGGGCCTGCGTTCCTTCGTGGCCGACGGCGACCTGGTCGGCGGCTTTGCGCCCGACGCGCCCGGCTTCTTCTGGGTCGCGGCGCAAGGCGGCTACGGCATCCAGACCTCGGCCGCCATGGGCGAGGCCTGCGCCGCGCTGGCACGCGGCCTGCCGCTGCCCGAGCGCATCGCGGGCTTCGGGCTCACGGCCGAGATGCTCGGACCGCAGCGGCTGCACACGGCCGGCTGATCCGTTCCTTCCCCCACAAATCCTCTCCACGAGAAATCACCATGCGTGTCTTCAGTGCCTCTCTTGCGACCGAAACCAACACCTTCGGCCCGATGCCGACCGGCATCGCGTCCTTCAAGGACCGCGGCTACTTTCCCGCCGGCCAGCATCCCGATGCGCTGACGATCTACTCGGGCCCGCTGTGGGCCGCGCGCATCCGTGGCAAGGAAAAGGGCTGGACGCTGCTCGAAGGCATGGTGGCGGGCGCGCAGCCCAGCGGCATCACCACGCGCCATGCGTACGAAACGCTGCGCGACGAGATGCTGAACGACCTGCGCGCGGCGCTGCCGGTCGACATGGTGCTGCTCGGCCTGCACGGCGCGATGGTGGCCGACGGCTATGACGACTGCGAAGGCGACATGCTGGTGCGCGTACGGGAGATCGTCGGGCCCCACGTCATCGTCGGCGCTGAGCTCGACCCGCACAACCACCTCACGCCCGCCATGGTGGACAACGCCAACGTGATGGTCTCCTTCAAGGAGTACCCGCACACCGACGTGCTCGAACGCGGGCTGGAACTGGTCGACATCTGCGCCGCGGCGGTCGAAGACAAGGTCAAGCCTGTGGCTGCGATGGTCGACTGCGACATCATCGTCACCGTCCACACCTCGCGCGAGCCGGCGCGCAGTTTTGTCGAGCGCATGCAGGCGCTCGAAGGCAAGGACGGCGTGCTCTCGGTCTCGCTCACGCACGGCTTCTCGTGGGGCGATGTGCCCGAGATGGGCACCAAGGTGCTGGTCTACACCGACGGCGACCAGGCCAAGGCCGATGCACTGGCGCGCCAGCTGGCCGACGAAGTCATCGGCATGCGCGACGGCCTCACGGTCAACTACCCGAGCATCGACGACTCGCTCGACCAGGCGCTGGCCTTCAACGGCGGCCCCGTGGTGCTGGCCGATGGCGCCGACAACCCCGGCGGCGGCGCGGCGAGCGATTCCACCTTCATCCTGCGTCGCATGCTGGAACGCGGCATCACGAACGCGGCGCTGGGCCCGATGTGGGACCCGATCGCCGTGCGCATCGCCTTCGACGCCGGCGTGGGCGCCAAGCTGCAGATGCGCATCGGCGGCAAGATCAGTCCGCTGTCGGGCGACCCGCTCGACGTCGAATGCACCGTGAAGGCGCTGCAGCACGACCTGGTGATGACGGGCCTGTCGAACACGCCCACCGCCATGGGCGACTGCGCGCTGGTCGAAGTCAACGGCATCGAGATCGTGCTGATCACGCGGCGCAACCAGGCCATGGGCACCGACATGTTCACGCAGCTGGGTTGCGACCTGGCGGCCAAGAAGATCGTCGTGGTCAAGTCGTCGCAGCACTTCTACGCGTCGTACTCCCAGGTGGCGAAGCACGTGATCTACGCCGGCGCACCGGGCGCCGTGACGCTCGACCTCACGACGCTGCCGTATCGAAAAGCACGCCTGCCCAAGTGGCCCATCGGCGTCGCTGCCTGAACTCCCTCTTCTTTTTCTTTCGCCCCCACCGACCGGAGAACCGACGATGAAACGACGAACGCTTGCCGCCCTCGCTGCCCTGGCCTTTTCGGCCGCCAGCCTTCCCGCGCTCGCCCAGACAACGCCGCCCAAGACACTGAAGGTGGTGGCGCATGCCGACCTGAAAATTCTTGACCCGACCTTCACCACGGCCTACATCTCGCGCAACTTCGGCCACATGGTGTACGACACCCTGTTCGCGCAGGATGCCACCGGCAAGCCGCAGCCGCAGATGGTCGAGAAGTACACGACCTCGAAGGACGGCAAGCAGTGGAGCTTCACGCTGCGCCCGGGCCTGAAGTTCTCCGACGGCGCCGCCGTGACCTCGGCCGACGCCGTGGCCTCGCTGCAGCGCTGGGCGGCGCGCGACAGCCTGGGCCGCGCCATGACGGCCGTCGGCGCCGAGTGGAAGGCGACCGACGCGCGCACCCTCACGCTCACGCTCAACGAGCCCTTCGGCATGGTGCTCGACGCGCTGGCCAAGCCCTCGGGCTTTCCGCCGGTGATCCTGCCCGAGCGCATCGCCAAGCTGCCGGCCACCGCGCCCCTCACCGAGGTCGTCGGCTCGGGGCCCTTCATCTTCAAGCGTGACGAATGGGTGCCGGGCAACAAGACGGTGTTCGTGCGCAACCCGAACTACGTGGCGCGCAGCGAGCCGCCGAGCGGCCTGGCCGGCAGCAAGAAGACCAGCCTCGACCGCGTCGAATGGCTCTACCTGCCCGACGCCAACAGCGCGATCTCGGCGCTCAAGCGCGGCGAGGTCGACTACATCGAGCAGCTGGCGCCCGACTACATCGCGCCGCTGCGCACCGACAGCAACATCAAGATCGGCTCCGGCGGCGCCTACCAGGGCTTCCTGGTGATGAACCAGCTGCACCCGCCCTTCGACAACCCGAAGGTGCGCCAGGCACTGCTGCAGGCCGTGAACCAGGAGCGCTTCGTCGCGGCCATGGGCTTCCCGCTGGACATGCGCATGGCCTACTGCGCCACCTGGTTCATCTGCGGCAGCCCCAACGACACCTCGGCCGGCGCCGAGCCCTTCCGCAAGGCCGACGTCGCCAAGGCGAAGAAGATGCTCGCCGACGCCGGCTACAAGGGAGAGAAGGTGGTGCTGATGGTGCCCAGCGACGTGCCCTACCTCAACGCCGAGGCGCTGATGGCCGCGCAGACCATGAAGAGCATCGGCCTGAACGTCGATGCGCAGACCATGGACTGGGCCTCGATCGGCGCGCGCCGCGCCAAGCGCGATGCGTCCGACGCCGGCGGCTGGAACATGTACGTCACGGTGGCCGGCGAGTTCGACGTGAACTCGCCCATCAGCAACGCCTACTTGGGCGCGGCCTGCGGCAACACGCTGCCCGGCTGGCCCTGCGACAAGAAACTCGACGAGCTGCGCACCGCCTGGCTGAAGGAAACCGTGCCGGCCAAGCGCAAGGAACTGCTCGACGCCTTCCAGTCGCGTGCCTACGAGGCCGTGCCGTACATCAACGCCGGCCAGTACTCGGCCGCGTTCGCGGCGCGCGCCAGCATCAAGGGGCTGGACAAGATGTGGGCCGGCCTGCCGACCGTCTGGATGCTCGACAAGTAAGCCACGCGCACCACCATGGGCTACATCGTTCGACGCTTTCTTTCCACGCTGCCGGTGATGGCGGTGGTGGCCGTGGTGGTGTTCCTGCTGATCCACCTCTCGCCGGGCGACCCGGCCGCGCTCATCGCGGGCGACCTCGCCACCACCGAGGACATCGACAAGCTGCGCGCCGCGCTCGGGCTGAACCTGCCGCTGTGGCAGCAGTTCGGGCTGTGGATCGGCAAGATCTTCACCGGCGACCTGGGCACCTCGATCTTCACGCAGGTGCCGGTGACGCAACTGCTCGGCCAGCGGCTGGAGCCGACGGTGTCGATCGCGGCGCTGACCATGCTCATCACGCTGGTGACGGCCGTGCCGCTGGGCACGCTCGCGGCCTACTGCGCGGGCACCTGGATCGACCGCCTCGTGATGCTGTTCGCGGTGCTGGCCTTCTCGGTGCCGGTGTTCCTCGTGGGCTACCTGCTGGTCTACACCTTCGCGGTGCAGCTGCCGTGGTTTCCGGTGCAGGGCTACGTGAACTTCTCCGAAGGCCCCGGCGCCTGGCTGCGCGCGCTGGTGCTGCCCTGCGTGAACCTGGCGCTGGTGTACATCGCGCTGGTGACGCGCATGACGCGCGCCACCGTGCTCGAGGTGCTGCACGAGGACTACATCCGCACCGCGCGCGCCAAGGGCCTGGGCGTGCTGCCGGTGCTGGGCCATGCGCTGCGCAACGCGGCCATTCCCATCGCCACCACCATCGGCGCGGGCATTGCGCTCCTGATCGGCGGCGTGGTGGTCACCGAGACGGTGTTCGCCATTCCGGGCGTGGGCCGGCTGGTGATCGATTCGGTGCAGCGCCACGACTACCCGGTGATCCAGAGCGTGCTGCTGCTGTCGGCGGGGGTATACGTGCTGATCAACCTCCTGATCGATTTGAGCTACCGCCTGTTCGACCCGCGCATCCAGTACTAGAACAAAGAACGAGCCCCACGACGCCATGTCCACTGCCCTGCCCTTGCGCGAAGTCGATGCACCGGTTCCCAACGCCGCTGTCGCCGACGCCGCCGAAGACCCTCCTTTCGTACCGCCGCGCTGGCGCTGGGTGCGCAAGCACCCGACGCTGATCGTCGGCGCGCTGCTGCTCATCGCGGTGGCTGCGCTCTCCATCGCCGCCCCCTGGATCGCCACCCACGACCCGCAGGACATCGACCCGCTGGCGCGCATGCAGCCGGCTTCGGCCGAGCACTGGTTCGGCACCGACGCGCTGGGCCGCGACGTGTTCAGCCGCGCCGTGTGGGGCGGCCGCGTGTCGATGATCGTGGGCGCTTCGGTGGCCGTGCTCGCCACCTTCTTCGGCATCGCGCTGGGCCTGGTGTCGGGCTTCGTGCGCTGGGCCGACGGCCCAATCATGCGGGTGATGGACGGCCTCATGGCCATCCCCGGCATCCTGCTGGCGATCGCGCTCATGGCCGTGACGCGCGCCAGCCTCACCACCGTGATCATCGCCATCACCGTGCCCGAGATTCCGCGCGTGGTGCGGCTGGTGCGCTCGCTGGCGCTCACGCTGCGCGAGCAGCTGTTCGTGGAGGCCGCGCATGCGGTCGGCACGCGGCTCCCGGTGATCCTCGTGCGGCACGTGCTGCCGAACATCGTCGCGCCGCTGGTGGTGCAGGCCACCTTCGTGGCCGCCGCCGCCGTGCTCACCGAGGCCGCGCTGTCCTTCCTCGGCGTGGGCGTGCCTTCGCAGACGCCGAGCTGGGGCAACATGATGGCCGAGGGCCGCAACTTCGTGACCGTGGCGTTCCACATCATCCTGTACCCGGGCCTGCTGCTGGCAGCCACGGTGCTGGCCATCAACCTGCTCGGCGACGGCCTGCGCGATGCGCTCGACCCGCGCCTGGCGCGGCAGCTGTGAAGAGGAACGCGCTATGACCACTCCCATGTCCCAGGCCACCCTCGCCCCCGGCGAGCCATTGCTCGAGGTCGACAACCTGCGCACCTACTTCAGCACGCTCGCGGGCACGGTGCGCTCGGTCGACGGCGTGTCGTACACCGTGCGCGCGGGCCGCACGCTCGGCGTGGTCGGCGAATCGGGCTGCGGCAAGAGCGTGACGGCGCTGTCGATCCTGCGGCTGGTGCCCACGCCGCCCGGTCGCCACATGGGCGCGGTGCGCCTGCGCGGCACCGACCTGATGCAGCTGAGCGAACGCGAGATGCGGCAGATCCGCGGCAACCGCATCTCGATGATCTTCCAGGAGCCGATGACCTCGCTGAACCCGGTGCTCACCGTGGGCCGGCAGATCGCCGAGACGGTGCAGCTGCACCAGAAGGCCAGCCGCGCCGAGGCGCTGCAGCGCGCGGTCGAGATGCTGCGGCTGGTGCAGATCCCCGAGCCCGAGCGGCGCGTGAACGAGTACCCGCACCAGCTCTCGGGCGGCATGCGCCAGCGCGTGATGATCGCGCTGGCCCTGGCCTGCAACCCCGAGGTGCTGATCGCCGACGAGCCCACCACCGCGCTCGACGTGACCATCCAGGCGCAGATCCTCGACCTCATCAAGCGGCTGCAGAAGGAGCTGGGCATGGGCGTGGTGATGATCACGCACGACCTGGGCGTGGTGGCCGAGAGCTGCGACCGCGTCGTCGTCATGTACGCCGGCAAGAAGGTGGAAGAAGCCGACGTGGTCGATCTCTTCGACCGCCCGCTGCACCCCTACACCCGCGCGCTGATGGCCTCGATGCCCGCCATGAGCACATCGAGCACGCGGCTGCACGAGATCCCGGGCATGGTGCCCGCCGCGCACGAGCTCGGGCGCGGCTGCGCCTTTGCCGCGCGCTGCGCGCAGGCGCGCGAACGCTGCCGCCGCGAGACGCCGCCGCTGTCCACGCAGGGCGACGGGCACGTGGTCGCCTGCTTCGCGGTGCAAGAGCAATGGACCGACGAGGCTGCCGAGGTGAGCGCATGACGACGACAACGACAACAACATCCACGAAGGCCCCACTCCTGCAGGTGCGCGAGCTGCGCAAGCACTACACCTCGCCGCGCCGCTGGCTGCGCCCGGCCAAGCCGGCCATCCAGGCGGTCGACGGCGTGTCGTTCAACGTCGGGCACGGCGAGACGCTGTCGCTGGTCGGCGAATCGGGCTGCGGCAAGACCACCACGGCCAAGTCGGTGATGCGGCTGGTCGAGCCCACCTCGGGCTCGGTGCGCCTGAACGGCGAAGAGCTGCTGACCCTGCCCGCGAACGCGATGCGCCAGCGCCGGCGCGACCTGCAGATCATCTTCCAGGACCCCTACGCCTCGCTGAACCCGCGCCTCACGGCCGGCGACATCGTGGCCGAGCCGCTGCGCAACTTCGGCGACGTGTCGGTGGCCGAGCGGCGCGAGCGCGTGCAGTGGCTGTTCTCGCGCGTGGGCCTGCGGCCCGAGGCGGCGAAGAAGTTTCCGCACGAGTTCTCGGGCGGCCAGCGCCAGCGCCTGGGCATTGCGCGCGCGCTGGCGCTCAACCCCAAGCTCATCGTCTGCGACGAGCCGGTGTCGGCACTCGACGTGTCGGTGCAGGCGCAGGTGGTCAACCTGCTGATGGACCTGCAGGCCGAGTTCGGCATCGCCTACCTGTTCGTGGCGCACGACCTGGCAGTGGTGCGCCACATCAGCCACCGCGTGGCCGTGATGTACCTCGGCCACATCGTGGAGATCGCCGACCGCGACACCTTGTTCTCGGCGCCGCGCCATCCGTACACCGAGATCCTGCTGTCGGCCGTGCCGGTGCCCAACCCGCGCACGCCCGCACGCCGCCTGCTGCTGCAGGGCGATCCGCCGAGCCCGGCCAACCCGCCCTCGGGCTGCCGCTTTCACACGCGCTGCCCGATGGCGCAGGCCGTGTGCAAGGAGAAGACGCCCGAACTGACGGAGCGCCCTTCGTCTTCCCAGGGCGGCCATTGGGTCGCCTGCCACTTCCGTTGAAAGCATTGCCCTCATGACCGACAAGACACCCCACTACGACCTCTTGATCCACGGCGGCACCGTGATCGACGGCACCAAGGCCCCGCGCTTCGACGCCGACGTGGGCATCGTCAATGGCCGCATCGCCGCCATCGGCAAGCTCGCGGGCCACACGGCCGACCAGACGCTTGACGCCACCGGCCGCATCGTCGCGCCGGGCTTCATCGACTCGCACACGCACGACGACCAGGCCGTGCTGTCGCATGCGCAGATGCCCTTCAAGGTGTCGCAGGGCGTGACCACGGTGGTGGCGGGCAACTGCGGCATCAGCGCTGCGCCGCTGCGCGCCGACATGGACCTGCCGATGCCGCTGAGCCTGCTCGAGACGCCGCCGGAAGACCGCTTCACGACGTTTGCGGCCTACCTCGACGCGCTGCGCGCCACGCCCTCGTCGGTCAACGTGGCGGCGATGGTCGGCCACTCGACCCTGCGCGCCGTGACCATGTCCGACCTCGACCGGCCCGCGACCGACAAGGAGATCGGCGCCATGCAGGCGCTGGTCGAAGAAGCCATGCAGGCCGGCGCCATCGGCCTGTCGACCGGCACCTTCTATCCGCCGGCCGTGAAGGCCACCACCGAGGAGATCATCGAGGTCGGCCGTCCGCTCACGGCGCGCAAGGCGCTGTACGTGACGCACATGCGCGACGAGAGCGACCGCGTGATGGAGTCGTTGGAAGAAACCTTCCACATCGGCCGCGCGCTCGACATCCCCGTGGTGGTGTCGCACCACAAGGTGCAGAACACACAGAACTTCGGCAAGACCAAGGTGACGCTGCCCTTCATCCAGGAAGCGATGAAGCACCAGTGCATCGGGCTCGATTGCTACCCGTACACGGCCGGTTCCACCATGATCCGCACCGACCGCGGGATGATGGACGGGCGCGTGCTCATCGCCTCCAGCGTGCCGCACCCCGAATGCGCGGGCCGCGACCTGAAGGACATCGCGGCCGAATGGGGCGTGTCGGGCGAAGAGGCCGCGCTGCGCCTGTCGCCCGGCAGCGCCATCTATTTCATGATGGACGAGGACGACGTGCAGCGCGTGCTCGCCTTCGACGAGACCATGATCGGCTCCGACGGCATTCCGCTGGGCGACAAGCCGCACCCGCGCCTGTGGGGCACCTTCCCGCGCGTGCTGGGGCACTACAGCCGCGACGTGGGGCTGTTCCCGCTGGAGACGGCCGTGTGGAAGATGACAGGTCTCACGGCGCGCAACTTCGGCCTGCACGAGCGCGGCGCGCTCAAGGTCGGGCACCACGCCGACGTGGTGGTCTTCAATGCCGCCACCGTGCGCGACACCGCGAACTACGAAACGCCGACCGAACCTGCCGAAGGCATCGACGCGGTGATCGTGAACGGCGCCGTCACGTGGCGCCACGGCGTGCACAGCGGCGCGCGCAACGGCCAGGTGATCGTGCGCCAGGACGCGGCCTGACACCTCGCACCCCGGCGGCGCCTGCATGGCACCGGCCTTCGCATCCTGGTGCATGCGCAGCACCGAATCGGTGAACACGCCGGGCCTCGCAGGCCCGGTTTTCCTTTCTCCCTTGCGCTTTTCCCCTCTGGCAGAGCGTGCCTAGGGGATTTCCCTCGACAGCTGGCCCGGAGCTTGCGTAGTTTGCCCACATAGTTGAACATTTCAACTATTGAAGACTTCTACCAACCCGCCATGCACGCCCCGCTTCGCCTGAAAGACGACTACCTCAACGTCCTGCTCGACCTGGCCTCGCAGCGCACGCGCGACCGCGGCTCGCGCATCTACGAGATCGAGCTCGGCCTGTCGATCCGCGACGTGCGCCTGCTGCGCATGATCGGCGCCGAGCCCGGCATCACCATGGGGCAGCTGGTGCAGACCTGCGCCATCGAGAAGACGCTGGTCTCCAAGCTGGTGAGCTCGCTGGTGCAGCGCGAGCTGGTCGAGCGCCAGATCGGCACCGAGGACGCGCGGCAGATCCGCCTGTGCCTCAGCAAGACCGGCATCGACATGGTGCTGCGCGCCGAGCCCATCGGGCATGAGATGGAAGCGCGCTTTCTCGACTGCCTGAGCGTCGCCGACATCGAGAACCTGCGCCGCATCATGCACAAGCTCATCGACGCGGAAGAAGGTTCGCGCGACATCTTCGAATTCCTGCTGGTGCAGCTGCGCGAAAGCAAGGAATCGCCCCCTTCCTCCCCCGGTTCTTCCGCTCCCTCCCGAAAGAAGTAAGGCTCCATGGCAATCCACCTTTCACCGCGCCGCGTCGCGGCGGCTTCCCTGTCGGCGCTCGCTTTGTGCTTCGCCGCCACCGTGTCCGCCCAGACCGTGCTTCGCACCGTGCCCTCGTCGGACCTGAAGATCGTCGACCCGATCTGGACCACCGCCAACATCACGCGCAACCACGGCCTGATGATCTACGACACCCTCTTCGCGATGGACGAGAAGGGCGTCATCAAGCCGCAGATGGTCGACAAGTACAGCGCGAGCGCCGACAACAAGGTGTGGAGCTTCACGCTGCGCCCGGGCCTGAAGTTCCACGACGGCGCGCCGGTCACCTCGCAGGACGTGATCGCCTCGCTGGCGCGCTGGGCCAAGCGCGACACGCTGGGCCAGAAGATGTACGAGGCAATGGACAGCATCGCCGCCGACGGCCCGAACGGCTTTCGCATGACGTTCAAGCAGCCCTTCGGCGTGGTGCTCGACGCGCTCGGCAAGCCCAACCCGCTAGTGCCTTTCATCATGCCCAAGCGCGTGGCCGACACGCCCGCCGACAAGCAGATCGACGAGATGGTGGGCTCCGGCCCCTTCACGCTCGCCAAGGAAGACTTCCGCCCGGGCGACCGCGTCATCTACCGCAAGAACACCGCCTACGTGCCGCGCAAGGAACCCGCCTCGGGCCTGGCCGGCGGCAAGGTGGTGCACGTGGACCGCGTCGAATGGGTGATGCTGCGCGACCCGCAGACGCAGGCCAATGCGCTGCTCAACGGCGAGGTCGACATGCTCGAGACCGTGCCCTCGTCGGGCTACACGGGCATGCGCACCAACGACAAGATCGAGCTGGTCGACGTGATGCCGGCGGGCCCCTTCACCGTGCTCTACAACCACAAGGTGCCGCCCTTCAACAACCCGAAGGCGCTGAAGGCCGCGATGCTGGCCATCAACCAGGAGGCGATGCTGCGCGCGCAGGTCACCTTCCGCGATTTCTACAAGCCCTGCGCTTCGATCTACCTGTGCGGCTCGCTCTACGCGAGCGACAAGACGGGCTTCTACACCGGCAAGCCGCAGTTCGAAGAGGCGCGCAAGCTGCTCAAGGAATCGGGCTACGACGGCAAGCCCGTGGTGATCCTGCTGCCGGGCGACGCGCCCGCGCTGAACAAGCTGCCTGCGGTGTACGGCCAGCTGCTCAAGCAGGTGGGCTTCAACGTCGACGTGCAGACCACCGACTGGGCGACGCTCGTGACCCGGCGCGCCAAGAAGGACCTGCCAGAGAACGGCGGCTGGAACGCCTTCATCACTTTCTGGGGCGGCGTGGACGCGAGCAGCCCCATCGGCTACAGCCCGCTGACCGGCAACGGCGACCAGGGTTACTTCGGCTGGCCCGTGGTGCCCGAGCTCGAGGCGCTGAAGACCAAGTTCATCGCCACCGCCGACCTCGCGCAGCGCAAGGAGATCGCCACGCAGATCCAGCAGGTCGTGCTCGAGCACGGCGTGCTCGCCCCGCTCGGCGAAGGCAAGGCGCCCACGGCCGTGCGCCGCGGCACCATCACCGGCCTGCTGCCGTCGCCGGCGGTGCTGTACTGGAACGTGCGCAAGACGTCCGCACCATCGCCATGACCGCGACATAGGCCGGCCCGCGCGCCCGCCCCTCTCCCCTTTCTGATCGCCACCCCTGACCGGCTGCGCCTCGCGCGGCAGCCGGGCGGGACTTCCTTTGCCCGCGCCACACGCCCGGCCCCTCGTCAAGGACCTGATTCACATGCTCCACTTCCTGTTGCGCCGCGGACTGGCCACCGCGCCCGTGCTCCTGATCGTGGCCGTCATCGTCTTCCTGCTGCTGCGCATGACGCCCGGCGACCCCGCGGCGGCCATCGCCGGTGACGCGGCCAGTGCGCAGGACATCGCGCGCATCCGCGCCCAGCTGGGCCTGGACGCATCGATCGTGACGCAGTTCGTGCACTGGCTCGGCCAGGTGCTGCGCGGCGACCTCGGCTACTCGTTCTTCTACCGGATGCGCGTGACCGACCTGATCGGCCAACGCCTGGAGCCCACGCTCTCGGTGGCGGCGGTGACGGTGGTGCTCACGGTGCTGATCGCCGTGCCGCTGGGCGTGCTCGCGGCCTCGCGGCGCGGCGGCCGGCTCGACCGCTTCATCATGGGCGCCTCGGTGCTCGGCTTCTCGGTGCCGGTGTTCGTGGCCGGCTACGTGATGATCTGGCTGTTCTCGATGCAGCTCGGCTGGCTGCCCTCGCAGGGCTACCAGCGCGTCGGCGACGGCGTGGGCCCGTGGCTGCGCCATCTGGCGCTGCCCTGCATCACGCTGGCCGTGATGTACGCGGCACTCATCGCGCGGGTCACGCGCGCGGCGGTGTCGGAGGCGCTCACCGAAGACTACGTGCGCACCGCGCGCGCCAAGGGCATCGCCGAGTGGCGCATGCTGCTGCGCCACGCGCTGGCCAACGCGGCCGTACCCATCGCCACCGTCATCGGCCTGAGCGTGGCGGGCCTGATCGGCGGCGTGGTGGTCACCGAGACGATCTACGCGATCCCAGGCCTGGGCCAGCTCACGGTGGACGCCGTGCTCTCGCGTGACTACCCGCTGATCCAGGCGATCACCCTCTTCTTCTCGCTCGTGTACGTGGTGGTCAACCTGCTGGTGGACCTGAGCTACCTGCTGCTCGATCCGCGCATCCGGTACTGACCTTCCTTCGAAAGCCTCGCCATGACTTCGATCTCCCTGCGCGACGACGCGCCCACCCCGGCCGCCGCCGCGACGGCCGGTGTTCTTCCCGCCGCACCCCGGGCCCCGGCCCGCTCGCTGCTGCGCCGCCTGCTCGCCAACGGCGGCGTGCGCATCGGCGGCGTCCTTCTGGCCGCGATGCTGCTGCTGGCGGTGGCCGCGCCCTGGCTCGGCACCATCGACCCGAACGCGATGGACCCCGCGAACTCGCACCTGCCGCCCGGCGCGCGCGCCGAGTTCACCACGCTGGCGGGCGACAGCTTCGATCGCTTCTTCCCGCTGGGCACCGACAGCATGGGCCGCGACCTGTGGAGCCGCACGGCCTACGGGGCGCGCATCTCGCTGTCGGTGGGCGTGGCGGTGGCGCTGGGCTCGGTCGCGTTCGGCCTCGTGGTGGGCATGGTGGCGGGCTACTTCCGGCGCCTGGACGGCGTGATCATGCGGGTGATGGACGGGATGATGGCCATCCCCGGCATCCTGTTCGCGATCGTGCTGGTGGCCGTGTGGCGACCCAGCCTGCTCACGGTGATCCTGGCCATCGTGGTGCCCGAGACGCCGCGCGTGGCGCGGCTGGTGCGCTCGGTGGTGCTGTCGGTGCGCGAGGAGCCGTATGTGGAAGCGGCCGTCGCGCTCGACACGCCGACCTGGAAGCTGATGTTGCGCCACATCCTGCCCAACACGGTGGCGCCGCTGATCGTGCAGGGCACCTTCATCTGCGCGGCGGCGATGCTGGTGGAGGCGGTGATGTCCTTCCTGGGCATCGGCCTGCCGTCCGAGGTGCCGACCTGGGGGAACATCATGTCCGAAGGCCGCACGCACTTCACCTCGCACCCCTCGACCGTGCTGCTGCCCGGCCTCTTCCTGGCGCTCACGGTGCTGGCCGTGAACATGCTCGGCGACGGCCTGCGCGACGCACTCGATCCCAAGTTCAAGGCACGCGGAGGCTGAGCATGACATCCACCCCTTCCACAACGTCCGCCGCGCCCTGCCTCGTGGTGCGCGACCTCGCCATCGACCTGCCCGCCGGCGCCGACCGCGCGCATGCGGTGCACGGCATCTCGTTCGACGTGATGCCCGGCCAAGTCGTGTGCCTGCTGGGCGAATCGGGCTCCGGCAAGTCGGTCATCGCGCAGGCCGCGATGGGTCTGCTGCCCGCGTCGCTGCGGCCCTCGGCCGGGCGCATCGAGGTGCAGGGCGAAGACGTGCTCGCGGCCAGCCCGGCGCGGCTGCGCGCCCTGCGCGGCGCGCGCATGGCGATGGTGTTCCAGGAGCCGATGACCGCGCTCAACCCGGTGATGCGCTGCGGCGCGCAGGTCGACGAGATCCTGGCCGAACACACGACGCTGGGCGCCGGCGCGCGCCGCGCGCGCGTGCTCGCCATCTTCGAGCGCGTGCGGCTGCCCGAGCCCCAGCGCATCTACGACGCCTACCCGCACCAGCTCTCGGGTGGGCAGCGCCAGCGCATCGTGATCGCCATCGCGCTGATCCTGCGCCCGGCCCTGCTGATCTGCGACGAGCCCACCACCGCGCTCGACGTGACCACGCAGGCCGAGATCCTCGCGCTCATCCGCGAGATGCAGCAGGAGAACGGCACGGCCGTGCTGTTCATCACGCACGACTTCGGCGTGGTGGCGGACATCGCCGACCAGGTGGTGGTGCTGCAACTGGGCCGCCAGGTCGAGAGCGGCCCGAAGGACGAGGTGCTGCGCCGCCCGAAGGAGGCCTACACGCGCATGCTGCTCGACGCGGTGCCGCGGCTGGCCCCGGTGCTGCGCGCGCCCATCGACGCCCAGGCGCCGCTGCTCGATGCGCGCGGCGTGGGCAAGGTCTACCGCACGGGCAGCTGGCCCGGCAAGCGCCGCACGGTGCATGCGGCGGCCGACGTGTCGCTGAAGCTGCATGCGGGCGAGACGGTCGGCATCGTGGGCGAATCGGGCTCGGGCAAGTCGACCGTGGCGCGCTGCATCGCGCGGCTGATCGAGCCGACCGACGGCGACATCCGCGTGCCGGGCATCGAGGGCTCGCGCGGCGCGCAGCGCTCGGCGTTCCGGCGCATGGTGCAGGTCGTGTTCCAGGACCCGAACCGCTCGCTCAACCCGCGCCGCACGGTGGGCCAGTCGATCGTCGAGGGGCCGGTGAATTTCGGCGTGCCGCACGCCAAGGCCTGGCAGCGCGCCGAGGAGCTGATGGCGCTGGTGCGGCTGCAGCCCGAGGTGCTGCACCGCTACCCGAGCGAGTTCTCGGGCGGCCAGCGCCAGCGGCTGTGCATTGCGCGCGCGCTGGCCTGCGAGCCGCGCGTGCTGATCGCCGACGAGGCCGTGTCGGCGCTCGACGTGTCGGTGCAGGACCAGATATTGAAGCTGCTCGCGGAGATCCAGCAGCGGCTGTCGATCGGCATCCTGTTCATCACCCACGACCTGCGCGTGGCCAGCCAGATCTGCGACCGCCTGATCGTGATGCACAAGGGCCGCATCGTCGAAGAAGGCAGCGCGCACGACGTACTGCTGTCGCCGCGCGAGGCCTACACGCGCACGCTGCTGGCCGCGGCGCCGGGCCAGGGCTATGCGTTCGGGGCCGGCTGAACGGCGCCCTCTTCCCCTCTTTCAACCCACCTTCATCCCTCCACCCAAAGAAGAAACGAAGACATGACCACACCCCTGTACGAACTCAGTGCCCTCCAGTTGCTCGAACGCTACCGCGACCGCGCCTTGTCGCCGGTCGAGGTGACGCAGGCCGTGCTCGCGCGCATCGAGCGCTGGGAGCCGCACATCCACGCCACCTACGGGCTGGACGCCGAAGCCGCGCTGGCATCGGCGCGCGCCTCCGAGGCACGCTGGGCCCAGGGCAAGCCGCAGGGCGATCTCGACGGCGTGCCGGTCACGCTCAAGGAGAACATCGCCACGCGCGGCACGCCCACGCCGATCGGCAGCGCGGCCACCGTGCTGGCGCCCGCCGCAGCCGACGCACCCGCCGCCGCGCGCCTGCGCGAAGCCGGCGCGGTGATCGTGACCAAGACGACGATGCCCGACTTCGGCTTTCTCGGCGCGGCGCCGTCGAGCTTCCACGCGCTCACGCGCAACCCGTGGGACCTGGGCCGCAACACCGGCGGCTCGAGCTCGGGCGCCGGCGCCGCCGCCGCCGCGGGCTACGGCCCGCTGCACCTGGGCACCGACATCGGTGGCTCGGTGCGCATTCCGGCCAGCTTCTGCGGCGTGTTCGGCCTCAAGCCCAGCCAGGGCCGCATCCCGGTCGACCCACCCGCCGCGGCGCGCGTGATCGGCCCGATGACGCGCACCGTGGCCGACGCCGCACTGCTGATGCAGGTGGTGACGCGCCCCGACGCGCGCGACTACATGAGCCTGCCGCCGAACGACTTTGCGTGGCAGCGGCTCGAGCGCAACGTGAAGGGCCTGCGCATCGGCTTGTGGACCGAGACCATGGGCGGCTGGCCCATCGATGCGGAAGTGAAAGAAGCCGTGCTGGCCGCGGCCCGCCTGTTCGAGCAGGCCGGCGCCATCGTCGAGCCGCTGGCCGACTGGAGCACGCTGGACATGCGCATGGGCATGGCCCACTTCTTCACGATGCGCTGCCGCGTCGACCTGGCCGCGATGCTGCCGGAGCGCGCGAAGCTCGCGGCCGGCTACATCCACCAGGCGGCGGAGTTCGCCGCCTCGCTCACGCCCGAAGACACCTTCCGCGCCTTCACGCGCATGCAGGCGCTGCGCGCGGCCACCGTGGCGGCCACGCAGCCCTTCGACTACGTGCTGTCGCCGGTGTCGCCGGTGCTGCCCTTCGCGGCAGACGCCATCAACAGCGGCTCGGAAAACCTGCTGAAGGACTCGCACTTCACGTCGGTGTTCAACCAGTCGGAACAGCCGGCCGCGTCGATCAACTGCGGCCATGCAAAGAACGGCCTGCCGATCGGCCTGCAGATCGCGGGGCGTCGCTTCGACGACCTGGGCGTGCTGCAGATGGCGCACTTCTACGAATCGGTGCGTCCGGCGCAGGCGCGCTGGCCTGAACCGGCCTGACCGGGCTGGGTCAGGCGAATCAGTCCGGCGCGTTCATCACGCGGTCGAACTCTTCGTCGGCCGGCACGTTGTCGGCATCGAGCTCGCTGGCATCGGTGAGGTCGATGCCCGTTTCGTCCGACAGGTCGTCGGACGCATCGGCTTCGAGTTCATCGAAGTCGTCGGCAGGCGTGCTGTCGTCATCGTCGTCTTCGGACGACGAGGCGGAGCGCGCGGTGGCATCGGCTTGGGGCGTCATGATCGAATTCCTCGGCAGATGAGTAAACGGCCCTCTATGGTGCGCCTGTTTTGCCCCTTGCGGTGGATCGACGGGCTGACGTCGGTGTCGGAAAGTTTCCCGTCTCCCGAGGCCGCCCACACGCGTCGTCGTCAGTCCTTGTGGACGTGGCCGTGCTCGCCGTGTCCTTCATCATGGCCGTGTTCGTGGCCATGCTCGCCGTGCGCCAGCCGGCTCACGAGCGTGACCAGCAGGATGCCCGCTGCGAGCCACGCGATCTGCGCCGCGGTCTGGCGCGCGGGCAGGCGCTTCTGCAGCTGCGGAATCAGGTCGGCCAGCGCCACGTAGACGAAGCTGCTGCCCGCCAGCACCAGGAAGTACGGCAGCCAGCCATGCAGCTGGTCGACCAGCCACCAGCCCGCGATGCCGCCGAGCATGGTCATCGTGCCCGCGAGCGACACCTTCACCAGCGCGGCGCGCGAATTGGCCGAGCTCTGGCGCAGCACGACGAGGTCGCCGATGTGGTGCGGCACCTCGTGCGCGAGCACGGCCAGCGCGGCCACGAGGCCCAGGCGGATGTCGGCCACGAAGGCCGAGGCGATCAGGATGCCGTCGCCGAAGCAGTGCACGCTGTCGCCGGTGAGCACGGCCCAGCCGCCGCCGCCCGTGGTGGGCGCGTGGTGGTGGTGGGCGTGCGAATGGTCGTGATGATCGTGGTCGTGGTGATCGTGCGCGCCCTCTTTCGCCGGTGCGGCATCGCCGTGGTGGTGCTCGTGCCCGTGGTGCCACAGCTCGGCCTTGTCGAGCAAAAAGAAGAACACCAGCCCGAACAGCAGCACCGCGAACAGCAGCGCGGGTTCGATGCGGCTTTCGAAGGCCTCGGGCAGCAGGTGCATGAAGGCGGTGGCCAGCAGCGCGCCGGCCGCCAGGCTCAGCAGGTGCTGCGGGTTCACGCCGCCGCCACCGCTGCGCACGCCCACGCGCAGCAGCAGGGCCGCGAGCCAGACGCTACCGATGCCGGCGACCAGGGTCGCCACGAGAATTACTATCAAATTCATAGCTGCTTGCGCAAGAGGGACGGCCGGTACGGCCTTGTTCCGTTCATAAAAAGAGAAAGGCCGTCACTTCGGACGGCCTTCGGCGGCAGGTGGCTACGGGCGCCGTCTTCGGTCAGGCGACACCATTGGCTTTGAACCAGGCCGTGGCACGCTGCCAGCCGTCTTCCGCGGCGCTCTTGAGGTAGCTGGGGCGGTAGTCGGCATGGAACGCGTGGCCTGCTTCGGGGTACACGACGAAGCTCGATGCCTTGGCCGCCGGAGTCCCACCGGCCAGAGCAGCTTTCATCTTATCAACCGTGTCAAGGGGGATGCCCTGGTCTTTTCCACCGTACAGGCCGAGCACCGGCGCCTGCAGGCTGGCGGCGATGTCGACGGGGTGCTTGGGCTGCAGTTCGCTGGCCTGCCCGACCAGCCGGCCGTACCAGGCCACGCCGGCCTTGACCTTGCCGGTGGCCGCATACAGCCACACGATGCGCCCGCCCCAACAGAAGCCGGTGATGCCGGCCTTGCTCGTGTCGCCGCCGTTGGCCTTGGCCCAGGCCAGCGCGCCGTCGAGGTCGCCCATCACCTGCGCATCGGGCACCTTGGTGACGATGTCGGCCTGCAGCTTGGGAATGTCGGTGTAGCCGCGCGGATCGCCCTGGCGCGCATACAGCTCGGGCGCAATGGCCAGGTAGCCCAACTCGGCGAAGCGGCGGCAGGTGTCGGCGATGTACTCGTGCACGCCGAAGATCTCCTGGATCACCAGCACCACGGGCAGCCCCGTCTTGCCGGCCGGCGCCGCGGCATAGGCAGGCACCCCGAAGCCATTGACGGTGTACTTGATGGGGCCGGCCTTCAGGCCGTCGGCCGGTGTGGTGATGGCCGTCTGCGCGGCCACCGGCAGCACGGCGGCGGCGTAGCCGACACCGAGGGCGGCCTTGAGCGCGGTGCGGCGCGTCGCCCCCTGCTCGGTGCTGTCGCCGGGGCGCAGCGAATCGAATTCGGAACGGTTGTCGTCGAAGGAGGTCATGCAAGGGCTCCGGTTGAATCGTCTGACAAGGGGGTGTGGCGTAGAAAAACGCACGCCGCAATGTAGGCGAAATCGGGCCGGGCCGTGTGACCGGACCGTAAAGCAGCCGGGCCGCTTCGGGCTGTGGCTACGTGCCGTAGGCCCGCCGTGCCAGCGCCTCGGCCAGCACCTGCGCCGGATCGACGAGGCGCAGCCCCGCCACCGCGGCCGAGCCCTGCAGGCCCAGCGGCACCTCGGTGCAGCCCATGATGATCGTGACCGGGCCGTGCCGCTCGGCCAGCCGCAGCGCGACCTCTGAGAAGCAGCGTTCGGCCAGCGGCAGGTTGCCGGCCTTCACGCCGTCGAAGATGCCGCGCATGATCGTCTGGCGCTCGTCGGCCGACGGCACATGGCAGCCCAGGCCGGCCTCGGCCAGTGCCTGCTCGTACAGCCGCACGCGGTAGGTGCCTTCGGTGGCCATCAGCGCCACCTCGCTCGCGCCCTGCGCGGCCAGGTGCTGCGCGGTCTCGCGCGCCATGTGCAGCAGCTCGACCTGCGGAAAGCGCTCCTGCAGGTTGGCGTGCCACGCATGCGCGGTGTTGCAGGCGATGGCCACGGCGCGGCTGCCCAGCGCGGCCAGCCGGCCCAGCGCCTGCAGCATCGGCTCGAGCGGCTGGTGCGCGCCCTGCGCGTCGGAGGCCAGCGCGCCGGTGCGGTCGGGCACCGGCACCTGCGCCAGCCAGTGTTCGGGAAAGGACTGGTCGCGCACCGGCTCGCCGCGCGCACGCATCTGCTGCGCGCAGGCCTGCACGAAGAGCCGGACGAAGTCGGCGCCCGCCGCGGGGCCCATGCCCCCGAGGATGCCGACGACCTGTGTGGCTGCGACCATGTCTTTTCTCTTGCCTTCGATCAGGTGGCCGGCTTGTCGCTGAAGGCCTTGAGGTTTTCCTTCAGCTGGTCGCTCATCGGCAGGTTCAGCGGCACGTTCTTCGGCGGGATCGGCTGCATGAACCACTTGGTGTAGAGCTTCTCGAACTCGCCGCTCTTCATCATCGCGGTGAAGGTGTCGTCCACCAGCTTCTTGAAGGCCGGGTCGTCCTTGGGCAGCATGCAGGCGTAGGGCTCGACCTGCAGCGACTCGCCCACCACTTCGTAGTCGGCCGGGTTCTTCGAGTTGGCGATGAGGCCGAACAGCAGGATGTCGTCCATGGCGAAGGCCACGGCGCGGTCGCTCTCGACCAGCAGGAACGCGTCGGCGTGGTCCTTGCCGAGCACGATGTTCATGTCGAGGTTCTTCTCGGTGTTGTACTTGCGCATGACCAGCGCGTTGGTGGTGCCGGTGGTGCTGGCCACGGTCTTCTTCGCCAGGTCGGCGTAGTCCTTGATCTTGGAAGACTTCTTCGTCAGCAGGCGCGTGCCCGTGTAGAAGTGGTTCACCGCAAAGGCCACGTCCTTGCCGCGCGCGGTGTTGTTGGTGGTGGAGCCGCACTCCAGGTCGATGGTGCCGTTGGTGATCAGCGGGATGCGGTTCTGCGAGGTGACCGCCATCAGCGAGACCTGCAGGTTGGGCTTGTTCAACTTCTTCTTCACCGCCTCGACCACGGCGTTGGAGAGTTCCACCGAGAACCCGATCGGCTTGTTGGGGCCGTCCAGATAGCTGAAGGGCACCGACGACTCGCGGTAGGCGAGCGAGATCTTGCCGGACTCGGCGATCTTGGCGAGCGTGTCGGCAGCCTGTGCGGCCGGTGCAGTGAAGAGGACCGCGGCAGCCAGGGACGCCATCAAAACGGAGAGTTTCATTCGAGCCTTCATCGGTTGGATTGAACAGACAGCCAGTGTAAGAAGGAGTGACACATCGGGACAATTCCAATTAACCCCGGGGTCATGCCCAAAGGTTATGGGCTGGGTTCTTTTGGCATTTCCGGGCACGGCGAGGGGCCTCTACAGTCGCACGCTGTCTCTTCTGTTCCCCTTCTTCTTCACTTCCGGAAAGTTGCCCCCATGCATGTGTGCGTGCTCGGCGCCGGCATCGTGGGCCTGGCGACCGCCTGGCAACTCGAGCGCCAGGGCCACCAGGTCACGGTGATCGACCGCGCGGCGCCCGGTGCGGGCGCCAGCGGCGGCAACGGCGCGCAGCTGAGCTACTCGTACGTGCAGCCGCTGGCCGATCCTTCGATCTGGACGCAGCTGCCCAAGCTGCTGTTCTCCCCCACCTCGCCGCTGAAGCTGCGCCCGCAGCTCGACCCGTTGCAGTGGCGCTGGGGCCTGGCCTTCCTGGCCGCGTGCAACGCCGCGACCTCGCGCGACACCACCGCGCAGCTGCTCGCGTTGGCGGCCGCGAGCCGCACCGGCTTCGAGGCCATGCAGGCCGACATCGCGCCCGACTGCGATTTCTCCGCCACCGGCAAGCTGGTGCTCTATGCGAGTGCCGCCTCGCTGGCCGGCGCGCAGGCGCAGGTCGAGTTGCAACGCACCCTGGGCAGCGAACAACGCATCGTCACGCCCGACGAGTGCGTGGCCATCGAGCCCGCGCTCGCGGACTACCGCGGCCAGATGGCGGGTGCGGTCCACACGCCGAGCGAGTGCGCGGCCGACTGCCTCAAGGTGTGCGCCGAGCTGATGCGCGCACTGAGCGCGCGCGGCGTGCGCTTCATGCTCGGTGCCGACGTGCACGGCTTTGCGCGCAGCGAAGGTCGCGTGGCGGCCGTGCAGACGAGCGAAGGCGACATCGAAGCCGATGCCTTCGTGATGGCGCTGGGCTCGGCCTCGCACAAGCTGGGTCGCGCGCTCGGCGCCTACCTGCCCGTGTACCCGCTCAAGGGCTACAGCATCACGGTCGACGTCGACCCCGCCCCCGGCGCGGCGCCGCGCGTGAACGTGACCGACAGCGCGCGCAAGGTCGTCTTCGCGCGCATCGGCTCGCGCCTGCGCGTGGCCGGCATGGCCGAGCTCGTGGGGCACGACGCGAGCATTCCGGCCACGCGCATCGAGACGCTGGCCGACGCCACGCGCGCCGTGTTCCCGCGCGCGAGCCGGCTGGCCGAACTGCATCCCTGGACCGGCATGCGCCCCGCCACGCCGAAGGGCCTGCCGATCATCGGGCGGCTGCCGCATGCGCCGTCGAACATGCTGTTCAACACCGGCCACGGCGCGCTGGGGTTCACGCTGGCCTTCGGCTCGGCGCAGCGGATCGCGCAGGCGCTGGACGCGGCCCCGTCGCGCTTCTGAGCTTGCGGCCCAGGCGCCGCCAGCCGATCACCACGCCGGTCAGGCTCAGCAGCGCGCCGCCCGCGCTGAGCGCGACCAGCAGCACGTCCCACAGCGGGCGATGTTCGAGCAGCGGCAGCCAGTCCCAGCTGTGCAGCATCGCGAACAGCCAGCGGCTCCACCGCCGCGTGCTGTCGCTGCGGCCGAGCATGGCGCCGGTCTGCGGATCGACGTGGACCCAGGTGGCATGCGCGTCGGCGAACACCACGCGCCAGACGGGCAGCGGCTTCTCGCTGCCGCCGGTCATGGTGTGCGCTTCGCGCGTGTAGTAGTGGCTGTCGTAGGCGGTAAGCACGTCGATGCGTGCGACCGGGTCGGGCAGCAGTTGCGCGACGGCGGTGCGCAGCGTCGCGGGCTCGATCTGATGCGGCTGCGCGCTGACCGCGTCGCGCACCAGCGGCCGGCCGCTGGCGGTGCTGGCCAGCACCAGCGTCTGCCCTGCCGCGCGCACCCAGCGCAGTTCGCGGATATCGCCGCGCGTGGAAGCCAGCAGTGCAGTGGGCGCTGCATCACCAGCTTCTACGACGAGCGGTCCGCCCTGCATCGCCGCCATGCGCAATGCCGGCGCACCGCTGTCGAACACGCGCCAAGGGTTCATCGACATCAGCCCGCTGAAGATCCACGTCAGCGTGACGAGCGCGAACAGCAGCCCGCTGATGTGATGCCAGCGCATCATCGTGCCCTGGTACGGCGAGTGCGAGCCGCTCTTGTAGGTGCGCCGGAAGCGCCAGCGCATCACGCCCACCACCGTGCCGGTGAGCGTGACGGCGATGCCGACGATCGACAGCCAGTTGACGATGTCGGCCCAGTAGCGGTCCAGGCCCGTGCCGCGCAGCGGATACAGCCAGTGGATCCATGCGCCGGCGTAGTTCCACAGCCGCTCGGCACGCGGCGCATCGCGCACCACCTCGCCGGTGCGGCCCGAGATGTACAGCCGCGTGGCCTGCGCATCGGCCAGGTCGGCCACATGCAGCGGGCGGTGCGCGTCGAGCCCCCGCGAATGAGTGAAGGCGTCTTCGTCGATGGTGCCCCGGTACTGGAGCACCACGGCCTCGCCCCCATAGGCCTGCGCACTCACGAGCGCGCGGGCGCGGTCGACCTGGCGCAGCACGACGCCGGTCTGCGCGTCGACGACGACCACGCCGCGCCCCGGCGGTGATCGGCGCGCGCCGGGTTCTGCCGCGCTCGCCGGCACCGCGAGGTACACCGCCTGCCCGCCACTGGCCACGGCCAGCCGCAGGTCCTGCAGCGGCCCTGCGATACCGGCCGCATCGAGCGCCTGCCGTGGCCCCAGCAAGGGCGCCTTCGCATCGAGCGGCGGCAGGTGCTGCAGACGCTCGGCCTCGGTGAGCTTGGGGTAGCCCACGTACATCATCACCACGCCCGAGACGAACCACATCGCGAAGAAGGCGCAGACGACCACGCCCAGCCAGCGGTGGATCAGGAACAACCAGCGTTTGGCATGCATGGCAGCGCTCCTTCGATTCAGAAGCTCACGCGCACCGACACATCGGCCGTGCGCGGCGCGCCGAGGTAGGCGAAGCCGGCGCCGACGTTCGCGGCGTACACGCGGTCGGTCGCGTTGCGCACGCGCCCCACCAGCGTGACGTTGCGGTTCACCTGCCAGCTCAGCCCGAGGTCGAGCAGCGTGTAGCCGGGCCAGTGCATCGTGTTGGCTGCATCGGCATACACCTTGCCCACATGCCGCACGCCCGCCGTGGCCTGCAGGCGCGGCGTGATGGCGTACGACACCCAGAGGTTCGCGACCACCGCCGGCGTGTTGGTCGGCGTGCGGCCCGCGAGCGACACGCCGCCCTGGCGGAACTGTTCGTAGCGCGCATCGACGTACGTGAGGTTGCCCTGCAGCGACCACTGCGGCGTGGGCTGCAGTCCGAGCGCCAGCTCCACGCCCTTGGACGACTGCTCGCCGACCAGCACCGTGAGCGCGCTGTTGGCCGGGTCCTGCGTCGCGATGTTGGTGCGGCGGATGCTGTAGGCCGCGAGCGTGGCCGTGCCCTTGCCCTGCCAGAAATCGAGCTTGGTGCCAACCTCGACCTGGCGGCCGGTGGTGAGCTCGCTGTTGTTGCGCACGTCGGCGAACGAGGCGGTCGAGAGCACGCCCGAGGGTGGATCGGCCGCCGTGGCGTACTGCGCGTACAGGTTGGCGCCGGGCGCGAAGTCCCACACCAGGCCGATGCGGCCGGTGGTGGGCTTGTAGCCACGATGGAAGGTGGCCGGGTTCGCCGCGTCCACGGTGCGGCGGTTGACCAGGTCGAGGTCGATGCGCTCGTGGCGCAGCGCCGTCACGAGGTGCAGCGATGGCTGCAGCGCGGTGCGGTTCTCCAGGTACAGCGCGGTGGTCCGCACCTTGTTGTCGCGGTCGGGACGAAAGCCCGGCGTCATGCCCGGCACGTCGAAGAAGCGCTCGGTGGCAAAGACGTACGGGTTCACCGTGCTCACGGTGCCGGGCAGGCTGTTGGGAAAGCGCGTCTGCCGGTTCACGCTGAAGTCCAGCCCGAAGGACCAGTCGCTCTTCAGCCCGCCGAGCTGCCCCTTGTAGAGACCCTCGACGCGGTTGCCCCACACGTCCTGGTCGTGCCGCTGCAGCAAGGCGCCCGAGCGGATGACGGCCGTGTTGCGCGCGTTGTAGCGGTAGTTCTCGACGTTGCGGTAGTCGCGCAGCGCGTCGTAGGCATAGAAGGTGTTCTTGAACTGCAGCGCGTCGCTGGCCTGCCACTCGGTGACCGAGCGCAGCCACTGCACGCGCTGCGCGTAGAGGCCGTCGGCGCTGTTGTAGTTCTTGAAGCGCGTGCCGCGGTCGATGCGCATCTCGCCACCCGCCGGGTTCAGCACCGGCGTGCCCCAGTAGGGCCGCGTCACGTCTTCGTCCTGGTACTCGTAGGCCAGCGTGTGCTTCAGGCCGCCGCCGAAGTCCGACAGCAGCGAGGCCGCGAGCTGCGTCGATTGGCTCTTGGTGCCGTCGGTCCAGCCGTGGGCGTCGCGGTGGTTCACGTCGATGCGCGCGTAGTGGCTGCCCGCGCCGCCGTCGCCGGCGATGCGGCGGTTCAATCCGAACGAAGCCTCCTTCAGGTTCTGCGTGCCCAGGCGCAGCTGCGCTTCGGCGAAGTCGCTGCGCTCGGGCGCCTTGGTGATGTAGTTGATCGAACCGCCCAGCGCGCCCGAGCCGAACAGGAAGCTCGACGGGCCGCCGATGGCTTCGACGCGGTCGTAGATCCAGCTGTCGACCGGGCGCGCCGCGATCGAGTACTGCAGGTTGATGCCGTTGAACAGCTGCGCGATCGAGCCGCTGCCGAAGCCCCGGTAGCTCACGCCGACGTTGCCGGGCGCATCGTGCGCGGTCACGCCGGGCACCGCGCGCAGCGCCTCCTGCGTGTTCTGCGCGCCGCGCGCATCGAGCACCGCGCGGTTCACCACCGTGACGGAAGCCGGCGTCTCGCGCGGCGTGAGGCCCAGGCGGCTCGCGGTGTCGGCGGGCGTGTCGAGGTCGAGCCGGCCGTTGGGGCGCGGGGCGTCGTCGGCCACTTCGATCAAAGGCAGTGAAGACACGGTGGTCTGGGCTTGGACAGGCGAACTGACGGCGCCGAACAAGGCAAGCAGCCCCAAAGCGGGGGCACGGGAAAGGGTGGGCATGGCATCTCTCTTGCGACGGCGCTGGCGAAAACAGATGGAGCGCAGCGCCGGCCGCACAACGACCGGGAACGCACCGCGCGGCCCGTTCAGGCCGCGTCAGGTGCAGGAACGATGAAGCTCAGGAGAGATGCGTGGGCGGCCCGCGCGCCGGCAGCGGCGAGGCCGTGGCTGCCGCGAGGCGGGCAGCGGGAATCGATTGCAGCGCGCGGCCCAGCGGCAGCGGCGTGGGCAGCGTCACCTGCACGGTGGCGGGCGGCGGGCCGGAGACCATGCACAGCGGGCAGTCCATGGCCGCCATGCCGACTTCGGTGGCGCCGTCGTCGCCCTGCACGATGAGCTTGACGGTGCCCGCGGCGGAACACACGAGTTCCATTGCCTGCGGGTTCACGAGCGGCGACGCGCCCGCGACCAGCAGCGATGCCATGAACCACGCCAGCACCAAGCGGTGCATTGCGCAGAAGGTTCGAAGGGCGTGCATGGGCGCGGATTATGGCGCGAGGCGAATGCCCCGCATCTTTCTCAGGCGGTCTGCTCGATCGCTTCGCGCATGCAGCGCGTGATGCCGCGCACCGCCACCGAGTCGGGCCGGCCCGCAAAGCGCAGCGCGCGCACCGGCACCGGAATGTGCGGCTCCAGCGTCAGCACGTCGACCTTGGCGCGGTCGGCCGAGCGCGCCGTGCAGCCGTCGACCAGCGCCACGCCCAGCCCGTGATGCGCCATGGCCAGCGCCGCGTGGTAGGTCTGCACCGTGACCACGGCCTGCTGGAAGCCCACGCCCGCCTGCCGGCAGGCCTGGCTCAGGCTGGTGCCGACGGGGTCGCGGCCGTCCAGGCCGATCACCGGGCGGTCGATGAGGTCGTGCAGCGCCACCGAGCCGTTGCGCACCAGCGCGCGCGGCAGCATGCCCTTGGGCGCCACGCACACCATGCGGCTGTCGGCCAGCGTCTCCTGCGTGAGCGAGGGATGCACCGCGGGGCTGAAGGCGAAGCCCACGTCGGCCTCCTGCAAGAGCAGCGCCGACATGATCTGCGGCGAGTGCAGCGACTCGACCGTGATCGCGTAGCCCGGGTGCATCTCGCGGAAGGCCTTGAGCGCGCGCGGCAGGATTTCGTAGCTCAGTGCGAGCACGCTGAGGATGCGCAGCTCGCCCGTGTCGTTGCCCGCGCGCAGGTTCGCCGCCAACCGCTGCACCTCGTCGAGCTGCGCGAACAGCCGCTCGATGTGCGGGTACAGCGTGAGCGCCTCGGTGGTCGGCGTGAGCCGCCCCTTGGCGCGCTGGAACAGCGGAAAGCCCAGCTGCAACTCGGCATGCTGCAGCGTGCGGCTCACGGCCGGCTGCGTGATGTTGATGAGCCGCGCGGCCGCGCTCACGCTGCCCGCGAGCATGATCGCGTTGAAGACCTCGATGTGGCGCAGCCGCATGGCCGACAGCGGTCGGTGGCGGTCAGCGGACGGTGGTCTTGCCGGTGGCGATGTCCATCACCATTCGCACGCCCAGGTACAGGCGCGGCTCGATGGAGTCGATCAGCACGTACTCCGCGTCGGCCGTGTGCGCGCCGAAGCCTTGCAGGCCGAAGCGCTCGATGACCGGCGCCTTGGTCTTGAGCGAGGCGAACGCCGCGTCGGTGCCGCCACCGGCCGCCTTGTCGTCGGCGCCCAGCGGGCGGCCCAGCTCGTCCTTGTAGATCGCCTGCGCATGCTTGGCCAGCGCGCGCGACGCGTCGGTGGCCTCGAGCGGCGGACGGCGGCGTTCGAACTTCAGCTCGACCTTGGCCTCGGGCACCAGCTGCTTCTTCACGCGCTCGTTCACCTGCTGCTCGATGCGGTCGTAGTCGGCCACCTTGAGCACGCGCACGTCGGCGCCCGCCGTGGCGCTGGCGGGGATCACGTTGCGGTTGGTGCCCGACTTCGAGATGGTCCAGTTCATCTTCAGGCCCGTGGACGGGTCGGACAGGTCGCGCATCTGCAGGATTTGATGCGACAGCTCGTACAGCGCGTTCACGCCCAGCTCGGGCGCGGAGCCCGCGTGCGAGGCCTTGCCCGCCACGTTCAGCGTGACCGAGGCAATGCCCGCGGTGGCCAGCGAGAGCTTGTCGTCCTTGATGGACGCGCCCTCGAACGACAGCACGGCATCGTGCTCGCCGCCCAGCTTGGTGAGCAAGGCGCGCGAACCGGGCGAGCTGATTTCCTCGTCGCCGTTGATCAGCACGGTGAGCGTGCCGTAGTCCTTGAACTTCAGCGCCTGCAACATCGACACCAAGTGCGTGATGACGGCCACGCCCTGCTTGTCGTCGGCAATGCCCAGGCCGTAGGCCTTGTCGCCGTCGACGCGGAACGGCTGCTTGTTGAGCATGCCCACGGTGTAGACCGTGTCCATGTGCGCGATGAGCATGATCTTCTTGGTGCCCGTGCCCTTGAAGGTGGCGCGCACCACGCGGCCGATTTTTTCGGGCGTGTCTTCCATGCGGTAGGCGTCGGCGCTCGGGTCGATCAGCTCGACCTCACCGCCCAGCGCCTTGAACTTCGCGGCGATGAGGTCGGAGATTTTCTCGAGGCCTTCGATGTCGCGGCTGCCCGACTCGATGGAGACCAGCTCCTTCAGCGTCTCGAGCAGGGCGGGCTTTTCCTTGGCGGCGAGCGCGGCGATGCGGGCATCAGGGGCAGCGGAAGCGGTGCCGAGGAAGGCCGCGCAGACGGCGGCGAGCAGGAAGGTGCGGGGCTGGAGTTTCATGGGCGTGTTTCTTCTTTCTGTCGTTTGTCTCTTGGGGATCGTGCGAATGTGGATCAGTGGGCCTTGTCCCAGTTGGGACCGACGCCGATCTCGGCGAGCAGCGGCACCTTGAGCGCCGCCACGCCGGCCATCAGGCGCGGGATTTCGGTGCGCACCCATTCGACCTCGGCCTCGGGCACTTCGAACACCAGTTCGTCGTGCACCTGCATGATCATCTTGGTGGCGCGCTTTTCTTCGTCAAGCACGTTCTGTACCTTGACCATGCTGAGCTTGATGAGGTCGGCCGCCGTGCCCTGCATCGGCGCGTTGATGGCCTGGCGTTCGGCCGCCTTCTTGCGGGGGCCGTTGCCGCCGTTGATCTCGCTCAGGTAGAGGCGCCGGCCGAACACGGTCTCGACATAGCCCTTGTCGCGCGCGAACTCCACGATCTGATCCATGTAGGTCTTCACGCCCGGGTAGCGCGCAAAGTAACGATCGATGTACGAGGCCGCGGCCTTGGTCTCGATGCCCAGGTTCTTCGCCAGGCCGAAGCTGCTCATGCCGTAGATGAGGCCGAAGTTGATGACCTTGGCGTAGCGGCGCTGCTCGCTCGACACCTGGTCGGGCGTGGTGCCGAACACCTCGGCGGCCGTGGCGCGGTGCACGTCGACGCCGTCGGTGAAGGCGCGCAGCAGCGATTCGTCGCCGCTGATGTGGGCCATGATGCGCAGCTCGATCTGCGAGTAGTCGGCGCTGGCGATCACGCTGCCGGCCGGTGCCACGAAGGCCTCGCGCACGCGGCGGCCTTCGGGCGTGCGGATCGGGATGTTCTGCAGGTTGGGGTCGTTGCTGCTCAGGCGGCCCGTGACGGCCACGGCTTGCGCGTAGTGCGTGTGCACGCGGCCGGTGCGCGGGTTGGCCAGCTGGCCGAGCTTGTCGGTGTAGGTGCCCTTGAGTTTCGAGAGGCCGCGGTGCTCGAGGATCTTGGCGGGCAGCGGATAGTCTTCCGCCAGCTTCTCCAGCACTTCTTCGTCGGTGCTGGGCGCGCCGCTCGGCGTCTTCTTGACCACGGGCAGGCCCAGCTTGGTGAAGAAGATCTCGCCGATCTGCTTGGGCGACCCGAGGTTGAAGGGCTGCCCCGCGATGTCGTAGGCCTCCTGCTCCAGCGCCATGATGCGCGTGCCCAGGTCGTGGCTCTGCGCGGCCAGCGTGGGCGCGTCGATCAGCACGCCGTTGCGCTCGATGCGGTACAGCGCCTCGCTCGAATCCATTTCGAGCTGGTAGATGTAGGCCAGCTTTTCTTCTTTCTGCAGCAGGGGCCACAGCGCGTGGTGCACGTCGAGCGTCTGGTCGCTGTCTTCGCACGAGTACTCGGCGGCCTTGGCGATGTCGACCTGGCTGAACGGAATCTGGTGCGCGCCCTTGCCGCACAGGTCTTCGTACGAGATGCCGCTGCGCCCCAAATGGCGCTCGGCCAGGGACGACAGGCCGTGCGGCTTGTTCACTTCGAGCACATAGCTTTGCAGCATGGTGTCGTGCGCGTAGCCCTGCACCTCGATGCCGTGGTTGGCGAACACGTGGCGGTCGTACTTGATGTGCTGGCCGAGCTTCTTCTTGTCGGCGTTCTCGAGCCAGGGCTTGAGCCTGGCGAGCACCTCGTCGATGGGCAGCTGTGCGGGCGCGTCGGGGTAGTTGTGCGTGAGCGGAATGTAGGCCGCTTCGCCCGGCGTGACGCTGAAGCTGATGCCCACGATCTGCGCGACCATTTCGTCGAGCGAGGTGGTCTCGGTGTCGATGGCCGTGAGTTCGGCGGCCTCGAGCTTGGCGAGCCAGGCGTCGAACTGCGCCCACTCCATGATGGTGTCGTACTTGAGGTTGCTCGCGGGCGCGGCGGCCTCTTGCGCCTCCAGCTCGGAAGGCTCGTCGAACAGGCCGCCCTGGTCGCGGTCGGCCTTGGAAGCGGCCTTCTTCTTGGCGTTCTCTTCGATCAGCTCGGGCGGCACTTCCTGCGCTTCGAGCGACTTGACGAGGCTCTTGAAACCGAACTTCTCGTAGAAGGGCTTCAGCTCGGCCGTCTGCGGCGCACCAACGGGCAGGCCTTCGAGCGAGGGCAGGCCTTCGACAAAGCCGTTCAGGTCGCAGTCGGTGCGGATGGTGACGAGGCGTTTGCTCAGCGGCAGCTTGTCGAGCGCCTGGCGCAGGTTTTCGCCGGCGGCGCCCTTCACTTCGGCGGCGCGTTCGACCAGTGCATCGAGCGAGCCGTATTCGAGCAGCCACTTGGCGGCCGTCTTGGGGCCGACCTTGGGCACGCCGGGCACGTTGTCGACCGTGTCGCCGATGAGCGTCTGGTAGTCGACCATGAGGCTGGGCGGCACGCCGAACTCGGCCGTCACGCCGGCGATGTCGCGCTTCTTGCCGTTCATCGTGTCGATGATGGTGATGTGCTCGTCGACCAGCTGGCTCAGGTCCTTGTCGCCGCTGGACACGATCACCTCGACGCCCTGCGCGGCCGCCACCTTGGCGAGCGTGCCGATCACGTCGTCGGCCTCGACCTCGGGCACGGTGATCACCGGCCAGCCCAGCAGCTTGACCACTTCGTGGATGGGGTCGATCTGGCTGCGCAGGTCGTCGGGCATCGGCGAGCGGTTGGCCTTGTACTCGGGGTACCAGTCGTCGCGGAAGGTCTTGCCGGGGGCATCGAAGATGCAGGCCGCGTAGTCGGCGCGCACCTCGCGGCGCAGCGCGGTCATCATGTTGATCATGCCCCGGATCGCCCCGGTGGCCGGGCTCTTGGGGTCGCCGGGCACGGCGCGCAGATCGGGCATCGCGTGGAAGGCCCGGTACAGGTAGCTCGAGCCATCGACGAGCAGCAGCGTTTTCTTGTCGGTCATCGGGGCATTTTGCCGTGCCCGGACCGGCGTCCGGAACGACACCAGGGTCGGCTGGCGGCCGACACGCCGCCAGCGGGTGCACGCCTACAATCCGTGCATGCCTAGCTCCCCACTCCTGGTCGCCCGCCGCATCCTGCTGGCGCTGGCTTTCGCCACCCCCGTTGCCGCCCTCGCGCAGGCGCCGGCCGCGCCCGCCGCCAAGCCGGCCCCGGCGGAACCGCTACAAAATCAGGAGCAGGCCGACGGCCGGCGCAACCAGAAGGTCGAGCATATCCACACGGAAGACAGCGGCGCCTCGGTCGACGAGGTGCGCTATGGCGGCCGCACGCAGAGCATCAACGTCAAGCCCAAGTCGAACATGCCCGGTTACGAAGTGCTGCCCAACGACGGCGGCAGCGCCCGCCCCGGCACGACCGGCGACGCGAACAGCGGCGGCAACGGCCCGCGTGTCTGGAACGTGCTGAAGTTCTGACCGTGACGCTGTCGTTCTCCTTCCCGACAACCCTCTTTTCTCCCGCAGCCGCCGTCCGGCGCTGAGCATCGCCATGGCAGTTTTTACCGAAGTCCAGTTCGGCGAGGCAGACGCGCTCGTCCAGCGCCTTGGCATGGGCGCCCTGCGCGAGCTGCGCGGCATCGAGGGCGGCATCGAGAACACCAACTACTTCGCCACCACCGAGTCGGGCGAATTCGTGCTGACGCTGTTCGAGCGCCTGAGCGCCGAGCAGCTGCCGTACTACCTTTGCCTCATGAAGCACCTGGCCGGTGCCGGCCTGCCGGTGCCCGCGCCCGTGGCCGACCCGGCCGTGGCGCCGCCGACCGGCCATGCGCTGTCGATCCCCGCGCAGGCACCCTGCGAGCTGCTGCACCGCGTGGCCGGCAAGCCCGCGGCGCTGGTGCAGAAGCTGTCGGGCCGCAGCGAGCTGGCCCCCACCGCCGCCCACTGCGCCGAACTGGGCGCCATGCTGGCCCGCATGCACCTGGCCGGGCGCGACTACCCGCGCATCCAGCCCAACCTGCGCGGCCTGCCCTGGTGGAACGAGACCGCCCCGGTGGTGCTGCCCTACATGGACGAGGCGCAGGCTGCGCTGCTGCGCGCCGAGCTGGCCTACCAGAACCATGTCGCCGAATCGTCGGCCTACGCGGCGCTGCCGCGCGGCCCGGTGCATGCCGACATGTTCCGCGACAACGTGATGTTCGCGACCGGCGGCGAGCCCGATGCGCCGCCGCGCCTCACGGGCGTGTTCGATTTCTACTTCGCCGGCACCGACACCTGGCTGTTCGACCTGGCCGTGTGCCTGAACGACTGGGCCATCGACCTGGCCAGCGGCCGGCACGACGCCGCCCGCGCCGACGCCTTGCTCGCCGCGTATGAGAGCGTGCGCAGGTTGAACGCCTCCGAACGCGCCCTGCTGCCCGCGATGCTGCGCGCCGCCGCGCTGCGCTTCTGGATCTCGCGCCTGTGGGACTTCCACCTGCCGCGCGAGGCCAGCATGCTCAAGCCCCACGACCCGACGCACTTCGAGCGCGTGCTGCGCGAGCGCGCCACCCACCCGCACGCCATCGCCCACGTCTTAGAGCCGGCGCTGGCAGCCTAAAGAAGGTGTGACCGAACCCGCCATGCCCGCTCATCCCGCCCAGACACACCCACTCTGCGTTGCAAATGCTCGCCATAGCCCAAGCTATGGCTGCGCTTTGCGCCTTGATTGGGCGCGTCTGGGCGGCCTGCTCGGCCACGCCGGATTCATTCACACCTTCTGACCCCCCACATGAAACTCCACCTCGTGCCGGCGCGCACCGGCTTCGACTGGGTCCGCCTCGGACTCAAGACCTTCTGGCGCCAGCCGTTGGCCTTCATCTCGCTGTTCTTCCTGCTGATGGCGATGATCTCGACGGTGTCGATGCTGCCGCTGCTCGGCAGCGTGCTCGCGCCGATCCTGCTGCCCTTCATGACGCTCGGCCTGATGGTCGCGACCTCGGTGGCCGCAACCGACAACGCCGACGGCCTGGGCAACGCGGGCGACCTGGGCCGCCCCACGGGCTCGGCCATGTTCATCGCGGTGTTCGACGCCATGCGCACCGAATGGCGCTCGCTGGTCGTGCTGGGCGTGATCTCGGCCGTGTACTTCGTGCTGGCCGTCACGCTGACGGCGCTGGTCGACGGCGGCCAGCTCATGCGCGCCTACCTGTTCGACGAGGCGGTGACGCCCGAGGTCATGAAGAGCAGCGAGTTCCTCACGGCCCGCACGCTGCTGATGTGCCTGAACCTGCCGCTGTCGCTGGCCATGTGGCATGCGCCGGCGCTGGTGCACTGGCACCGCGTGGAGCCGGTGAAGAGCGTCTTCTTCAGCATCGTCGCGCTGTTCCGCAACTTCGGCGCCTACGCGCTGTTCGGCCTGGCGTGGTTCGGCGTGTTCATGCTCGCGGGCATCGCCATCGGCCTGCTCGCCACCGTGCTGATCGGCGTCGGCGCCATGGGCTCCGACGGCGCAGCGCTGGCGATCGGCAACATCCTGATGATCGGCACGGCGCTGGTGCTGGCGGCGATGTCGCTGGCCTCGACCTGGTTCACCTTCCGCGACAGCTTCGACGCGAACTGAGCGGGCATCGCCCGCTGCCCTTTCGGGCAAGCGGGACCGCCGTCCTCAGACCGGCGTGAGCTTCGCCACCGACAGCGCCAGCCACTTCACGCCGTGGCGCGCGAACTTCACCTGCGCCCGCGCATCGTCGCCGGTGCCTTCGAGCGCGGTCACCGTGCCCTCGCCGAACTTGTTGTGGAACACCTGCATGCCTGAGCGCAGGCCGTGCGACGGCGCGGTCTTCTGCGGCGGCACGGGCGGGCTGGCGAAGGTGTCCTTGCTTGCGCTGCCACCGCCTCCGCCGTAGCGGTTGCCGCCGCCTCCACCACCACCGTAGCCGCCGGCACCGCCGCGCGTGCTGCCGTAGCCGCCGCCGTAGCCGAAGGCCGAGGGCGCGAAGCCCTGGTTCTTCGGCGTGAGCCACTTGAGCGCGCCTTCCGGCAGCTCGTCGAAGAAGCGGCTCTTGACGTTGTAGCGGGTCTGGCCGTGCAGCATGCGCGTCTGCGAATGGCTCAGGTACAGGCGCTTGCGTGCGCGCGTGATGGCCACATACATCAGGCGGCGCTCTTCCTCGAGGCTCTCGAAATCGCTCATCGAGTTCTCGTGCGGGAACAGGCCCTCTTCCATGCCAGTGATGAACACGCAGTCGAACTCCAGGCCCTTGGCTGCGTGCACGGTCATGAGCTGCACCGCGTCCTGCCCGGCCTGCGCCTGGTTGTCGCCCGACTCGAGCGCCGCGTGCGTCAGGAAGGCCGCGAGCGGGCTCAGCGTTTCGCCGGTTTCGGCATCGGGTGCCAGCGGCTCGTCGAGCACCGGCCGGTTGGGGTCGAGCCCCTGACTGGCGGGCGACTGGCGCAACTCGTCGACCGGCAGCGCCACGGCGTCGCGGCCGAAGCCTTCCTGCGTGACGAAGCTTTCGGCCGCGTTCACGAGTTCGTCCAAGTTCTCGATGCGGTCGGCGCCTTCGCGGTCGGCCTTGTAGTGTTCGACGAGGCCGCTGTGGTCGAGCACCAGCTCGATGATCTCGCGCAGGCTCACGCCTTGCGTCTGTTCGCGCAGCACGTCGATCTTGGCGACGAAGGCCGTGAGGTTCGAGCCGGCCTTGCCGCCGACCGCGCTCACCGCGTCGTGCAGCGAGCGCCCGGCGGCGCGCGCCGCGTCCTGCAGGCTTTCGAGCGTGCGTGCGCCGATGCCGCGCGGCGGGAAGTTGACGACGCGCAGGAAGCTGGTGTCGTCGTCCTTGTTCTCGAGCAGGCGCAGGTAGGCCAGCGCATGCTTGATTTCGGCGCGCTCGAAGAAGCGCAGGCCGCCGTACACGCGGTACGGCACCGAGGCGTTGAACAACGCCGTTTCAATCACCCGGCTCTGCGCATTGCTGCGGTAGAGCACGGCCATTTCCTTGCGGTCGAAGCCGTCGCGCGCCAGCTGGCGCATCTCTTCGACCATCCACTGCGCCTCGGCGAGGTCGGTGGGCGATTCGTACACGCGCACCGGCTCGCCCGGCCCCTGCTCGGTGCGCAGGTTCTTGCCCAGGCGCTTCTTGTTGTGGCTGATGAGCTCGTTGGCCGAGTCGAGGATGTTGCTGTAGCTGCGGTAGTTCTGCTCCAGGATGATCTGGTGGCGCACGTCGAACTCGCGCACGAAGTCGGTCATGTTGCCCACGCGCGCGCCGCGGAAGGCGTAGATGCTCTGGTCGTCGTCGCCCACGGCGATCACGCTGTTGTGCTCGCCCGGCGTGAAGTGGCCGCCGATCGCCGTGTGGCCCGCGAGCATCTTCAGCCATGCGTACTGCAGGCGGTTGGTGTCCTGGAACTCGTCGACCAGGATGTGGCGGAAGCGCCGCTGGTAGTGCTCGCGCACCGGCTCGTTGTCGCGCAGCAGCTCGTAGCTGCGCAGCATCAGCTCGCCGAAGTCGACCACGCCTTCGCGCTGGCACTGTTCTTCGTACAGCTGGTAGAGCTCGACCTTCTTGCGGTCGTCGTCGCTGCGCGCTTGCATGTCGCCGGGGCGCAGGCCGTCTTCCTTGGCGCCGGCGATGAACCACTGGGTCTGCTTGGCCGGAAAGCGCTCGTCGTCGACGTTGAACTGCTTCATCAGGCGCTTGATGGCCGAGAGCTGGTCTTGTGTGTCGAGGATCTGGAAGGTCGAGGGCAGGTTCGCCAGCTTCCAGTGCGCGCGCAGCAGGCGGTTGCACAGGCCGTGGAAGGTGCCGATCCACATGCCGCGCACGTTCACCGGCAGCATCGCGGTCAGCCGCGTCATCATTTCCTTGGCGGCCTTGTTGGTGAAGGTGACGGCCAGGATGCCGCCGGCGGACACCTGCCCCGTCTGCAGCAGCCAGGCGATGCGGGTGGTGAGCACCCGCGTCTTGCCGGAGCCGGCACCGGCAAGGATGAGGGCATTGCCCGCGGGCAGCGTGACGGCAGCAAGCTGCTCGGCGTTGAGGTTGTTCAGCAACGGCGAGGCAGGGCCGCCCGTATCGGCTGCGGACGCGCCGGAAAACAGGTCGTGAGGGAGCATGGGTGCCATTGTAGAAAGCTGCCCCGCCCCAGGCCTCGCCGGACGCGCTTGCCCCTGCGGGTATGACCTGGATCAAGCCCGGGCCCGCCGGTGTGCACAGGCCTGCCCCTCTTGCGGCAGATCAAGTGATACGGCCGTGCCCGGCAGGAGACTGCCTCTCAGTTGCCGGCCCTGCGCGCCGGCCGTCACAACTGGAGAACCCATGCCCAAGAAACTCGCCCCCGCCTGCCTCGCCGCCCTGCTCGGCGCCATGGCCGCCCTGCCGGCCGCCGCGCAGGAAGCACAAGGCAACTGGCTGGTGCGCGCCCGCGCCGTGTACCTGAAGCCGGCGAACCACTCGGCGCCGGTGGCCGACCTGTCGATTCCGGCCGATGCCATCACGGTCAACAGCAAGACCATTCCCGAGCTCGACGTCACCTACTTCTTCACGCCGAACATCGCCGCCGAACTGGTGCTGACGGTGCCGCAGAAACAGACGGTCACCGTGCAGCAGAGCGCGCTGGGCGGGCCGGTGGACATCGGCACCTTCAAGCACCTGCCGCCCTCGCTGATGCTGCAGTACCACTTCATGCCCACCGCGAAGATCCGGCCCTACATCGGCGCGGGCCTGAACTACACGCGCCTGAGCAGCGTCAACCTGCAGGTGCCGACGGTCGGGCGCCTGCAGCTGCAGAACGAGAGCTTCGGCCTCGCGCTGGGCGCCGGCGTCGACATCGAGGTGGCGAAGAACACCTACCTCAACATCGACGTGAAGAAGCTGCGCATCCGCAGCGCCGTGAACATGAATGGCGTGCAGCTGTCGACCGTGAAGGTCGACCCGTGGCTGTTCGGCGTGGGCATCGGCTACCGGTTCTGACAAAGAAGCGCACTGCAGTCGTCGGGTATACGCAGCAACCCATAGGGTCAATACGCCCCGGCGACTTGCGCATCATCGCCATGGCCGTAAAATCAATCACCGGGCCCAAGTTTCTTGCGTCCGGTTTTTTTTGGCCGTCATTTTCATGACGCGACCACGAGAACCGGCCGGACCAAGCGCTCATTCGTTCCACTCAACGATTCCTTTCTGGAGCCTGGTCATGCAAATCTTCGATTACGACAACATCCTTCTGCTGCCGCGCAAATGCCGCGTGGAGAGCCGCTCGGAATGCGACGCCAGCGTCACGCTCGGCGAACGCACCTTCCGCCTGCCGGTGGTGCCTGCCAACATGAAAACGGTGGTCGACGAGTCGATCTGCCTGTGGCTCGCACAGAACGGCTACTTCTACGTGATGCACCGCTTCGACCTGGACAACATCCAGTTCGTGAAAGACATGCAGGGCAAGGGCGTGTTCGCCTCGATCTCGCTGGGCGTGAAGAAGCCCGACTACGACACCGTCGACCAGATGGTGGCCCAAGGCCTCGTGCCCGAATACATCACGATCGACATCGCGCACGGCCATGCCGACAGCGTGAAGAACATGATCGGCTACCTCAAGGCCAAGCTGCCGAAGTCGTTCGTGATCGCCGGCAACGTCGGCACGCCCGAAGCCGTGATCGACCTGGAGAACTGGGGTGCCGACGCGACCAAGGTCGGCATCGGCCCGGGCAAGGTCTGCATCACCAAGCTCAAGACCGGCTTCGGCACGGGCGGCTGGCAGCTGTCGGCGCTCAAGTGGTGCGCGCGCGTGGCGACCAAGCCGATCATTGCCGACGGCGGCATCCGCGACCACGGCGACATCGCCAAGAGCATCCGCTTCGGCGCGTCGATGGTCATGATCGGCTCGCTGTTCGCGGGCCACGAAGAATCGCCGGGCAAGACGGTCGACGTCGACGGCACGCTCTTCAAGGAGTACTACGGCTCGGCCAGCGACTTCAACAAGGGCGAGTACAAGCACGTCGAAGGCAAGCGCATCCTCGAGCCCATCAAGGGCAAGCTGGCCGATACGCTGGTCGAGATGGAGCAGGACGTGCAAAGCTCGATCAGCTACGCGGGCGGCCGCACGCTGATGGACATCCGCAAGGTCAACTACGTCACGCTGGGCGGCGACAACGCCGGCGAACACCTGCTGATGTGAGCGCGACGAGCGGCCCTCTGCCCGCCCGTCTTTTCTTTCAGGCCTCGAGCAGTTGCACCGCATAGCGGTGCAGCGCGTGCGCCGGATCGGCCAGCGCATCGACCACGCCGAAGTGGTCCAGCCCTCGCAGCACCTCGCACACCGGCACAGTGTGACGGCCCCACGCCTCGCGGATCATCGCGTTGTGGCGGATGAACTCCGCACTCTCGTTGCCCCCCACCACCGCATAGAGCTGGCCGCGCGCCGGCGCGGGCCACAGCGCCGGGCTTGCGCGCCGCGCGTCGGCATCGGTGAGCTTCAGCGTGTGCTCGAGGAAGGGCGTGCGCTGCAGCGGACGCAGGTCGAACAGGCCCGAGACCGACAGCGCATTGCGCACCAGTTGCGCGGGCAGATCGGGCGCCACCGCCTTCCAGTCACAGGCCAGCAACGCCGCCGCCATGTGGCCGCCTGCAGAATGCCCCGCGACGGTGATGCGCGAAGGGTCGCCGCCATGCGCTGCCACATGGCGCCACGTCCATTCGAGCGCCCGCACCATCTGCAGCAGGATGCCCGGCACCGTCACCGGCCGGTCGACCGGGCCCGGGCACAGCGCGTAGTTGGGCTGCACCACGCAGATGCCGCGGTCGTGGAACGCGGGGCTGATGAACGAGTGGTCCTTCTTGTCCATGGCGCGCCAGTAGCCGCCGTGGATGAAGACCAGCACCGGCGCATCGGGCACGGGCGCCGGAAAGACGTCGAGCGTTTCGTTCGGGCCGGTGCCGTAGGGCGCATCGATGCGGCACGGCAGCGTGTCGCGCGCCGCGGCGGAATCGCGTCCCCAGCGCGCGAAGTACGCGGGGTGGTCCTTCACCCGCGCCAGGTTGTTGTACATGCCTTCCAGCCAGGCGGGGTCGTGCGCTTCCATGCGGTGCTTGCTCCTTGTTTTTCCGGGGCGCATCTTGGCACGGCCGCGTGCATGGAAATGCGCGGCTGGATAAAATGTCGGCTGTGTTGGGGGGGTAGCTCAGCTGGGAGAGCGCCGCGTTCGCAATGCGGAGGTCGGGAGTTCGATCCTCCTCCTCTCCACCAACCGACCCAGCAAAAAGGCCTTGGCAATCGCCAAGGCCTTTTTCATTTGCAGCTGTACGCTGCCGCCGGGAAATGTCAGGCGTCGAGCGTCAGGTGCTGGCCGTGCAGCGCCGCGGCGCCGGGCGATGCCAGGAAGCCGATGGTCTGCGCCGCGACCGAGGTCGACACCCACTCGGCCGGGTTCACGTCGGGCATCGCCTGGCGGTTGGCCGGCGTGTCGAGCACGCTGGGCGCCACGCTGTTGATGTTCACGCCGTGCGGCGCGGCCTCGGCCGCCATCGATTCCACGAGCCGCTGCAGCGCGCTCTTCGACGCGATGTACGCCGCCATGGCCGGCAGGCCGCGCGCCGCCACCTTGGCCGTCACCGCGACGATGCGGCCCGCGCGGCGCTCGATCATCGAGGGCAGCACGGCCTGCGTCACGGCGACGAACGACCAGGCGTTGAGGTTCATCATCCGGTCCCAGCTCGCGCGCGTGAGTGCGTGCGTCGCCTCGCCCATCTCGAAGCCGCCGGCAATGTGCACCAGCGCATCGACGCGGCCGAAGGCCTGCAGCACCTGGCCGGTGAGCGCGGCCATGTCGGGCGCCGAGGTCACGTCCCCGGCCAGCAGCAGGTGCTGCGAGTTGTCCAGGCCCGGAAAGACTTCGGCCAAGCGACCGGCGTGGTGATCGACCAGCGCGAGCCGCGCGCCCTGGTCAAGAAAGTGCTGGGCCACGGCCCGGCCCAGCGCGCCCGCGGCGCCGGTGATCAGTACATGGGGCGTGTTGCTTGCATCGCTCATCGAAAACTCCTCGGATAGGGGGTGGGGCGGGGCCCCGACGGTCGCGCATCCTAACGCTCTCGTACAAATGTGCAGAAAATTTTTGAAGTCCCAAAAAGATTGGTATATACTCGTGGTCTTGCCAGAAAACACTAACGGTTTTCAAAGCAAGGGCTCTTAGCTCAGTTGGTAGAGCAGCGGACTCTTAATCCGTAGGTCGAGTGTTCGAGTCACTCAGGGCCCACCAACCAACATCGCGGCAACGCTGGAAAGCCTGCTACCCACAAGGTAGCAGGCTTTTTTCATGGTGCGTTCACTTGTACGTTTGCTTGCGCCGACGCGCCCCTTCGCAAGCCCCTCCCCGACATCCCGTGAAGAAATCCAAACCTGCGCCATCGCCGACATCCTTCGACCTCAAGCAGCACTGGCATTGGGGCCGCGGCATGCGCCAGTTGCGCATTGCCGACTTCCTGAAAGACGGCCGTCTGCTGGTCCCCGGCGACCTCACGGGCGAAGGCCCGGCCACCGATGACGGCACCGGCGCGCTGCGCACCGTGGGCGGCGTGCAGGTCGGCAGCGCCGACTATGAAACCGGCCTGATGTGGGTCGGCCGCAAGCTGCGCGAAGGCGACCTGCCAAGCAAGCCCCAGGGCTGATGCGGCTACGGCGCCGTGACGCGCCGGAGAAACTGCAGCGACCGCTCCAGCGCCAGCCGCCCCGGCGCATCGTCGAGGTTGAACTGGTACTCGTGCGGCAACGCCGGCGTTTGATCGGCGGGGAAGAACAGGCTGTCGACCTGCACGCCCTTCGCGGTCAACGTCTCGGCCATCGACCGCGACTGCCCTTCGAGCGGATCGCCATTGCCTGCAGTGATGAACGACGGCGGAAAGGCCCCGGTCACATAGCGGCGCACCGACGCAGTCTCGAAGGCCGGCGCATTCTGGAAATCCTTGCTGCCGCTGTACGACCAGAACACGGTCCGCAGGAAGCCGCCAAAGGCGCCGTCGAGCTTGGCCTGTGCCGCGTCGTAGGCGCCGCAGTGCAGCAGCATGCCGCGCAGCTGCTCGCGCGCAATGACGGGCGTGAGGCCGACTGCTTTCGCGTACCCCGCCACAGCCACTGCGTTCGCGACCTGCGCGACGATGTGCGCGCCCGCCGAGTCGCCGGCCAGCACGAGCCGCGCGGTGTCCACGCCCAGCCGTGCCGCCTCGCGCACCAGATAACCCAGCGCCGTGTTCACCTGCCGCACCGGCACCGGATAGCCCTGGCCCGGCGCAATCGAATAGCCGACGGCCACCACGGTGAAGCCCTGCCCCGCCAGCACGCGCGCGTAGTTCGCCACGTCGCGCCGGTGGCCCGAGACCCAGGCGCCGCCGTGCACCCACACGATAGTGGGCAAGGGCTGGGCGCCCGCCGAGGCCGGGCGGAACACGTCGAGGTAGGCATCCGGGTCGGCCTCGTCGTAGTGCTGGTCGAGCACCGTCGCGATGCCGGGCGGCACGTGCTTCTGCAGCGACTGCGATGCAGCGTCCGATCCCTTGCCGAAGGCATAGCGGATCATCAGCACCGAGGGCCACGGGCTCCACTGGAACGCGGCATAGCCCACGATCGCGAGGCCGGCGATGACGCCGAGGATCCGCAGCAGGATGGTCTTGAGCTTCACGGTGGAGCGCCTGCGCCGGACGGCCCGGCGCTTCAGGGAGCGCCCTGCATTCTGCTTGCCACGGGCAGTGCCCCGCTATGCTCGCCTCACATGCCGCCACCGCCCGTCATCGCGCCCTCCTCCGCGCTCACACAACCGCTGCGCCACGCCGCGCGCACGCTGTGCGCAGCCCTGACGTTCGCGGCGGCGCCCACCTTCGCATCGGCCGCGTCCGGCTGCCTTGCCACGGCCTCCTACATTCCGCCACCGCCGCGCGCCCTCGCGATGGCGGCGTTGGCGCGCCAGGAGCACGTTGCCTTCGGCAGCCAGACCATGGACGCCGAAGGCCGACTCACCGAGTCTGGCTATTCAGAAGCAGAAGACACGCGCTATCCGATCGACGCGCTGCCCGCATGGCAACGCGTGCTGCGCTACTGGCGCGCGGTCGATCCGTCGAGCGAGCGGTTGCCTTCTCTCGTTCGCTTCGGCGCCCCGCACGCGGCCGACCGCACGCGGTTGACCGACGCGCTGAACCAGGCGAGCGCGGCGCGCCTGCAAGGCCTCGGTACCGGCCCCGATCAGGGGCTGGCCGCGCCGGACCAGCGCGCCCTCGAAGTGGCCCTGCAGCGCGTCGCGGTGATCGACACGCCGTGGTCCGCCGCGTTCATCAGCTGGATCGCACGCGAGGCCGGGCTCGACGCCGACGAGTTCGTCTTCTCCGAGGCCCACGTCGACTACGCCGGCGCCGCCTGGCAGGCCGGCATCGACGAGGCAGCGGGCCGCGCGACACCGCAAGCCCTGCGCGCCTGCGACCTGATGCGCACGCCGCCGCGCCCGGGCGACCTGGTCTGCCACGCACGCGGCGCGCGCGGCACTGCGCTCGATCGCTTCGCCAAGATCGGCGAAGTGCTCGCCGCGCGCCCCACGGGCGGCGCACCGTTGCCGATGCACTGCGATGTGGTGGTGGGCGTGGACGGTGCGGGCTTCGATGCCGTGGGTGGCAACGTGCTGCAGTCGGTCACCTTGCGGCGCCTGGCCTTTGCGCCCGGCACGCGGCTGCTGGACCCGAGCTACCTGCCCGAAGGCTGCACGGCGGGCGGCAGCGCATGCATCGATCGCCACATGAGCCGGCAGCCGTGGTCGCTGCTGCTGCAGTGGCGCTGAAAGAAAAAACAGGAACGGTGGGGGCGTGTGCCCCCGGGCCGTCAGTCGCGGTAGTACACCTCGACAGCGCCCTTGAGCTTGATCAGCAGCGGGTAGCCCTTGCGGTCCAGCGTGCGGCCGGCGGGCACCTTGATCCAGCCTTCGCTGATGCAGTATTCCTCGACGTCCAGGCGGTCCTTGCCGTTGAAGCGGATGCCGATCGGGTGCTCGAACACGGCGGGAATGTGGTGCGGGCTGCGCGGATCGGTCGAGAGATGGTCGGGCAGCGTGGGCTTGGAGGTGGCTTCTTCGGTCATGGGGAAACGGGTGTCTGAATCGACCCGAATGATAGAACCTGCCGCATGCCCCTTTGCGGGCGCCGCTAGCGCCGCTTCTTCCAGGCCTTGGGCGGCGGCTTCGGCCCGAAGCCCAGCGCGGCCCGCGCGAGCGCGTCGGCCTCGCCGTTGCGGTGGCGCGGAATCCATTGCACGCGCGCCTCGTCAAAGCCCTGCAGCAGCATGCGTGCCTCGTCGAACAGCGGCGCCATGCGCACGATCGGCCGCACGTCGGCGCCGCCGCTCAGCTGTTCGACCAGCGTGCTGTTGTCGCTGAAGGCCCGCACGCTCGTGGCACCGCGCGCCTGCAGCTCGCGCAGCGCGAGCGTCAGTGCCCGCAGCTCGGCCTCGTTGTTGCAGCCCGTGGTGTGCGTGGCCTGCGAGAAGGTGTGGCGGGTGCCGTCGGGCTGCGTGATGACGACGCCGACGCCCATGCGCCCGGGGTTCGGCATGGCGCTGCCGTCGCAGTGAACGACCCACGGGGAAAGGCGCTCGGGCGCGGCAACGGTCATGAAGAAGCAGGAAGCAGAGAAAAGGGGACGAACTCGCTCAGCAGTTGTTGCGCTTGATGCCCGCGAGATTGCACGGCCGCTGGCCAGGCGGCGGCCCCGGATCGCGCGGCGGACGCGGCGGCCGGGGGTGATACCCCGGTCGCGGCGGGCCGTAGTACGGATCGCCGCCCCAGATGTAGGTCGGCCCCGGGTCGGCCGCGGGCGCCTCGCCCACCGGATAGCGCGGAATGATGGCCGGCCCCGAAGGTGCGGGCTGCGGTGGTGGGGCGGACGGTGCCGCGTAGTCCGAACGACGCGGCGTGTCTTCCTCGTTGGAGGCGCGCGGCGGCGCAGGCGGCGGCTCGTCGATGCGCAACTGCCGCGACTGCCTGGTCCCCGGCGGGCAGGCGCCGTCGGTGTAGACGATGCGGCCGTCGGCATCGGTGCAGCGCACCACCTCCGCCTGCGCGGCCGGAGCGGCCACGACAAGCCAGAGCAGCGAAACGAAAAGAAAGGTGGGCGAGCGCATGGAGACGCCCTTTGTAACAGTGCGCGGCCGCTCGAACAAGCGGGCACACAGAAACGGGTGGGGGATGAGGTTCGCAGCAGAGGAAAAGTCGATGCCGGCCGGCACGTCAACGCGACTTGGCTCGCGCACTTTTCCTGGCCGGAGGCTCGGCCTGCGTGGTGATGCGCGGGTAGTGCTCGAAGGTATGTTTCATCACATCGCGCAGCCAGACCACGGCAGGGTCGTGGTGAAAGCGCGGATGCCAGTGCTGGTTGAGTTGAAACTGGGGCACGGGCACCGGCGGCTCGAACATGCGCACCGTGCCCATGCGGGCGAAGACCTCCGCCAGTTCGCGCGGCACCGTCGCGAGCAGATCGGCGTGCCGGTCCATCAGGAGCGGAACCATCAGGAAGTGGGGCGTCATCACGGCCACAGTGCGGCGGATGCCCTGGTCTTCCAGCACCTTGTCGTAGCTCTCCGCCGAGTGGCCGGTGAGCGAGACCACGATGTGCCGCATCGCCTCGAAGCGCTCGCGCGTGAGGGTGGCGCCGATGTCCTTGTTCCGCGCGCTGGCGATGGTCACGAAGGAGTGCAGGAACAGGCGCTGATGAAACAGCCCCTCGGGCGCCGCACGGATGGACCCCACCGCCAGGTCGGCCTCGCCTGACGCAAGCAGCCCTTCGACCTGCTCGAGCGGCACCTGCAGCGTGCGCAGCGAACAACCGGGCGCCTCCTTCTTGAAGCGCTCGAGCAGCGGCGGCAGGAACACCAGTTCGCCCATGTCGGTCATGCACAGGGTGAAGGTGCGTCGCGCCAGCGTGGGCTCGAACCGGGCGCCCGCCAGGATCTGCTGGCGCACGGTGGTCATCACCTCCACCACCGCAGCGCGCATGCCCTCGGCCTTGCGCGTGGGCTCCATGCGGCTGCCGACCTTGACGAACAAGGGGTCGTCGAAGAAAGCACGCAGCCGGTTGAGCGCATGGCTCATCGCGCTCTGCGTCAGCCCGAGGCCCTGCGCGGCCTTCGTGACACTGGCCTCGCGAAACATCGCGTCGAAGACCGCCAGCAAATTCAGGTCGAGGTTTTCCGCATGCATGCCGCACATTCTAGGAATGACTGAAATGACATTGATACATGGGAACCCTCGTCCTACGCTCTGCCCATGCCGTGACCCGAACGCGGCGAACAACAAAGGAGACGCCCCATGTTCATCAAAAACACCTGGTACGTGGCTGCCTGGGACAACGAGCTCACGCCGCAGGGCCTGTTCGCCCGCACCATCATCGGCGTGCCCGTTCTCATGTACCGCAAGGACGACGGCGAGATCGTCGCCATGGAAGACCGCTGCTGCCACCGCGGCGCGCCCCTGTCGGTGGGACGGCGAGAAGGCGACTGCGTGCGCTGCATGTACCACGGCCTGAAGTTCGACGCCTCGGGCCAGTGCATCGAGGCGCCGGCCCAGAAGCGCATTCCCATCCAGGCCAGGGTGCGCAGCTTCCCGGTGGTGCAACGCCACCGCTGGGTCTGGATCTGGATGGGCGCCCCCGACAAGGCCGACCCGGCGCTGATCCCCGACACGCCATGGCTGGACGACCCGCACTGGCGCAGCCTAGACGGCTACATCCACTACGACGTCAACTACCTGCTGATCTGCGACAACCTGCTGGACTTTTCCCACCTGCCCTTCGTGCACCCGACCACGCTGGGAGGCAGTGCGGACTACGCCGCCGCCCAGCCCAAGGTCGAACGCATCGACCACGGCGTGCGCATCACCCGGTGGGCCCTCGACACCGAGCCTCCGCCGTTCGCCCAGGCGGTGAAGGACTGGGGCAGCAGGGTCGATCGATGGAACATCTACAACTTCACCATCCCGGCCATCCTGCTGATGGACTCCGGCATGGCGCCCACCGGCCAGGGCGCTGCCGAAGGCAACCGCGAAGGTGCGATCGAATTTCGCGGCTGCCAGGCCATCACGCCCGAGACGGAAAACTCCACCCACTACTTCTTCGCGCATCCCCACAACTTCGCCATCGACCAACCCGAAGTCACGCACTCGATCCACCAGGCCGTGGTGGATGCCTTCGATGAAGACCGCGACATCATCACCGCGCAGCAAAAGAGCCTGGCGCTCGCGCCCGGCTTCAAGATGATGGCCTTCGGCATCGACGCCGCGCTGAACCAGTTCCGCTGGATGGTCTCGCGCCGGCTGGAAGAAGAAGCGCTCGAAGAAGCCGGGGCCCGCGCCGCCGCCACTGCAGCGCCCGAAGCCGTCAAGGCCTGAGCCATGAAGCTCCTCGTCACCCGCCTCACGCAAGAGGCGCAGGATGTGCTCGGCCTGGAGTTGCGTGCGCAGGACGGCGCTGCACTGCCGCCCTTCACCTCGGGCGCCCACGTGGACCTGCTGCTGCCCGGCGACATCCGCCGCCAGTATTCGCTGGCCAACTCGCCGCTGGAGCGCCACCGCTACGTGCTCGGTGTGGGCCTGGCGCCAGCCTCGCGCGGCGGCTCGGCCTTCGTTCACCAGCGCCTTTCCGTGGGCGATGTGCTCGAGGTGGGCGCACCGCGCGCCCTGTTCGGCATCGACCCGGCCGCCACCGAGCATCTGTTCGTGGCCGGGGGCATCGGCATCACGCCCATCCTGAGCATGATCCTCTGGTGCGAGGCCAACGCCAGGCCCTGGAAGCTGTTGTACTGCGTGCGCACGCGGGCCCGTGCCGCCTATGCGTGGACGCTGGCGCGCCACCATGACCGCGTGCAGCTGCACGTGGACCAGGAAGCGGCGGGCACGCCACCCGACCTGGCGGGCTGGCTGGCCGGTGCGGCCCCAGGCGCCCACCTCTACTGCTGCGGCCCCGAAGGGCTGATGAACGCGGTCGGCGCGGCCGCAGGCGTTGTCGGCATCGACAAGGCGGCCACCCATTTCGAACGCTTCGCACCGCCGGAACCCGCCACGCCCGCAGCGCCGGCCGACACCTTCACCGTGGTGCTGCATCGCAGCGGCCAGAGGATCGAGGTCGCACCGCGGCAGAGCCTGCTCGATGCACTGGAGGGCGCCAACGTCAGCGTTCCCTTCTCGTGCCGCGAAGGCATGTGCCGCAGCTGCGAGGTGCCGCTGCTCGAGGGCGAGGCGGATCACCGCGACTTCGTGCTCAGCGACGAAGAGCGCGACAGCCACACCTGCATCTTGCCCTGCGTGTCCCGCGCACGCAGCGCCGTGCTCGTCCTCGATCTCTGACGTTCCCCAACAACAAGCAGACCACCCAACCCCACCACTGGAGACAACCATGTTCAAGCAAATGACTGCCGCATGCGCAGCGATCACGCTGGCGCTGCCCATCGCCGCGCAGGAGAGCTACCCCTCGCGGCCGATCCGCCTCGTCGTGCCCTACGCCGCCGGCGGCGCGACCGACTTCGTGGCACGCACCCTGGGCGATCGCCTGTCGAAATCGATGGGGCAGCCGGTGGTGGTCGACAACAAGGCGGGTGCGGCGGGTGCCATCGGCGCCGGCGAAGTCGGCCGCGCCAAGCCCGACGGCTACACGCTGCTGATGACCATCACCGATTCGCAGATCAACAACACGGCGCTGTTCAAGACCCTGGCCTACGACCCGCAGAAGGACTTCGTCGGCGTCACGCAGGTGGTGCGCAGCCCGGCGCTGATTTCCACGCACCCCGGCACCGGCATCAAGAGCATCGAAGACCTGAAGGCCAAGGTGGCCAAGGGCGGCGCGAAACTGAGCTACGGGTCCTGGGGCGTCGGCGGGCTGGGCCACCTGGCCGGCGAGAGCCTCAATCGCGGACTGAGTGCCGGCATGGTGCATGTGCCGCAGCGCGGCGAAGGGCCTGTGGTGACCGACCTGCTGTCGGGCACCATCGACGTCGGACTGTCGTCGGTGCCCAGCGCGATGCAGCATGTGCCAACAGGCAAGGTCGTGCCGCTGGCCGTGCTGGGACGACAGCGCTCCACCACGCTCCCGCAGGTTCCGACCATGAACGAGCTGGGCTTCAAGGACCCGCTCTACGACACCAACGTCTGGATCGGGCTGCTGGCACCGGCGAAGACGCCACAGCCCATCGTCGACAAGCTGGCCCGTGAAGTGCGCGCCATCGTCGGCTCGCCCGACGTCAGCCAGCTGTTCGTGGGCCGGGGCTTCGAGGTGATGAACAGCACGCCCGAGCAGTTCGCGGCGTCGTACAAGGAGGAGTTCAACGTGATCACCAGGCGGATGCGCGAGCTGGGCGTCGAGGCGCAATGAGGCAGGCGACCACCCGGACCGTCATGCAAGGACGACCGGTGCATCTTCCGGGCGCCGACCGCCAGTGACTGCGCGGCCGGCCGCATCAGGCGTTCCCTAGGCGACAGGCGCGGCGCGGAGACTTTGCCATCATCGCGAACTCGACTGGCGCCCGCCGCCGGCTACACGGAGCCCTCCCCATGACCTCGCCTTTCACCACCACCGCCCTGGGCCTGTGCGGCCCGCTGCGCCAGCCGCGCCAGATGCTGGCCGACCAGACCTACGACGACCACAAGTCGATCCACGACGACGCGACGGCGGAAACCCTGGGCCTGCGCGCCGGGCCGATCGAAGGGCCGACGCACTTCAGCCAGTTCGACCCCCTGCTGTTCCACGTATTCGGACAGGCCTGGTTCGAAACCGGCTGCATCAGCGCCCACTACCAGAACATGGTGGTCGAGGGCGAGTCGGTGCGCGCCTTTGTCGACCTGCCCGCGCCCGGCGCCACCTTCGTGCGCCTGCGCGCCGAGAAGGCCGACGGCACGCCGGTGCTGACCGGCACCGCGTCGGTGGGCGATGCCGGCCAGCACCCGCACGAGCTGCCGCAGCGCATCGCCAAGCTGCGCCCGCCCCAGGGCCTGGTCATCAATCGCGACCTGCGCGTGGGCCAGCGCGGCGCCGTCGTCGAGAAGATCCGCATGGGCTTCGACCAGCACATGGGCGACCACTACCCCTTCACGCTCGCCGACAAGCTCAAGGTCATCACCGAGCCCTGCGACTGGTACTCGGCCGAAGGCGGCAAGCGCTCGCCGTGGGGCCGGGCCATCATCCCGACCGAGATGATCAGCGTGCTGCTCGGCGCCACCAGCGCCGAGGCGCAACTGAGTGGCCGCAAGCCGGCCGTGGGCCTGTTCGCCGGGCAGGAGATTCGCCTGATCAAGGGCCCGCTCTTCGTCGACCAGGACTACGAACTGGAGCGCGAGATCGTCGCGCTGAGCGAAAGCGCGCGCACCGAGTCCGTGTGGGTGCGCACCCAGGTCTACGCGATGCCGTCGCGCACCCTCGTGGCCGAGATGATCCTCAACGGCGCCACGATGAAGGCGTCGTACCCCCACTACGAAGCCGAGGCCAAGGAGCTGGGGCTGGCCTGAGCGCCGGCTCGCGCAGCTGCATCGAACGCCGTGGGTCGAGGGGGCAGAATCCCCTCTTTTTTCCGGGTGCCGTATGCCAGCTGTACTTGAAGGGGGTTGCCTCTGCGGCAAGGTCCGATTCAGCACGACCCAGCCGCCGCTGCGCACGTTCGCGTGCCATTGCACGTTCTGCCAGCGCATGACCGGCACGTCCTTCTATGCGGAGTCGCTTTTTCCGATGGACGCCGTGCAGTTCAACGACGGCGAACTGCGGCAGTACGCGCACCGATCGGACGGCAGCCACAAGCAGGTCTTCGTTCATTTCTGCCCCTCGTGCGGCACGACGATGGGCCTGACCTTCGAGCGTTGGCCCGATGTGCGCGCCATCTCGCGCGGTTGCTATGACGACCCCAATGCGGTCGAACTCACGAGCCACATCTGGACCCGCTCCGCCCAAAGCGGCGTGGCCTTGCCGGCCGATGTGGATTGCTTTGCCAGGGCGCGGGCCACGCTCGACGGCCAGCCGGAGCCGGCCTCGCGGCATGAGGCGCCTGTCTTGGCCCGGCAAGACGGCGGGGCCTGAACTCTCGCTTCAGCCGCTCATCAGCGGCCATTCGCCCGACGACGGCGAAGCACGACCCCAAAGTAGTAGATGGAGAGGCACGTGAAGAGGCCTGCGACCACGGACCAGACGGCGCCCCCGCCGATCAGATTGGCGCCGTCGGGCGCGATGCAGCTGGAGGCGGATGCTTCGATGCAGTCCCTGTGCCTGTAATACCGCTCATGGAACGCCCACCAGAAGAACCCCGCCGCGGCGGCGCATGCGACGCAGAGGATGGCGGGCCGGGTGATTGGAAGAGGGTCTGTGGTCATGGGCTTGGATCGCCATGCCGGGCAGCCAGGGGGCCGCGGAGCACGATGCGAATGAGCGCTTTCCTCACGGCGGACGTTCAGCGCGGCCGAGACGCCACACGGAGCGCTTCTTCCCTGATGTACGAAGAGGCCGCCGTGTTCGCCAGATCGTGCAGCGTCTGCAGCAATGAAACGCCGCCGATCTCCGTCGTGCCGGCGTTCAGGATGCGCCCGATCATCGCGATGCCGAGTTCGCTGGGCTGTCGCGCGAGGGAGCGAAGAAGCTCTGGCTGGTAGTTGGGCAAGCTCTCCAATCCGTGAACGATGGTCCACATGACCCCGTAGCCGTCTTCCTCGGGGTAGCGCTCGAAGACGCTCAGCATTTCGGGCATGGCTTGCTCCGGACTGCCCGCCCGCCAGAGTTCATCCAGAAGCGAGTCCAGGTGGCGCCAGCTGCCGTCCTCCGGCGGTTCGAAGTTGGCGATGTCGTGAGCGATCTCGGAAGTGGTTCGGGGCATTGAAAGTCTTGTGCGCGTGGCTGCTTCCAGCCGACTCTAGCGGCTCAGGCGGCCTTCTGCTTTTTCTGTACAGACCTCGGCGCCTCGCTGCGCGCCAGCCACAGTCCGCTCGCAACGATCAACGCCCCGCCGCCCAGCGTCCATGCATCGGGCGCGGCCTGCCAGAACACCCAGTCCATCACGAGCGCCCACGCGAGCGCGCTGTATTCGAAGGGCGCGATGGCCGCGGCCTGGCCGTGGCGGAAGGCCTCGGCGATGGCCAGCTGGCCCAGGAAGCCGCTGAGGGCCAGGCCTGCCAGCGCCCACGCGTGCCCGGCCTGCAGCGGCACCCATTGCGGCGCCGCGAACAGGCTGCCGCCGACGGCCATGCCCGCCGTGGTCCAGAAGACCAGCGCGGCGCTCGGCTCGGTGCGGCTGATGAGCCGGCCCAGCATGTTCGACAGCGCATAGCAGACGGCGGCCACCAGGATCGCCAGCGCGCCCGTCGAGAGGAAGGCCCCCTGCTCGGGCCGCAGCGCGACCACCACGCCGACAAAGCCCAGCCCGATGGCGATCCAGTGCCGCGGCTGCACCGACTCGCCCAGCATCGGCACGGCGATGAGCACCATCAGCAGCGGCGCGATGAACGTGAGCGTGTAGGCCTCGGCCAGGCCCAGGGTCTTCAGACCGTGGACGAAAAGCACGAGCATCGTCATGTTCAATGCGGTGCGCAGCAGGTGCAGGCGCCAGCGCAGCCGGCGGTTGAAAACGCCGGCCGCCTCGCGCCGCCAGACGATGTACACGCACACCAGCGGCAGCGCCGTGAGACCGCGCAGCGCCATCACCTGCACCGGCGGGTAGTGCCCGGCCAGGGTCTTGAGCAGCGCGTCCATGCAGGCGAAGAAGGCGCAGGCCAACAGCATCGCGGCGATGCCGCGCAGGGTTCCGGTCGATTGCATGGGCGGGTTGTCTCCCGTCAGTGGCCAGGAGGAAGGAGGCTGGTTTCTGAACGCCTGCAACAGGCGCTGCGCAGGTCGGTCCCGACCGACTGTAGCCGGTCGGCCGGCAAGGCATATGCCTTTGTGCGTATGTCTTTTCCCTTCGCCAATGCGGCGTGCGTCATGACTTTGGTCATTTCAGGTTCGCAGTGGTCCGCACTACCATGCCCGGACCATGGCCACTGCCACACCACAGCCGTCGCGTGCCGCGCCGTTGCGCAGCGAGGCCGGCGTTGCCATCCCCGCGCGAGGCATCCTGGTGGTCGACGACCACGAGCTGGTGCGCCTGGGCCTGCGGGCGCTGCTGCTGGCCGAGACCGGCAGCGTGCCGGTGTACGAGGCACGCTCGCTGGCCGATGCCTTGCACCTGTACGAACTCCATCTGGCGTCGCACTTCCTGGTGCTGCTCGACCTCGACCTGCCCGACGCACAGGGGCTGGACACCCTCGTGCGCTTCAAGCGCGCCTTTCCCGCATCGCGCGTGGTCGTGCTCTCGGGCAAGGACAGCCACGCACTGCTGCAAGGGGCGATGGCGCTCGGGGCGCAGGCCTTTCTGCCCAAGACCGGTCACCTGGGCGAGGTGCTGCGCTACGTGCGGGACAACGACCTGGTCGGCATGCCGGCCCGGCTGCCTGCGGCTCCCGTCACTGCGCACACACAACCGGCGACGGCCGAATTGCAGCCGCAGCCGCAACTCAATGCGCGCCAGGTCGAGATCCTCGACTGGCTGCTGGCCGGCAAGTCGAACAAGGAGATCGCCCAGCTGTCGCGCCTGACCGAGGGCACGGTCAAGAACCACGTGTCCACCCTGTTGCTGCTGTTCGGCATGCGCTCGCGGGCCCAACTCATCAGCAGCCTGAGGTGACGCCCGCGCACGGTGCGGCCCTCGACATGGCGATGCCCGCATGCCTGCGATGACCGAGCCGCACCCACCCGCGCTGGCCCAGCGCGTGCTGCGCGAGCAGGTGGCCACGGTGCATGCCAACGCGCCGGCCGCCTACCTCGCGGACTTCCTCACGGCGCAGACGCTGGGCATCGGCCTGTTCGTGGCCACGCGGCGCTGGCAGGTGCTGCTGTGGATGGCGCTGCACCTGGCACTGACGCTGCGGCGCGCGTACCGGCGCTACCAGCGCAGCCCCGATGCGGCGGCCCACCCCGAGTACTGGGCCCGCTTCAATGCGCGCAACGTGCTCATGCGCTCCTGCGTCTGGGGCCTGGCGCCCTGGCTGTGCGTGCCGCCGGGGCGCAACCTCGGGCTGTGGGTGATGGTGATCGTCATGATGATGGGCGGCTGCGCCGGCGGTGCGCTGTCGCTGGCCGTTCTCAAGCGCAACATCCCCCGCTTCGTCGTGCCCAGCATGGCGAGCCTGACCCTGGCGCTGGCCTGGCGCGGCGACACCGTGCACCTGTTCCTGGCCACCGGCTGCCTGCTGTACATGGGCGTCATGATCATCTTCGCGCTGCAGCACCACCGGCTGCTGACCGCCGCGCTGACCATGCGTTTCGAGAAGGAGGCGCTGGCCGAGCAACTGAGCCACCAGATTGCCGCGACTCAGCGCGCCAGCGAGGAGAAGACGCGCTTCCTTGCCGCGGCCAGCCACGACCTGCGCCAGCCGCTGCACGCCATCGCGCTGTTCGGCGCCGTCATCGAGAAGAAGCTCCAGGGCAGCGACGAATGGAACCACGCGGCGCGGCTGATGGATGCGGTCGGAACGCTCGGCGATTCGCTGGACACCCTGCTCGACATTTCGCGGCTGGACGCCGGCGAGGTGTCGCCGCAGATCCGCCCCGTCGAACTCAACCCGCTGTTCCTCGCGCTCAACAATGTCTTCGCGGCCCAGGCGGCCGACCGCGACCTGCAATTGCGATTGCGCGCCACGCCGTGCTGGGTGCTGAGCGACCCGCAGCTGCTGCAGCGGCTGCTGTCCAACCTCGTGGACAACGCCCTCAAGTACACGGTGCGCGGCGGCGTGGTGGTGGCCGCCCGTGCACGCGGGCCGCTGGTGTGGATCGACGTCTGCGACACCGGCATCGGCATCCCGCACGAGCACCTGGGCCGCATCTTCGACGAGTTCTACCAGGTGGGGAATCCGGGGCGCGACCGCGCGCAGGGGCTGGGCATCGGCCTGTCCATCGTGCACCGGCTCTCGCGCCTGATGGCGCACCCGCTGCAGGTGCGCTCGCGCCTGGACCACGGCAGCCGCTTTCGCCTGGTGCTGCCGGCGGTGTCGGCCTCGGGTGTCGCGCCGCTCACCGTGCGCCCGGACGCCGCCTTGCCGTTGCCGCAGCGCGTGCTGCTCATCGACGACGAAGCCGCGATCCGCCAGGCCGTCACCGGGCTGCTGCAGGCCCACGGCGTGCGCATCGACGCCGTGGCCAGCGAGGCCGAAGCCGAGGCCGTGCTGGCGCAGGCCGCGCACGCAAGCGCCCCTGTCGAGGTGCTGCTGTGCGACGTGCGGCTGGCCGACGGCGGCGACGGGCTGGCCGCCGCGCAGCGGCTGTGCGCGCGCTTCGGCCCCGGCCTGCAGGCGCTGTTGATCACCGGCGAAACCGCGCCGCTGCGGCAGCAGCAGATGCGCGAATCGGGGCTGCAGGTGCTGCTCAAGCCCGTGGCCGCCGACAGGCTGCTGCAGGCCCTGGCATCGCTGACCCGGCACGATGCAACGCACGCCGGCATGCGCGCCTGAGCACTTTTTTTTGCGGGGTGTCGATGACCTTCGACACTGGATTGCGGGTATTGCCGACCCTACCGTGGAGGCCTTCTCTCTCACTCCACTTGAAAAAAGGAAGGCCCCTCATGACTACTCCTCGTCCCGTTCTTCGTGCATGGCGTGCACCTGCCGCGCTCATGGTGATGAACCTCGTGCTCGCGGCTTGCGGTGGGGGTGGCGGCGGAGGCGGTGGCTTCCCCGGCTTCGCCGTTGCTCCTGCACCGGCCCCTGCAGCCCAGGACACACCGCCGCCCGCCCCCGCGCCGGAAGACACCACGCCCGCCATCACCACGCAGCCATCGGACACCACCGTGGGCCAGGGCGTGGCCGCCACGCTGAAGGTGCAGGCCGTGCGCGCCACCGCCTACCAGTGGCAGCGCAGCGTCGATGGCGGCGCCAGCTGGAGCGATGTCGCCGGCGCCACCGGCGACAGCTTCACCACCGCCGCCGGCCAGCTGGCCGACAGCGGCCAGCAGCTGCGCGTGCAGGTGATGGGCGGCAACAGCAGCGTGACCAGCCATGCCGCCACGTTGACCGTGAAGCCCTGGGTCGCCACCGTGCTGGCGACCACCGGCGTGACCTACAACCGCCCCTACCAGCTCGTCCTGGACGCCAGCGGTGCGAACCTCTACGTGGCCATGGGCGGCAACGGCTCGGTCTACCGCATCGACACGGCCAGCGGCACCGGCGCCGAAGTCACGCCGGGGTCGACCATGAATACGCCGTATGGCCTGGCGCTGGCCGCCGACGGCACCCTGTACGTGAGCGACCAGCACCGCATCAACAAGATCGCTCCCAACGCCACCACCTACAGCACCTGGGTCGGCGACACCAGCAACGGCTATGCCGACAGCCCGGCCACGCCGATGTTCGACAACCCCGCCAGCATCGCGCTCGACGGTGCGGGCAACCTGTTCGTGGCGGACCTGGGAAACAAGCGCGTGCGCAAGGTCGCGGCCGATGGCACCACGAGCACGCTCGCGGGCGACGGCACGCAGGCCAACCTGGACGGGGTCGGCACCGCCGCCCAGTTTGCGCGCCCGCAGGGCCTGGCGATCAGCCGCGATGGCCGCACGCTGTACGACACGGACACCGACAGCCTGTGCCTGCGCAAGATCGATGTGGCCAGCGCCACGGTGAGCACGCCGCTGGGCGATTGCGCCAACGGCGGCGTGGTCGACGGAACCACCGCCACGCCAGCCCGGCTCGGCTTCTCCTACGGCGTGACGGTGGATGCGCACGACAACGTGTTCCTGACCCATGCCTGGGACGGCGTGGCGCGCGTGGTCACGCCCGCGGGCGAGATCAGCACGCTGCGCGACAGCACCGGCGCGGCGATCGCGTTCAATTTCCCGATCGGTGTGGCAGTGGCCAGCGACGGCAGCGTCTACGTGGGCGCCTCCAACGGCAACCAGATCTTCAAGCTCACGCTGGCGCCCTGAGTCTGGGAGGAACCGCAGGGTCTTCCGGCTCGCACCGCGCGAGCCGAAGACCCGGCGAGCGACATGTCCTGGCCGCCTCCCCTACCGGCAATCGTTCCAGTACCCGTCCGGATTCGCCTCCAGCGGCGTGGCGATCCGCTTCATCGACGTGCGGCCCTGTGCGTCCTTCGCGGCCACGAAGATGTGCCCGTCCTGCACCGGGAACCCGTTGCGCAGGAACTTGAAGCCGCTGCGCACCGACGCAAAGTCGGCCGCGTTGAGCGCGTTGCGCAAGGCACCGCGATCGGCGACGGAGCCCTTGGTCTCCTTCAACGCGCTGTCGATCAGGAGCGCCGCATCGAAACCTTGCGCCGCGTACTGAGAGGGAATGCGCCCGTGCTTCTTTTCGAAGGCGGCAACAAAAGCCTTGCTCATCGGGCTCGGCAGGTCGGGGCCCCAGACCGCGCCGGCCACCACACCAAGCGCGGCATCCTTGAGCAGCGGCAACGTCGTGCCGTCGACCGTGCCCACCGTCAGCAAGGGCACCTTGTTCAGCAGGCCCGAGCGGTTCATCTGCTGGATGAAGTTCACGCCCATGTCGCCCGGCAGGAACGCCACCACCGCATCGGGCGCCACGCGCTGGATCTGCGCCAGCGCCGCCGCGTAGTCGGTCTGGTCGGGCTTGACGTTGATTTCGCTCACCACCTCGCCCGAGTAGTAGCGCTTGAAGCCCCGCAGCTGGTCTTTGCCCGCTGCGTTGTCGGGCGCAATGAACAGCGTCTTCCAGTAGCCCTTGTCGACCGCGTAGCGTCCTACGATCCCGGCCTGGTACTCGTCCTGGTACGAGGCGAAGACGAACCGGGTGTTGCACTGCTTGCCGGCGATCGGCGCGGGGCCGGCATTCGAGCCGACGAACAGCATGCCCGCCCGGGCCATCGGCTTGGCCATGGCCATCATCACGTCGGAGAAGGTCACGCCGGTGACGAAGCTGACCTTGTCCTTCTCGATCAGGCTCTGCACCAGCTGCGCCCCGCGCTCGGGGTTGTGCTGGTCGTCTTCCTTGAGGACCGCCACGGGCACGCCGCCGAGCATGCCCTGGCGTTGCTCGATCGCCAGCATGAAGCCGTCGTACTGCTCCTGCCCGAGCGCGGCCCCGGGTCCGGAGAGCGTGCCGATGAAGCCGATGTTGACCTGCGCGGAAACGGCCAGTGCCGCGGCGCCCAAGGTGCAGGCCACGAGGGCCGTGCGGATGCGGTGGATCAAGATGTTCCTTGTGAATGAGTGAAGCGAGTCTCGCCTGTTCCCGGCCGCCCTTTTCCCGGAAGCAGGTTCACGACGCTGCTTCGGGACCGACGCGCACTGCACATCACTCGCGCACGAGCCGGACCCCGAGGGGCATGGGCTGCGCCTCGCAAGAGACATCGCCCCCACCTCCCAGCACCCATCCGCCGATCCATGCACGGGCCTCCCGCGTCGCGGGGCCTGCGGTGCAGACGGTGGAGGACCGATACCCTTCGCGCAGCGGCTGCGTGCCGGACACCGGGAAATCGGCGGCGGGGATGTCGAGCTTCTTGAACCAGCGCTCCGCGAGGGTGTTCACCTCCTTGATGGTGGGCAGGCGCCAGCCCGGTTGTGTGCTGGCGTGCTGCAGGGCTTGCACATAGCGGTAGCGCCCGGCCGTCCCGGTGCAGCGCTGGCCGTTCCATACCTGCGGCTCGTCGCAGCGGCGCCACGCCAGGCCGGTGTGGCGGTCTTCGACCACGCCGCCGGGCACGCCGCGCTCGTCGGGCACTTCGCGCCAGCGTCCGGTCTCCGGCACTTCGGGGCCGCGCACCAGGCGAATGAACAACGGCTGCGGCTTTCTCTCCATCCTGCGGTTGCAGCTGTAGACGAACCCGAGCTTGAAGCTCACGCACCAGATGCGGGTCTGGTCGTCCGGCTCGGAGCTCAGGTAGTGGCCCGGCATGGTGTTGGGCAGCCATCGCGCATCGACGGCGGCCTGCTCGGCGGGCCATCGCCCCGTCCGTTCGTTGATCAGCTCCCCCAGATCGATCAGGCCGTACAGCTCGGCCACCGTGGGCAGGCGCCAATCGGTGAAGCCGCACAGGCGCATCGCGTTCACCTGCGCCACATAGGCCATGGCATCGCCCGGCCGCCCGTCGCCGTAGTAGGAATAGGCGTCGGTGTTGGCCCGGCTGCCGGGCGCTGGCTCGTTGTGCGGACCGTAGCTGTCGATCAGCTTGCCGGTGCCTGGCGGACCGGCCTGTGTCCTCATCCATGCCAGCTTGCCGCTGTCGGGCTTGCCCTCCCAGACCAGCCCGGACACCCGGTCGCGCACGCAGGAGGTCAAGGGTTGGCCGGCCACCGCCTCGTAGTCGGGTGGGCCCGCGCGCAACATGCCGTCCTGCTTGGGGATCAAGGCCAGCGGTCCCGCGTCCGTGCACGGCTGCGGGGCGGATCTGCCGTCTTGCTGCAAGCCCAGGCACGTGCGCGCGCCGGTGGGCGGGACCTTCACTGTCGTCGGTCCGGCGGTGGTCGTCTGCGACTGCGCGGCGGCCCACCCCAGCAGAGTGATCGCAGTGGCTGCTACGCGAAGCATGCGCAGTGCACGGGATGTCAGTTCGGCTCGAAGCCGATTTCTGTCGGCAACCGCGCGTTGGCCCACCGGTCCAGGAACGCTGCTCGGGGCGTGAAAAGGGGGTTGAGTGCTACCCAAGAAAACGTACCTCCACTGTCGTGCGCGAGTGCTTCAACATGGGGGGTTCAGGTCACGTTCGGTGGCCGCTGGTCATCGCGCATCAGCCCTTCGCAGTGCATAGGCGCGGGCGGCGGAAAGGCTGGAGGTATTCATGAGGAGTTCGAACGGAGCAGATGGGTCTGGCGTGACGCCGGATTTCGCTTGCGATGTCGGGCTGTTCGACTACCCGGTTTTCAAAGGGCCGGCGACCTTGTAGGCACTGAGGAGGATGCCGGACGGCATTGCTTTCGTGCTGACGAGCTCGAGGGAGCGCGGCGGGGTTCCCTGCGTGAAGAAGCGCTTTCCAGCGCCCACCAGGACCGGATAGACGACCAACAGCACTTCATCGGCAAGGCCGTGTTCGAGCAGTGTCGATGTCAGCGTGGAGCTGCCCCAGAGAATCAGGTTCGGGCCCGCCTGCGACTTGATGCGGCGAACGCCCTCGACGACGTCCGGCCCCACGCTTTCGAACGGGCCCCACGAAAGGCTTTCGGGACGGTGGGTCACGACATGCTTGGTCGCTGCATTCAGTCCGTCCGCCATCGCGCTACTCGGTGCCTTGGGCCAGTAGTCCGACCACAGGTCGTAGGTGCGACGCCCGAGCAGCAGATCGAAACACCCGCCATGCGCGGCGAGCACTTCATCCCGGCCGGCGGGGCTGCGGTAAGGCGCGGTCCAGTCCGCGTAGGGAAAACCGTCTTCGCCCGAGGTCTGGATCACGCCGTCCAGCGAGATGTGCTCCATGATTTTCAGCGTTCTCATGCGGGTCTCCTTGCTTGGGTTGGGAGGGCGCTCAATGGGCCTGCGCATCAAAGTATGCCGCCCACGACAGTGGCGAAGCCTGGAGCCCTTCGGCCCCACGGAATGCAGACATAGCTTTCGCGCGTGAGCCGAGGTTCATCGTTGCCACGCCGAGGTTGAAGAACGTGTTCCGATCGGTGGAGCCGAGTTCGACTGCACGCTTCAGGGCGGATGCAGCCTCTTCGTGCTTGCCTTGATCGGAAAGCACGGCGCCCAAGCACGTCAGGGCAAGGACATTGCCGGGGGATTCAACGAGCGCCTTCGAGAGCAACGCTTGCGCAGAGGCAAGGTTCGCTTCCCATTTTTCGGGGTTGTTCCATGCGTCGTCGACAAGCGATCGACTGAGGGAGATGACGTCCAGGATCATGGGCTGTTCAGGCTTGCTGCGGCTCCATTAAGCCGCCAACGTTCTGACGCAATGGCTTCCGACGTTGGACAGATATGCGCGCTGAATGACTTCTCTGCGACAAGGGCGCCGGCTTCGTAGGTACACAACATCTCCGGCGTTCGAAGCCATTGCAGACGTCCATTCAGGAAATGACTGGTGGAGTCAGATGTCATGGGAGCCCGGCTGCCGGTGAAGCGAGACCACGAATACCGACAGCCGCTGTAACCAGTTGGTATGGCTTTTGGCATCGCGACCCATTCAATCTCACCGTCGATGCGAGTCTTTGTGTTCATGGCCGGAGCAGCCTCAGGGCACTGCTGAGCTGCTGCACGCGAGAAGCCCAACACACGGATGCCAACGAGGTCCTCAGAGCCCAGCTGCACCTCTGTTCCGACGGGGTATTTGAGGATCGAAAGAGAGCGGTAGTCCGGCTCACAAGCCGATCCAATTGCCGCTTCGACGAAGGTGAACTCTTTCGACACAGAAAGCGCTGCGTACGCGCTTTCCAAGATCCGAACGCGCAGACCGGTCATCGTCGCCGCAGGTCGCAAGGGCTCCGCCTTTGTCGCGACGGACTCTTCTCCGAGAACGACTGCCCAGAATCTGTAGCGGCCCTTGAGACTCTCGAAGAATTCGGCTCGAAGGGTCGGGTCGCTAGGAGGCGAGCACGCGAAGGACGAAGCGCCGAAAGTCAGTAGCGTGCATGCGAAACCGAAAGAGACCGCTCGTGAGTGCATGGGTGGCCTTGATGCTCGTGCAAGGAATTCAATATCTGCGTCCAGCCATGAACTGCCTCAACCACAGCGTAGAAGGTGGAACTGTTGCATGTAGCCAGTTTCCTGAATCACTCGTGGGTACTGCGTGGGGTCGAACAACTCCCTGAACCGAGGCAGGCAGTTCGCCTCTTCATATCCAGCCTGGACGGAGGCGGCGTCAAAGAAAGCCCTCAGGTGTTTTCCGATGGTCGGAGCTATCGAGCCATCGAACCGAAAGGCGATCGCAACGAAGTCAACCTGGTTGACTCTGTCCTGATACAGGTCGATGACGAACACATTGAGCTCGGTTGTGCTGCTCTGGAAAGCATGGACATCGCCGAGGCCGAGGCGAGGCTCTTTGAAGAACTGTTCGTAGAGGGCAATGATGTCGACCTTCACACCGAGAGCAACCAGCGCTGCTTGAAGGTCAGGGTTCGGAATGAAGTTGCGACCTTCCGGGTCAGGAAAGACAACCAGATCGCCCATGGAGACACCCATGGCGTATTCACAAGCACTGAGAAGCTTCATCGAGGCGCCGGTCAGCAATGATGGTCTTGCATTGTAGGAACGCCCACCAAAGCGACCTGCTCTGCGTTCATTCGTGGTCGACCGTGCCTGCCCGGCAAGCAGTGACAATCACCCCATGGCCAAAGGAAAACGAATTTCTTCCGACATCGGAGACGACGCGATCGAAGCGATCAAGGCGTTCGGTGCTGCTGCCAAGCTGGCGCGCACAACGGCTGGCGAGGGCCAGGCCGTCGCTGCCGCGCGCCTGGGCGTTCACGTCCAGACGATCGCGCGGATCGAATCGGGGGAGCCGGGCGTTGCCATCGGGCACGTGCTCGGCATGCTGGCGCTCTACGGCATCTCGACGACGTTGCAGCAACAGCAACAACAGCCATCGACGGAGAACGGCGAGAGCCCCTCCTGAGCTGTCAGCCTAGCTAGGCACCGCCCACGGCAGCACGCAGCGACTGCAGCGTGGTCTCCGCCGTTTCGATGCGCCGCTGCAGTTCTTCATTGACCAGCCGCACGAGCGCGCCGAGTTCGGTGCGCGTCGGGTACACATCGTCGGTGTCGTTCACGTGTTGCGGCACGATGAGTTTCTCGATGCACGCATACGCGCGGCGCACCATGTGAAAGCTGTCGAGGTCGTCGCAGGCCTGCAAGGCGAGCGATTCGGCTGTGACGGAAGGGGCGAGAGCCATGCGTGGCCTCCAGGCAGTTCGGTTTGCAACAACCGTCGCACCCAACGCCAATTGAGGGCGGCAGCTCGAACAGGTTGGCGTACCGGGAACTGCTTGCGCAAACCGGCGAGCCTCGCGGCTCCCTGCTCGAGCCGCCAAAAAATGGAGGCACGAACGACAAAGCCACAGAGTCTCTGCGGAGAAATCTGCGGCTTTCGTCGCAGCAGTTACACGGGACGCCAATCCCGGTCACGCCTGTTTTTGACGTGACGGCCGCAGTATAGCCACGCACCCCCACCCCCTTCGCAGCGCAAAACCGGGATGCCCCTACGACCCGTGCCCCCTCCCCCGATGCTGGAACAATGCGCCGATCTATGGATGGTCTCGATCTCATCAAAACGTTCCGCGAAGTCGCGTTCCGGCGCAGCTTCTCCCGCGCGGCCCTCTCGCTGGGCATGTCCAAGGCGACGGTCAGCCGCTATGTGGCCGAGCTGGAAGCGCGCAGCGGCGTGCGCCTGCTCAACCGCTCGACCCGCTCCCTGAGCCTCACCGACGCGGGCGAGGTGCTGCTGGAGCGCAGCACCGAGCTGGTGACGATGGCCGAGAACACGCTCAACGACCTGCAGGCGCACGGCTCGCACCCGCGCGGGCGCCTGCGCATGAGCGCGCCGCACGGGCTCATCGCGGGCTGGCTTTCGGACGTGATCGCGGAGTTCATCAAGCTCTACCCCGACGTGTACGTGAGCCTGAATTTCACCAACCACGACATCGACCTGATCGAGGAAGGCATCGACATCCACCTGACGGGTGGGCGCATCGACGACATGAACCTGATCGTGCGCCGGCTGGTGCGCTTCGACATGGTGGTGTGCGCGTCGCCCGCCTACTGGGCGCAGCGCGGCATTCCGCAGGTGCCCGAGGACATGGCGCGCCACGACGTGCTGAGCTATTCGCCGATGCCCACCACGCACCTGCCCTTTGAAACCGACGGCCAGCCGCACGACGTGGCGGTGCACAGCCGCATGGAGGCCAACGATGCGGTGGCGCTGATCGAGCTGGCGCTGCGCGGCGTGGGCGTGGCCTACGTGCCCGAGCCGCTGGCGCAGTCGCACCTGGAGCGCGGCGCGCTGGTGCCGGTGCTGCGCGACCACATGCCGCACGAGCACTGGCTGTATGCCGCGTACTCGCAACGCCGCCACAACAGCGCGGCGATGCGCGCGATGCTCGACTTTCTCGAGAAGTCGATGGGGCCGGTGCCCGAACCCGTGCCCGCAGCGGTGCCGGTAGCGTTGCCGGCCTGCCCTGTCAACGCCGCGACCACCGCCGCTGCCATCGCGGCGCGCAACACATCCGTGCCCAATGGAAAGGCCCCCTGACCTCATGACCACGCCCGCGCTCCTGATCCGCCCGCCCACGCCCGACGACTTCGCCGCATGGAAGCCGCTCTGGGACGGCTACAACGCCTTCTACGGTCGCGAGGGCCCCACGGCCCTGCCCGAGGCGATCACGCAGGTCACGTGGCAGCGCTTCTTCGATCCGTACGAGCCGGTGCATGCGCTGGTGGCCGAGCGCGAGGGGCAGCTGGTGGGGCTGGTGCACTACCTGTTCCACCGCAGCACGACGCGCATCGAGCCCAACTGCTACCTGCAGGATCTGTTCACGCAATCGTCCGAACGCGGCCAGGGCGTGGGCCGGCAGTTGATCGAGGGCGTGTACGAACAGGTGCGACGCGCGGGTGCACACCGCGTGTACTGGCAGACGCACACGACCAATGCGGCGGGCCGGATGCTCTACGACAAGATGGCAAAGCACGAGGGCTTCATCGTCTACGCGACGATGGTCTGATCAATATTTGATGGTGATGCCGGCCTTCACGCCGGTGTTGGCCTTGCCGTCCGAATGCGCGCCGCCCGAGAAGGAGACGTCGCCGCCGGTCTTGGCGCCCACCGAATAGGTGGGCCGCTTGCCCGAGGTGTCGGTGCCGGCTTCGAGGGCGCTGCCGTCGGGGCGCTGCACGCCGACCGTGGCACCGTTCGTGCGGGCCGAGGTTTCGGTGGAGTTCACGTTGGGCGCGATGTAGGCCGTGCCCTTGTCGTCGCTGTCGACGGGCACCCTCACGGGCTCCGCGATGGCCGCCACGGCGGCAGCGCAGGCAACCCCACCCAGGAACGCAAGAATCACTCTGTTCATGGGCACCGATGGTGGATGCAGGGCGTCGTGCGGGCTGTGGGCGTGGCCTCACCGCGCGCGTAGGACGAAGGCGGCATCAGTGCCATGACAGGTTGAACAGGAAGAACGCCGCCAGCACCCACAGGAGCAGCACGAGGTGCGTGAGCTGCAGGCCCTCTTGCCGTATCCAGTAGCCGAACCACAGGCCGCCCAGGTGCATCGCGAAGAGGAAGGCAGCAAAGCCGGCCAGCCCCAGGTTGAGCCACGACCGTGCGGCCGCCAGGTCGCCGCCGACCACCAGCATCGCGCTGCCGGCCCAGAACGCCAGCGCCGCCGCCAACTGCAATGCCAGCACCACGCACAACGCCGCACGGTGCAGCGCCACCGAGCGGATGGCGCGCGTGAGCAAGGGCGTGTCGATGGCGGGCTCGGTGCGCAACGGCGCCATCGACATCGTGCCGCCGACCGCGAACACCGAGCCCGCAAAGCCGCGCCAGTTGTTGCGCACGGCAATCGACAGCCACAGCGCCATGCCCAGCGCGTGGAGAGACTGGAACAGCCAGACGGAGGTAGGGAGATTCATCGGGGCGCCTGCGTTTTTAAATATCAAAGATTATTCTTTGATATTGACATGCCCGCCGGCCGGCGCTCAAAGTCCCTCAAGGAAGGTCGAACGAATGCCATGAACACCGCCACCACCCCACCCGGCCCCTCCCCCGAGGCGCTCGAGCGCCTGCTGGCCGCCGGCCGCGACGGCGCCCTGCTTCGCATGAGTCTGGCGCTGGCGCACCAGCGGCGCGACGACGCGCCCACGGCGCTGATGCATGTCGAGAAGGCGCTCGCCTTCGACCCCGAGTTCACCGCCGCGTGGCGGCTGCAGGGCCTACTCGCGCTGGCGCTCGGCGACGCCGCGAAGGCCGAAGCCTCGTTCGCGCAGGCGCTGGAGGTGGCGCAGCGGCGCGGGGAGCTTCAGCTGGTGAAGGAACTCACCGTGCGGCTGCGGCGCCTGCGCACGCCGAAGCCGCCCGCCGACTGAACGGCCTCAGGCCGCCGCCGTCTTCGCCAGCGGATTGAGCCCCGGCTCGCCGACGCGCGTGAGCGTGTTGCGGTCGGTGTGGTGGAAGGGCTCGGCCTGGCCCAGGATCTGCATCACGGTGTCCTGGTCGTACGACCAGGTGCCGTCGGCGTTGATCTTCACCGTGATGTTCCACGCCACCGTGGTGAAGGCGCGCTCCAGGAACGGGTTCGACACGATGCCGTTCACCAGGCTGCCGTGCTCGGCGCTGAGCGTGAACTCGGTGTCACCGGGCTTCACGTGGCCGCTGGCCATGGCGACCTGCCCGCGCGGAATGGCCAGCGTGAGAAACACGGTGCTGGTGGCCGGCTCCCACAGCCAGTAGCCGACCTGGTCGTGGTACATCTTGGTGAGGCCGGGCTTGTGGATGTAGGTGTGGTAGCGCAGGCCGTACAGCAGCTGCGGGCCGTTGGTCTGCGCGTCGATGGGCTGCAGCTCGTAGTGCTCGACGTAGACCTGCGTCTTCGGGCCCTCTTTCTTCGGCTTGACGTCGACGCCCTTCGTGCCCTCCCAGATGCCGGCCAGCGGCCGCAGCGGGCCCAGGTTGGCGAGCGTGTCGGGATCGGCCGGGGGTTCGGTATAGATGTCTTCGGGAGTGGTCATGGTGTCGATCGTGGGAGGGAAAACAGGACGAGGATGCTTCGATTCGGATTCTGCTTGAGTGCCGCGGCGGTGAGGTCGTCAGAGCGTGTCCCAGACCTGCACGAGCCCGACGAGGTGCACCACGCCGTACACGAAGCACACGAGCGAGCTCCACACCCAGAAAGCACTGAGGCGGCGCCGGTCGAACAGCCACATCGCGACGGCGACAAGGCCGCGCAGCAGGTACACGGCGGTGATGGCGGGCAGCACCAGCGCCTGCAAGGGCAGCGGCTGCAACACGCCGGCGCCCGCCAGCGCGTAGGCGGCCCACACGCCCAGCATGCCGGCGATGACCAGCGTGACGGCCACGGGGTACAGGTGGCCGGCCTCGGCGCTCGCGGCCATGCGCTCGCCCGCGCCGAAGAAGCGGTACCAGGCCGGGCCGCCAAAGATGACGCAGATGTGCAAGAGCGCGGCAATGGCACTCAGCACGGCACCGGCGATCAGGAAGAGGTTGGGGGTCACGAAGGCTTTCTCATGAGATCAGAGCAGCAGGTCGCGCGCACGGACGGCCTCGCGCACCGGGCCGAACGCGCCGAAGCGCACGGGCAGGCCGCTGAAGGCTTCCACGCGCTGCACCCACTCGGAGGCGCTGGCGATGGGGTTCGGGTCGTACAGGGGCTGGGCGCCCTCCAGCAGGCGGGTGAGCGCGTACTGATGGTCCAGGTCGCTCGCACCGCCGAGCGGCAGCGATGACAGCGTGTGCCCGTCGGCATCGCGGTAGCCGGTGCACCAGCGCAGGTCCGCGTGCGCGAGCGCATCGAGGTGGCTCGCGAGCAGCCCGTCGAGCGGCCCGGCGGCGGCGAGCGCGTAGCGCAGCAGCACCGCGTCGGGGTGGCCGCGGCGGAACGCGCCCTGCCAGCCCTCGTCGGCGTTGTGCGGCTCAGCCAGCTGCGCATCGAGCGCGCGGTCGTGCGTGGGCAGCGGACCGGCACCGTGCCGCGTGAGGTGGCTGCGCAGCACGCCCAGGTGCTGCACGGGCGCGGCGATGCCCGCGTCGCGCAGCACCGCCTCGACGGCGGCGGTGGAGACGGTGCTCCAGGTCGTGTGCGGATGAAAGCCGCGCCACTCGTCGAGCAGCACGCCCTGCGCGCCCTCGAACAGCACGGTGCCGGCGCGCGCCAGCCGTTCGCCGATGGCGTCGGCGCGCGCGGGCGGCGACTGGCGCAGGCAGGGCTGCACGGCGTCGAGCCAGCGTCGTGCGAGTGAAGCATCGGCGAGCACGGACAGCTCTTGCTCGGCGTCGGCCGACGAAGGCAGCGCGTTCACGAACTCGCGGTGCAGCGCGAGGCGCAAGGCTTCGAGTTTGTCGAGCGTGCGCGCGGGGTGAACAAGGTCGCCGTAGTGCAGCGTCATTTCAGGCGCGGCCAGCGCCTGCCGCACGGTCTCGCCCACACCGACGCCGCAACTGCCATGCGCGGCCGCGCCCCGCGCCCATTCGCGCAATCGGCCGGCGGCCTGGTGGAACGGCGTGGTCACGCGGCAGCGCGCATCGACGAACAGGCGCGCGAAGGCGTCGGGCACGCCGGCGCGCTGCAGCACCTCGGCCTCGACGCGCAACGCCGTCGGGTGCACCACCACCGGGCTGGCGAGCACGGTCGCCACGCCAGCGTGAAAGCTGCCCGCGCCGAATTGCGAGAAGGTGTGGTGGCGGCCGTCGGCCAGCACCACGTTGTGGCCGGCCTGCGCGCCGCCGTTGAAGCGCACCACGGTGTGCGCGCCCCAGACGCCGCACAGGAAATCGGTGAAGCGGCCCTTGCCGCAGTCGCCGAAACCGAGGCCGAGCAGCGAGACGTAGCGCGTGGAAGTCAACGGCAAACGGTCAGCCGAAAAGCCGCTTCCACCACGAGCTACGCGCCCCGTTGCCCGCGGCCGGTGCGGCACGGCGCGGTGCGGTCGGGTCGAGCCGCGCGGCGTAGCCGTCGAGCGCGTGCAGCACGCCGCCCACGCGCTCCTTGGCCATGCCGGTGGCGCCCATCACGCGGGCCAGCGCGTCGAGATCGGGCACGGCCTTCTCGGTGAGCGCGACGATGCCCGCGGCCACGGCGCAGGCATCGTCGGGCGAGTCCATGCAGATCACGTGGTCGCCAAGCAGCTCGCGCCAGCGCGGCTCGCAGCGGCGGCGGCGTTGTGCGTCGGGAATCAGGAAGAACAGGTGCGTGGTCTCGGCGGCGGCAGCGATGACTTCCTCGATGGGAATGTCCTCGTCGAGCTTCTCGCCGATCAGCCCTTCGACCTGGTGGCGCGACACGGCCGGGTACGGCAGCTCGTCGCCGGTGACGAACAGGTAGCCGCGCTTCTTGCGCTTGACCCAGCAGTCCATGTCGGTGTGCTGCGCCATGACGTAGAAGGCCAGCTCGTAGCTTTCTTCGCCGCTGCCCCCGCCGCCGCCTTCGAGGTAGCTCCAGGTGAGCCACTGGTCCATGAGGTTGGCGGTCGATTCGAACTGGCCCACCTGCAGCGGCGCCTGGTCGGAGGTGGCGTCGCCGATGGCCATGAACAGCAGCTGGGGGTCGGCCACGCCGCAGTCGGTCAAGAGCTTCATGAAGGTGGGCAGCTCGCGGCGCGCGAGGGTCTGCGGGATGTCGCCCATCGAGCCGGTGACGTCGAGCGCGAAAGCGATGCCCAGCGAGTTCGGGTGGTCGGCGTTGTCGCGCGACTCGCGCACCTTGAGCCCCTGCGGGTTCATGAGCGCGTGCGTGGCGGTCTGCGTGAAGACCTCGCTGCCGGACTTGGCGGCGCGGTCGGCCACGATGGCCGCGTGGGCGGCGTGCGAGTAGTTTCCGTAACCCATGGACGTGCTCCTTCGTGAGGAAAAGTGAAAGGCTGGCGGTTAGCCGGCCGGCGCGGGGTCGAAGTGAACGAAACGTGGCGGCCCGAAGGCCTCGCGCGAGGCCACCGACAGCGCCTGCTCGATGCCCTGCGCGCCCAGGCGCTCGCAGGCAATCGCGTCGTCGCTGCACTCGCGCAGCAAGGCGGCGATCGGTGCGGGCGCGGCACCATCGGACAACAGCGCGCGCACGCTGCGCGCCGACGCCATCAGGTCGCGCCCGATGGCGCCGCCCGACACGTCCTGCCTGGCCTGCGACCAGCCGATGAGCAGCACGCCGTGGTCGCGCGGATGCACGAGCGCATGCGCGGGCGCGAGCGCGCGGTGCGTCCAGCCGGCGCCGTGCACGAAGGCCAGAACCTCGAGCACGCGCCGCCAGAGCCAGACGGCATGGCGCGCATCGATGCCTTGCGGATTGGCCTGCTGCACTTCCTGCAGGCTGCCCCAGAAACCGGTCGGGTGGCGCAGCACCAGCGCCTGCCGTTCGCCGTCGCCCAGGCCCTGCGCCACGCCCAGGCCCAGCGGCTGCGGCAGCCGCCGCGTGAAGTAGGCCGCGCCGGGCATCGACAGGGCTTGCAACGCCTGCAGCACGGCGGCCTCGCGCGCCAACACGGCGTTGCCGGCGTCTTCACGCGCGAGCTTGATCGTCACGCGCTCGGGCACGGCGCCGAGCCGTTCGGCCAGCAGCACCTCGCTGTGTTCGCCCTGGCCCAGTGGCGCGAGCACGCGGTAGTGCGCGCCGCGCCATTGCAGGAGGCGACCGGTGTCCGACAGCTGCGCCGCGTTGGCGCGGCGCCAGGCGGCGCGGAAGCTCTCGCGCTCGACGGTCTCGGTGCCGCGCGTGATGGTGGCGCCGCAGTAGCCGCAGTTGACGGTGCGCCAGCGCGCCGCGCGCGGCAGCGGGGCCGAGCATTGGGGGCAACTCAGTGCAAGCAGCGACAGCATGGCCGCGCCCTCCTCTTCAGTCTTCTTGCGGCGCTGCCGGGTCCGGCGACGCCAGCACGCGGTCGATGCGACGCCCTTCGAGCGCCACGACCTCGAAGCACCAGCCCGCGCAGTCGATGTGCTCGCCCACGGCGGGCAGGTGGCCCGACACGGACATGAGCAGGCCCGCCACGGTGTTGTAGCGGCCACGCTCTTCGTCGGGCAGCTCCCGGATGCCCAGGCGCGCGCGCAGTTCCGACACGGGCATGAGGCCGTCGAGCTCCCACATGCCGTCGGCGCGCTGGTGGGCCCAGGCGTCGGCCTGCATGCCGGGCTGCAGCTCGCCCGTGATGGCCTCGAGCAGGTCGCGCGGGGTCATGAGGCCCTGCACCACGCCGTACTCGTCGACCACGAACACCAGCCGGCCGGCGCGCGTGCGGAACTGCTCGAGCAGCTCCATGCCGGTGAGCGTCTCGGGCACGAACACGGCGGGCGTGGCTTCCTGGCCGAGCACGCCCCTGTGGCCGGAACCCAGGCGCAGCAGGTGCGCCACGCTGATCACGCCGACCACGTCGTCCAGCGAGTTGCGGCACACGGGGTACCACGAGTGCACGAGGTTGAGCGCCGCGGCGTCCGCCACCTTCTGCAGCGCCTGCGCCACGGTGTTGGAGGCGTCGAGCCATTCGATGTCGGCGCGCGGGATCATGAGCGACGACAGGCGGCGGTCGTCCAGGTGGAACACGTTGCGCACCATCTGGTGCTCGTGCTGCTCGATCACGCCGGCGTCCACGCCTTCTTCAAGGCTGGCCGAGATTTCTTCTTCAGTGACCGAGCGCGCGGCGTTGGCGTCGATGCGCAGCAGCTTCAGCGTGGTGGCGGTGGCGCCGGCCAGCAGCCACACGAAAGGCTTGGCCGCCTTGGCCAGCCCGCGCATGGGGCGCGACACGAAGCGCGCCACCGGCTCGGGGTACAGCTGGCCGATGCGCTTGGGCACCAGCTCGCCGAAGATGATGGTGAAGAAGGTGATGCAGGTCACCACCACCGCGGTCGACACGATGCTGGAGGTGCCGGCGCCCATGCCCAGGCCTTCCATCCACACCGCGAGCGGCGCCGCGAAGGCGGCCTCGCCCACGATGCCGCTGAGCATGCCGATGGACGTGATGCCGATCTGCACAGTCGAGAGGAATTGCGTGGGCGATTCCATCAGCTTCAGCGCAGCCTCCGCCCCGGTGTCCCCCGTTTCGGCCAAGGCCGCGAGGCGTGCGCGGCGGCTGGTGGAAAGGGCCATTTCGGACATTGCGAACACCGCATTGAGGGTGGTCAGCAAGGCCAGCAGGAAGACATCCATGAACGGGGGGAGAGAATGAGGGAATGTCACTTTACTGTATCGGCGACGTCCAGGGCTGCGATGCCCCCCTGGGCCGGCTGCTCGACAAGATCGATTTCTCCCCCAGCCGCGACACCCTCGTGGTGCTCGGCGACCTGGTCAACCGGGGCCCCGATTCGGCCGCGGTGCTGCGCCGCCTGCAGGGCTACGGCGCCTCGGCGCGCAGCCTTCTGGGCAACCACGACCTGCACCTGCTGGGCGTGGCGCACGGGGTGCGCAAGGGCGGCCGCAAGGACACGGTGGCCGGCCTGCTGGCCGCGCCCGACAGCGAGGCAATGCTCGACTGGCTGCGCCAGCAGCACATGGCGCTGCACATGCAGGTCGGCGGTGGCGACCTGCTGATGGTGCATGCCGGCGTGCTGCCGCAGTGGACGGTGGGCGACACGCTGGCGCTGGCGTCGGAGGTCGAGTCGGTGCTGCGCGGGCCCGCGCTGGGCGACTTCCTGCACGAGATGTACGGCAACACACCCGACCACTGGAACGACGCGCTCACGGGCCATGCGCGGCTGCGCGTGATCGTCAACGCGCTCACGCGCCTGCGCTACTGCACGCCCGAGGGCGTGATGGAGTTCGAGAGCAAGGACGGCGCCATTCCCGGCCCCGAGGGCTACCTGCCGTGGTTCGACGTACCGGGCCGCAAGACGGCCGCGGCCACGGTCGCCTTCGGCCACTGGTCGACGCTGGGCTGGCTCTCGCGGCCCGACCTGCTCTCGACCGACACGGGTTGCGTGTGGGGCGGCTGCCTCAGTGCGGTGCGCTTCGGCACGACGCTGGACCAGCGCGAGCTGATCCAGGTGGAATGCGAGCAGGCGCAGAAGCCCGGCAAGGGGGCCTGACGGGCGCTGGCCCTGTGCAGGCTCAGAACCCGTGCGTCATCAGCGCGTAGACCGTCTGCACGCCGGTCACGTAGTTGCCCATGCGCAGGTTCTCGTTCGCCGCGTGCTGGTTGTTGTCAGCGTTCACCAGCGGAATGATCGCAAAGGGCACCTGCAGCACGCGCACGATTTCCGCCGTCGGCACGGTGCCGCCCATCATGCGGATGCGCACCGGCTCGGGCGTGGTGCCGAAGGTGTCGGTCAACGCCTTGTAGGCCCACTGGCCGATGGGTGAGTTGATCGGCGAGCCCGCCGCGTCGGCGCCCTCGCTGCGGTAGCTGAAGCTCGCGATCTTGTCGTAGCGCGCGCGCTCGTCGTCGGTCGGTGCGGCCTTCACGAGGTGGTAGCCCTGCTTGACGATGTGCGCCTCGATCAGCTTGCCCAGGTAGGGCGCGTCGGAGTCGGGCGTGGTGCGCAGGTCCATCTCGGCCTCGGCCTCGTCGGGGACGATGTTCGCCACCTTGTCGCCCACGGCCGCCGAGGCCATGCCGCGCACGTTCAGCGAGGGGTACTGCATCGCCTCCTGGTAGTTGGCGCCGACCCGGTCGGTGCGCGCGATGCCCAGGCGGCGCTTGAGCGCGGCCTCGTCGTCGGGCACGGCGGCCATGATCTTGCGTTCGGCCTCGCCGATCTTCACGCGGTCGTAGTAGCCGGGCACGGTCACGCGCCCGGTGTCGTCCTTCATCGTGGCCAGCAGGCTGGCCAGGCGCTGCGCCGGGTTGGGCGCGTAGTTGCCGTAGTGCCCGCTGTGCAGCGGCACCTTGGCGCCGTACACGGTGAGCCGCGCATCGGCCGCGCCGCGGTTGCCGAACACCAGCGTGGGCCGGTTGGTGGCGTGCATGGGGCCGTCGTGGATCACGATGGCGTCGCTGCGCAGCAGCTCGCGGTGGGCCTGCATGACCTGGCTGATGGACGGCGAGCCCTTTTCTTCCTCGCTGTCGAGGATCACCTTCACGTTGACCGCCGGCTGTCCGCCGCCGGCCTTCAGCGCGTCGATGGCCGCCAGCAGCATCATGATCGGGCCCTTGTCGTCCGCCGAGGCCCGGCCGAACACGCGCCACTCGGGGTCCAGCGGGCCGCTGAAGAGCGGGGCCGCATCGATCTCTTCCCACTCGCCCTTCTCTGTCTTGCGCTTGAGCACGGGCATCCACGGGCTCTTTTGCGCCCACTGCGCAGGAATCACCGGCTGGCCGTCCAGGTGCATGTAGAACAGCACCGTCTTGCGCGCGGGGTCGCTGCCCGGGAACTCGGCGTAGAGCATCGGCTTGCCGCTGTTGGGCAACTGCTTCGTCGTGAAGCCGCGCTTGCGGAAGGCCTGCTCCAGCCAGTCGACGTTCTTGCGGATGTCTTCCGGCACGGTGGCGTCGTTGGGCAGGGCCAACAGCTCGAAGTATTCGCGGTAGGTGCCCTGCGCATGGCGCTCGGCCTGGGCCGGCGAGAGTTCGGCGGACTGCGCCAGGCCGTGGCCGAGCAGCAGGAAGGCCGTGGGCACCAGCGCGATCAGGCGGCGGGAAAAGCAGGGGGAACGAGTGGGCATGGATGGCAGCGCAGAAGGGAGCAGGACGGGGAACGGGGTGTCTGCGCAGCATAAAAAGCGGGCACCTTTTCAACAATTGCTATTTTCTTGAGCTACCTTTGCATTCCTTGCAAACCTCACACGCCCCCATGCCCAGCCGCCGCCTGCAGGAAACCTCGCTGCGCTACTTCCTCGAAGTGGCCCGCACCGGCTCGCTCACCGAGGCGGCCGCGCGGCTGAACGTCAGCATCTCGGCCATCAGCCGCCAGGTGGCCGCGCTCGAAACGCTGGTGGGCGCGCCGCTGTTCGAGCGCCGCCCGCGCGGCATGGTGCCCAGCGCCGCGGGCGAACTGCTGGCGGCACACGCCCTGCGCGGCGCGCTGGAGGCCGAGCGCGTGCTGTCGGACATCCAGGCGCTGCAGGGGCCGTTGAGCGGGCGGGTGCGCATCGCCTGCTCCTCGGGCTTCGCCAACGAGTTCCTGCCGCGCACCATCGCGGCGTTCCGTGCGCAGTACCCGGGCGTGCGCTTCCGGCTCGATGCCACCGGGCCGACGCAGGTGAGCGATGCCGTGCTGCTCGGCGAGGCGGACATCGGCCTGACCTACAGCCGCGCGGCGGTGCGCGGCATCCGGGTCGAGCACCGCCAGCCGGCGTCGGTGTTCGTGGTCATGCGGCCCGACCATGCGCTGGCCACCTCGCGCAGCGTGACGCTGGCGCAGATGCATCCCTTTCCCATCGCACTCAGCAGCCCCGAGAACACGGTGCGCCAGCTGTTCGACGTAGCCTGCAGCAACCGCGGCCTCGTGTTCGAACCCGTGCTGGTGAGCAACCGTTTCGAGGCACTCGCCAACTTCGTGCTGCAGGGCGGCGGCCTGGCCATCACGGGAGAGATCACAGTGCGCGACCGCGTGCAGCGCGGCGAACTGGTGGCGGCCGAGATCCGCGAGCCCGGCATGCGCGGGCGCTCGGTCGAGCTGCAGACGCTGGCCGATCGCACGCTGCCGGAGGTGGTGCGCGCCTTCCTGGCCTACCTGCGCAAGCAGTTGCCGCCGGCCGGTGGCACGCCCAGGGCACGCACGCGCAAGGCCGCCTGAGCTCAGCCGCGCGCGGGCCCGGACCCCGGGAAGCTGATCACCCGGCGCTGCGTCGCGCCCGAGGGGCGCAGCAGCCCGCGTCGCATGGCCTCGTGCACGGCCTGCGTGCGCGAATGAACCGACAGCTTGCGGTAGATGCTCTTGATCTGGCTGGCGACCGTGCTGTCGGAGCGGTGCAGCGCCTCGGCCACGCGCCGGTTGCTCCAGCCCTGGGCCACGAGCTCCAGCACCTTCAGTTCGCGCGGCGAGAGCAGGCCCTCGTCGCAGGCCGCTTCGCGCGATCTGTCGAGCCCGTGCGCCTCCAGCGCAGCTTCCTCGATGTCGCAAAGAATCTGCCTCGCCGTGCGCGCGGCCGCCCACACGTCGCCGCGCTCGACCGCCGTCATCAGGTTGGCCAGGTCCAGCTGGTTGGCCTGGGCAAAGAGCCGCGCCGCGGCGTTCGCGGCCACGGCGGGGCTCAAGGGCGGTGCGTCGTCCAGTTCCGAAATGGCACGCAGCTCGGCGCTTCCTTTGGACATGTCAATGCTCGCTCGGTCGATCAACGCTGGGGGAAAAAAGTAAACCCGGCGTCCCTCTGCCACGAAATGCAATGCAAGGACGCCTCTCGCGAGCCTGAGGTCGCTTTGTAAACAGCCTTGACCTTCCGTCTCAGTTCTTGGGAGAATTTCGAAAAATCTGTGATTTTTTAACGCTTAGTTAGTACTATTTGGCGGGCATGGACCCTCCAGCCCCTTGGCGCCGCTCCGACCTCGCCCTATGACGCACAGCGCCGCCACGGCCCCCGAACGCCCCCTCTGTCCCCCGGGCGTGGCGCACAGCCATTTCGACGTGCACGCAGAGCCGCCCGACCGGCAGTTCCTGGCCTGGCGCGCGCGCGTCGGCCATGTGATGGACGCCCTGCCCTCGCGCGACGCGCTCGAGCGCCCCTTCCACGCCGCGATCGACCGCTACGACGTGGGCGGCCTGGTCTTCACCGAATGCCGCTCCGACACGCTGGTGCTGGAGCGCTCGCTGGCCCGCGTGTCGACCGACAGCGTGCGCGACTTCGTGTTCCATGTGTTCGAGGAAGGCGGCGTGGACGACCTGCGGGTGCGGGCCACCCCGGGTGCACGCCGCAAGGACGAACCGCCGCCCGCCCCCGCCGGCACGCCCACCATCCTCGCGCTGGACATGAACCAGCCGGTGCGCATGCGGCGCCACGACTGCCGGGTCCACACCTTCTTCGTGCCCGGCGCGCTGGTGCAGGAGAGCTTCCCCGACCCCGAGGCCCTGCACGGGCGCACGCTGGCCTGCACCACGCCGCTGGCGCGGCTGGCGGCGGGGCATGCGATCTCGCTGGCGCGCCACATTGGCGGCATGACACCGGCGGCGGCCCAGAGCGCGGTGCGCACGGGCGCGCAGTTGGTGGTGTCGGCCTTCGGCAAGCAGGCCGGCTTCGACGGCAACGCGCGCGCGGCGGCACGCGCCGCCATGTTCGACCGGGTGCGCCGCCATGTGCAGACCCACCTGCACCGCGCCGACCTCACGCCCGAGAGCGTGCTGGCCGCGCTGCAGCTGCCGCGCCCCACGCTGTACCGCATGTTCCAGCACGAGGGTGGGCTGGGCAGCTACATCCGCAGCCTGCGGCTGCGCCAGGCGGCGAGCGACCTGGCGCGCTACCCGCATGTGATGGTGACCGACATCGCCTACGGCGCGGGCTTTCGCAGCGCCTCGGACTTCAGCCGCGCCTTTCGCCGCGCCTACGGCATCGCGCCGCAGGACTTCCGCGTGCAGGCGCTCGAGCGACGGTTCTAGGCCGCCGTGCCGAAGCCCGTGTCGAACGTGCCCTTCACGTCGAGCGGCTGCTTGATGAGCCCCACCTGCCGGTAGAAATCGGCCGTGCCCTGCTGGTCGGCGATGACCTGCGCGTCGATGGGAATCCACTGCTGCTGGCGGCGCTCGAACTGCAGCTTCGCCGCCTCGGGCGGAATGCCGATGATGCGTGCGAGCGTGGCCGAGAACGCATCGACGTTGCGGTACGACCAGCGCTGCGCCTTCACCACGCGCTGCAGAAAGTCCTGCAGCACCGGCCGCTTGGCGGCAATGGCAGCGTCGGTCGCGGCGAGGTAGCTCAGCCCCGGCAGCAGGCCGCGCCCGCTGACCAGCACGCGCGCATGGCGGCTGATTTCGGCCAGCGCGGTGTAGGGCTCCCAGGTGGCCCAGGCATCGACCGAGCCTTGCGTGAGCGCGAGCTTGGCATCGGCCGGCGCGAGGAAGCGCAGGTTCACATCCTCGGGCTTCAGGCCCGCCGCGGTGATCGCCTTGAGCGTGACGTAGTGGCCGATGGAGCCGCGGTTGGTGGCGATGCTCTTGCCCTTGAGCTCGGCGGCGGTCTTGAGCGTGGAATCGGGCCGCACCAGCACCGCCGTGCCGTAGGCGTCGGAGCGGTTCGCGCCGATGGCCTTGACGCGTGTGCCGGCCGCGAGCGCGAAGATCAGCGGCGCATCGCCGATCGGGCCCGAATCGACCGCGCCCGCGTTGAGCGCCTCGGCCAGCGGCGCGGCGGCCGGGAACTCCGACCACTGGATGTCGTAGCCCAGGCCTTCGAGCCCGCCCGCCGCTTCGAGCAACGCGCGCAGCCCGCCCTTCTGGTCGCCGGCCTTGAGCACCGGGCGGCCCTGCGCACGGACGAAGGCCGGCAAGGTGGCGGTCGTGGCAGCGGCGAGGCCACCGGCAAGCAGTTGGCGGCGCGATCGGTCGAGGTGTGAGGTCATGGGTTCGTTCTCCGTGGAAGCAGTGAAAAGGAAATCAGTGGATGAAGCCGCCCTTGACGAAGCGCACCGGCTCCGCGTCCATGCGGGCGATGAGCGCGCCCAGGCCATCGGGTGGCAGCACGGCGCCTTTCGCCGAGGCGGCCGGCGGGCTGTCGCTGCGGCACAGCAGGTCGTCGTCGGACCAGCCGGCCTGTCCCGGCTGGCCGCGCACGCGCAGCCAGCCGTCGCGGTCGGCGATCAGCTGCATGCCCGCAAGCTGGTCGGTGCCCGCGATGAGCGCCAGCGCCTCCCACGCGGCCGGTGAATCGGCGACGCAATCGGCGGTGACGCCCGCCGCCTTCGCCCCGGGCGGCAGCAGCTGCACCGTCACGAGGCGCGGGTCTTCGCTGGGCGCGACGGTGCCCGCCACGACGCGCACGCGCTGCCCGCGCCAGTGCGCGAGCGACCGATGCGCCTGCGCGCCGCAGCGCACCGCCATGTCGGGCAGGCCGACGGGCTGCGGCCAGTGGCCCAGCGCACGCAGGCTCTGGCCCGCGCCCTGCGCCTTCATGTAGTCGATGAGCGCCCAGGCATCGGCCGCATCGAGCGGGCCGCCGAAGCCGGGCATGGTGGCGGTGCCGTGAAGCACGCGCCAGAGCAGGTCGCCATCGGCGCGGCGCCACAGCAGCGGGCCCGTGAGGTTCGGCGGCCACACGGCGAGCGAGGCCGCGAGGGGCCCTTCGCCCTTGCCGTCGGTGCCGTGGCAGCTCACGCAGTGCTGCGCGTAGAGCACGCGCCCTTGCGCGATCGACGCGGCCGTGAAGCCGGTCGGTGACGCGTGGAAGCTCGCCGGCGTTGCAGGCACGAGCACGACGTTCGCGCGGGGCCAGGGCGCGGCGATCAGCAGCATCGGCACCAGCGCGAGCAGGTACCAGCGCGGGCGCCGCCAGAGCAACGCGATCAACAGCAGCAGCACCGCCACGCCGACGCACACCAGCGTCCACGCGAGGCTGCGCGCCTGCCCCAGGTCGATCAGCAGGTTCTCGCCCGACAGCCGGTGCGCCCACGGCCACGCCGGCTGGCCGTGCACATGGCGCACGAGGCCGAGCGCGTCGAGCACGCGCAGCAGCTGCAGTTGGGCGCCCTGGAGCAGGTCGATCAGGAAATTGAGCCAGTCGGCTTCCGGCAGAGCGTTCATATCTGTTCGAGGGGGCCGCCGCGCACGGCCGCCCGAAGCGGCCGGCCCGCCCCCGGTAGGGGGTTGGCGAAGCGACACGAAGTGCGCGCAGCCTGGGGGCGAGCTACATCTACCAGGTGGCGTCGAGCCCCAAGTGGCGCAGTGCCTCGTGACGCAGTTCGGCAAGACGCGCGTGCCCGCGATGCCGCGGATACGGCAGGTCGACCACGAGCTCCGCAGCGATGCGCGCCGGCCGGTCGCTCAGCACGATCACGCGGTTGGCGAGGAACAGCGCTTCTTCCACGTCGTGCGTCACCAGCAGCGCCGAGAAGCCCGCGCGCTGCCACAGGTTGACCAGCTCGCTCTGCATGGCGATGCGCGTGAGCGAGTCGAGCTTGCCCAGCGGCTCGTCGAGCACCAGCAGCTGCGGGTCGTTGACCAGCGCACGGGCCAGTGCCACGCGCTGCGCCATGCCGCCCGAGAGCTGGTGCGGAAAGGCCTTGGCGAAGTCGGTGAGGCCGACGAGCTTCAGCGCTTCGTCGACGCGCCCGCGCTGTGCCTTGAGCACGCCGCGCGCCTGCAGGCCGAGCGCCACGTTGTCCCATACGCTGCGCCAGGGGTAGAGCGTCGGGTCTTGGAAGACGACGATGCGCGACGGGTCGGGCCGCGTGATGGGTGCGCCGTCCTGCGTGATGCGCCCGGCCGTGGCGGGCTCCAGCCCGGCCACGAGGCGCAGCAGCGTCGACTTGCCGCAGCCGCTCGGCCCGAGCAGCGCGACGAACTCGCCGGGCTTCACCGTGAGGTCGATGTCGTCGAGCACCTGCAGCGGACCTGCGGGCACGTCGAACCAGTGGCTCACGCCATGGATGTCGATCTGCGCGCCGGCCTGGCGCACGTTGGCTTCGGCGGTGGCTACCATTTCACGGTCCCCTTCTGCCACGACAGCACGCGGTCGCGCACCTTGAACAGCAGCGTGATCAGGCCCGAGCACAGCAGCGCCATCACGATCAGCGCGGCGTACATGTTCGAGTACGAGGCCCAGCCCTGCGCCCACGACAGGTAGAAGCCCAGCCCGGCCTTCACGCCCATCATCTCGGCCGTCACCAGCACCGAGAAGGCGGCGCCCAGCCCCATGAACAGGCCCACGAACACCTGCGGCAGCGCGGCGGGAATGGCCACGCGCAGCACCAAAAATCGCTCGCTCGCGCCCATGGTGCGCGCCACGTCGTAGTAGTTGCGGTTGACGCCCGCCACGCCCGACCACGTCAGCACCGCCACCGGAAAGCCCGTGGCCAGCGCGATGAGGAACACGGCCGCCGCGTAGCTCGACGGAAAGAAGAAGAACGCCAGCGGCAGCAGCGCCGAGGCCGGCACCGGCCCCACGAAGCGCAGCACCGGATGCACCCAGTAGCCCGCGATGCGCGACCAGCCGATGGTCACGCCCGTGAGAAAGCCCGCGAGCGCACCCAGCACGAAGCCGTGCGCAAGCAGCCGCGCCGAATGCGCCAGGCTTTCGCCGAGGCGGCGCCAGTCGTCGATGTAGGTCTCGATGAGGCTCTGCGGCGGCGCGAAGAACGGCGTGGGCAGCAGCGCGAGCTTGGCCGTCGCGATCTCCCAGATCGCGAACAGCACCGGCAGCGCCACCAGCCACGGCCCGGCCGGGCGCAGCGTGCGCGCCACGCGGCCCGCGCGCGTGCCGAGCAGCGCCACGAGCAGCAGCAGCGCGCCGATGGCGATGGCGGCGATGCCGAACTCGTCGGTGTAGGCCCAGTCGCTGAAGCCCACGGCCTTGTTGGGCCAGTAGACGGTGAGCAGGCCCAGCGCGATCCAGCCCGCGCTCGCGAGCGCGCCGGTGCGCCAGAAGCCTTCGGCGGGGCGCGCGAACACGGCGGCCGGCGCGGCCTTCTCGATGCCAGGGCGACGCCAGTGCCCCGGCGCTTGCGGTGCTTCCAGCACCCGATCGATGACGGCGCTCATGCCAGCGGATCGAAAGACACGTGCTCCGCGAAGCGCACCGGGTCGGTGGTCTTCTTGAGCACGCCGACGCCGCGGAAGTCGCGCGCGTAGAACTCCACCTCGTCGCGCAGCTTGCGGCCCAGCGGATGGTGGTTGTGCGTGAGCGTGCCCAGCAGCGCACGCAGGTCTTCGACCGGCACCTTGGGCGAGTACTTGGCGAAGAGCTTGGCCGATTCGTTCGGGTTCTCGGCCACGTAGTCGGAGGCCTGCGCAATGGCGCGCACCAGCGAGGCGACGGTGGCCTTGTCCTTGCGCACCAGCTCGCCGCGCGCGCCGACGATGCAGCAGACCTTGTCCTTGTACTCGCCCGAGAGGTTGCTCGCGAGCTCGACGAAGGTGCCCTGGTTGCGCTTCTCGATCAGGTAGACGTTCGGGTCGCCGTCGGCGATGGCGTGGATCTCGCCCTTCTTCACCGCGATGTCGAGCAGGTCGGCCGGGTACTGGCGCCAGGTCACGTCGCGGTCGGCGTCGATGCCGTTCTTGGCCAGCAGGATCGAGAAGAAGTTCTTGCCCGGGCTCGCGATGTCCGACACGCCGATGATCTTGCCCTTGAGGCTGGCCAGGCTGGTGGCGCCCGCGTCCTTGGCGCCCACCAGGCGCACGCAGCCGCCGTGCGAGCTGCCGACGATCTTCACGTCGAAGCCCGATTCGAGCGGCTTGAGCCAGCGGTGGATCATGCCCACGGCCGCGTCGGCCTTGGCGGTGGCGAGCGATTCCAGCAGCTGGTCGGTCGAGCCCGTGTAGTTGATGAGGTCCACCTGCAGGCCGTTGCGCTCGAAGTAGCCGCGCTCCTGCGCCACCACCACGGGCGAGAGGCAGAACGCGGCGGCGTTCCAGGCGAAGGTGAGTTTGCGCGCCTGCTGCGAAAAGGCCTGCGAGGCAATGAGGCCGCCCGAGGCGACCACGGCAGCGGCGGCGCCGGTGCGCAGCACGCTGCGGCGGGAAAGGGATGCGTTCATCGGGGAAGGGCTCCGGGGGTTCATCGTCAAAGCAGGAGTTCGGGTTCGGCCTCGACCAGGCCTTCGTACAGGCTGTCGAAGGAATGGATCGCGCCTTCGGGCCCGCCAATCTGGCCGTGCGTGTGGCGTGCGGTGGCCTCGTCGATCGGCTGCGGCGTGCCTGCCGCCTCGGCCAGCAATTGCGTGTGGCAGGCGTTGTCCAGCGCGATGTACCACCACGCGGCGGCCTCCACGGTGGGGCCGGCCGTCAGGATGCCGTGGTTCTTGAGGATGGCGCCCTTTTTGTCGCCCAGCGCGCGGGCGATGCGATCGCCCTCGCTGGTGTCGACCACCATGCCGGTGAAGTCGTCGAACAGCGCCACGTCGTCGTGGAACACGCAGCTGTCTTGCGTGAGCGTGTCGAGCTTGCGGCCCAGCGTGGACCAGGCCTTGCCGTAGGTCGAGTGCGTGTGGGCGGCGGCCACGATGTTCGGGTTGTGCTCGTGGATCGCGGCATGGATGGCGAAGGCGGCCTTGTTGAGCGGCCGGTCGCCGACGACCGTCTCGCCCTTCGAATTGACCAGCAGCAGGTCGGACACCTTGATGCGCGAGAAGTGCACGCCCAGCGGGTTGACCCAGAAGTGGTCGATCAGCTCGGGGTCGCGCGCCGTGATGTGGCCGGCCAGGCCCTGCGCAAAGCCGAAGCGCGCGAACAGGCGGAAGGCGCCCGCCAGGCGCTCCTGCCGGTGGCGGCGCTCGGCCTGCACGGTGGGGCGCGGCGGGATGGGGTCGAACCAGTGCTTCTGCTGCGGGTTCGCGTGCAGCTTCAGCGGCTGGGCCGCGCTGCGGTCGATCGACAGGACGGCGCTCATGGCTCAGGCCGCCTTGCGTTGCGACTGCAGGCGCTGCGCGACCAGTTCGCGCGTGCGCGGAATCAGCGCGCGGCCGTAGTCCGTTGCGTCTTCGAGCGGATCGAAGCCACGGATCAGGAAGGTGGTCACGCCCAGGTCGTAGTAGTCGAGCAGCGCATCGGCCACCTGCTCGGGTGTGCCGACCAGCGCGGTGCTGTTGGAGCGCCCGCCGATCTCCTGCGCGACCGCGGTCCACAGGCGCTTGTCCAGGCGCGAGCCCTTCTCGGCCGCGGCCAGCAGGCGCTTGGCGCCTTCGCTTTGCTGCGGGCCGCCGCGGTTGTAGCCCTGCACCACGCGCAGGCGCTTCGTCTCCGCCAGGATGTTCTCGGCGTGCGCCCATGCGGCCTCTTCGGTGTCCGCCAGGATCGGACGGAACGACACCGAGAAGCGCACGCTGCGCCCGTGCCTGGCGGCCTCGGCGCGCACGCGCGTCGTGAGCTCGCGCGCCTGGTCGAGCGACTCGCCCCACAGCGCGTACACGTCGGCGTACTTGCCCGCGACCGGAATCGCCGCCTCCGACGCGCCGCCGAAGTACACGGGCACGTGCGGCTTGCCATGGCGGGTCTGCACCGGCTTCACTTCGGAGAACGCGTTCTGGAAGCGGTAGTGCGCGCCTTCGTGGTCGAAGGGCTTCTCGGCCGTCCACACCTTGTGCAGCACCTCGAGGTATTCGTCGGTGCGGGCATAGCGCTGGTCGTGGTCGAGCCAGTCGCCGTCGCGCTTCTGCTCCTCGTCGGAGCCGCCCGAGATGTAGTGCACGCCGAGCCGCCCGCCGCTGAACTGGTCGAGCGAGGCGAACTGGCGCGCCGCGAGCGTGGGCGCCACGAAGCCTGGGCGGTGCGCGAGCATGAAGTGGATGCGCTCGGTCACCGATGCCGCATAGGCCACGGTGAGCGTGGCGTCGGGGCTGGTGGAATGGTGCGGCACCAGCACGCGGTCGAAGCCGGCGTTTTCGTGCGCCTGCGCGAAGGCGCGCACGTAGTCGCGGTCGATGGCCGGGCCCTTGGCGGCGTGGATCTCCGAGACCTTCTGGCCCTGGATCATGCCGATGAATTCAACGTCGTTCTGGCTCATGGTGTCCTCGTGGATGCGGATGGAATGAAGAGGTCAGGCGGCAGGAAGCCGCAGCAGGTTTTCGAAGCGGCGGTCCCACAGCGGCTTCACGTCGGCCGGGCCGTCGAGCACGCCGATCTTCTGGAAGGTGTCGGCCACGTCCTGGTGGCTGCGCACCACGGCGTCGGTCACCGGGCCCAGGCTGTAGTCGCCGCTGCGGCCGTTGAACAGCTCGACCAGGTCGCCCACGGGCACGCGCGTCTCGGCCGACTGCGCGCGGGCGTAGGCCAGGAAGTTGCCGTTGATCCAGGCGAACGCGCGCTGCAGGCGCTGCAGCAGGTCGCCCAGCGCCGCGCGGCGCAGCGTGTCGTCGAGCGCGCGCGGGTTGGCGTAGATGGGGAAGTTGCCCGACAGGTAGCCCACGCCGGTCTTGAGCGTGCGCGCGCCGTACTGGGTGCGCGCGAGCTGGCCGTTGTAGCCGTAGATGGCCCAGGCATCGAGGTCGCCGCGCGCAAAGGCCGAGAGGCCGTCGGCCGGCGTGAGGCTCACGGGCTGGATGTCGGCGAACGACAGGCCCGCCTCGGCCAGCTGCTTGGCCAGGTAGTAGTGCGAGGTGGTGGCGCGCACATAGCCCACGCGCTTGCCCTTGAGGTCGGCGATGCTGCGGATCGGCGCATCCTTGCGCGCCAGCGTGGCCTGGTTGTTGAGGTCTTCGTGCGTCACGGCCACGAGCCGCACGCTCGACTTCTGCCGCGCCGCGAACACCGGCGGGATCTCGCTGCCCGATCCCAGGTCGAGCGCGTCGCCGTTGATGGCCTCGATGCGCAGCACGCCGTTGTTGAGCTCGCGCCAGTCGACCCTGTAGGGCGTGTCGGCCTGGCCCGAGGCCGTGAGCAGCGGGCGCCACAGGCCCTTGTAGGTGCCCACGCGCAGCGTCACGCCCGACAGGTCGCGCGAGGGCGCGGCGGCCTGCGCCACGCCCGAAGCCGCCACGCCCCATGCGGCGGCCGCCTGCAGCAGGCGGCGTCGGTCCAGCGGGAAATCGGGTGTCATGCCTTGTGTTCTTTCTTCTTCACTCACTCACGAGGAGAAGCGAGACCGTACCGAGGCGGGCCCCGAAAACGAACGCAGAAAAACGAATTTGGATATGCGCGATGCATCCTTCGCGCACTGGCAGCGGGCCTTTACCGTGCGGGCACCATGAGTGCACTCCCCTTGCGCCGCGCGCCGGCCGTTCCCGACACAGACACCCCGCCCTCCATCGACCCCGCCGTGCTGGCCCGCCTGTCGGACCAGTTCGCGTCCACGGCGGCCGACCACGACCGCAGCGGCGCCTTTCCGCGCCAGAACTTCGAGGCGCTGCAGGCGCACGGACTGATCGGCCTCGTCGCACCTGCCGCGTACGGCGGCGGCGGTGCCACGCTGGCCACGGCGCGCCGCGTGATCGCGGCGGTGGCGCGCGGCGAGCCCGCCACCGCGCTGATCCTCACCATGACCTACCTGCAGCACCAGGCGCTCGCGCGCCGCGAGAGCCGCTGGCCCGCGCACCTGCGCGAGCGCGTGGCACGCGACGCGGTGGCGCACGGCGCGCTCATCAACGCGCTGCGCGTGGAGCCCGCGCTGGGCTCGCCCGCGCGCGGCGGCCTGCCCGGCACCGTGGCGCGGCGCACGCCCGAGGGCTGGCGCATCGACGGCCACAAGCTCTACACAACCGGCATCGAGGGCCTGTCGTGGCTCGCGGTCTGGGCGCGCACCGACGAGCCCGCGCCGCGCACCGGCGTGTTCCTGGTGCCGCGCGACGCGCCCGGCATCCGCGTGATCGCGAGCTGGGACCACCTGGGCCTGCGCGCCTCGGGCAGCCACGAGGTGGTGTTCGAGGACGTCGCCATTGCCGCCGACCACGCCGTCGACCTGCGCGCGCCCGCCGACTGGGCGCCCGGCGCCGGCAGCCAGACCGACATCGACGCCCATGCGGCGCAGCAGGCCTGGATGGTCGTGCTGCTGGGCAGCCTCTACGACGCCGTGGCGCGCGCCGCGCGCGACTGGCTGGTCGACTTTTTGAACCGGCGCGCGCCCGGCAGCCTCGGTGCGCCGCTGGCCAGCCTGCCGCGCGTGCAGGAGCAGGTGGGCGAGATCGAGGCGCTGCTGCGCACCAACCGCGTGCTGCTCGACGACGCGGCTTCCGCGGTCGACAGCGGCCACACCCCGCACGCGACCGACAGCGGCCTGCTCAAGCACACCGTGACCACGCACGCCATCCGCGTGGTCGAGCTGGCGCTGCAGCTGAGCGGCAACCACGGCCTCACGCGCCAGAACCCGCTCGAACGCCACTACCGCGACGTGCTGTGCAGCCGCATCCACACGCCGCAGAACGACGCGATCCTGGTCGCGGCGGGCCAGCGTGCGCTGCAGGCATCGGGAGCTGCAGCATGAGCGCACTGCCAATTTCTCGCCGCAGCTGGCTCTTGCAAGGCGCCGCACTCTCGCTGGCCGTGGCCGGCCCGTTGCGCGCGGTGGCGCAACCCCAGGCCACGCTGGTGCTCGGCGACCAGGCCGGCGGCTTGCGCTCGCTGTTCGAGGCCTCCAAGGCCCTCGACGACGCGCCCTTCGCCTATCGCTGGGCCAACTTCCAGGGCGCCGCGCCACTGTTCGAGGCGCAGCGCAGCGCCGCCGTCGACACCGCGATGGCCGGCGACCTGCCCGTGCTCGCGGCGGCCGTCGGCAAGACGCCGCTGAAGATCGTCGCCACGCGCGTGGGCAAGGCCGAGTCGCTGGGCATCGTGGTGCAGCCCGACTCGCCGCTGCGCCGCGTGGCCGACCTGCGCGGCCAGACGGTGGTCGTCTCGTCGGCGCGCGGCAGCATCTCGCAGTACCAGCTCTACGGCGCGCTCGAAGAGGCCGGCGTGCGGCGCGACGAGGTCACGGTGAAATTCGTGCTGCCCACCGACGCGGCCACCGCGTTCGCCTCGAAGCAGATCGACGCCTGGGCCATCTTCGACCCCTACTACGCCATCGCGCTGCAGCAGGGCGGGCGCATCCTTCGCGACGGGCGCGGCATCAACACGGCGCTGGGCTTCATCACCGCGAGCGAGCATTCGCTGGCCGATGCGGCCAAGCGCGCGGCCATCGTGCAGTTCCTCGAGCGGCTCGCCCGCGCGGGCGACTGGGCGCTGGCCAACCCCGAGGCCTATGCGCAGGCCTACAGCCAGCTCACGCGGCTGCCGATCGCGTCGGCGCGCCTCATCACGGCACGCGCCTCGGTGGCGGGGCGGCCCGTGAGCGAGGCCGACATTGCCGCGCTGCAGACTGTTGCCGACCGCTCCGCGCGTGACGGTATCCTTCCCTCACGCGTGGATGTGCGCGCGATCACCGACACCCAACTCTGGAAACGCCCCGCATGATTGCTCCGCTGCGCGATTTCGTCGGCGCCTTCGGCCGGCTGCTCGACAGCCGGCCCGACGAGCCGCGCATCCTGTCCGAAGGCGGCGCGCTGCTGCGCACGCTGGTGGCGCGCGACGACTGGCTGCCCGACGCCTTCGCCGTGGCCGACCCGACCTACTACCAGCAGTTTTTGTTGCATGCCGACAGCACCGAGCGCTTCTCGGTCGTGAGCTTCGTCTGGGGGCCGGGCCAGGCCACGCCGATCCACGACCACACGGTGTGGGGCCTCATCGGCATGCTGCGCGGCGCCGAATACAGCCAGCCCTACGCGCTCGACGCCGACGGCACCGCGCGGCCCCAGGGCGAGCCGGTGCGGCTCGATGCGGGCCATGTCGAGGCCGTGTCGCCCACCGTGGGCGACCTGCACCGCGTGCACAACGCGCACGCCGACCGCGTGTCGATCAGCATCCACGTGTACGGCGCCAACATCGGCGCCGTGCGCCGCCACACCTACCCGGCCGAAGGCGGGCGCAAGCCCTTCGTCTCCGGCTACTCCAACACGCTGCTGCCCAACCTGTGGGACCGCTCCGCCGAACTCCGAAACACTGCCGCATGACGACGACAACGACCGCCTCCTTTCCCCTGTTGCCCTTCGCCGCGCTGCGCGAACGCTTGATCGCGCGCGAGGAGACCGCGCTGCTCGACCTGCGCGAGGAAGACCCGTTCGCCCAGGAGCACCCGCTGTGGGCCGCCAACCTGCCGCTGTCGCGCATCGAGATCGAGGCGTGGCGGCGCATTCCGCGGCGCGACACCTTCATCGTGCTGTACGGCGCGCACGACGGTGTCGATCTCGCGCCGCTGGCGGCACGCACCTTCGCCGCGCTCGGCTACACCAACGTGCACCTGCTCGACGGCGGGCTCGAAGGCTGGCGCGCGGCGGGCGGCGAGCTGTTCCGCGACGTCAACGTGCCGAGCAAGTCCTTCGGCGAGCTGGTCGAGCACGAGCGGCACACGCCGTCGCTGTCGGCGCCCGAGGTGAAGGCGCTCATCGACAGCCGCGCCGACGTGGTCGTGCTCGACGCGCGCCGCTTCGACGAATACCAGACCATGAGCATCCCCTCGGCCACCAGCGTGCCCGGCGCGGAGCTGGTGCTGCGCGTGCGCGAGCTCGCGCCCGACCCGGCCACGCGCGTGATCGTGAACTGCGCAGGCCGCACGCGCAGCATCATCGGCACGCAGTCGCTCGTGAACGCGGGCATCCCGAATCCGGTCGCCGCGCTGCGCAACGGCACCATCGGCTGGAAGCTCGCGGGCCAGGTGCTCGACCACGGCGCGGGCCGGCAGGCACCGGCTGCGGTGTCGGAAGCGAACCGCGCGCAGGCACAGGCCGACGCGCGCCGCGTGGCCGACGCCGCGGGCGTGCGCCGCATCGCCCTCGACGCGCTCGATACGCTCGAGGCCCCGGGCCGCACCGTGTACCGCTTCGACGTGCGCACGCCCGAGGAATACACCGCCGGCCACCTGCCCGGCTTCGCGAGCGCGCCCGGCGGGCAGCTCGTGCAGGAAACCGACCACCAGGTGCCGGTGCGCGGCGCACGCGTCGTGCTGGCCGACGACGACGGCGTGCGCGCATCGATGAGCGCCTCATGGCTCGCGCAGATGGGCTGGGAGGTGTACGTGCTCGATGCGGTTCCACCGGCCGCCGCGCACAGCGAGACCGGCACGCCGACGTCGGCCTACCCGCCCGTCGCGGCCACGGTCACTGAGATCGCGCCGCAGGCCTTGGCCGAGTTGCTGAAGCAGCAACCCACCACCGCCGTGATCGACGTGACCACGAGCGCCAACTACGTGAAGCGCCACATTCCCGGCGCCTGGTACGTGATCCGCGCGCAGCTCGCCCAGGCGCTCGACCGCCAGGCCCTTCCGTCCGCCCCGCGCTACGTGCTCACATGCGGCAGCAGCCTGCTCGCGCGCTACGCCGCGGCCGACCTGCGCGCCCTGCTCGACGCACGCGGCCAGCGCGACGTGGAGGTGCAGGTGCTCACGGGCGGCAACACCGCCTGGTTCGCCGCCGGGCTGCCGGCCGAGACCGGCGAGACCCGCCTGGCCACCGCCCGCACCGACCGCTACCGCCGGCCTTACGAAGGCACCGACGCACCCGCCGAGGCCATGCAGGCCTATCTGGACTGGGAGTTCGGGCTGGTGGAGCAACTGGGGCGCGACGGCACGCATCACTTCCGCGTGGCCTGAGCGCACAGAGCACAGACGAAAAAAAGCCGGGCATGCCCGGCTTTTTTGCTTTCACTGTCGCGCAGCCCCGGCTCAACCCGGCTCGGCCGCCTTGAACAGTGCCGCGACCTTGCGCTTGCTCTTGATGTTGCTCGAGATGCCGCGTGCGGGCGCGGCCTTGGCCGACGCTTCCCAGGCCGGCGCGGCTTCGCGCTCGCCGGATTCGTAGGGCTTGTCGAAGAACGGATCGCGCGGCGCGGACGGTGCGCGGTGCGGGCGTCCGCCACCGCTCATGCTGCGGCGGGTGTCGGCTTCGCGGCGTTCGCGCGGCTGGTCGAGCACGTCGCGTGCGTCGCCGGCTTCGCCTTCTTCGCGCCAGTGGCGGCGTCCGTCGTTGATGCGGCCGCGCGGGCGGTCTTCCTCGAACTCGACGGGTTCGAGCTCGATCTTCTTCTTGATCAGCTTCTCGATGTCGGCCACCAGGCGCGCATCGTTGCCGCCGCTGGCGAAGCTCACGGCCAGGCCCGAGGCGCCGGCACGGCCCGTGCGGCCGATGCGGTGCACGTAGTCTTCGGCGTTGAACGGGATGTCGAAGTTGAAGACGGCGGGCACGTCCTTGATGTCCAGGCCGCGGGCCGCGACGTCGGTGCACACCAGCAGGTCGACTTCGCCGGCCTTGAACGAGGCGAGCGCCTTCAGGCGTTCGTCCTGGCTCTTGTCGCCGTGCAGTGCGGTGGTACGCAGACCGTCGCGCTCCAGCGAGCGTGCGAGGCGCGCGCAGCCGAGCTTGCTGTTGACGAACACGAAGGCCTGCGTAATGCCGCGCTGCTTGACGATCTGCTTGAGCGCACGGCGCTTGTCGTCGTCAGAGACGCTGTAGAAGTGCTGCTCGACGGTGGAGGCCGTTTCGTTCGGCCGCGCCACTTCGATGGTGACCGGGTTCTGCAGGTAGCTGCTGGCCAGTCGCTTGATCTCGGGCGAGAAGGTGGCCGAGAACAGCAGCGTGGTGCGCTGCTTGGGCAGGTAGCTCAGGATGCGCTGCAGGTCGGGCAGGAAGCCGATGTCGAGCATGCGGTCGGCCTCGTCGAGCACGACGTACTCGACCTGGTTGAGCACCGCGTTCTTGGCCTCGATGTGATCGAGCAGACGGCCCGGCGTGGCCACGAGCACTTCGACGCCCTTCTTCAACTCCAGCGTCTGGGGCTTCATGTCGATGCCGCCGAACACGACCGTGCTGCGCAGGTTGGTGTACTTGGCGTACAGCTTGACCTGTTGCGCGACCTGGTCGGCCAGCTCGCGCGTGGGCAGCAGCACCAGCGCACGCACCGGATGCCGCGCGGGCGAGGTGGAGGCGTTTTCGTGCTTGAGCATGCGCTGCAGCAAGGGCAGCGAAAACGCCGCCGTCTTGCCGGTGCCGGTCTGCGCGGCGCCCATCACGTCCTGGCCTGAAAGCACGACCGGAATGGCCTGTGCCTGGATGGGCGTCATGGTCTCGTAGCCCATTTCGGCCACGGCGCGGGCCAGCGGTTCTGCCAGCGAAAGATTGGAGAAGGACATTGTCATTGAGCCTTCTATTGTCGCACTGCCGCAAAAAACGGCAGTGACAACGAAACGACAACATCCGCGCAGGTCGAATTGCTATTTATTCAATAGCAAAAACCCCAATGAATCCGGGGCTCTCGGGAGACAATCTTTACAGATTGCGCGCGTTGAAGGTGTCGCAGGACTTCATTTCACCCGTCTGGTAGCCCGTGCCGAACCAGCGTTGGCGCTGTGCACTGGAGCCGTGGGTGAAGCTGTCGGGCACCACCGCACGGCCTGCAGAACGCTGCAAAGCGTCGTCGCCGATCTTCTGCGCGGCGTTCATGGCGGCCTCGATGTCGCCCGGGTCGAGCCACTTCTTCGATTCCTGCGAGTGGTGCGCCCACACGCCCGCGAAGCAGTCGGCCTGCAGCTCGACGCGCACGCTGATGGCGTTGTTCTGCGACTGGCTCAGGCGCCCGCGCATGCCGTCGACCTTGGCGGTGATGCCCAGCTCGTCCTGCACGTGGTGGCCGACCTCGTGCGCGATGACGTACGCCTGCGCGAACTCGCCGGGCGCACCGAGCTGGTTCTTGAGGGTGTCGTAGAACGCCAGGTCGATGTAGACCTTCTTGTCGCCCGGGCAGTAGAACGGCCCCATGGCCGATTGACCGGTGCCGCAGGCCGTGGGCGTGGCGCCGCGGAACAGCACGAGCCGGGGCGCCTGGTAGTTGCCGCCGCTCTTGCGGAAGAGATCGGTCCAGACCACCTCGGTGTTCTTCAGCACGGTGGAGACGAAGGCCGCCTCGCGGTCGCCGGTGGGTGGCTTGGGCGCGGGGCCTTGCTGCTGTTGCTGCACCTGGACCGGGTCGCCGCCGCCGCTGAGCAGGCTCAGCACGGTGAGCGGGTTGATGCCGAAGATCCAGCCGGCGATGAGCGCGACCGCGATGGTGCCGATGCCGATGCCGCGCCCACCGATGAAGCCGCCGCCTCCGCCGCCACCCCCGCCGTCACGGCGGTCTTCGACGTTGTCGGATTGTTCGTTGCCTTCCCATCTCATCGCAGTCTCCTTGCCGGCTTGCTGAACGGCGTATTTGCCGGAACGTCGCAGGATGGTACTTGGCCCGGCCGCCCGGAACGTAACCGGCGGTCAGGATGCCTGTATCAGGCTGTCAGGTCTTGGGCAGCGTGACGCCGCGCTGGCCCTGGTACTTGCCGCCGCGGTCCTTGTAGCTGGTTTCGCAGACCTCGTCGCTCTCGAAGAACAGCACCTGCGCGCAGCCTTCGCCCGCGTAGATCTTGGCGGGCAGCGGCGTGGTGTTGCTGAACTCCAGCGTCACGTAACCTTCCCACTCGGGCTCGAACGGGGTCACGTTGACGATGATGCCGCAGCGCGCGTAGGTGCTCTTGCCCAGGCAGATGGTCAGCACGTTGCGCGGGATGCGGAAGTACTCCACCGTGCGCGCCAGCGCGAAGCTGTTGGGCGGGATGATGCAGTAGTCGCCGTGCATGTCGACGAAGCTCTTCTCGTCGAAGTTCTTCGGGTCGACCACCGTGCTGTGGATGTTGGTGAAGACCTTGAACTCGGGCGCGCACCGGATGTCGTAGCCGTAGCTCGAGGTGCCGTAGCTGATGATCTTGTGGCCGTCGTTCTCGCGCACCTGGCCCGGTTCGAAGGGATCGATCATTCCTTCGTTCTCGGCCATGCGCCGGATCCATTTGTCGCTCTTGATGCTCATATGCGCTCGCTGATGCTGCTGCGGGGGAAATCGGGGCCGAATTGTGGCATGGGCGCCCTGCGCGCCCTCCCCCCGCAGGCGCCGCTCAGCCCGCCTGCGAAATCACCGTGCGCTCGACCAGCCGGTCGTCGCCCAGCACGATCATCGCGAACAGCAGCTCTTCGAGGTTGTTGGCCAGCGAGGTCTTGCGCGCCAGCAGCGGCGTGGCGGACGGGTTCAGCACCAGGAAGTCGGCCTCGCAGCCCGGCTGCAGGTTGCCGACCACGCCGTCGAGCCCCAGCGAACGCGCCGCGCCGCCGGTGTGGTGCCACCACAGCCGCGAGGGCGCGATGCTCAGGCCGGTCTTGGTCTGGCCCTCGCGGCCCACGTAGTACGCGGCCAGCATGGTGTGGAAGGGGCTGAAGCTGGTGCCGCCGCCCACGTCGCTGGCCAGGCCGTAGGGTTGCTCGAGGCGGTCGGCCGCGCCGAAGTCGAAGAAGCCGCTGCCCAGGAACAGGTTGCTCGTGGGGCTCACGGCGGCGGCCGTCTTCGTCTCGTGCATGAGCGCACGGTCGGTGTCGTCCAGGTAGATGCAGTGGGCGTACACGGCGCGCTCGCGCAGCAGGCCGAAGTCGGCGTACACGTCGAGGTACGAGCGCGACTTGGGGTACAGCTCGCGCGCCCACTTCACCTCGTCGCGGTTCTCGGCCACGTGCGACTGGATCCAGGTGTCGCTGTACTTCGCGGCCAGCTCGCCGGCACCGCGCATCTGCGCGTCGGTGCTGGTGGGCGCAAAGCGCGGCGTGATGGCATAGCCCAGGCGGTCGACGTTGTGCCACTTGCGGATCAGCGCCTCGGTGTCGACCAGGCTCTGCTCGGTGTCATCGCGCACGCCGTCGGGCGAGTTGCGGTCCTGCAGCACCTTGCCGGTGATCATGCGCAGCTGGCGGCGCTGCGCGCTCTCGAAGAAGGCGTCGACCGAGGCGACGTGCGAGGTCGCGAAGGTCAGCGAGGTGGTCACGCCGTTGCGCAGCAGCTCGTCGAAGAACACGTCGGCCACCACGCGCGAGTGGGCGGGGTCGGCGAACTTGCTTTCGGCCGGGAAGGTGTAGTTCTCGAGCCAGGGCAGCAGGCCGGCGGCGGGCGCGCCGATGATGTCGGTCTGCGGGTAATGCACGTGCATGTCCACGAAGCCCGGCGCCAGGATGCGGCCCGGCAGGTGGGTGGTGTGGGCGCCGGCATGGCGCGGCGACACGTCGGCATGGCTGCCGGCGTCGAGCACGCGCTGGCGGCCGGTGCTGTCGGGGGCGACGACCAGCAGGCCGTCCTCGTCGAAGACAGGCAGGCCGGCGGCGTCGAATCGCAGGAGGGAGGCGCGGTAGGCTTTTTTCATCGTGGATGCGGAGGGTAATCCAGCCCCGGACGGCGGGAATTGCCCTGCGCGTATGAGTGCTATACGCGCAACGCTCTCTTCAGGCGGGGCAAAAGGCCGCGCTCAGCGTGTCACCCGCCCCTGCACGCCCTCGGCCAGCCAGTTCATCTGCAGGATCTGCTCGTCGCTGAGCTGCGCGCCCTTGGCGATCGCGACGCGGCCTTCGTTGTCGCGCACATCGGCCGCCACCGCGCGGAACGGCTGCAGCTTGCCTGCCGCGATGTCCTTCTGCCGCGCCTGCACCTCGTCCTGCACGGCCTTGGGCACCTTGGTGCCGAAGTCGCCGACGCGGATCATTCCTTCCTTCACGCCGCCCCAGAGGTTGCCGCTCTTCCAGGTGCCGTCGAGCACGGCCTTCGCGCGTTGCGTGTAGTAGCCGCCCCACTGGTGCGTGACCGCGACGATCTGCGCGTCGGGCGCGATCTTGCGCATGTCGGAGTGGTAGGCCACGGCCATCTTGCCGCGCTCCTGCGCGGCGGCCATCACGGCGGTGGAGCCCGTGTGAAAGGCGAGCACGTCGGCGTTCTGGTTGAACAGCGCCATCGCCGCGTCGCGCTCCTTCGGCGGATCGAACCACTCGTTGAGCCACACCACGATCACCTTGGCCTTCGGGTTCACCGAGCGCATGCCGAGCGTGAAGGCGTTGATGCCCTGCAGCACCTCGGGAATCGGAAAGCCCGCGACGTAGCCGGCCACGTTCGTCTTCGTCATGCGCCCCGCCGCGATGCCCGCGAGATAGCGGCCTTCGTAGTAGCGGGCGTTGGCGGTGGCGACGTTGGGCGCGGTCTTGTAGCCGGTGATCGACTCGAACTTCACGCCGGGGAAGTCCTTCGCGACCTTCAGCGTCGGTTCCATGTAGCCGAAGCTGGGCGTGAAGATCAGCTGGCTGCCCTGCTGCGCGAGGTCGCGGATCACGCGCTCGGCATCGGCGCCCTCGGGCACGTTCTCGACGAAAACGGTGTTCACGCGGGGGCCCAGCGCGGCCTCGACAGCCTTGCGGCCTTCTTCATGCTGGCGCACCCAGCCGGCATCGGTGACCGGCGTGACGTAGACAAAGCCGACCTTCAGCGCATCCTTGGCGGGAGGCGGCTTCGGCGGCGCGGTCTGGGACAGGGCGGGAGATAAAAAGCAAGCGGCTGCCAGCGCCAGAACGGCGCGGCCCGCGAGGTTTTTGTACATGGTGGTCCTCTACATGGCCCCGGAAAAGCAAAACCCCGCAGCAGGCCGGGACGCCCTGCTGCGGGGTGGAGATTTTAAGCGTCGAGGCTCAGCGAGCCCTGCTCGCCGCCCACAGCCACGCGAGCACAGGTGTCATGCCCGCGCCGCCGTATCCACCTCGTTCGCCCGGTAGCGCGCGGCCGGCGCCGTGCTCGACAGCCGGCCCGACATCGCACGCCGCGCCGCGTCGAACGCATCCCACTCGGCCAGATCAGGCAACGCCGGAATCGTGACCTGCTCGCCCTGGTCGAGCCCCGCAAGGGCGGCATCGACCATGTCTTCCGCGGTCATCACGATCTCCTTGGGCAGGTGCGCCATCGGCACGCCCGCGACGCCCCAGAACTCGGTGGCCGTCGCGCCGGGCAGCACCGCCTGCACGCGCACGCCCTTGTCCTTCAGCTCGTGCTGCAGCGACTGGCTCAGCGCCAGCACGAAGGCCTTGGTGCCGCCGTACACGCCGTTGAGCGTCTCAGGCGAGATCGCCACGATGGAGGCGATGTTCACCAGCGTGCCGCCGCCACGTTCGACGAAACCCGGCACGGCCGCGTAGGTGAGCCGCGTGAGCGCGCTCACGTTGAGCTCGATCATGTCCTCCATCTTGTCGATGTCCGAGCCGAGCAGCGGCGCGGCGGCGCCGAAGCCGGCGTTGTTCACCAGCAGGGTGATGTCGCCGCGCGTGCGCAGCACGGCTTCCACGGACGCGATGTCCTTCCGGTCGGACAGGTCGGCCGGGAGAACCTCGACCTTGCGCCCGGTCTCGTCCGAGAGCTTCGCGGCCACCGCGGCGAGGCGTTCGCGGTTGCGCGCCACCAGGATCAGGTCGAAGCCGCGCCGCGCGAGACGGTCCGCGTACACGGCGCCGATGCCCGACGACGCGCCGGTGATGAGGGCCGTGCCCTTGTTCGGATTTGCTTGGGTTGCAGTCATGGAGTTTCCTTCGTCGCCACGGGTGTGTGGCCGTGGGGAGAAGTTTCTTCCTGCAAGGCGATGGCGTAAATGTCATATAAGCCACCTTTCAGGACATACGCTGCTCAAGCCGTCGCGGCCTCCCGACGGGCCACGCGACGCACGCTCTGCGGCGGATGCCCCAGCGTGCGCAGGAAGGCGCGGCGCATGCGCTCGGGGTCGCCGAAGCCCGTTTCGCGCGCGACCACGCCGAGCGCGAGGCTGCCCTCGTCGATCAACGCGCGTGCCGCCTCCACGCGCAGGTTCTCGACCGCGTGTGCCGGCGACTGCCCGGTCTCGGCCTTGAAGGCGCGGCTGAACTGGCGCGGGCTGAGGTGCGCGACCTCGGCCAGTTCGTCCACCGACAGCGTCTCGCGCAGGTTGGCGCGCGCATGCACCAGCGCCTTCTGGATGCGGTCGGACTTTGGCGCCAGCTCGAGCAGCGCGGAATGCTGCGACTGCCCACCCGCGCGGCGGTGGTACACGACCAGCTTCCTCGCCGCGAACCGTGCCGCCTCCACGCCGAGGTCTTCCTCCACCAGGGCCAGCACGAGGTCGATGCCCGCCGTCATGCCGGCCGAGGTCCACACCGGCCCGTCGTTGATGAAGATGCGGTCGGGCTGCACCTTGACGGCAGGGTGGCGCTTCTGGAGTTCGCCCGCGAAGGACCAGTGCGTGGTCGCCCGGCGTCCGTCGAGCAGGCCCGCATCCGCCAGCCCGAAGGCGCCGGTGCAGATGCTGGTCACGCGGCGCGCGTTGCGCAGCCCCGCGCGCAGGAAGCGGCACATCTTCTCGGACGTGGGCGCGATGAAGAGCGCGCCGCTCATCACCAGCGTGTCGAACTTCCCCATGCCGAAGCGCTTGCTGTCGGTGACCACGCCCGACGAGCTGGTCACGGGGCCGCCCTCTTCCGACAGCAGCTCGACCTGGTAGACCTGCTTGCCGGCATGGAGGTTCGCGAGCTCGAACGCGGCAATGGCAGCGAGGTCGAGGATCTGGAAACCGGGGAAGACGAGCATGCCGATGCGTTTCATGGCCATGTCCTGAAAAGAGGGTTGTTTGAAGCAGCAGACACAAGGCTAGACCAACCCGTCCCACCGCGCCAGCGGGAGGGATACGGCCTGCGCCCTTCCCGCGCCGCGATGGGTGCCCCCACCAATCGGCAAGCGCCAGCCCGCGCGGGTCGTCCCACAATGGGCGTTCCCCACCATGACCAACCCGACGACAACGACAACAGGCGCCCCTGCAGCCGAACCGGGCGCCCACGCACACTGGCAGCGCAACCTCGCCGTCTGCATGTTCGGCTCCTTCACGACCATCATCGCGATGACGCTGCTGCTGCCCTTCCTGCCGCTGTACGTCGAGCAGCTTGGTGTGAAGGACCACGCGGCCATCGTGCAGTGGTCCGGCGCGGCCTATGGCGCCACTTTCCTGAGCGCCGCGCTGGTCGCGCCGCTGTGGGGCCGGCTGGCCGACCGCTACGGGCGCAAGCCGATGCTGATCCGCGCGAGCCTCGGCATGGCCGTGGCGATGGCACTGATCGGCCTGGCGGCCAACGTGTGGCAGCTCGTGGGCCTGCGGCTGCTGGCGGGGCTGCTCGGCGGGTACGCTTCGGGCTCGATGGTGCTGGTCGCCACGCAGACGCCCAAGGACCGCACCGGCTGGGCGCTGGGCACGATGTCGTCGGCCATCATGGCGGGCAACCTCGTGGGGCCGCTGGTGGGCGGGGTGCTGCCGCCGCTGGTCGGCATCCGCAACACCTTCTTCGCGGCGGGCGCGATGATCTTCGTTGCCTTTCTCGCGACGGCCTTTCTCATCCGTGAAGAGAAGAAGGCGCCTTCCGCAGCGAAGCAGCGCGGCGCCTCCGACGACATCGGCTGGGCCGCCGTGCCCGACAAGCGCCCGCTGGTCGCGATGCTCTTCACCGGCATGCTGCTGATGCTCGCGAACATGTCGATCGAGCCGATCATCACGGTCTACGTCGCCACGCTGCTCGACGACCCGCAGCGCGTGACGATGATGGCCGGCCTCGTGATGTCGGCTGCGGCACTCGGCAGCATCCTCTCGGCCTCGCGGCTGGGCAAGCTGGCCGACCGCGTGGGGCACTGGAACGTGATCGTCGGGTGCCTGGCGGTGTCGGCGCTGCTGCTAGTGCCGCAGGCCTTCGTCACATCGGGCTGGCAGCTGGTGGTGCTGCGCTTCCTGATGGGGTTGTCGCTCGGCGGGCTGCTGCCCTGCATCGCCAGCGTGATCCGCCACAACGTGCCCGAGCGCGTGGCCGGCAACATGCTGGGCTACTCGACCTCGGCGCAGTACGCGGGCCAGGTGGCGGGCCCGCTGCTGGGCGGTTTCGTGGGCGGGCACGTCGGCATGCGCGCCGTGTTCCTCGGCACCTGCGTGCTCATGGCCGCAGGCGCCGGGTGGAACTGGCTCGCGCAGCGCGCCGCGTCCACCACGGCGCCCGTTACTCGCTGATCTACTCGCTGACGACCGCGCTGCGGTAGGCCGCGTCGCCCTTGATCTCCGCTTCGGAGAACGGCACCTTCAGCCACTGCCCCGCGCTGTAGGCCCGGGTGTAGTCGGCGTTGTGCGCCGAGGCCGGGTCGTCCGACAGCGAGAACGTGAGGAAGGTGTGGGCTTCGACGCCGCCCTCGGGGAAACGCACGATCTGCATGTAGCTGTTGCCGTTCGGGTTGCCGTCCATGGTGTAGCCGCCCTTGTCCAGACGGTTCTCCGAGCACGCGATGGTGAAGTAGCCCGGGCCGTGGCAGCCGCCGTACAGCGGGATCTTCTGGCCGCCGCGCGTGGCAAACAGGTAGTCGCCGCGCTGTGCATCGAGTGCGAAGCCGCTGGCCTCCACGCGCGCGACGGCCGCGCCGAAGGCCTGCTGCAGGGCACTCGCGGCGCCGGCCTTCAGGTCACGCGGCGTGTGGATCGGATCGCTCGCGCTGAACGGCACGTTGTAGAGCGTGGCCGCGGATTGCAGCGACGCGCGGTTCCAGAACTCGTCCCAGATGTGTGCGCCGCGCGCGCCGAGCGTGCCCGTGTTGTTCCAGGCCCTGAGCACCGCGCAGGCCGGGCCGGTGTCCACGTCGCGTCCGATGGCGCCGCCGCCTTGCGGATCGGTCGCCACGTTGATCGTCGGCGTCGCGCACACCATGGCCAGCGCCTGGTCCTTGAACAGTTCGGCCGTCAGCACGCGGCTGTTGAGCACCATCTGCTTGACGGTCTCCGGCGTGGCCGCCTTGCCGGCGTAGCTGTCGGTGCCGTCGATGCGCGCCTGCGCCATCAGGTTGCCCAGGCGCGTGCGGAAGCTCACTGGCGCCGTGCCCGCGGGTCCCATGATGGCCGGGTAGCCGGTCATCGGTGCCTTCGGGTTCGCGAGCCAGTAGCTGTCGTTCGAGTTCTCGACGTAGTCGTCGCGCAGCAGGCTCGGCAGCCGGGCCGCGCCGATGGCGCCCTTCTGCGCCGAGTCGGCATCGGTCTGCCAGTCGCACTCGCTCTTCGAGCCGTCGAAGAACGGCGCCAGCGGGAACGCGGAGGCTGCCGCCGCACCCAGCGGCGTCGTGCAGCTGGCCACCTGGGCGGGCGACACGTTGGGAATCGCGCCGATGTCGGCATACCAGGCCTTGGCCGCGCCGCGGCCCACGGCCACGGTGTTGACCCACGGAATGGCCGCTTCCTCGCGCTGGATGGCGATGAACTCGTCCAGCGACTTGGCCTGGTTCCAGCGCAGCCAGTTCTTGAAGGTGCGGTAGTTCTCGCCGTTGATGTCGCGGATCGCGAAGGCGGTGGTCTGGCTCCAGGCATAGGGCGCACCCGCCGCGGCCAGGTTGACCATCGGCCCGTACTCCGACTTGTAGAGCGTGCGCGTCACCGGCGCCACGCTGCCGTCGGCCTGCTTCACGTTGACGGTGATGTTCAGCGCCTGCATCTTCACGGGCTTGCCGTCGCGCATGTAGCTGGTCGGGTCGCCCGCCGCGAGCTTCAGTTCGTACAAGCCGAAGCGCCGCGCGGTGGACACCGTGTGGCTCCACGCGATGTTGTCGTTGAAGCCGATGAGGATCACCGGGATGCCGAGGAACGAGGTGCCGCTGATGTTGAGCTGGCCCGGAATCGTGAGTTGCGCCTGGTAGAAGCGGTCGGGCCCGCGCCAGTACCAGTGCGGGTTGCCGAAGAGCAGCGGGCTGCTGTCGCCGGTGGCGGCCGTGCCGAAGCCGATCATGTTGCTGCCCACGCCCTCCTTGCCGCCCACCTGCAGCAGCTTGGGCACGGGCACGCTGGCCGCCGCCAGCTGCAGCGCGGGCTTCTTCGCGCCGCTGCGCCCGGCCATCTTGGTGGGCGCGGCCGGTGCCGGTGCGATCGCATTGGCGATGTTCGGCAGGAAGACGCTGTAGCCGCCCGCGAGGTTGGCCGCGTACATGCGGCGGTAGATGTCCTCGGCAGTGATGGGCTTCACCCAGGCTTCGTTGCGGCAGGTTTCGTGCGCCGTGCCGCCGGCCTTCACGTCGCGCACGTAGCGGTTGTAGCCGGCGGTGAAACCCTCGACCAGCTGCTTGAGGTTGTCGGGCTGGGCCGCGATCATCTTCGCGAGCACGTCGGCCGAGATCACCTGCTTGTGGAAGAAGTCGGAGTCGATGTTCTTCGGCCGCGCGATGGTGCTGCTGGCCACGAGCTGCGCATCGCCGCCGAGGTACTGCGAACGTTCGCCGCGGTAGGTGAGGAAGGAGTCGGCCATCGTGCACAGGTCGTCTTCCGCCTGCGCAAAACCGTAGCCGTAGCCCACGCCGGGCCAGTTGTCGGCCTTGATGTGCGGCACGCCCAGGGCGGTGCGGCGGATCTCGGCCTTGTAGCTGCCTTCGGCCGGTGGGTTGGTGGGCGGATCGCCGCCGATGGGAAAGAACGGGAACCCGTTGCCGCCTCCGCCACCGCAGGCGGTGAGCGTGGTCGCTGTGACCAACGCGAGCAGGGACAGCGGCATGGCGCCGCGCGAGGATGTCTGTCTCATGGATGTCTCCGGTTGATGCTCTCTTGATGGAGCACCGCCAGCTTAGGCAGGCAGACCGGCTGCGGCTTGAACGCAGCCGCTGTCCTGCGCCGCGCCTGGAGACCTTCGAAGGCGCCTCAGTGCGCGAGCCCGCGCCCCCACGCGTGCGAGGCCTGCTCGTCGGCCGTCACGCGCACCTGGTTCGACAGGAAGGACGGCGACAGGCCGAAGTAGCGCTGGAAGGTGCGGCTCATGTGCGCCGCGTCGGTGAAGCCGCTGACCAGCGCCACGTCGGTCAGCGGGCGGCGCGCGGTGAACTGCTGCACCGTGCGGCGCACCTTGGTCCACAGCGCATAGCGCTTGATCGACACGCCCACCTGCTGCGCGAACAGGTGCGTGAGCCGGTCGGGCGAGAGAAAGGCCAGCGCCGACAGCTCGCGCAGCGGAATCTGCCCCGCATGCGTGCGGATGGCCTGCAGCACGCGGTCGATGCGCGGGTCGATGGCGGCTTCGATCTCGGGGCACTCGGTGATCGCGGTGACCAGCCTGGAGCTCAGCAGCTGCAGGCGCCGGTCGGACAGCGCGCCGTGCTGCGCCGGCTCGAAGTCGTCGCGCGCGCGGCCGAAGCGGCGCGCGTCGAGCGGCTGGATGCCGTGGCCGCCCAGGTGCCGCGAGAGCATGCGGTAGGCGCTGGAGGCCGGGTCGAGGTTGAGCGACAGCAGCCCACAGCCGTCGACGTCGAGGCGGCGCGACACATGCGGCCCCACCAGCGCGGCGGTGCAGCGCACGCGCGTGCCGTCGACCGCCTCCAGCGTGAAGGGGTGGCCGCTCACCGAGGCCAGCAGCGTGGCCGACGAACGGGCCGTGAGCCCCGACTGGATCGCCGGTGTGATGTAGAGGAACCTGTCGTCCCACAGGTGCAGGGAGTTGTGCCGCGTGGTGGTCATGCCGTCTCGCTTGGGTCTTGTCTCTTGTACTTGTCTCCAGCGGCGGATTCTCACGCATCGCGGCGGCGGCCCGCGCAAGGGCCTGCGCTCAGCGGGGTTGCACGGTCTCGAGCTGCAGATGCTGGCGCACGGCCTCCAGCAGCAGCGTGGCCAGCCGGCTCGCCGGCGCCTCGGCGCGGGCCTGCGCGCGGTACAGCACGAGCGAGATCTGCGGCAGCGCCGGCAGCGAGAGCACCGCGCGGTCGAGCGCGCGCACATGCGCAGGCAAGCCGAACGGCGTGCGCACGGTCAGGCCCAGGCCGGCCGAGGTCGCGGCCCACAGCGCCGCCAGGCTGGCGCTGCCAAAGGCGCGGCGCCACGGCAGGCCGGCGCGGTCGAGCGCGGTGATGACGATCTCGCGCAGCGGGCACGGGGCGTCCAGCATGATGAGCGGCAGCGGCTCCTTGCTCTTCACGGTGCGAACGCCCGCGCGGTGCTCGCGCTCGGTCCACCAGGGCGCATCGACGCGTTCGGGCGCCGTGGGGCCGATCCACAGCAGCGGCATCCGCGCCACGCGCTCGGCATGCGGCGACAGCGGCTGGTCGCCCGCGTCCCATGCCAGCGCCAGGTCGAGCTGGCCCAGCTCGAGCCGCTCGCGCAGCTCGCCGCTGCGCGCCACGCAGGCCTCGATGCGCACCTTGGGGTGGGCGCGCGCGAAGCGGCCGAGCACGGCCGGCAGCAGCGTCTCGCCGAAGTCTTCCTGCAGGCCCAGCCGCACCCAGCCCTGCAGGTCGGCGCCGCGCAGGGCGGCGCTGGCCTCGTCGTTGAGCTCGAGCATGCGGTGCGCGTAGGCCAGCAGCGTCTCGCCCGCATCGGTGAGCGCCAGGCCGCGGCCCTCCTTGCGGAACAGCACGGTGCCGGCCTGCGACTCCAGCTTCTTGAGCTGCGCGCTCACGGCCGAGGTCGAGCGGCCCAGCTTGTCGGCCGCGCGCGCGTAACTGCCGAGGGCCATGCCGGTGGAGAAGGTGCGCAGCACGTCGAGATCGAACATCACCTGGGTCATCGCGGGTCCTTGCATGAGGCTTTTCGATCATCCTGAATTTCAGGACGATCCACTCATTATTTTCTGATTTTCAAAACCTTTGCAGCGGCGGACACTGCGCTGCAACATGCCCCATTCGCCCTCCTCCCCCCCGCTGTCGCCCCGCCACCGCTGGAAGGTGCTCGCCGCCGGCGTGGCCGCCAACGCGGCCTTTTCGGTCGCCTTCAGCGGCATTCCCATGACCGCCGTGCTCATGCGCACCGGCTACCAGCTGGACAACGCCGCGCTCGGCCTGGTGCTGGGCCTCATGGGCCTGGGCATCGCCGTGAGCGAGCTGCCCTGGGGCCTGCTGACCGACCGCTGGGGCGACCGCCCCGTGCTGCTGGCCGGGCTGGGCAGCACGGCGATCGCGCTGGTCGCGATGGCGCTGTGGGCCGCGCCGGGCGCCGGCCATGTGCCGGGCCTCGGCGTGCTCGGCGCGGGGCTGCTGCTGGTGGGCCTGCTCGGCGGCAGCGTGAACGGCGCCAGCGGGCGCGCGGTGATGACCTGGTTCGACGCCGGCGAGCGCGGCCTGGCCATGAGCATCCGCCAGACCGCCGTGCCGATGGGTGGCGGCATCGGCGCACTGGTGCTGCCCTTCGTGGCGCTGCACTTCGGCTTTGCCGCGCTCTACGGCCTGCTCGCGCTGCTGTGCGCGCTGAGCGCGGCGATGAGCTGGGCCTGGGTGCACGAGCCGCCCGTGGCGCCCCGTCACGCGAACGCGGAGGCGCCGGCGCCGAAGACCGGCCCGCTGCGCGACGTGCGCGTCTGGCGCATCGTGGCCGGCATCGGCATCCTGTGCGCGCCGCAGTTCGCGGTGCTGTCCTTCGGCACGGTGTTCCTGCACGACTTCGGCCACGTGGGCCTGGGCACGATCACCGCCGCCATGGTCTTCGTGCAGGTCGGCGCGATGGCGATGCGCGTGTGGAGCGGCCGCTGGACCGACCGCCGCCGCAACCGCCCGGCCTACCTGCGGGCCTGCAGCGCGCTCAGCGTGCTGCTGTTCGCAGGCCTGGCCGCGCTGGTGATGGCGGCGGGCACCGAGGCGCCCTCCGCGCCGCTGCGCCTGGCGCTGATCGCGCTGCTGGCCGTGAGCGGCGTGTGCGTATCGGCCTGGCACGGCGTGGCGTACACCGAGCTGGCCACGCTGGCCGGCGCGGCGCGCGCCGGCACCGCGCTGGGCATGGCGAACACCAGCGTGTTCCTCGTGTGCTTCGTCACGCCGTTCTCGATTCCGCACCTGCTGGCGCTGCAGGGCTGGCCGGTCGTGTGGCTGGCGGCCAGTGCGTGTGCGCTGGTGGCCGTTCCGCTGCTCGTGCCGCGCAAGGCCGATCCCGGCGCCTGCACGGCCGAACTGGCTCAGAAGGTCGCGAAGACGGCGTTGAGCCGGTCGACGTAGGCGCGCTTGGCCGCCGCGTCGATGAAGCTGCCCTCGAAGCTGTTCGCCGCGAGCTGCCAGGCCTGCTGCACGCCCAGGCCGGTCGCTGTGAAGGTCTGCGTGAAGTTCTGGTTCATGTAGCCGCCGAAGTAGGCCGGGTCGTCCGAGTTGACGGTGGCGACCAGCCCCGCGTCGAGCAGCGCGCCCAGGTTGTGCTGCGACAGGTCGGGGAACACGCACAGCTTGAGGTTCGACAGCGGGCACACGGTGAGCGGAATGCGGTCCTGCGCCAGCCGCTTCATCAGCGCCGGGTCTTTCGCGCTTTGCACGCCGTGGTCGACGCGCTCGACCTTCAGCACGTCGAGCGCGCTCCACACGTAGGCCGGCGGGCCCTCTTCGCCCGCGTGCGCGACGAGGTGGAAGCCCAGTTCGCGGCAGCGTGCGAACACGCGCGCGAACTTCTCGGGCGGGTGGCCGACCTCGCTCGAGTCGAGCCCCACGCCGATGAACTTGTCGCGGTACGGCAGCGCCTGCTCCAGCGTCTCGAAGGCTTCTTCCTCGCTCAGGTGGCGCAGGAAGCACAGGATGAGCGAGGCGCTCACGCCCAGCTTGGGCAGTGCATCGGCGCAGGCGCGGTGCAGGCCGTTGACCACCGTTTCCATCGACACGCCGCGCGCCGTGTGCGTCTGCGGGTCGAAGAACATCTCGGTGTGCACCACGTGATCGGCGGCGGCGCGCTCCAGGTAGGCCCAGGCCATGTCGTAGAAATCCTGCTCCTTGAGCAGCACGCTGGCGCCGGCGTAGTAGATGTCGAGAAAGGTCTGCAGGTTGGTGAAGGCGTAGGCCTTGCGCAGGTCTTCCACGCTGGCATACGGGATCGAGACACCGTTTCGCTGCGCGAGCGCGAAGATCAGCTCGGGCTCGAGCGAGCCTTCGATGTGCATGTGCAGCTCGGCCTTGGGCATGGCGCGCAGCAGCTCGGGCAGGCGTTCGGCGGGGATGCGCTGCGCGAAGCTGGGGTCGAAGAGGGGGCGGCTGGAATCGGTCATGGGGCGTGGGAAATCGACGTTGTGATCGCGCACAGCATAAGGGCAGACACCCTGCGCGGCATTCCCGAAAACGTATACGCTGCCAGCCCCATTTCCCCCAAACTGATCTGGGTCAAATCGGGCCATGGCGGATGCGCTAGGCTTGGACCCCGGCAGGCCCGGCATCGGGCGTGTTCCCTCCAATCCGCGCGCAGCGTGCATTCGTGCCCCTGGCGCCGTCCTTGATCGACTCGCATGACCCTACAAAACGCCTTCACCCGCGAAGACCTGCTGCGCTGCAGCCGCGGCGAACTGTTCGGCCCCGGCAACGCCCAGCTGCCCGCCCCGAACATGCTGATGGTGGACCGCATCACCCGCATCAGCGCCGAGGGCGGTACCTACGGCAAGGGCGAACTCACGGCCGAACTCGACATCACGCCCGACCTGTGGTTTTTCGCCTGCCATTTCGAAGGCGACCCGGTCATGCCGGGCTGCCTGGGCCTGGACGCCATGTGGCAGCTGGTGGGCTTCTTCCTCGGCTGGCAGGGCCTGCCGGGCCGTGGCCGGGCCCTGGGCTCGGGCGAAGTGAAGTTCACGGGCCAGGTCCTGCCGACCGCCAAGCTCGTCACCTACAGCATCCAGATCAAGCGCGTGCTCAAAGGCAAGCTGAACCTGGCCATCGCCGACGGCTCGGTGAGCGTCGACGGCCGCCAGATCTACACCGCCGAGGGCCTGCGGGTCGGCGTGTTCACTTCCACCGACAACTTCTGAGGGTTTCGCCATGCGCCGCGTCGTCATCACCGGTCTGGGCATCGTTTCGTGCCTGGGCAACGACAAGGAGACCGTCTCCGCCAACCTGCGCGCCAGCCGCCCCGGCATCCGGTTCCAGCCGGCCTACGCCGACATGGGCCTGCGCAGCCAGGTGGCCGGCTCCATCGACCTTCCCCTCGAAGACCTCATCGACCGCAAGCTCTACCGCTTCGTCGGCCACGCGGCGGCCTACGCCTACCTGGCCATGAAGGACGCCATCGCCGATGCCGGCCTGACCGAGGAGCAGGTGTCGAACCCGCGCACCGGCCTCATCGCCGGCTCGGGCGGCGCCTCCACGCTGAACCAGATGGAAGCGCTCGACCTGCTGCGCGAAAAGGGCGTCAAGCGCGTCGGCCCCTACCGCGTGACGCGGACCATGAGCAGCACCGTGTCGGCCTGCCTGGCCACGCCCTTCAAGATCAAGGGCCTCAACTACTCCATCGCCTCGGCCTGCGCCACCAGCGCGCACTGCATCGGCAACGCCATGGAGCAGATCCAGATGGGCAAGCAGGACATCGTGTTCGCCGGCGGCGGCGAGGAAGAGCACTGGACCCAGTCGTTCCTGTTCGACGCCATGGGCGCGCTGTCCACCAAGTACAACGACACGCCCGAGAAGGCCTCGCGCGCCTACGACGCCGAGCGCGACGGCTTCGTCATCGCCGGCGGCGGCGGCATGGTCGTGGTCGAGTCGCTCGACCATGCACTGGCGCGCGGCGCAAAAATCTACGCCGAGATCGTCGGCTACGGCGCCACCTCCGATGGCTACGACATGGTCGCGCCCAGCGGCGAAGGCGCGGTGCGCTGCATGCAGATGGCGCTGTCGACCGTCGACACGCCCATCGACTACCTGAACACCCACGGCACCTCCACACCCGTCGGTGACGTCATGGAAATGAAGGGCGTGCGCGAAGTCTTCGGCGACAAGGCGCCGGCCATCAGCTCCACCAAGAGCCTGTCGGGCCACTCGCTGGGCGCCGCCGGCGTGCACGAGGCGATCTACTGCCTGCTGATGATGGAAGGCAGCTTCATGGCCGGCTCGGCCAACATCGAGGCGCTCGACCCGGAAGTGGCCGACATGCCCATCCTCACCGCCACGCGCGAGAACGCCACGGTCGACACCGTGATGAGCAACAGCTTCGGCTTCGGCGGCACCAACGCCACGCTGGTGCTGAAGCGCTGGCAAGGCGCGTAGCCCGGCCGCCTGCCGGCCCCGTCGCGCCCGCGACGACGGGCCCGCAGGCGCTTCGCTAGACTGGGTTTTCCGTTCTTCCATCCATCCACCGCACGAGGAGACCCATGGCGATCGACACCCTTTCCACCTGGCACCGGCTCGTCAAGACACGCGACGTGGCGGGCCTCGATGCCCTGCTGGCCGACGACGCCGTCTTCCTTTCGCCCGTGGTGCACCGGCCGCAGGTCGGCAAGGCGATCACGAAGCAGTACCTGGCCGCGGCCTTCCAGGTCTTCTTCAACGAGAGCTTCCGCTACGTGCGCGAACTCCAGGGCCCGACCGATGCCGTGCTCGAGTTCGAACTCGAACTGGACGGCATCGCCATCAACGGCGTGGACATGATGAAGTGGAACGCCGAAGGCCGGATCACCGAGTTCAAGGTGATGCTGCGGCCGCTGAAGGCCGTGAACCTGATCCACCAGAAGATGGCGGCGCAGCTGCAGGCGGCTGCGCAATAAGCCCGTTCAGGGGCAGGCCAGTTCCGTCTTGGCCACGGCGCACAGCCGGGCCTTCTCGGCTGCGGGCAACGTGAGCCCCGGCATCAGCCCGTCCAGCCGCAGCACCGCCGGGTAGAGGCGCGTGTCCTGCGGGTTCTTGCGGTAGGCGCGCAGCACCAGCTGCTGGCCTTCCTTGCCGCAGTGCTGGCGCTGCTGGCGCGCCACTTCCTTGTCGTGCGCCGAACCGTCGCCGTTGAATTCGCCGGCGAAGTGAAAGCACATTTCCGCGTCGTCCACGGCCTTGCGCAGGCGCTGCTCTTCCTTCGAGAACGTCGGCGGTGCGGCGAACGACATCGACACGGCCAGCAGTGCCGCGCCTGCCGCCATGACCCCTTGCAGCTTCATGGTGTGAATCCTTTTCCTGAATGAAAAAAGGGCCGTCCGCAGACGACCCTTCTCGTGGCAATCGCCGAAGCGATCGATCAATGATTACTTCTTGTCGCCGCCCGGCACCTTGCCTTCGACGCCCTTGACGTAGAAGTTCACGCCCGACAGGAACTTGTCGTCGGCGACCGCGTCCTTGGCGATCAGCTCCTTGCCGTCCTGGCCGACGATCGGGCCCTTCCAGATCGAGAAGCTGCCGTCCTTCAGGCCCTTCTTGATTTCCTCGACCTTGGCCTTGGCTTCGGCGGGCACGTCTTCGGCGATCGAGACGATGTCGATCGCGCCTTCCTTCACGCCCCACCAGGTCTGGCCGGTGGCCCACTTGCCGTCCAGCGCGTCCTGCGTGGTCTTGATGTAGTACGGCGCCCAGTTGATGATGGCCGAGCCCAGGTGGGCCTTCGGGCCGTAGGCGGTCATGTCGGAGTCCCAGCCGAAGGCGCGCTTGCCCTTCTCTTGGGCAGTCTTCAGCACGGCCGGCGAGTCGGTGTTCTGGAACAGCACGTCGGCGCCGCCGTTGATGAGGGCGGTGGCGGCTTCGGTTTCCTTGGGCGGGCTGAACCACTCGTTCACCCACACGACCTTGGTCGTGATCTTCGGGTTGACCGACTGCGCGCCCAGCGTGAAGCTGTTGATGTTGCGCAGCACTTCAGGAATCGGCACCGAGCCGACCACGCCCAGCGTGTTGCTCTTGGTCATGGAGCCGGCGATCACGCCGGCCATGTACGCGCCTTCGTAGGTGCGGCTGTCGTAGGTGCGCATGTTCTCGGCGGTCTTGTAGCCGGTGGCATGCTCGAACTTCACGTCCTTGCTGTCGTTGGCGACCTTGAGCATGGGCTCCATGTAGCCGAAGGTGGTGCCGAAGATCAGCTTGTTGCCCTGGCCCACGAAGTCGCGGAACACGCGCTCGGCGTCGGCCGACTCGGGCACGCTTTCCACGAAGGTGGTCTTGATCTTGTCGCCGAATTCCTTCTCGAGCGCCTTGCGGGCGTTGTCGTGCGCGAAGGACCAGCCGCCGTCGCCCACGGGACCGACATAGGCGAATGCGATGTTCAGCGGGGCTGCTGGCGCGGGGGCCGGTGCGGCTGCAGGGGCCGGGGCCGGCGGTGCAGCGGGGGCGGCCGCCTCTTCCTTCTTGCCGCAGCCGATGAGGGCCGCCGAAGCCACCGCGGTGAGTGCCGCGAGCTTGAGCAGGGAACGCTTGTTCAGATCATTCATTGTCGAAATCCTCAGAAGAAAAGGACGGGTTGGCAAAAAAACGAGAACGCGATTATGAGCCGGGGTAGAACGGTTTCCCCATCGATGCCGGCATGTTGATGCGGATGAAGGCGGGGTTGCGCGAGATCAGCGCCAGCACCACGATCGGCGCGATGTACTGGGCCATGCTGAGGAACTGCGAGGGCACGTCGACGCCGCTGCTCTGCAGGTGAAAACCGAGCATCGAAACGCCGCCGAACAGGTAGGCGCCCAGCAGCACGCGGATCGGGCGCCAGGTGGCGAAGGTGGTCAGCGCCAGCGCGATCCAGCCGCGGCCGGCGACCATGCCCTCGACCCACAGCGGCGTGTACACGGTCGACAGGTACGCGCCCGCCAGGCCGCACAGCGCGCCGCCCGCGATCACCGCCAGGAAGCGGATGCGTCGCACCGGGTAGCCCAGCGCATGCGCCGACTCGGGCGACTCGCCCACCGAGCGCAGCACGAGGCCGGCGCGGGTGCGGTACAGGAACCAGATGAGCCCGATGGTCAGCAGCACGGCCACGTACACCATCGGGTGGTGCCGGAACAGCGCCGGTCCGGCCAGCGGAATGTCGGCCAGCACGGGAATGGCGAAGGGCGTGCTCTCGGGCAGCTTGGCCTGCACGAAGCTGATGCCCGCGAAGGCCGAGAAGCCGACGCCGAACAGGCTCAGCGCCAGCCCCGTCGCGTACTGGTTGGTGTTGAGCCAGATCACGAGCACGCCGAAGAAGGCCGCGAGCAGCGCGCCGGCCGCCATGCCGGCCAGAAAGCCAAGCCAGGGGTTGTGCGTGATGACCACCGTCGCGAAGCCCGCGATGGCGGCGCACAGCATCATGCCCTCGGCGCCGAGGTTGACGACGCCGGCCTTCTCGTTGATCAACAGGCCCAGCGCCGCGATGGCGAGCACGGTGCCCGCGCTCAGGGTCGAGCCCAAGAGGAGTGCGTAGCTTTCCATGGTTCAGAGACCCCCTTCGGTGGCACGCGCGGTCGGCGCAACGGGCGCAGTCGGCGCGGTGATCGGCGTGCTGACCTGCAGCGAGCTCGTGGTCAACGTGGCGGCCTTGGCGCCGGCCTTGCGGCGGATGCGGTAGGCGATGAGCGTGTCGCAGGCCAGCAGCGTGAACAGCAGCAGGCCCTGGAACACGCCGGTGAGCGACTTGGGCAGGCCCAGGCGCGACTGCGCGAGTTCGCCGCCGATGTAGAACATGCTCATCAGGATCGCCGAGAAGATCATGCCCACCGGATGCAGCCGCCCGACGAAGGCCACGATGATGGCCGCGAAGCCGTAGCCTGCAGGCACGTACGGCGTGAGCTGGCCGATGGGGCCCGCCACTTCGAGCGCGCCCGCCAGGCCGGCCGCACCGCCCGAGGTGAGCAGCGCGATCCACACCGCGCGACGTGCCGAAAAGCCCGCATAGCGCGCCGCCGCGGGCGCCAGCCCGCCGACCTGCTGCGCGAAGCCCGCGCGCGTGCGGAACAAGAACACCCACAGCGCGCCCGCGCCGACCAGCGCGATGATCAGCCCGATCGACACGCGCGAACCCTTCATGAGCCGCGGGATCTGCGTCACCGCCTCGAAGGTCTTGGTCTGCGGAAAGTTGTAGCCCTGCGGGTCTTTCCAGGGACCGAAGACCAGGTAGCTCAGCATCAGCGTGGCCACGTAGACCAGCATCAGGCTCACGAGGATTTCGTTGGCGTTGAACTTGTCGCGCAGGAACGCGACGATGCCCGCCCACACCATGCCCCCCAGGATGCCCGCCAGCAGAATGGCCACGACGATCCAGCTGCCGGTGCTCTTGTCGGCCAAGAGCGCCACGCCGCCCGCCGCGATGGCGCCGCACACGAACTGCCCTTCGGCGCCGATGTTCCAGACGTTGGAGCGAAAGCACACGGCCAGGCCGAGCGCAATGATGAGCAGCGGCGTGGCCTTCACCATCAGCTCGCCGATGGCGTAGCCGCTCTTGATCGGCTCGTAGAAGAACACCTGCAGGCCCTTGACCGGGTCCTTGCCGAGCGCGGCGAACAGCGCCACGCCGATGAGCACGGTGATCAAGAGCGCCAGGATCGGCGAGCCATAGCTCCAGAAGCGCGACAGCTCCGGGCGGGGTTCAAGCTTGAGCATGCGCGCCCTCCTTCTTGTTGTTCTGGTGGGGCTGCGCCTGCGGCCACAGGCCGCTCATCCACTCGCCGATCTGCGCCAGCGTGGCCGCCGCGCGGTCGATCGAGGGCGACAGCCGCCCCTTGGCGATCACGTGCAGCCGGTCGCAGATGTTGAACAGCTCGTCCAGCTCCTCGCTGATCACGAGCACGGCGCAGCCGGCGTCGCGCAGCGCCAGGATCTCGGCGTGGATGAGCGCGGCCGCGCCCACGTCCACGCCCCAGGTGGGCTGCGAGACGATGAAGAGCTTGGGGTTGGCGTCGATCTCGCGACCGACGATGAATTTCTGCAGGTTGCCGCCCGACAGCGAGCGCGCCGCCGCGCCCGGGCCGCCGGCCTTCACCTTGAAGCGATCGATGATGGAACGCGCCTGCTTGTCGAGCTCGGCGGTGCGGATCCAGCCGCCCTTGCCCACCGCGTTGCTGCGCGTGAGCAGCAGGTTGTGCGCCAGGCCCAGCGTGGGCACGGCGCCGCGCCCCAGCCGTTCCTCGGGCACGAAATGCAGGCCCAGCGCACGCCGCGCGCGCGGGCGCAGCCGGCCGGCCGGCTGGTCGAACACGCGCACCATGGCGGGCTCGGCGCGCACGTCCTCGCCCGAGAGCGTGTACAGCAGTTCCTTCTGGCCGTTGCCCGAGACACCGGCGATGCCGACGACCTCGCCCGCGCGCACGTCGAACGAGATGCCGTCCAGGTCGACGCCGAACTGGTCCTCGCGCGCCAGCTTCAGGGCCTGCACGCGCAGCGCCACGGCGCCGGCATGCAGCGGGCGGTGCTGCAGCGGCGGCGGCTCGCTGCCGATCATGAGGCGCGAGAGCGATTCGGTGCTCTCGTTGCGCGGATTGCACACACCCGTGACCTTGCCGCCGCGCAGCACGGTGCAGGCGGTGCACAGCTCCTGGATCTCGTGCAGCTTGTGGCTGATGTACAGGATGCTGCAGCCTTCCGAGGCCAGCTTGTTCAGCACGCCGAACAGGCGGATCACGGCCTGCGGCGTGAGCACCGAGGTCGGCTCGTCCAGGATCAGCAGCTTGGGGTTGGTGAGCAGCGCGCGGATGATCTCCACCCGCTGCATCTCGCCCACCGACAGCGTGTGCACGGGGCGCGAGGGGTCGATGTCCAGCCCGTACTCGCTCGCCTTGGCCGTGATGCTGCGGGCCACTTCGGCCAGCGCGAGCGACTTGTCCAGGCCCAGCCAGACGTTCTCGGCCACGGTGAGCGTGTCGAACAGGCTGAAGTGCTGGAACACCATGCTGATGCCCAGCGCGCGCGCCTGCTGCGGGTTGCGCAGGTTCACCGCCTGGCCGTCGAAGGTGACGGTGCCTTCGTCGGGCTTGACCGAGCCGTAGATGATCTTCATCAGGGTCGATTTGCCCGCGCCGTTCTCTCCGAGCACGGCATGGATTTCGCCGGGCTGCACGGCCAGGGAGATGTCGCTGTTGGCCACCACCGCGGGGTACCGCTTGGTGATGTGGGCCAGCTGGAGTCTGGGGGTTGTCATGCCGGGTTTCGTGGGTTTGTCTCGTTCAACATCAACAAGCGGGGACAGCTATAAGTTTAATAGCGTCCCCGCGACCATCGGCGCCCGACGGCGCGTCCTTCAGTGTCCGCCGATGTAGGCGAACTTGAACAGGAAGATCGCCGCGATCACCCACACCATCGCATGCACTTCCCGTGCCCGGCCGGTGCACAGCTTGAGCACGGCGTAGGTGATGAAGCCGAAGGCCAGGCCGTTGGCGATCGAGTACGTGAAAGGCATGGCCAGCGCCGTGACGGCCGCCGGAATCACCTCGGTGGTGTCTTCCCAGTCGAGCTCGACCAGGTCGCGCAGCATCAGGCAGCCCACGAACAGCAGCGCCGGTGCGGTGGCGTAGGCCGGCACCGAGCCCGCCAGCGGCGAGATCATCAGACAGGCCAGGAACAGCACCGCCACCACCACGGCCGTGAGGCCGGTGCGACCGCCGGCTTGCACGCCGGCCGCGCTTTCCACGTAGGCCGTGGTGCTCGAGGTGCCCAGCAGCGAGCCCGCGAAGATCGCACCGCTGTCGGCCAGCAGCGCCTTGTTCATGCGTTCCATCTTGCCCGGCACCAGCAGGCCCGCGCGCTTGGCCACGCCCATCAGCGTGCCGGTGGCGTCGAACATCTCGACCAGGAAGAACACCAGCACCACGTTCAGGATGCCGCCCTTGAGCGCGCTCAGGATGTCCAGCTGCATGAAGGTGGGCGCGATGGACGGCGGTGCGTCGAACACGCCGTGGAACTTGTTGCCGCCGAAGAAGAACGACAGCACCGTCACCGTGAGGATGCCGATCAGGATGGCGCCGCGCACCTTGAGCCGGTCGAGCGCCACGATCATGAGGAAGCCGATGGTCGCCAGGATCACTGGAGCCGAGTGCAGGTCGCCCAGCGTGACGAAGGTGGCCGGCGAAGCCGCGACCACGCCCGCGCTCTTGAGCGCGATGAGCGCCAGGAACATGCCGATGCCCACGGTGATCGCCGTTCGCAAGGACTGCGGTATGCCCGCGATGAACAGCTCCCGCAACCCGGTGACCGTCACGATCAGGAACAGGCAGCCCGAGATGAACACCGCGCCCAGCGCGGTCTGCCACGTGTAGCCCATGCCGAGCACGACCACGTAGGCGAAGTAGGCGTTCAGGCCCATGCCCGGCGCCATGGCGATCGGGTAGTTGGCGTACAGGCCCATGATCAGCGTGCCGATGGCCGCGATCAGGCAGGTGGCGACGAAGACCGCGCCCTTGGGCATGCCCGCGTCCCCGAGGATCGAGGGGTTCACGAAGATGATGTAGGCCATCGTCAGGAAGGTGGTCAGCCCTGCGATGACTTCGGTGCGCACGGTGGTGTTGTGCTCGGTCAGCTTGAAAAAGCGTTCCAGCAGACCGGCGTTGGCCGGTGCGGTGGCCGCACGCAACGGCGCCGCCTCGGTGGCCCCGGCGGCCCGGGGAGTGGTGGCCTTGGGCACCTCTTCATACCTGTTCATTTCGCTTGTCTCCAGCTGTTGTATGTGGCGGTTCGTTCATCGTTGCCTCGGTCGCGACGCCGGCGCGACGGAGGGCTCAGGGAGGATCGGAAAGCGGCTCAGCCGGCAGGGTTCGGGCGGGGGCGGCAGGCGCGGCATCGAAGCCGGGCCGCAGCGACGCCGCCACGCCCTTGATGCATTCGCGCAGCCAGCGCGCGGAACTCGACGAATGGGTACGTTCGTGCCAGAGCTGGTAGTACATGAGGCGCGGCAGCGCGGCCGGGCACTCGAGGATCTTCACGGGCAGCCGTGCGGCAAAGCGCTCGCAGTACTGGCGCCCGGTGGTGAGCACCAAAAGGCTCGAGGCCACCATGTCCGGGATGAGGCTGAAGTGCGCGCAGCGCGCCGTGATGTTGCGCTGCCGTCCCAGCTCGTCGAGCATCTGGTCGATGATGCCGCGCCCGCCCGGGTGCATGGGCGTGGGCGCGATGTGCTCGGCTGCCAGCCAGGTTTCCAGGTCCCAGCCGCGGCGCACCGCCGGATGGTCCTGGTTGACCAGCGACACCACCTCGTCGCCGAAGAGGCGCGCCATGTGCAGGTCTTCCGGCGGCTTGAGCCAGTTGCCGATCACCAGGTCGACCTGCCCGAGCGCGAGGTGCCCGTGGTAGTCCGAATCGGGCGAGAGCGCATGGATCTCGATCTGGCACAGCGGCGCCTCGCGCTTGACCTGCGCCACCAGCATCGGCAGGAACAGCGGGTCCATGTAGTCGCTGGCCGCGATGCGGAAGGTGGTGGCCGCCGACTGCGGCTCGAAACCCCGCGCATCCGAGAACAGCATCTCGGCCGCTCGCAGGATGCTGGCCGCGGGCTCGATCATGCGCAGCCCCGCGTCGGTGGGCACCATGCCCGAGCCCGAACGCACCAGCAGCGGGTCGCCCGACAGCTCGCGCAGGCGCTTCAGCGCGGCCGAGACGGCCGGCTGGTACATGCCCAGGCGGATGGCGGCGCGCGAGACGCTGCGGTCGGTCAGCACGGTATGAAGCACCCGAATCAGATGAAGGTCGATCTTGTCGAAAAGCGCCTGGTCTCTCATGGCTGTTCACACCTTTCTTGTCTGTGCGAACAGTTATACAGCGCAGCATTTGGAGAACGGAAGGACGCTCGGACCGTGCGAGCACGGCCGGTGCTCATTCGCCAGAGGCTGCCTGCACCGCGGTCAGGGCGCGGAGGATGGATTCGCTCGTGGCCGGCGCCTTCAGCGGCGGATCGACCCGGTGCCCGCCCGCGGCCGACACGGCATCGCGGATCGCGAAGAACACCGAGAACGGCAGCAGCAGCGGCGGTTCGCCCACGGCCTTGCTGCGGTGAATGGAGTCTTCGAAGTTCTGGCCCTCGAACAGGCGCACGTTGAACACCGGCGGGCAGTCGTTGGCCGTCGGGATCTTGTAGGTGCTCGGCGCGTGCGTGGTGAGCTTGCCGCTTTGCGGATGCCACACCAGCTCCTCGGTGGTGAGCCAGCCCATGCCCTGGATGAAGGCACCCTCGACCTGGCCGATGTCCACGGCCGGGTTCAGCGACTTGCCCGCGTCGTGCAGGATGTCGGCGCGCAGCAGCTTCCATTCGCCGGTGAGGGTGTCGACCACCACCTCGCTCACCGCCGCGCCATAGGCGTAGTAGTAGAACGGGCGGCCCTGCATCTTGTCCTTGTCCCAGCTCAGGCCGGGCGTGGCGTAGAAGCCGTCGGACCACAGCTGCTTGCGGTCGAGGTAGGCCTCGCCCACCACGGTGCTGAAGGCCAGCGTGCGGCCGTTCACTTCGACCTGGTCGTTGGCAAAGCGCACGTCGGCGGCGTTGCCGCCATGGCGCTCGGCGGCGCAGGCGGCCAGGCGTTCGCGGATCTGGCGGGCGGCGTCCTGCGCGGCCTTGCCGTTCAGGTCGGCACCGGTCGAGGCGGCCGTGGCCGAGGTGTTGGCCACCTTGGTCGTGTCGGTCGCGGTGACGCGCACGCGCTCGAAGCTCACGCCCAGCTCGTGCGCCACCACCTGCGCCACCTTGGTGTTCAGGCCCTGGCCCATTTCGGTGCCGCCGTGGTTCACGAGGATCGAGCCGTCGGTGTACACGTGCACCAGCGCGCCGGCCTGGTTGAAGTGCTTCACGTTGAACGAGATGCCGAACTTCAGCGGCGCCAGCGCCAGGCCGCGCTTGAGCACCGGGCTCTTCGCGTTGAAGGCGGCGATCTCTTCGCGGCGCAGGCGGTAGTCGCTGGTTTCTTCGAGTTCGGCCACGAGTTCGTGGACGATGTTGTCGGTCACGGTCTGGCGGTACGGCGTGACGTTGTTCTCGCCCTTGCCGTAGAAGTTGACGCGCCGCACGTCGAGCGGGTCGCGCTTCAATTCGCGCGCCACCGAGTCCATGATGTTCTCGATGGCGATGGCGCCCTGCGGGCCGCCGAAGCCGCGAAACGCCGTGTTGCTCTGCGTGTTGGTCTTGCCCGAGAAGCCGTGCATGCTCACGTTGGGCAGCCAGTAGGCGTTGTCGAAGTGGCACAGCGCGCGCGTCATCACCGGGCCCGACAGGTCGGCCGAGTGGCCGGCGCGCGACACCATGGTGATCTCGGCGCCGAGGATGCGGCCCTCGTCGTCGTAGCCCACGTCGTACTCGTACCAGAAGCAGTGGCGACGGCCGGTGATCATGAAGTCGTCGTCGCGGTCCAGCCGCAGCTTCACGGGGCGCTGCAGCTGGCGCGCCGCAATGGCCGCCACGCAGGCGAACAGCGCCGACTGCGATTCCTTGCCGCCGAAGCCGCCGCCCATGCGCCGGCATTCCACATGCACCTCGTTCGAGGACAGGTGCAGCGCGTGCGCCACCAGGTGCTGCATCTCGCTGGGGTGCTGCGTGGAGCAGTGGATGTGCAGCGTGCCGCCCTCCTTCGGGATGGCGTAGCTGATCTGGCCTTCGAGGTAGAACTGTTCCTGCCCGCCCACGTCGAGCGTGGCGGTGTGGCGGTGCGGCGCCTTCGCGATGGCGGCGCGCACGGCGGCCTCGTCGCCGCCGTTGGCGGCCCCGCCGCTGCGCACGATGTGCATCGGCGGCACCACGTACTGGCCGCGCGCATGCGCGTCCTGCGGTGTGATGACGGGCGGCTGCGCCTCGATGGTCAGCGCGTCCTTGGCCTTGGCGGCAGCGCGGCGCGCGGCATCGCGGGTTTCGGCGATCACGGCGAACACGGGCTGGCCGAGGTAGCGGATCTCGCCGCCGTCGTTCACGGGCAGCAGGATCGGGTCGTCGTGAATGATCGAGCCGCAGTCGTTGGTGCCGGGAATGTCGTCGGCGGTGAGCACCGTGACCACGCCGGGCATGGCGCGGATGGCGTCGAGCGACAGCGCCGTCACGCGGCCGTTGGCCACCGGCGACAGGCCCAGCGCGCAGTGCAGCGTGCCGGCGAGCTCGGGAATGTCGTCGATGTAGGTGGCCTCGCCAGCCACGTGCAGGTGCGCCGACTCGTGCGGGCGGCTGATGCCCACGCGCATGCCGCGGCCGTGCGCCAGCGCTTCGGCGCTCACGTCGATGCGGGCGGCGGTGTTCTTCAGGTAATCGGCAAAGGCCTCGGCGGGCTGCAGCAGGCGGGCGTCGATGGGTTTGTTCATGGTCAGAGTCCTTCCGCCGCAACCTTGGCAACGACATGGGGCATCACGCTCCAGACGCTGGTTTCTTCGATGGACAGTGCGTCCTGCGTGCGGGTTTCGAGCCACAGGCGCTGGATCAGGTTCTGCGCCACCTGCAGGCGGTAGTCGGCCGAGGCCCGCATGTCGGACAGCGGCTTGAAGTCTTGCGCCAGCGCCAGCTTGGCGGTGGCCACGCTGGCCTGCGTCCAGGGCTTGCCCACGAGCGCCGCTTCGGCGTTGGCGGCCCGCTTGACGGTGGCGGCCATGCCGCCGAAGGCCAGGCGCACGGCCTTCACCGTGTCGCTGCCGGCTTCCAGTTCGATGGCGAAGCCCGCGCACAGCGCGGAGATGTCGCAGTCGAAGCGCTTGCTGATCTTGTAGGCGCGCACCTGACGACGCATGGCGGCCAGCGGCACGGCCAGGCCCTGCACGAACTCGCCGGGCTGCAGCTCGTTCTTCATGTAGTCGAGGTAGAACGCGGGCAGCGGCATGCGGCGAACCACATCACCGCGGCGCAGCTCGATCTCGGTGTCGAGCGACATCAGCACCGGCGGCGAATCACCGATGGGCGAGCCGTTGGCGACGTTGCCGCCCATGGTGCCGGCGTGGCGGATCGGCGGCGAGGCAAAGCGCAGCCACACGTCGGCCAGGCTGGGCACGCGCTCGACCAGCGCGCCGAAGGCGGCTTCGAGCGAGGCGCCGGCGCCGATGTAGAGCTCGTCGGCGCGCTCTTCGACCGTCTTCATCTCGGCCACGTCGCCGACATAGATGATGTCGCCGAGGTCGCGGAACTGCTTGTTGACCCACAGGCCGACGTCGGTCGAGCCGGCCAGCAGCTGGGCGCGCGGCTTCTGCACGCGCAGCGCGGCGAGCTGAGCGATGGTCTTGGGGGCGTGGAAGTGGTCGATGCGGGCGCCGAGCGGGGCGGCGTAGTCCAGGCCGTCGTTCTTCAGCGCGGTGAGCGCGGCCACCACGGGGGCGGTGTCCAGGCGCACGGCCGGCAGGTCGAACATGCGCTGGCCGGCGTCGAGGATGGGGCGGTAGCCGGTGCAGCGGCACAGGTTGCCCGACAGGTCGTCGGCCAGCTGCTGGCGCGTGGGCTGCGTGCCCTCGGCCTGGTGGTGTTCGTAGGTGGCCCACAGCGACATCACGAAGCCCGGCGTGCAGAAGCCGCACTGCGAGCCGTGGCAGTCGACCATGGCCTGCTGCACGGGGTGCAGCGGGTGGACGGCGTGCTTGGCGGGGGCGTCGGCCTTGGGCTTGCACTGCGACGCGGTCGCGCACTGGCCCTTGAGGTCTTCGACCGTGAACAGCGCCTTGCCATGCAGCGTGGGCAAAAACTGGATGCAGGCGTTGACGGTCTGCAGCTGCAGGCCGTCGACTGCGCCGGGCGCGTGGGCGTCGGTGGCCAGCTCGCCGATGACGACGGTGCAGGCGCCGCAGTCGCCTTCGTTGCAACCTTCCTTGGTGCCGGTGCAGCGCGCATCCTCGCGCAGCCAGTCGAGCACTGAGCGGGTCGGATGGACCCCGCTGACGTCGACGATCTTTCCGCGATGGAAGAAGCGGATCGGTTGAATCGGATTGCTGCTGCTCTCGGTGCTCATGCTTTTTCAGGCTCGTGGGCGGCCCGTCGTGGGCCAGTCATGGACGTTAGCGGCTTGCGTGGGGTCTTGCATACGGGCACGCCCATAACGCGTATGTGAGGGTCGGTATGCCACGTCCGGGGAAACCCTTGGATTGACGTTGCAATTCCCGGGCCACGCCGGAAACCGAGGGTTTTCAGCCGTTTTTCAGCCGTGTGCGATGGCGGTCCAGGCGGTGGCGAGCAGCGTCACGCCGGCCACGAAAAGCAGCCCGGCGACCAGCCATTGCAAGGTGCGCGGCTGCAGCTTGTTCGGCAGACGATGGTGCAGCCGCGTCGCGGCGTAGACCACGGGCATGGCGCAGCCGGCCAGCAGCGCCGAGTGCCACGAGAAGTGGCCCGTGGGCACCACGATGACGAGCCGCACGAGCGAGTTGAAGGCGAACATCAGCAGCAGCGCGCGGCGCACGAGTTCGCGGTCCAGCGGCTGGCGGTACATGTGGAAGACGATGGGCGGGCCCGAGGCGGAAAACAGCCCGCCCAGCACGCCCGAGAGCCCGCCGATGAGGGCGAAGCTGGTGCGCCCCGACACGGCCGGCAGCGGCTTGCCCTGCAGCAACAGCAGCACCGCGCAGATCAGGATCGACACGCCCAGCAGGCCCCGCAGCCACGACACGGCGCTGCCGCTGAGCCACACGAGCAGCATGAGCCCGACGATGACGCCGACGGTGCTGCCGTTGAGCGCGGGCTTCATGAGCTGCCAGGGCACGGGGCCGGGGCGCGCGCGGAAGTAGGTCCAGGCGTTGATGAGGCTCAACACGGTCGCGGCATTGGCCGCGTCGTTCACGCTGGCGATGTCGAACACCGACACGAGGCCCAGCAGGATGAGGCTGAACGCAAAGCCCGTGAGGTTCTGCGCGTAGGTGGCCAGGCCCACGCAGGCCATGAAGATCAGGACCGGGACGGCCCCGGAAAGAATCGCTTGCACCGGGAGGCTGTCAGCGCGCGCCGAGGCTGGCAGGACGTTGAAGGAAGGCGGGGGACAGGGGATGCGGGACGGACATGCGGACGGGGATCGGGGGACTTAGGCGCGAGGCGGGAACGTTTGAGAATAACGCGTGTGTCCGGGGGCGTGCCCAGGCCACCGGGTACTTCCCTCCGCGAATGTCCCCCGGGCTTCGCCCTCCTCCTTGATTTCGCTGCGGGAAGCACCCAGTGCCCTGGTCACGAGGGGCGCTGCGGGTGTTCGCAGGTCAGCCGCGCTCCGAGAACAACGCCACGATCACCTGCCGCAACCACCGGTTGCCCGGGTCGGCCTCGAAGCGCTTGCTCCAGTGCAGCGACACGGTGAAGTCGCGCAGCGGAAACGGCGGCTCGACGATGGCGTAGCCGCCCTCGGCCGCGAAGCCGCGCGCGATGTTGCGCGGCATCACCACCGCCAGGTCGGTGGCGCGCACGATGGCCGGCAGCACCATGAAGTGCTCGGTCGTCAGGCGCAGGCGGTCTTCGAGGTTCAGCAGCTGCAGGATGCGCAGCGTGTCGGCGTGGGTGCGCACGGCCACGTAGTCGAGCTCGTGCAGTGCCGCGAGCAGCGCCTGGCCGCTGCGCCGGCGCTTCACGAAGGGGTGGTCGTGGCGCAGCAGCACGATGTAGCGGTCTTTCAGCAGCTGGGTGCGCTGGGTGTCCTCCACGTGCGGCAGGAAGCCGAAGGCGAAGTCGACCCTGCCGCTGTCCAGCGCGGTGGCGATCTCGCCCGGGGCGAGCGGCATGGTCTCCACGCGCACGCCCGGCGCCAGCTCGCGCAGCCGCGCCATCAGCGCGGGCAGAAAGCGCCCCTCGCCGATGTCGCTCATGTGGATGCGAAAGAGCTTGCGCGAGGCGGCCGGGTCGAAGCGCTCGGGCTCGGCCAGGGCCTGCTGCAGCATCGCCAGCGCCGACTGCACGGGCACCGCCAGCCGCTCGGCGCGCGGCGTGGGCGCCACGCCGCCAAGGCTGCGCGTGAAGAGCGCGTCGCCCAGGAGCAGGCGCAGCCGCGTGAGGCCGTGGCTGGCCGCCGGCTGCGTGAGGCCCAGGGCCTCGGCGGCGCGGCTCACGTTGCGGGTGCGGTAGACGGCGTCGAACAACCGGAGCAGGTTGAGATCGACCGAATCAATATGCACCCCATTCATATTCGATAGCTGGCTCATTGCATTGAAGTATGACGCGGGCCCGCCCACACTCCCGCGTTCTCCCCACGACAAGAAGCACGAGACACGATGGAAGTTTCATTCAGCAAGGAAGTGGAAATGCTGCGCCTGGGCGCGGGCGACACCTTCCACGGCGAGGGCATCCTCGCGATCACCAAGGGCCTGCTGCAGTCGGGCGTGGCCTACGTCGGCGGCTACCAGGGCGCGCCGGTGTCGCACCTGCTGGACGTGATGGTGCAGGGCAAGGCGTACATGGACGAGCTGGGCGTGCACGTCGAAGCCTGCTCCAACGAGGCCTCGGCGGCGGCGATGCTCGGCGCGTCCATCCACTACCCGCTGCGCGGCGCGGTCACCTGGAAGTCGATCGTCGGCACCAACGTGGCGGCCGATGCGCTGTCCAACCTGTCGTCGCCGGGCGTGACCGGCGGCGTGCTGATCGTGGTGGGCGAAGACTACGGCGAAGGCGCCAGCGTGATCCAGGAGCGCACGCACGCCTACGCGCTCAAGTCGAGCATGTGCCTGCTCGATCCGCGGCCCGACCTGGGCGTGATGGTGCGCATGGTCGAGCAGGGCTTCCAGCTGTCGGAGGCCTCGAACATGCCCTGCCTGATGGAGCTGCGCATCCGCACCTGCCACGTGCGCGGCAGCTTCGACTGCAAGGACAACATCGCGCCCGCCGTGTCCACGCGCGCGCTGATGGACGAGCCCGCGGGCTTCGACTACATGCGCCTGGCGCACCCGCCCGTCACCTTCCGCCACGAGAAGCTCAAGGGCGACGAGCGCATGCCGGCCGCGCGCCGCCACATCATCGCCAACGGCCTCAACGAGCTGATGCCCGGCCGGCGCCACCCCGACCTGGGCATCGTGGTGCAGGGCGGGCTGTACAACGCGCTGATCCGCAGCCTGCAGCAGCAGGGCCTGGCCGATGCCTTCGGCGACACCGACATCCCGATCCTGGTGCTCAACGTGACCTACCCGCTGGTGCCCGAGCAGGTGGCCGACTTCTGCATCGGCAAGCGCGCGGTGCTGGTGGTGGAAGAAGGCCAGCCCGAGTACATCGAGCAGGACATCGCCACCTTGCTGCGCCGGCGCGACATCCAGACGCCGCTGCACGGCAAGGACCTGCTGCCGCAGGCCGGCGAGTACGGCGTGGAGGTGCTGTCGGGCGGCCTCGCGGCCTTTGCCGAGCGCTACCTCGGCGCGAGCGAAGCCGCCACGTCGGCGCAGGCCTGGCTGGCCGGCAACCGCGAACGCCGCGAAGCGGTGGCGCGCCGGCTCGATGCGCCGCTGCCCAACCGCCCGCCGAGTTTTTGCGTCGGCTGCCCGGAGCGGCCGGTGTTCTCGGCCCTCAAGCTCGCGCAGCAGGAGACCGGGCCGGTGCACATCGCGGCCGATATCGGCTGCCATGCCTTCGGCACCTTCGAGCCCTTCTCGATGGGCCACTCGATCCTCGGCTACGGCATGAGCCTGGCCAGCCGCGCGGGCGTGGCGCCGATGATGAACCGCCGCACGCTGTCGATCATGGGCGACGGCGGCTTCTGGCACAACGGCCTGCTCACGGGCGTGCAGAGCGCGCTGTTCAACGATGACGACGCGGTGCTGCTGATCTTCAAGAACGGCTACACCTCGGCCACCGGCACGCAGGACATCATCTCCACGCCCGACGACGAGATCAAGGAACGCGCCGTCGACAAGCAGCAGAGCCTGGTCGACAAGAACCAGACCATCGAGGCCACGCTGAAGGGCCTGGGCGTGCAATGGATGCGCACCGTGACCACCTACGACGTGGAGCGCATGCGCAAGACGCTCACCGAGGCGCTCACGAGCGACTTCAACGGCCTGAAGGTCGTGATTGCCGAGGGCGAGTGCCAGCTGGAGCGCCAACGCCGCATCAAGCCGTGGATCGCCGGCCTGCTCAAAAAGGGCCAGCGCGTGGTGCGCGTGAAGTACGGCGTCGACGAGGACGTGTGCAACGGCGACCACGCCTGCATCCGCCTGTCGGGCTGCCCCACGCTCACGCTCAAGGACAACCCCGATCCGCTGAAAGTCGACCCGGTGGCCGTGGTCATCGACGGCTGCGTGGGCTGCGGCCTGTGCGGTGCCAACGCGCACGCGGCCACGCTGTGCCCGAGCTTCTACCGCGCCGAGGTGGTGCAGAACCCGAAGTGGCACGAACGCCTGCTGCACGGCCTGCGCAGCGCGATCGTCGGCGCCCTGCGGCCCGCCTAAGAAGAAAGAACTGAGACATGGAACAGAACCGTCCCACCACCCTGCTCGTGTGCGCCCTCGGCGGCGAAGGCGGCGGCGTGCTCACCGAATGGCTGGTCGACGCCGCGCGGCACGCGGGCTACGCGGCGCAGAGCACGTCGATCCCCGGCGTGGCGCAGCGCACCGGCGCCACCACCTACTACCTCGAAGTGTTCCCGGTGCCGATGGCGCAGCTGGGCGGCCGGCGCCCGGTGTTCAGCCTGGGCCCGGTGCCGGGCGCGCTCGACGCGATCGTCTCGTCGGAGCTGCTGGAGACCACGCGCCAGATCGGCAACGGCATGAGCGCGCCGCTGCGCACGCTGGTCATCAGCTCGTCGGCGCGCGTGCTCACCACGGCCGAGCGCATGGTGCCCGGCGACGGCCGCGCCGACGCGCAGCGCCTGCTGGAAGTGGTCAAGGCCTTCAGCCGCGAGCACCACGTGCTCGACATGGGCGCCATGGCGCGTGAGGCCGGCACGGTGGTCAGCGCCGTGATGCTGGGCGCGATCGCGGGCAGCGGCCTGTTCCCGTTCCCGCGCGAGGCCTACGAGCGCGCGGTGCGCGGCGGTGACGCGGTCGCGCCCGACAAGCTCGGCAAGATGGCCGCCGCCAGCCTGCGCGGCTTTGCCGCCGCCTTCGAGGCCGTGCGCGCGCCGCGCGCGCAGGCCGCCTTCGTGCAGGGCGTGCTGGCCGGCGACGACACGCGCGACGCGCCCCCGCCGCCGCAGCCCCTGCCCGACGAGGTGGCGCGCCGCTTTCCGCCGGCCGTGCACTACATGCTCACGCTGGGCCACGCACGGGTGCGCGACTACCAGGACGGCGCCTACGCCGCGCTGTACGCCGATCGCCTCGCGCGGGTGCTCGAGGCCGAGCGCGTCGCCGACCCGTCGGGCGCGCAGGGCTTCGCGGTCACGCGCGAGATGGCGCGCTGGCTGGCGCTGTGGATGGCCTTCGACGACATCGTGCGCGTGGCCGCGCTGAAGGGCCGCGCCAGCCGCGCGCAGCGCGTGCGGCAGGAAGTGCGCGCCGGCGACGACGACCTCGTGAAGGTCTTCGACCACTTCAAGCCCGGTGCGCCCGAGTTCGCGGCGCTGCTGCCGCCGTCGCTCGCGCGCCGCGTGACCGCCTGGGACCGCGCCCGCCAGTCGCGCGGACTCGCGCCGTGGGCGCTGCCGCTGCAGGTGGGCAGCCACTCGGTGCTCGGCATGGCCTCGCTGCGCGTGCTGGCCTCGCTCACCTGGCTGCGCCGGCGCGGCAGCCGCTTCGCCGAGGAGCAGGCGCTGATCGAGCGCTGGCTCGCCGCCGTCGAGACCGGCACGCGCGCGCACTGGGCGCTGGGCCGCGAGCTGGCGCTGTGCGGCCGGCTCATCAAGGGCTACGGCAGCACCAACGAACGCGGCAAGCACAACCTGCTGCACGTGATCGACGAACTCGCGGGCCGCGCCACGCTGCAGCCCGCCGCGCGCGCCGAGGCCATCGCCGCGGCCCGCGAGGCCGCGCTCGCCGACGAAGGCGGCAAGGCGCTGGACGCCGCGCTCACGCGCCACGGCGCCGCACCGCGCCCGGTGCAGGCGCAACCCATCCGCTGGATGAAACGGCCCAAGACAACGACCACGATCTGAGGAGACAAAGAACCATGAACCCACGTTCCGCCCCCGCTTCATCGCGCCGCCTGCTGCTGGCGCTCGCCCTGGCCAGCACGGCCTTGTGCGCGCCCGCCGTGCACGCCGACACCTGGCCCTCCAAGCCCATCAAGGTGATCGTCAACTTCCCGGCCGGCGGCGCGGCCGACCAGCTCGCGCGCGCCGTCTCGCAACCGCTGCAGGAAGCGCTGAAGCAGCCCGTGGTGATCGAGAACCGCGGTGGCGCCAACGGCAACGTCGGCGGCGAGGCCGTGGCGCGCGCGGCGGCCGACGGCTACACGCTGCTCATGAGCTCGGGCGGCATGGTGTCGGTGAACCCGCACCTGTATGCGCGCATGAGCTTCGACCCCGCGAAGGACCTGGTGCCCGTAGCCGCGGCCGCGCGCGTGCTGGTGTTTTTGGTCACCCGGCCTTCGCTGCCGCCGACCGACGTGAAGTCGTTCATGGCCTACCTCAAGGCCAACCCCGGCAAGCTGTCGTACGGCTCGCCGGGCAACGGCAGCTCGCCGCACCTGGCGGGCGAGATGTTCAAGAGCCAGGCCGGCCTGTTCGCGCTGCACGTACCCTACCGCGGCGCGGCGCCCGCGTTGCAGGACCTGCTGGCCGGCCAGATCGACTACGCCTTCGACCCCGGCATTGCCCTGAACCAGGTGCGCGCCGGCAAGCTCAAGCTGCTGGCCGTGGGCAGCCCGCACCGCTCGTCGCAGTTCCCCGACGTGCCCACGCTCGACGAGGCCGGCCTGCGCGGCTTCGACGCCGACACGGTGTTCGGCTTCTACGCCCCGGCCGGCACGCCGCCCGAGGTGGTGGCGCAGCTCAACACGCAGGTCAACCGCGCGCTCGCGCTGCCGGCGGTGAAGGAGCGCATCGCGGCCATCGGCGGCGAGCCGGCGCCAGGCACGCCGGCCGACTTCCAGCGCCGCGCGGCGGCAGACTCGCAACGCTTCGGCGCGCTGATCCGCGAACGCGGCATCAAGGCGGATTGAACGCCGAGACAATCGACGGATGAGCAGCACTCCATCTCCCCAAGACGCTTCCGGCAAGGAAGTCGTCTACACCGCACGCGTCGAGTTTGGCGACTGCGACCCGGCCGGCATCGTCTGGTTTCCCAACTTCTTCCGCTGGATCGACGCGGCCTCGCGCCACTTCTTCGCCGAGTGCGGCGTGCCGCGCTGGGAGGAAACGGCCCAGACCCTGGGCGTGATCGGCACGCCGCTGGTCGACACGCACACGCGCTTCGTCAAGGCGGCCAGCTACGGCGACACGCTGCACATCGCCGTGCGCATCACCGAATGGCGCGACAAGAGCTTCGTGCAGACCTACCGCGTGACGCGCGGCGACGACCTGATCCTCGAATGCGAAGAGGTGCGAATCTTTGCTGCGAAGCGCGAAGGCGGCGGCATCCGCGCGGTGCCGATTCCGCCGACGATCCGCGCGCTCTGCACGGGCTGAACAAGGCACGCAGGTTCAGGCCGCGTCGCGACGCAGCTGCGCGAGCAGGCCTTCCACGCCGAGGTCGATCAGGTCGAAGGCCTCGATGAAGGCCTGGTGGCCGCCGTACCACGGGTCGGGCACGTCGCCGCCGATGGCATCGGCGAACTCCGAGAGCAGGCGCACCTTGCGCGCCGCATCGGCGGGCGCGCGCCGGCGCAATGCGGCGCAGTGCTGCTGCGTCATGCCGATGAGCCAGTCGAAGCGCTCGAAGTCGGCCGCATGCACCTGGCGTGCGCGGTGCGCGGGCATCGCGATGCCGCGCCGCAGCGCCTCGGCCACCGAGCGCGGGTCGGGCGGATTGCCGCGCTCCTCGTCGGAGATGGCGGCGCTGTCAACCTCCACCGCGAAGCCCGCGCGCTGCGCCTTGTGGAGCAGCAATGCGTGCGCGGTCGGCGAGCGGCAGATGTTGCCGGTGCAGATGAACAGGATGGCCGGGGTGCTTGGTTTCATGCGCGTCGACTATAGGCACAGAGGGCAGGCATTCGGCATAGGCCACCCTACCCATCGCATCCCCCCGTCGAGGGATGCCACGAGGGAGCGAGGGCGAATCGCACCCCCTCTGTCCAATGGACAGCTCCCATATCTTCGGTATCGCCTGACACAACTCCTTGCGCTTCACTACGGCCCATGGTCAGTGCAAAGGAGGTCACGATGCCCCGACCCAGTCTTCACAGCGCGAGCATCACGCTGAAACTCCCCTTCGACATGAGCGCCGCGCAAGAGGTCGAGGCCCTGCGCGCCGCGGGCATTCCGGTGGACGACCTGGGCAATGCCATCTCGGGCTTCCTGTTCGTGCGCTTCAGCAACGGCTGGCGCAGCGACTCGAACATCTTCCGCTGGTTTCCGGCCCCTATCGAACGCAGCGCGAACGAGGCCCGGCTCCACGCCACGCAGCCCCGACGCAGCCTGTTGCTTCATGCCAAGGGTTGACGCTGCCAATGATGCGGTGCAACAATCCGGAAATCATCATTTCGGAGCCCCGTGCGTGGACAGTGCCAGTTGGATCAGTGACAAGACGCGTGCCTCGGCAGGCGTGACACCCCCGGCCCTCTAGCGCAGGCAGCTCCCGCGCTGGCGGCCGCCGTGTCCGCAGCGCGAACCCCTTGCCCCTCGGGCAAGCGGCTCCCCCTACCGATTCCCGTTGTTCTTCGTCGCTGACTTTGTCAGTCAGCTTGCGTGCGTCCGTGCGCGAGGCCCTTCAGCGTGAAGGAGCCTTGTCATGCGCCAGTTTCAGATTCGTCCGTTGCATCCGCAGGTGCGACCGTCGCACGGTCGCCCGTCGGCGCACGCCGGTGCGCCTGTGCGTGTGAACCCGGCCCCGCACGTCGACGACGAGCAGGCCCTGGACCGCGCCGCCGCGCTGTGGACCACGCGCCGCATCCGCAGCTTCTTCCTGCTGCTCGACCCACCCGGCCACGGCACCACGCGCCGCTGAAGCCCGCCCCTGCCACCCCACAGAACAGGAGGCCCTCATGGACCCGGACCCTTGCTTGCGCCGCTGTGCGCCGCCTTCCTTGCCCGATCTATCCCCCATTCACCTCGCAGCCTGCCGCGCTGCGGAGGAGCCCCGCCGGCTGACTGCTGAGTAAGTAAGCAAGTCGTCACGGGCGTTTCCTTCCTTCGCGGCGCGCCGCACCCGAAGGAGAAACTCCCATGACCCGCGAACGCCTGCGGCGTGTCGTGCGGACGGCCACGGCCGCCCGTTCCAGCGCCCGCCCCTTTGCCTTTCGCCGCCCCGCGCCAAGCCGCGCCTGGCTGGCCACCCTTTGCGGCCTGGCCGCCACGCAGACCCACGCCGCTGGCGGACACCATTCGGTGGACGACGCCGCCATCCTCGATCCGGGCCAGTGCCAGATCGAGACCTGGGGCGGCCAGCGCCTCGTGCACCTCGGTCCGGCCTGCCGTGTCGGCCCCGTCGAGCTGGGCCTGAACCTCGAACGTGAGCGCGGAGCCGACAGCCGCACGCTGCGTGCCGGCCCGCAGATCAAGTGGGCCTTTGCACTCACCGACACGCTGAGCACCGGCGTGCTGGCCTCGGCCACGTGGCAACGCAGCGACGCCGGCCATGCCTCGCTGCGCCTTACCGACAGCAGCGTGGTGATCCCCGTCACCTGGCAGTTCGACGACGCCTGGCGCGCCCACCTGAACCTGGGCCGCGACTTCCATCGTGCGCAGCCGAGCACCAGCCACTCGGGCGCGGCGCTCGAATGGGCCGCCCTGCCCGCGCTGTCGCTCGTGGCCGAGCGCTTCCGCGAAGGCGGGCGCAACGCCTGGCGCGCCGGCCTGCGCTGGACGGCCACGCCGGCCCTGAACGTCGACCTCAGCCACGCACGCGACCTGCGCCACGACGGCCCGCGCGGCTGGACGCTGGGCCTCACCTGGGCGTTCGCTCGCTGAGCGCCCTCACACAGGAGAAAAACAATGAAGAACGTCCTGAAGTCCTTTTTCGAAAGCTTCCTGCGCAGCCGCCATATGCGGCATCACTTCGAGCGCTGGCAGACGCTGCTGAGCGCCAAGCCCAGCAGCCTCGGCTCGGCCGCGATGCCGCCCGAGATCGCCAAGGCACTCGCTACCGCCTCGCACACCGACGCGGGCGAGGTGCTGGTGCGCCTGAACAGCTCGTCGCAAGGCCTCACCGAAGCCCACGCGCTGGCGCTGCGCAAGCGGCTGGGCAGCAACGAGGTGCGCCACGAGCAGCCGCTGCCGTGGTGGAACCACCTGTGGCAGTGCTACCGCAACCCCTTCAACCTGCTGCTGACCGTGCTCGCGCTGGTCTCGTACGTCACCGAGGACACGAAGGCCACGGTGGTGATCGGCAGCATGGTGCTGCTGTCGACCGTGCTGCGCTTCCTGCAGGAGTCGCGCTCCAACAAGGCGGCCGACCGGCTCAAGGCGATGGTCAGCAACACCTCGACGGTGCTGCGCCCCGCGCCCGGCGAGAAGGCCGGCCGCGCCGGTGACGGGGGCTTCGACCTCGCGCACGCCGGCACGCAACGCATCGAAGTGCCGATGCGCGACCTCGTGCCCGGCGATGTGATCGCGCTGTCGGCCGGCGACATGATCCCGGCCGACGCGCGCCTGCTCTCGGCGAAAGACCTGTTCATCAGCCAGTCGGCGCTCACCGGCGAATCGATGCCGGTGGAGAAGTTCGCCGCCACCGCCGCCGACCACCAGGCCGGCGTGCTCGAGCGCGACAACCTGCTGTTCATGGGCACCAACGTGATCAGCGGCACCGCCACCGCGGTGATCGTGCACACGGGCGAGCGCACCTTCTTCGGCGCGCTGGCCCAGCGCGTGAGCGCGACCGACCGCGGCACCACCGCCTTCCAGGCCGGCATAAACCGCGTGAGCTGGCTGCTGATCCGCTTCATGCTGGTGATGGCCCCGCTGGTGCTGGTGATCAACGGCGTGACCAAGGGCGACTGGTGGGAGGCGGCGCTGTTCGCGCTGTCGATCGCGGTCGGCCTCACGCCCGAGATGCTGCCGATGATCGTGACCGCCACGCTGGCCAAGGGCGCGGTCGTGATGTCGCGCCGCAAGGTGATCGTGAAGCGGCTCGAAGCCATCCACAACTTCGGCGCGATGGACGTGCTGTGCACCGACAAGACCGGCACGCTCACGCAGGACCGCATCGTGCTCGAACGCCACACCAACGCCTGGGGCGAAGACTCCGACCACGTGCTGCAGCAGGCCTACCTCAACAGCTTTCACCAGACGGGGCTGAAGAACCTGCTCGACAAGGCCGTGCTCAGCCACGCCGAAGTGCAGCTCGACGCGCAGTTGCAGACCGGCTGGCGCAAGGTCGACGAAGTGCCCTTCGACTTCTCGCGCCGCCGCATGTCGGTGGTGGTGGCGCACGGCGAGGACGAGCACCTGCTGATCTGCAAGGGCGCGCTCGAAGAGATTCTTTCGGTGTGCACCTCGGTCGAACGCGGCGCCGAGGTGCTCGCGCTCGACGCCGACGTGATGGCGCGCATCCACCGCGTGGCCTCGGAGCTCAATGCCCAGGGCCTGCGCGTGGTGGCCGTGGCCAGCCGCACGCTGCATGCCGACGCGCGCAAGCCGGCCTACGGCGTGGCCGACGAGGCCGGGCTCACGCTGCTGGGTTACGTGGCCTTTCTCGATCCGCCGAAGGAATCGACCGCGCCGGCGCTGCAGGCGCTGGCCGCGCACGGCGTGGCGGTGAAGGTGCTGACGGGCGACAACGAGCTGGTCACGCGCAAGGTCTGCGGCGACGTCGGCATCGACGCCGGACGCATGGTGCTGGGCCACGAGGTCGAGCGCATGAACGAGGCCGAGCTGCGGCAGGTGGTGGAAATGCGCCAGGTGTTCGCCAAGCTCACGCCCGCGCACAAGGAGCGCATCGTGCAGGCGCTGCATGCCAACGGCCACGTGGTCGGCTTCATGGGCGACGGCATCAACGACGCGCCCGCGCTGCGCGCCGCCGACATCGGCATCTCGGTGGACGGCGCGGTGGACGTGGCCAAGGAATCGGCCGACATCATCCTGCTGGAGAAAAGCCTGATGGTGCTGGAGCAAGGCGTGGTCGAAGGCCGCCGCACCTTCGCCAACATGCTCAAGTACATCAAGATCACGGCCAGCTCGAACTTCGGCAACGTGTTCTCGGTGCTGGTGGCCAGTGCCTTCCTGCCCTTCCTGCCGATGCTGCCGCTGCACCTGCTGGTGCAGAACCTGCTGTACGACGTGTCGCAGATCGCGATCCCGTTCGACAACGTGGACGAAGAGTTTTTGAAGACGCCGCAGCGCTGGAACCCGGCCGACCTGGGCCGCTTCATGGTGTTCTTCGGGCCGCTGAGCTCGGTGTTCGACATCCTGACCTACACCGTGATGTGGTTCGTGTTCGCAGCCAACTCGGTGGAGCACCAGACGCTGTTCCAGTCGGGCTGGTTCATCGAGGGCCTGCTGTCGCAGACGTTGATCGTGCACCTGATCCGCACGCGCAAGATCCCGTTCCTGCAAAGCCGCGCGGCCTGGCCGCTGCTGGCCATGGGCGCGGCCATTGCGGCCGTGGGCATCTGGCTGCCGATGGGGCCGCTGGCGCACTACTTCAAGCTGCAGGCGCTGCCGCTCGCGTACTTCCCGTGGCTGGTGCTGATGCTGGTCGGCTACGCCACGCTGACGCAGGCCGTGAAGGGCTGGTACGCGCGCAAGTACGGCTGGCAGTAAGACAAGAACCACCCGGCGAACGCAGGGTCGCGGCTGTCACACAAGGCCGCTACCCTGCTTCGCACACAGAGGATCAGGAGGATCACGCATGGAAGCCATTCGCCACATCAACCTGCCCTCGCTGCTGGACACCCTGGTCAGCGTGGGCGCGGCCTTTCTGCTCGGCTCGCTGATCGGCTTCGAGCGCCAGGTGCGCCAGCGCACCGCGGGGCTGCGCACCAACACGCTGGTGGCCGTGGGCGCGGCCGTGTTCGTCGACATGGCGGCCCGACTGGGCGGCCCCGACGGCGCGGTGCGCGTGGTCGCCTACGTGGTCTCGGGCATCGGCTTTCTGGGCGCGGGCGCGATCATGAAGGAAGGCGCCAACATCACGGGCCTGAACACGGCGGCCACGCTGTGGGGGTCGGCCGCGGTGGGCGCCTGCGCGGGCGCCGACCTGCTGGGCGAAGCCTTGATCGCCGCGCTCTTCGTGCTGGCGAGCAACACGCTGCTGCGGCCCGTGGTGAACCGCATCAACCGCCGCCCAGTGCACGAGGAATCGAGCGAAGCCACGTACACGGTGCGCGTGATCTGCTCACGCGCGGCGCGGCCCGAGGTGATGGACCAGCTGCTGGTGCAGCTGGAAGCCGCGAACTACCCGGTGCGCGACATCGACCAGCACGCCTTCGGGCAGGCCGACACGGAGATTGCAGCGACGCTGTACGCCACCGCGGTCGAGCCCGAAGAGCTCGACCAGGTGATCGCGGAGCTGGAAACGCTGGAAGGCGTCCAGCAGGCGTTCTGGAACGCCTCCGCCGAAGATTAAACGCCGAGGATCGACACCGCCTTGGTGTTGAGATAGGCCTCGATCGCCTCCGGGCCACCTTCCGAACCGTAGCCCGAATCCTTCACGCCGCCGAACGGCATTTCCGGCGAGGGCGTGGCGGGCTGGTTGATCCACAGCATGCCCAGCTCGAGCTTCTGGCTCAGCAGGTGCGCGCTCTTGATCGACTTGGTGAAGGCGTAGCCGGCCAGGCCGAACGGCAGGCGGTTGGCTTCGGTGATGGCTTCTTCGAGCGTGTCGAAGCCGCGGATGGCGGCGATGGGGCCGAAGGGTTCGTTGTTGAACACGTCGGCGTCCAGCGGTACGTCGGTGATGACGGTGGGCGCGAAGAAGTTGCCGGTGTCGCCGACGCGTTCGCCGCCGGTGGCGACCGTGGCGCCCTTCTTGCGCGCGTCTTCCAGCACATGGGCCATGGCCGTGAGGCGGCGGGCGTTGGCCAGCGGGCCGAGGTTGGTGCCTTCGACCAGGCCGTCGCCCATCTTCAGGCCTTCGGCATGCTTGACCAGCAGGCTCGCGAACTCGTGGCGCAGGCTGTTGTGCACCAGGAAGCGGGTCGGCGAGATGCAGACCTGGCCCGCGTTGCGGAACTTGGCGGCACCGGCGGCCTTGACGGCCAGCGCCACGTCGGCGTCTTCGGCCACGATCACCGGGGCGTGACCGCCCAGTTCCATCGTGACGCGCTTCATGTGCGAGCCGGCCAGCGCGGCCAGCTGCTTGCCGACCGGGGTCGAGCCAGTGAAGGTGACCTTGCGGATGATCGGGTGCGCGATGAGGTAGCTCGAGATCTCGCCCGGGTTGCCGAACACCAGGCCCACCACGCCGCCCGGAATGCCGGCGTCGACAAAGGCCTTGAGCAGCGCGGCCGGCGAGGCCGGGGTTTCCTCGGGCGCCTTCACCAGGAAGGAGCAGCCGGTGGCCAGCGCGGCGCCGAGCTTGCGCACGATCTGGTTGACGGGGAAGTTCCACGGCGTGAAGGCCGCGACCGGGCCGACCGGCTCCTTGATGACCAGCTGCTGCGCGGCCAGGTTGCGCGAGGGCACGATGCGACCGTACACGCGGCGGCCTTCGTCGGCGAACCACTCGATGATGTCGGCGGCGGCCATCATTTCGACCTTGGCTTCGCCCAGCGGCTTGCCTTGTTCCTGCGTCAGCAGCTTGGCGATGTCCAGGGCGCGTTCGCGGATCAGGCCGGCGGCGCGGCGCATCACGGCGGCGCGCTCGTTGGCGGGCGTGTCGCGCCAGGCTTCGAAGCCGCGCTGGGCGGCGGCCAGGGCGCGGTCGAGGTCGACGATGCTGGCGTGCGCCACCTTGCCGATGGCCTTGCCGGTGGCGGGGTTCAGCACGTCGAGCGTCTTGCCGTCGGCGGCGTCGACCCATTGGCCGTCGATCAGCAGGCGGGTGTCGGTGTAGGTGGCGGTCATGGCGAACTCTTTCCTTCGAGGACTGGATGGTGAAAACGAAACGGGAAATCGGGCGCGCGGCGCGGCACCCCGTGGGGGTGCGCATGCGACAACGGCGGCCAAGCGCCGCCGGGACCGTAGATTAACCTGAGTTCACAAAGCTTGCCGGCGGCCCCCGTCAGGGGCCGGGGGGCGCCTACAGCACGAGGATCGCGCGGAAGTCGTTGACGTTGGTGTTCGTCGGACCGGTCACGAACAGGTCGCCGATGGCGTCGAAATAGCCGTAGGCGTCGTTGCGGTCGAGGTGGTCGGACAGCTTCTTGCCCTGCGCCGTGGCGCGCGCCAGGGTGTCGGGCGTGACGAAGGCGCCGGCGTTGTCTTCCACGCCGTCGATGCCGTCGGTGTCGGCGGCCAGCGCCCACACCTGCGGCTGGCCCATGAGCGCGCCGGCCAGGCCCAGGCAGAACTCGCCGGCCCGCCCGCCGCGGCCCTTGGCCTGGCCGGGCTGGCGCGGACGGATGGTGACGGTGGTTTCGCCGCCCGACAGGATGACGCAGGGCCGGGCGAAGGGCTCGCCGCGCAGGGCCACGGCGCGGGCGAGCGCCGCATGCACCTTGCCCACTTCGCGCGATTCGCCTTCGATTTCGTCGCTCAGCACATGCACGCCGATGCCGGCAGCGCGCGCGGCCGCGGCGGCGGCTTCGAGCGACTGCTGCGGCGTGGCGATGAGGTGGGTGCTGTGGCCGGCGAACACGGCATCGTCGGGCTTGGGGGTTTCGAGCGTGCCGCTTTCGAGCTGCGCACGCACGGGCGCCGGCACCTCGATGCCGTAGCGGTCGAGGATGGCCAGCGCGTCGGCGCAGGTGGTGGCGTCGGGCACCGTGGGGCCGCTGGCGATCACGGCCGGGTCGTCGCCGGGCACGTCGCTGATGGTGAGCGTGACCACGCGCGCCGGCGCGCAGGCCGCCGCGAGCCGGCCGCCCTTGATGCGCGACAGGTGCTTGCGCACGCAGTTCATCTCGCCGATGTGGGCGCCGCTGTCGAGCAGCTGCTTGTTGATGCGCTGCTTGTCGGCCAGCGTGAGGCCCTCGGCCGGCAGCACCAGCAGCGACGAGCCGCCGCCGGAGATGAGGCACAGCACGAGGTCGTCGGCCGTGAGGCCCTGCGTGAGCGCCAGGATGCGCTCGGCCGCCTGCTGGCCGGCCGCGTCGGGCACGGGGTGCGCGGCCTCGACGAGCTCGATGCGCTGCGGCACGCCTTCGGGGCGCGGCGGAATGTGGTCATAGCGCGTGACGACCAGGCCCGACAGCGGGGCGTCGGCCGGCCACAGCGCCTCGAGCGCCTGCACCATCGAGCCGCCGGCCTTGCCGGCGCCCAGCACCACGGTGCGGCCCTTGGGCGGCTTGGGCAGGTGGGCGCCCAGCGTGGACAGCGGCAGTGCGCGGTCCACCGCCACGCGGTACAGGTGTTCGAGGAAGGCGCGCGGGGCTTCGCGCGGATCGGGAGCTGTTGCTGAGGGCGAGGTCGATGCGGTCATGGCTTGCGTGTTGTCTCCATTCGGCGATTGTGCGACGACCGGTGGCCCGCCCTCGCAGGCCACGGTCTTCTAGTTCGTCTTGGCGCCGGCCTGGAACCAGCGGCTGATGAGCGCCCGTTCTTCGTCGGTGATGTTGGTCGCGTTGTTCATCGGCATGATCTTGGTCACCACGACCTGCTGGTAGATCGCCTGCGCATGCGCCGTCACCTGGTCGGGCGTGTCGACGCGCACGTTCTTCATCTGCACGGCCGCGCCGTGGCACATGAAGCAGCGCTGCTCCAGCACCTTCTGCACGTCCTGGTAGGCCACGGCGGGCACGGCCTGGGCGGCGGTGGCCGCGACGGGGGCGGCCGGCTCGGGCTTCATCCACACGATGGTCAGGCCCAGCACCGCGATGCCGACCATGGCGTAGGGCAGCGGGTTGCCCGCGTTGCCCAGCTTGAAGCGGTGGCGCACCACGAAGAACTGCCGGATGGCCGCGCCGCCGAGCATGATCAGCAGCAGCACGATCCAGTTGTACTTGTGCGTGTAGGTGAAGCTGTAGTGGTTGCTCAGCATCGCGAACAGCACCGGC
>Ga0209051_1000106_pt1 | contig 159222 bp, 141 predicted proteins | sample AraplaCvi_mMS_r2_2_FD_184286 | JGI IMG/M metagenome (GOLD analysis project Ga0209051, IMG submission 184286) | Arabidopsis root microbial communities from North Carolina, USA - plate scrape MF_Cvi_mMS_r2 (SPAdes) (version 2) | ecosystem: Host-associated > Plants > Roots > Endosphere | place...
TCATCGAGGCGCGGGGCCACAACCCCACTCAGACGCCGGATAGATGAAAGCAAGCCAACCACGCATCAAAAACAGTATTGCAGAAAAGGGGATAACCATAGATGTGGGAGCGAGCCTGCTCGCGATGGCGTCAGTAGCACCACCATTAAACTCAGCCTACAACACAAACCGCCCATCAAACATCGGCTCATTATCCAGGGCCAACACGCCTCCCTCGAAAATCAGATCCAGGTGATGGCTACCCTTGGCCCCGCCACCGAGCCCCAGGTGCAGGCCGCAATGGCGCTCCTCGAAGCCGGCATTGCGGGCGTACAGGCTCTTGACCCCTTCGTTGGTGCCGATTCCCAGTTCTTCGATGCGACGGTTGGATGGATTGGCGTCCAGGTACTTGTTGAAGTCGTGCTCCAAACCCGGAACGTCGGTGGCGATTTTCTGGATGGTGGAGTCTTCGATCCACAGCTCCAGCGGCGATTGCAGCACACCGTATTTGCGTGCGAACGGGATGGTGCTCAGGAATGTGCCGACGAATTTCACCCGGCCATTGATGGTGTCGCTGTGGGTGGCGATTTCGCCGGGGGCCAGGTCGTAGTTGCCGAGGCCGTTGATGTCGGTCCATTTCTTCACGCTGCCCAAGGCTGTGTCGAAATACGAACCGTGGTCATCCTGGAAGCTCAGGGTCGTCGCTTGGGACATGCGCCGGATCAGGTGACTGTTGAGCCCGGCGATACGCTGGGGAATCACGCTGAAAGTGTCGTAGAAATAGTCGCCGTAATCCTTGAACAGCAGCGATTTCTTCCAGTTGTCGGCCATCACGCCTTGCAGTGCGCGGACAAAGTCCGGGCCGTCGGGTCGAGGGTTGGGCAGGGTGGAGGAGTCGTAGAAGAAAATATACAGATCGCTGTCGGCAATGGCCTTGGACAGGCGTTCCGTGGATTCAAGGTCCAGGCGCATGGCACTGAACCGGAAGGGCGAACAGCTGCCAGCCTGTTCGGCGATGGCGCCGGTCAGCGCTTCGTAGTCAGCCGTATGGCCGAGCAGCACCTTGGCGGGCTGGATGCCGGCCAGTGCGGGATGGTGTTCGAGGTAGTAAAGGAAATGTGAGATGGCTTGTTGTGTGTCCATGCTTATTCTTCCCTGACAAGTTCATTAACTTCCCTGACAACCGGCAAAAAGTGGCGGAGTCGACCGGCCGGATCGCCTCCGCCGGGCAGTGCCTACAGAGGCCACATCGCCGTGCCGAACGGAACGACAGCGTCGGCTTGCATCATTTCAACGGCGGCTTCATGGGTAGGGGCTTCAAACCATTCGTCCAGTTGCAGTTCGGTTTCCAAGTCTTTGTCCAGTGCTTGCATAGTGAATCTCCTAGATGACTTTTACGGAAATCAACGGGCCGATTCGGCGAGTGTAAACAGGCCGGCAACGGCACCGCAGAACTTGTCGGCACGATGCCTTGGCAAGTCGCTGAAAACCTAGTCGAGGGTTTTTTGGATTGCAAAAAAATAATTTTATTTTTTTCGTTTGAACTTTTTATTCCATTTTCGCGGAAGAAATTACTCATTCAAAAACAGTTGGCTGTGTAGTTTTTTGCTTAGGTAGCTAGCTACCGTCAATTTGCAGTCAGCTTACAGAAAATTCCTACATGGAAAATTTACGTTACGGTTTGTAAAGAAATATTGACGATTTTTGCCTATCAAGCCGGCCTGTACCGGTGTTTGGCTGCGCTGTAAGAAAAAGCTGCCGAAGAGGTCGGTTTGACGGGTTTTCCGACACTTCGCAGCGCTTGTTTCAAACCGGCGGGACGGGTCAGATGCGCGGCAGACCTGATGTACGGGGTGCGCGGGTGTCTGGTCGCGGTGGGGCAGCGGTGTACAATGCGCCGCGTTTTACTGTGACCCTTCGCGTACCCACGCATTTTCAAGGTTATCCGCCTTGTTCACTCCGCCACGCCACGAGCGTGTCGGGTTCGATTTCGTCACAGATAAAAACAAATAGGTGACGCATGACCGTTGTAGAAAATACGCATTCAGGCGAGCTGAAGCGCGGCCTGAAAAATCGCCACATTCAACTGATCGCCCTCGGCGGCGCGATCGGCACCGGCCTGTTCCTCGGCTCGGCGGGGGTTCTGAAATCAGCCGGCCCGTCGATGATCCTTGGCTACGCCATCTGCGGTTTCATCGCCTTCATGATCATGCGCCAGTTGGGTGAAATGATCGTTGAAGAGCCGGTGGCCGGTTCCTTCAGCCATTTTGCCCACAAATATTGGGGCGGTTTCGCCGGGTTCCTGTCGGGTTGGAACTGCTGGATCCTCTACATCCTGGTGGGCATGTCCGAGCTGACCGCGGTCGGCAAGTACATCCATTATTGGGCTCCGGAGATCCCGACCTGGGCTTCGGCAGCCGCGTTTTTCATCCTGATCAACGCCATCAACCTGGCCAACGTCAAAGTCTTCGGCGAGGCCGAGTTCTGGTTCGCGATCATCAAGGTCGTGGCGATTGTCGGCATGATTGCCCTAGGCAGCTACCTGTTGGTCAGTGGCCATGGCGGCCCGCAAGCGTCGGTGACCAACCTGTGGTCCCACGGTGGATTCTTCCCCAACGGCGTGAGCGGGTTGGTGATGGCCATGGCGATCATCATGTTCTCCTTCGGTGGCCTGGAAATGCTCGGTTTCACCGCCGCCGAGGCCGATAAGCCGAAAACCGTGATCCCCAAGGCCATCAACCAGGTGATCTACCGGATCCTGATTTTCTACATCGGTGCACTCGTGGTGCTGCTGTCCCTGACCCCTTGGGACAGCCTGCTGACCACCCTCAACGCTTCCGGCGATGCCTACAGCGGCAGCCCGTTCGTGCAGGTGTTCTCGATGCTGGGCAGCAACACCGCCGCGCACATCCTCAACTTCGTCGTGCTGACCGCCGCGCTGTCGGTGTACAACAGCGGCACCTATTGCAACAGCCGCATGCTGCTGGGCATGGCCGAGCAGGGCGATGCGCCCAAGGCCTTGGCCAAGATCGACAAGCGCGGCGTGCCGGTGCGTTCGATCCTCGCCTCGGCGGCCGTGACGCTGGTGGCGGTGCTGCTGAACTACCTGATCCCGCAACATGCGTTGGAGTTGCTGATGTCGCTGGTGGTCGCGACCCTGGTGATCAACTGGGCGATGATCAGCTACTCGCACTTCAAGTTCCGCCAGCACATGAACCAGACCCGCCAGACACCGCTGTTCAAGGCTCTGTGGTATCCGTACGGCAACTTCATTTGCCTGGCGTTCGTGGTGTTCATCCTCGGCGTAATGTTGCTGATCCCCGGCATCCAGATTTCGGTCTATGCGATTCCGGTGTGGGTGGTGTTCATGTGGGGGTGCTACGTCATCAAGAACAAGCGCAGTGCCCGGCATGAGCTGGCTGTGGCGGCTGCCGCCAAGTAAGCGATCCCCTAAAACAACAAACCCGGCCGAGCGCCGGGTTTGTTGTTTTAGGGGAAGGTGTTGTCCGGGGGATTCGCGGTATCCTGTGGGGCCTGATACCGGACGCTTTCCATGCTGGCGATTTCCAACACCGTGCACATCCCCGACGCCGAGATCGAGCTGACGGCCATCCGTGCCCAGGGTGCAGGTGGGCAGAACGTCAACAAGGTTTCCAGCGCCGTGCACTTGCGCTTCGACATTCCGGCCTCGTCGCTGCCTGAATTCTACAAGGAGCGGCTGCTGGCCCTGCGCGACAGCCGCATCACCAGCGACGGTGTGCTGATCATCAAGGCACAGCAATATCGCACGCAGGAACAGAACCGGGCCGATGCCCTGGAGCGCCTGGTCGAACTGATCCTCAGCGCCACCAAGGTCGAAAAGAAACGCCGCCCGACCAAGCCGACCCTGGGTTCGAAAAAGCGTCGCCTGGAATCCAAGACCAAGCGCGGTTCGATCAAGGCCGGGCGCGGCAAAGTGGATTTCTAGTTTCTTTCCCGCTCCTGGCGATGCTTTGGCGCCTGTCGGTACAGGTAGATGCTCAATGCCAGGCCACCCAGGGCCGCCAGTGCGGCGAACAAGAAGATCGAGGCAAAGCCAAAACCTGCTGCAATCGCGCCAGCCAATGGCCCGGTGATCCCCAACGACAAGTCAATGAACAGCGAATAAGCGCCCACCGCCGCGCCACGGCTGGAGGCCGGCACCAGGTTGACCGCTTCCACGCCCAGCGCCGGAAACACCAGGGAAAAACCGAAGCCGCTCAACGCCGCGCCCGCCAAGGCCCAATGGGCATCCGGAGCGAGCCACAGCAGCAACAACCCCAGGGTTTCCACCGACAGGCAGGCAATCGCCACGCGAAAGCCGCCCAGGCGGTTGATCAGGTTGCCAAAGAGCAAACGCGCGCCGATGAAGCTGGCGCCGAACAGGCTCAGGCACAGCACCGCGTTGTCCCAGTGCTGCGTTGCGTAATACAGGGTGATGAACGTGGCGATGGTGCCAAATCCGATGGAGCCCAGGGCCAGGCCACAGCCGTGGGGCAGGACGCGTCCCAGCACGTGCATGAACGGCAGGCGCTCGCCTGCGACGATGGGCGCGGCGGTTTTGCGCCAGGCAAGTGCCAAGCCCAGCAAGCCCAACAAGATAATACTGACGCCCATGCTCCACAGTCCCAACGCATTGACCAGCCACACACCCAGCGGCGCGCCAATTGCCAGCGCGCCGTAGCTGGCGATGCCGTTCCAGGAAATCACCTTCGCGGTATTCGCCGCGCCGACCCGGCCAATGCCCCAGCCAATCGAACCGGAGCCCACCAGGCTTTCCGCGCTGCCCAGCACCAGGCGACCGATCAACAGGCTGATCAGGCTGAACACTGGCAGATGGGGCGTCCAGGCAGACACCAGCATGAACACACCGCTCAGCCCGCAGCCGGCGAGGCCGAACATGACCGCACGCTTGCTCCCCAGGTTGTCGATGATCTTTCCTGCATAAGGACGGCTGAGCAGGGTGGCCAGGTACTGCACGCTGATCACCAGCCCGGCGATCACCGCGCCAAAACCCAGCTCGCCGTGGACATATCCAGGTAGCACGGCCAGGGGAATACCGATGTTCAGGTAGCCAATGAATGTGAACAGGACGATGGAGACGACTTGCAGCGTGACCGCCAGGGGGCGCTGGGAATCTGACATGAGGAAAAGGTCCACGGAGCAGCAGGATAGATAGGCTGCTTATGATAACGGCGAGCGTGGTGGCTGGTCTTGGAAAAGTAAAACTATTTGCCCAATGGTTGCTCAGCGATCGTTTTGTCCGGCGACCAGGTGCGTGGTGACCAGTGCGGCGAGGGCGTTTTCTTCGGTGCCGAAACGAGCCAGCAGGGCAGCTTGTTTCTCGGGAGAAAGGCGTGTCCAGATCTCGACCATTTTCTCGGCGGTGCCGATCAGTACGCTGGCCTGGGCTTCGCTGAAGGTCGGGGTGTCATCGGTCATGGTGCGGGGGCTCGGGATTCAGGCAGTGTGGAAAGCGCATATTAGCGCTTTCCACACGGTCTGGTGGTGCGGGTGAATCAGTCTTCGCTGTCGGCCTGGCGGCGTTCAGTGGCTTCTTTCGGCTCGGGTTGCTGGGCGTCTGGTTGCCCCCCGGCTTGTAGCGTGGTCGTCTGCTCAGTGTCGTGCAGGCTTGGGAAGGGGAGATTAGGGATCTCGTGCATATCGCGCTCCTCGCAAAGTCTGTTGATAGATCTGGTAGATCCGCGCTTTTAAAAAGCCTGGGCAGGATACCCCAGGAGAAATGACAAAAAGACTTTTAAATCCTGGTGTGCCGACAAAAGGGGTTGTCTGGACAGGTCATGCTCAATAGTCGCGGCGCTTGCGAAATGCCCATCGGCCGGCAATCAGCGTGAAGGTGACCACCAGCGCCACCAGGATCCAGAAGCCTTCAGGATCGCCGGCCAGCGGCACGCCACCGACGTTCATGCCAAAGAAACCGGCAATGATGTTGATGGGCAACGCCAACACCGTGACCACCGTCAGGGTGAACAGGGTGCGGTTGCTTTGTTCGTTGAGGTTGGCGGCAATTTCTTCCTGCAACAGCTTGATCCGTTCGCCCAGCGCGGTGAGGTCGTTGATGATCAGGGCGAATTCCTCGGTGGATTTGCGCAACTCCTTGACGTCTTCTTTCTGCAACCATTGCGGCGGGCGGTTGAGCAGGCGCAGCAACGAACCCGGCTCCAGGGCCAGCAGGCGTTGCAGGCGCACCAGTACCCGGCGGTTGCTGCCCAGCTCGGCGCGGTTGGTGGACAGCCGCGAGGACAGCAACTGATCTTCGACCAGGTCGACGCTGAGGCTGGTCTTGCGCACGATCTGGGTCAGCACTTCGCCCTGGTCGCGCAGCAAGTGCACGAGTAATTCCACTGGCGAGCGAAAGCACTCGCCGGCCTTGACCGACGAGCGCAGCTTGTCGACCGAGTGCAGGGGCTGCAAGCGCGCGCTGACGATCAACCGACTGTGCACGCACACCCACAATGTGGAGACATCCGAGGACACCATGTTGCTGAGGTTGAACACGACGTCGTTCACCACGGCCAGCAACGCCGAGTCGACGTGTTCGATGCGGGTCGAGCGTGAACCTTCGTGCAAGGCTTCGAAAAACTCCTGAGGCAGGGCCAGGTGATTTTTCATCCAACGCTCGCACGCGGCATGAGCCAGGTTCAGGTGCAGCCAGAGGAACTCGTCGGTGTCTTGCGGGTGTTGCAGGCTCCGTAGGGCCTGGGCCGAATCTATCTCCTGCCCACGCTCGCCGGGGTGGAAACGAAACCCGTAAAGCAGGCCGAACAGGTCCGGATCGCGGTGGCTTTGATCGATGCTGTGGTTCATGAAGTCTCGCTGGCGGGAAGTGCCTGTCGCGGCTGCAGGTTCACTTGAGTGCCATCATCGCAAGCTTTCTTGATGGTTTTGTGACAGTTCTATGGGCGCCGCGAAGGGCTGGCACTACCGGCAGTCGCCAGGGCTCAAGAATGCTTCAGGCGGGCCGATGGTGTGTACATATCCCGGTATTCGGGTTGCGACGCGGTGTGTTGCGGACATGGAGGTCGGGACGTCGTTCCTGTTCTTTTCGCTTAGAGATTGCCTCCCATGTTTCTACAGAAATCCCTCAGAGCCCAGATTCTCGCCTTGTTGAGCGGCAGCCTGTTGGCGATGTTGCTGATCGCCCTGGCGTCCTTTCATTTCCTTTCCAATGGCGTCCAGAACTATCACAACCTGATCGAGGGGCCGTTGCGTGCCTCGCAGTTGATCGATGAGGCCAACCTGCAGTTCAAGGTGCAGGTGCAGGAATGGAAAAACGTTCTGCTGCGCGGCAAGCAGCCGGCGGATCTGGATAAATACTGGAAGCAGTTCGAGGAGCGTCAGCGTGATGTCCAAGGCATCCTCGGCGAATTGATCGGGCGTGCAGGTGTGCCGGCGCCCATCAAGACCCGTATCGAGGCCCTGCGCGATGAGCATCGTCAGTTGGGCGCGGCCTACCAAAAGGGCCGTGATGCCTTTGTCGCCTCCGGTGGCGATCCAGCGGCGGGCGATGCGGCGGTCAAGGGCGTGGACCGTGCGGCCAGTGAGCAAATGAGTGCGCTGGTGGTGGAGCTGCGCAAGTTGGGCACCGAGCAATCGATGCTGATCAGCGCCGATGCCGATCGCACGATCATGCTCGGCACGGTGATCATGCTGGTGTCGGGCATGTTGATTGGGTTGTTCAGCCTGTGGTTGGTCAATCGCAACCTGGTTCAACCGATCCGTAACCTGATCGAATACGTGACCCGACTCAGTCATGGGCGTTTCGCCGAGCGTGTGACGAGCAACCGTCAGGACGAACTGGGCAATCTGGCGGTAGCGGCCAACACACTGCGTGATTTCCTTGCCGAAACCTTTACCCGCCTGCAGCGCAGTGCCACGGAACTGGACAGTGCCAGCGGTGAGCTCAATGCCATCGCCAGCCTGATGAGCCAGGGCACCAGCGAGCAATTCGAACGCACCGATCAGGTGGCGACGGCGATGAACGAAATGTCCGCCACGGCCCAGGAAGTGGCCCGCCATGCCGCCGACGCGGCGCGGGCGGCCGATGATGCCGATCAATCGGCGCAACAGGGCGAAAAGGTCATGCAAGGGACCATCCACACCATCACCCGGATGCGCGGCGAGATCGCCAACACGGCCACGGTCATCCGTCAGTTGGAAACCGACAGCGGGCGTATCGGCAAGGTGCTGGAAGTGATCCGCGGGATTGCCGAGCAGACCAACCTGCTGGCCCTCAACGCTGCCATTGAAGCGGCGCGGGCCGGGGAGGCGGGACGCGGTTTCGCGGTGGTTGCCGATGAGGTGCGTAGCCTGGCCCAGCGCACTGCGTCGTCGATCATCGAGATCAACCAGATCATCCAGACTGTACAAACCGGTGCGGTGGACGCGGCCCACGCCATTGAGAGTGGACAGTCCCGCAGCGAAGAAAGCGTGGAGCAAGTGACCCAGGCCGGTGCGATGCTCGAGCGCATCACCCAGGCAGTCGAAGCCATTCGCGACATGAACCGCCAGATCGCCACCGCTGCCGAGGAGCAGACTTCCGTGGCCGAAGACATTTCGCGCAACCTGACTGAAATCACCTGCATAGCCAGCACTAACCTGGACAATGTGCAACGCACCGAAGCCGCCAGTCGGGATCTGCATGGCTTGTCGGGGCAGTTGAATGAAGTGACGGCACGGTTGAGTGCCTGACGGTAGTTCGCGTTAGTTATCGATAAACGCAAAAGAGCCGCGCAACCCCAAGGTTACGCGGCTCTTTTCTACTGATGGATCAAGTGTCTTGCTTGTTGCTCAAGACCTTGCCGGTCGTGGCATCAAAGTCCACGTCGAATTCTTTACCGTCGGCGGTTTTCAATTCGACTTCATACTCATAACCGTTGAAATGATTGTCCAGGTCGGTGTCGGTGATGGTCGCGCCCGGGTGCAACTTCAGGGCTTCTTCGTTCATCGATTCAAGGGACTTGATCTTGCCTTCCTTGACCAGTTGTGGGATCTGGTCGATGCGTACATCGGCCTGGGCCAGGCCAGCGGTGAGGGTCAGGGCGGCAGCGGTGAACAGGGCAGTCAAAGTTTTCATAAGTTCTTTCCTTGGTGTCATTAAGGGGGGAGTCGTTTAAGTGGTGCCAGATTATCTGTGGCAACTTAATTCACCCTTAATTCGAAAAAACTTCTGAAGTGCCGAGTGGGGGCCTATGGGGCAAAGTCCTCCCCCATAGGCGTGTTCGGGTTCAGTAGCCGTTCTTTTCCAGTAACTGCGCGACGCTGCCAGTCTCGGGGCGCTTGAAGTAGTTGAGCAGTTCACTGGCGCGGTTGGTGAAGATGCCATCGACGCCGGCATCCATCACTTTCTTGAAGTCCACCGCTTCATCCACGGTGTAGACATGCACCAGCAGACCCTGGTCATGGGTGTACTGGTTCATCCACGGTTGCACCAGGTCCGAGTAACTCTGGCTACCGCCGTGGGTCAAGGCGGCGGACGGTCCGGTGCCTATCGCACCCTGAGCCTTGGCGTACTGGACCCACTTTTCGAATTCGGCCTTGTCCTTGGGTTCCTGCTTGGCGTAATAGACCGCCTTGTCCGTTTCACCGGATTGGGCAAAAGGCACCTTGGACTTGGGCTCGATGTTGCCTTCGCCCACCCACAACAGCAGGATCTTCGGCACTTTCGGCATCTCTTTGTGCAGCAGTTCGAGGCTGCTCTTTTCAAAGGTCTGCAAGACCACCTTGCCCTTGCCCTGGCCGACCCCGGTGGCGCGTTTGGCCAGTTTCGACCCGGCTGGGCTCAGCCAGCCGCGGTCCTGCAATTTGTCCTTCAGATCACGTTCGATGCCGGGGAACAGCTTCGGCTCCTTGGTCTCGATGTACAGCCCTGGTTTGTGCAGCGGGTTGCCCTCGGCGATGTCGATCACTTCATCCAGGGTGAGGATTTTCAGGCCGGCGAATGAAGGGCGGGCACGGTCCGGGTAGGCGGTGTTGAACCAGCTGCCGGCATCGAGAGTCTTGAGTTCCGCCATGGTGAACTGGTTGGCGGTGCTGTCCTTGCGTTCGGGAAACTTGGCCGCGACATCCGTGGTGCGCAGCAGGCTGTCGTCATGCAGGACGAACAACACGCCGTCCTTGCTGCGTTGCAGGTCCAGTTCCAGGTAGTCGGCGCCCAGGTCGCGGGCCAGTTTGTAGGCGGCGGCAGTGGATTCCGGCGCATCGAACGAGGCACCACGGTGGGCGATGACCGCCGGGTGCGGAATGCCCTGGAGGGCTGCCAGCGCCTTGGGGGGCGGGGCCTCGGAGGCTTGTGTCTGGCCGAAGCCGAGCAACAGGCTCAGCACCAAGGCGCTGCGGGTAAAAGTGACAGGCATGCTCGAAATCCTTTCGTGGGTGTGTGCAAAAACCTATCTTTTAGCAACTGAACGCTGTCGGCGCTATCGCCATACCGACATAAACGTGTGCAAAGCAGAATTTTCCCACGCATTTCCAGGATGCTTTGCAGTACCCTTGGCAGCACCAGTTTCCCCGGCAGAGGGAAACCCGAAACCATCGTTCACTTGCCCTGCGTGTAAACCATCGATCAGACGTCCCGAGGGACGCATCCATGAGGTTTACCATGCGCACCACTTCGACATTCATCTGCCAGGCCGCCGACCAGCTCAAGGGGTTTGTCGGTCTGAACCGCAAGACCGGCCACTACATCGTACGTTTCAGCGAAGACGCCTTTGGCATGGACGTGGCCGACGACGGCATCATTCCCGCCAGCGAGTTTGTCTGGGCTGAGGTGGCAGACGGCACCATGGCCCTCAAGCGCGAGCGCATCCAGTTGTTGCTGGACCAGCACATCGACGACCGCATCAACCTCACCGAACCTTTACGGGTGTACATGGCCCGCAGCGACCTGCCGGAAATCGTGGCGGTGCGGCAGTTGGTGGAAGGCTGAACCCCGATCTTGAGTTGAACAAAGACACTGTGGGAGCAAGGCTTGCCCGCGATGGCGGCGGCACATTCAGTATTGATCCAAACTGACCCACCGCTATCGCGAGCAAGCTCAGCTCCCACAGGGGATTTGTGGTGAAGGCAGGATCTGTGAACACCCGAGATTCAGTGTGGGAGCGGGCTTGCTCGCGAAGACGTCGGCACATTCAGTATTGATGCAAGCTGATCCACCGCTATCGCGAGCAAGCTCAGCTCCCACAGGGGATTTGTGGTGAAGGCAGGATCTGTGAACACCCGAGATTCAGTGTGGGATCGGGCTTGCTCGCGAAGACGTCGGCACATTCAGTATTGATGCAAGCTGATCCACCGCTATCGCGAGCAAGCTCAGCTCCCACAGGGGATTTGTGGTGAAGGCAGGATCTGTGAACACCCGAGATTCAGTGTGGGATCGGGCTTGCTCGCGAAGACATCGGCACATTCAGTATTGATGCAAGCTGATCCACCGCTATCGCGAGCAAGCCCGCTCCCACAAGGGATCGGGGGGACACAGGATCTGCGTCCACCTCATATCCATGTGGGAGCCGAGCTTGCTCGCGATGGCGGCGTCACAGTCAACATCAATGCAAGCTGCGCTCATGGCCTTGTCCTCGCGCAGGCCTCCACAAACGCAGCAACCAACGGCGGCACACGACCCTCCAGCGCAGCGCGTTCCGGCTGAAATAGCGTAGCGACAAAGAATGGATGGTCACGCAATTCCACGGCCCGCAGATCGCCGGCCGAATCCCGGGCAACGGCGTGCAGGCGCTGGCTCAGCAAGTCTTTTTCAAAATCCGGATTGACCCCAAAACGGCAATGATAGCCCTCGAAAATCGTCTGGCGACCATAGGCCCTGGCGATCAGGGAACCCACTTCGAGCTGGAGGCTGTCGATGGTTTCGACCAAGGCGCAGCTCAGCGGCGTCAACAGGGCCCGCTCAGCCTCGGGAGCGGTTTCGCCATGGGCGGCATCGGCCCAGCCCATCACGTTACGGGCGTATTCCAGCAAGGCATGCTGAAAGCCGCCGCAGGTGCCCAGGAAAGGGCGACGCTGTTCCCGAGCAAAACGAATCGCGTGCAAGGCGCCGTCTTCGCTTCGGTAAGGACTGCCGGGCACGCACCAGACGCCATCGAAGTCATCCAGAACGTTGTTGTCGGCGATGGCGTCGGTTGCCAACCACTGGCAGCTACTCTCTTGTCCGGTTTGCCTGGCGATGAGCTCAAGGGCGCGGGGGATCGCCCGATGGGCCGTTATCTGTGGGTCATAGTCGCCGACCAGAGCGATGTGTAAAGAACGCTGGTTTTCCATGGGATGTTCGCCGCTTGTTGATTGCTGGTCGCCACTATAGATTGGCGTTCACGCAATCAATATTGGCGTTTATCCAAGTGTTCAATGCATCGACGCACTATCGTCTGGACTACCCGGATCTGTCCCTGATCCTCGCGCTGGTCCGTGGTGGCTCACTGGCTCGGGCTGCGCGACTGCTGCAAGTGGATGTGTCCACGGTATTCCGCTCGGTACGCCGACTCGAGGCGGCCCTGGGCCAACCCTTGTTCGAAAAAAGTCGTTCTGGATACCTGCCCACGAGCCTGGCCCAAGCATTGGCTGAGCAGGCCGAGCGCGCGGAGCAGGCTTTGGAGGCAGCGCGGATCGGTGTGGAGCAGGGGGGCGAGGTCGTCAGCGGCACGGTACGACTGACGTGCACCGACTCGGTCCTGCAAGCATTGCTGCTGCCGGCGTTGGCGAGGTTCATGCCCGACTACCCGGCATTGACCCTTGAGCTGAGCACCTCGAACGACTTCGCCAACCTGAGCCGCCGTGATGCCGACATTGCGTTGCGTTTGACCCGTACGCCGCCGGAACACCTGGTTGGGCGAAATCTGGGGCGCGTGACTTACCGGGTATGTGTCGGCGCCACGTACCTGCGCTCGGCGAGTCCGGATGATTTGGCCTCCATGACCTGGATCGCGCCGGACGACTTCCTTCCCGATCACCCCACCGTGGCCTGGCGCCGCCAATCGCTACCCGGCGTGGTGCCTGCTTATCGCTGCAACAGCATGCTTTCGGTCACCGAGCTGGTGCGAGCCGGCTTGGGCGTTGCGGCGCTGCCGGACTTTCTGATCGATGAACGCCAGGGCCTGAGGCCCCTTGGCGAACCGCTGGAGGGGTATGACACGGCCCTGTGGCTCCTGACTCGTCCGGACTGCCGGGCCTTGCGTTCGGTGGTGACCTTGTTCGATGAGCTGGGGCGCAATCTGCGCTGGCGCTGACTTTCAACGGGGCAGGGTGCGCATGACTCTGAATGAGCGTCCCCCAACGGTTATAGTGCGTTGAGCACCCGCCCTTGGCAGAGAACATCACGATGACGAAGTCTTCCCAACCCGCCCACTCCGAACCCGTTGACCACTTGCGTTTTCATCGCCCTCACGCTCATCTGGCGCCGACGTTTGGCAATGATCGCTTTGCGTTGAGAGCGGAGGCGTTCGCGCGTTTTTTCGGGACTCCGATGTTCCTCGGCGCGCAAACCTTGATCGTGCTGATATGGGTCAGCCTGAACCTGTTGGACGTCGTTCATTTCGATGCTTACCCGTTCATCTTGCTGAACTTGGCGTTCAGCCTGCAGTCGGCCTACGCCGCGCCGCTGATTTTGCTGGCGCAGACCCGCCAGGCCGCTCGGGACAAAGCCCAGGCGGAAGCCGATGCGCAACATCGCGAAGCCTTGGCCATCGCCAACAGCGAGCGCCAGGCCCAGGCCGCGCAGAATACGGCGCAGTTGCTCGAATTGTTGGAACAGAACACCCGCCTGACGGAAATGACCAAGGCATTGACCGAGCGTATCGACAGCTTGACTACCGAACTGCATCAGAAGGTCATGCACAACCCATCGATGCAGTAGTCCTCCATTGGCTGATCAGGCTTGGTAACGGCTCAGGAACATGTCGAGGGCCGACTCGATAACCTGGGTCTGCTCATCCAGGGTCAGGCTGGGTTGCCCCATCGAAACCTGCGGCCAAAAGGCGAACGTCTTGAGTAGCCCATGCATTTGTTGGGCGGCAAATGCCGGTTCCACGGGCTTCAAGCGGCCATCGGCCTGGGCCATGCGAATCCAGGCAGTCAAGCCTTCCTCACGTTGTCCCATGCGCGCAACCATGTCTTGGGCGCGCTCGGGGGAGTGGATAGTCGCGGCAATGGCGATGCGAGCCAGGTCGAGGAAGTTCTCGTCTGCGAGCATGTGCAGTTTGGCTTGCAGCAACGTTTGGAGCTGATCCCGTAGCGGCTTTTGCGGGCTGTAGGGCATGTCCTGTTCTGCGGTAATGCTGTTCCATAACCGATTCAGAATTTCGGCAAACAACTCTTCCTTGCTCGGGAAATGGTTGTACACCGTACGTTTCGATACGCCGGCTGTCGCTGCGATCTTGTCCATGCTGGTGATCTCGAAACCGCTGCTACGGAATTCAGCAATCGCGGCCTGGAGGATGGCTTCGCGTTTTCGCTCGGTAAGGCGCTGCGGTGCGGTCATGGGCAATTCGTCGGTTGAGATGATAGAAATTACACTCGGAAGTTTACTTGCTCTCGGGATTCATGCAATCTAGAAACTACACCGGTTGGTGTAGTTTTGAGTCAGACGGCTGAGCGTGCATGCAACGGCCATCCAGCGTCCCACAACGGCGAAGCGCAATCGCGACGACGTCCTTGGAGTTATCGCACCATGACCATTCCCTCTTTTTTCACCGACAGCCCGTCTGCCTTCCCTTCATCTCGGCAGGAACAGGGCAAGTATCGCAACCACGCCTTCACTCCTCGGGAAGGCTTTGGTACCACCCTACGCATCATCTGGAACATGATCTTCCACAAGCCGCGCACCACCCGGCCTGCGGGCGCCATCGAGGTTCAACCGTTGACGCGCGCCGCGCTGTTGGCCGCGCCTAACAACAGCGTCTGGCGCCTCGGCCATTCCACTGTTCTGCTCAAGCTGCGGGACAAATTCTGGCTGACTGACCCGGTTTTTTCCGAACGCGCCTCGCCCGTGCAATGGGTCGGCCCCAAGCGTTTTCATCAGCCGCCCATCAGCCTTGAAGAGCTGCCGCCGATCGAAGCAGTGATCCTTTCCCATGATCATTACGACCACCTCGATCATCAGGCCATCCTCACGCTGGCGACCAAGACTCGCCACTTCCTGACGCCTCTTGGCGTGGGTGACACCCTGATCAAATGGGGCATCGACGCCGACAAGGTGCAGCAGTTGGACTGGTGGCAAGGTACCGAGGTGGACGGTATCGAGTTCATCGCTACGCCGTCCCAGCACTTTTCCGGACGCGGCCTGTTCGATAGCAACAGCACCTTGTGGGCCTCGTGGGTAATGATCGACGGCGCCACTCGAATTTTCTTCAGCGGCGATACCGGCTATTTCGACGGTTTCAAACGCATCGGCGCGCAATACGGGCCCTTTGACCTGACGCTGATGGAAACCGGCGCTTACAACGTCGATTGGCCCCATGTCCACATGCAACCGGAGCAGACACTGCAGGCTCATATCGATCTCAAGGGCCGTTGGTTGCTGCCGATCCACAACGGCACGTTCGACCTGGCGATGCATGCCTGGTACGAACCCTTCGACCGCATCCTGGCCCTGGCCTGGGAGCGCAACGTCTGCATCACCACGCCGCAAATGGGCGAGGCATTCACCCTGACGCAGCCGCAACGTGGCCGGGCCTGGTGGCTGGACGTGGAGCCCTCGGCGTATCAGGACCAGGCCGGTATCGCATAGCGCACGCGGAGCCTGCGCTATTCAATCATTGCGTAATCGGGTCGTCCCATGGGATCCGGCGTCGCGCCCTTGATATTCATGCCGCGCCCCGGTGCGAACCCGGGGAAGAACACCAGGCCTTCGGCTTCCAGCCGGAAGGCCAGGGCCAGGCGGGTCACGTCGAGCAACTCGCCGCCGGCCTCGAAGCGGCGGATAGCCTGGACCGAGACACCGGATTGGCGGGACAGCTCCTCGACACTCCAGCCCAGCATGGCTCGGGCCTGTGCGCTGTGAGCGGGGGTGAATTGATAGACAGCGATGCGTTCCAGAGTGGTTTTGATTGCGAGAGAGGCCATGGGAGTTCTCCAAAGCTGTGGATTCAAAAATACTGTGTTTTTGTACAGTTGTTTTGAGCCCGGATCAATCTCATTTTCTTGATCGGTGACCAGTGGTCTTTTCTAACCAGGCACTCGGGGCGTGGCCCAGGACCCGACGGAACATGGTGGAGAACGCAGCGGGGCTGTCGTAGCCCAGATCAAGGGCTATTCGCGTCACCGCATCACCTTCGGCCAGGCGGGCCAACGCCGCCATGACACACGCTTGCTGCCGCCACTGGCTGAAAGTCAGCGTGGTTTGCCGGCTGAACAGGCGATTGAACGACCGCAGGCTGATATGCAATTGCGCCGCCCATTCCACGGGCGAGACATGGGCATCGGGATGCTTGAGGAACGCTTGGCACAGGCCGAGCAGGCGTGAATCCTTGGGCAGTGGAAGGTGCAGCGGCAGATGTGCGCTGCGCAGCAGTTCGTGCAGCAAAAGATTGATCAGCGCACCGTCCCGCCCAGCCTCGTCGTAATCAGGCGCAAGCTCCACGGCTTCCAACAGCAGCTGGCGCATCAGGGGCGACACATTGATGACCTGGCAGCGGGCATCCATGGCCGTCACCGCCGCCGGCTCGATGTACAGACTGCGGGTGCTGACGCCCAGCATCAGCACTTCATGGGCCACCCCTGGCGGAATCCACACCGCCCGTTGCGGCGGCACCACCCAATTGCCGTCCTCGGTGCTGACCTGCATCACGCCAGTGGCGCCATACAGTAACTGCGCCCGGCGATGGTGGTGCAGCGGCAATAAATGTCCGTGGGGATAATCGGTGCCGATGGCGACGACAGCCCTGGGTGTCGCATCCAATAAATCGATCGAGGTGTTGCGCATCGATGAGCCATTCGTGATTGGCGTAAATGCGAACATTATTGGCTGGTTTGCTACAGCAGGCCAGGCTTCGCTTACCTATCGTGGGCGCCTCCCTTTTCATGGATTCGCCTCGATGTTCTATGTATTGCTCGCGTGCTTCGGTTGCCTGAGTGGCGTGACGGCGGTGCTGTTTGGTTTCGGTGGTGGCTTCGTCGTGGTGCCCTTGATGTATCGCATGCTTACAGCTAGCCACGGTGTTGACGACCCCATCGGCCAATCGGCGATGCACATTGCTGTGGCCACCTCCACCTGCGTGATGGTGGTCAACGGGCTGATCGCCACCGCAAAGCATCACCGCGCCGGTAACCTCCTTCGCCGCTACCTTTGGCCGTTGGCCGGCTATATCGGCCTGGGCGCAGTCGTTGGAGCCGTGGCAGCGATTTGGGCGAGCGGCGAAGTGATTCGCTATGGTTTCATCGTTTATCTGGGAATCACGATTCTGGACTGCCTGTTCAGACGCGGTTTTCTTACACACTCTGACGCTGTAGCCCCACGTCCATTGGGCAGGGCAGAAGTATGGGGAGGTGGAGTCGTCATCGGCGCCATTGCTACGTTTTTGGGCGTAGGAGGTAGCGTCATGACTGTGCCGTTGCTGCGTCGTCGTGGGCTGAGTATGTCCCAGGCAACATCTATGGCGAACCCATTGAGTTTGCCGGTCGCGGTGGCCGGAACGCTGACTTACATGGCCATGGCGGGGGTTACCAGGGATTTGGGGCCCTGGCTTGTCGGGTATCTGGATTTGCAGGCGTTCGCGGTTTTGACGATAGGATCGTTAGTGGGGATTCGCTTTGCTACACCTTGGATCGGGCGCATACCGGATCGACTTCACGCTTGGGTCTATCTCGGGTTGCTAGTGGTCGTGATGCTGGGCATATCGGTACAGTAACTCGCTACGCGGCGTTGTTTGAAATCCCATGATAAGGAGTGAAATATCGATTCCGGAGTTCAGATTCGCCATACTCCGCGCCACTCTTTTCCCAAGCGAGCACTCGCTTCTTTCCAGGAAGATTCCATGTTCAAAGGACTGTTACTCCTCGCATCCAGCGCCACGTGCCTGCTCGCGCTCTGTTCGACAGCCAGTGCCGAAGGAAGCAGCCGCGTCTTTACCGGAACCTTGGGCAAGATGCCGATTGTGCTGGGACTCAACACCGCTCAAGAGGACGAAGTCATCGGTCGCTATTTCTATGAGAAATACCATCGTGACTTGGGGTTGAGCGGTTCGCTGCAAGAAAAGACCCTGACGCTGGTCGAGGGCGGTACCCGTTACGACGACGGCCAATCACTGCCAACCCTGACGTTGCAAAAAACGGCCAACGGCTGGCAGGGTGAATGGAAAAGCCCCAAGGGCAAAGTTCTGCCCGTGCAGGTGACCGAAGCCAGGCTCCCGGCTCCTGGGGCCGATCTTCCCCCCGTTATCGCCGAGCTGCAAAAAAGTGACCCTTATGAGTATCTCCGTCTGCAAGGCTTGAAACTCAAACCGGGCAAGAAAGAATCTTTCATGGGCCATGACTTGCAATGGTGGACGGAGCCACAATCCGGTATTTCCATGTTCAGCGTCGAGTCCGGCTACTCGAAAGATGAGCTGCAGCGGGTCAATCGGCAATTGTTGGGGCGCCTCTGGACCGAAGTCATCAGCTACTACGGTTGTTTGTTGCAGGGGGCCGATAATGCCGAGTTCGACCAAGGCGTCGCGCCCAAATACCTATCGCCCGATGTGATCAGCCTGAACATTTCCACCAGCTATTACTGCGGCGGCGTCCACCCGGATTTTGGCAATTCGCCGCTCACGCTCGACGCGCACACCGGCCACACTCTGTCGCTGGAAGACGTGCTCTGGGTTGGCACAGACAAGCCACCGCTGCACGCCGGCCACGACGACGCGGGTGATGCCCCTTTGACCGATGAAGAGAGCAGGGCGCGATACACTTACCAACGCGAAGTATTCGCGCCATGGCTGATCAGGCAATTCACCACGCTGTACCCCGACGAGATGCTGAAACCAACGGATGAGGACAGCTGCGACTACACCGATGAGGGCGTCTGGGGCTATTCCAATTGGTACTTCACCGAAAAAGGTTTGTACCTGGGACCGTTCTTCGCCCGCGCGCAACGCGTCTGTGATGACCCAGGCTGGTCGGTGCTGCCGTATGCTGTCGTAAAACAACACCCCGGTGCGGTCAAACTTCAATTGCCCCAGGATGAGTGACTAGCCCTCAGCCAACCCCGGCGCTTCTCGAATAATGAAGTGATCCAGGTTCTCGATGTTGGCGCTGAACACCCCGAATGTCTGTTCGGGGTTTTTCTTGCTCGGCACCTGTTTCAACTCCGGCGTCACGCCATAAAAGAAGCAATACAACGGCGCATTACTGTCGACAGCATGCTTGATCTCTTCCAGAAACGCTTTGCGCTTGCGGTAGTTGTCGATCAGCTTCTTGCTCAGGTAAACGTTGACCGAGTAAGGCTTCTTCTTCGCCTCGTCCGGTTGCTTGAACCAGACCTTGGCTTCGAAGTCGATGCGAAAGCTCTGGGTGTAATCCTTGATCTCCTTGATTTTGCCCCAGTAAATCAATCCCTTGTTGTCCAGCAGGTAATCGATCTTCTTGAAGAACGAGGCATAGGGCGCCGTGTGCTCGCCAATCTTCAGCGGCATGCGCTTGAGCAGGTCCTTGTTATCGAAGTTCGAGACGAAACACTCCACTGGATGAGCGAAGACGCTGGTCTTGTCGGGTGTCGAATCATGGGCGGAACGAGTGTCATCACCGTGGGACGATAGATTGGGCGACGTAGGCTGATTCGCTTCGACGTCCTTCAACTGATTGAGCGGTTTACGCACGTACTGACGCCGAGTCAGCAACAGCTCCGACGGAAAATGTTCCTCACGGTCGTCATCCGATTCCGCTTCGCCACTCTCCGCACCCAACCCCGGCGTTTTCGGACTGACATAAGGGCAGCCCTCGATATGCTGGGTCGTTGGCTGATTCTTGAAATGCGGCGTGCGGATGTAATTGACGTTCTTGGCGTTGAATGTCGTTAGCCGATTGTCCTCATCAAACGCCGCCCGGCAGGCATCGTTGGGGCACTGAAAGCGCTCCTTGGCTGAATCGAAGGCCATGGTCTCGTCGAAATTCAGATCCCGAACGTCATAGATCGAAAGCTTGGCATCGAGGCTGAGGCAGTAGGCGGTGTCGAATTTCATCGGGGCTCGGGTCCGTGAGAGGAAGTGTATTAATACCGAAGGGCGCGGCGGGCTGCACCCCTTGTTTGAATCCACCACAAACCCTGTGGGAGCGAGCCTGCTCGCGATTCCCAATGACACAACACAACCATCAGCCTGGCCCCGACTGGTGGCGAGGGAGCTTGCTCCCGCTGGGCCCTGAGATAACCCACAAGTCACCCATATCGAATAATCTCGACCCAATAAAAAGCCCCGATCGGATCGGGGCTTTTATTTACGTTTCGACGCAGGTAACCATCGTCAAATCGTTATGAGCTCAGGTATCAATCCCAGCTCAAAGCCCCACCCGTCTGATACTCAATCACCCGAGTCTCAAAGAAGTTCTTCTCTTTCTTCAAGTCCATGATCTCGCTCATCCAAGGGAACGGGTTAGTCGTCCCTGGGTACTCTTCCTTCAGACCAATCTGCGACAGGCGACGGTTAGCGATGAACTTCAGATAGTCTTCCATCATCGCCGCGTTCATGCCCAGCACGCCGCGAGGCATGGTGTCGCGGGCGTATTCGATCTCCAGTTGAGTCCCTTGCAGGATCATCTGGGTCGCTTCTTCCTTCATCTCGGCATCCCACAAGTGCGGGTTTTCGATTTTGATCTGGTTGATCACGTCGATGCCGAAGTTCAGGTGCATGGATTCGTCGCGCAGGATGTATTGGAACTGCTCGGCGACGCCGGTCATTTTGTTGCGGCGGCCCATGGACAGGATCTGGGTGAAGCCGCAGTAGAAGAAGATGCCTTCCAGGACGCAGTAGTAGGCGATCAGGTTGCGCAGCAGTTCTTTGTCGGTTTCCGGGGTGCCGGTTTCGAACTTCGGATCGGAGATCGAACGGGTGTATTTCAGGCCCCAGGCGGCTTTTTTCGCGACCGATGGGATCTCGTGGTACATGTTGAAGATCTCGCCTTCATCCATGGCCAGCGATTCGATGCAGTACTGGTAGGCGTGGGTGTGGATCGCCTCTTCGAAAGCCTGGCGCAGGATGTACTGGCGGCATTCCGGGTTGGTGATCAGGCGGTACACGGCCAGGACCAGGTTGTTGGCAACCAGGGAGTCGGCGGTGGAGAAGAAGCCCAGGTTGCGCATCACGATGCGGCGCTCGTCGTCGGTCAGGCCTTCCGGGTTTTTCCAGAGGGCGATGTCGGCGGTCATGTTGACTTCTTGCGGCATCCAGTGGTTTGCGCAGCCGTCCAGGTACTTCTGCCAGGCCCAGTCGTATTTGAACGGCACGAGCTGGTTGAGGTCGGCGCGGCAGTTGATCATGCGTTTTTCATCGACGGCGACACGGGCGGAGGCGCCTTCGAGTTCAGCGAGGCCTTCGGCGACGTCGAGTTTGTCGAGGGCGGCCTTGGCGCGAATGATCGCGGCCGAGTCGCTGGCCGTCACGGCCCGGGCTTCGAGGGCGGCGGCACCGCCGGCGCTGTCGAGGCGGTCCATGTTGGCTTCAGAAGCGTGGCCGGCGTTGGCGCCTTTGACAGCGACTTCGCCGTCTTCTTTGTCGAATTCGTCCCAGCTCAGCATGACGTGTCGTCTCCTGCGTGAGGGCCAGATGCCCGATGAAGGCCTACTGGCCGCGGTGGATCTTGAAAAATCGTTTGTTGCAGCAGCTGACGCAGGCAATAAACAGAAAAATGTACGGGTCATTCTGAAGCGGCGGTGAACGCAAGGAGGTGAATTGGTCCTGGCGTGGGCTTCAGGCTGGCTTGATTCCCTGTAAGGGAATATTGCAGGCCCGTTTGAGGCGGCATTATAAGGACTTTTTTGCCTACGTGCTGCGGCGAAATGGCTCACAGAAGGGACAGCGAAGGGCATACCCGCTTGGGAGCGAGTGTTTACAAGGCTTTGGCCGCCGAAGATTTTTTTTGCATGGATCGGATGGCGGTTTTTTTTGATCAAAAAACGAGCGTTTTTTGCGGTTTTACACTACATGTTGTGTTTGTGGAGGGTTTTCGGCGGTTGCAGACACAACCAGGCCCGATCGAAATCGGGCCATGGAAAATGCCAGTAATGATCAATCGGTATGGGCGGAACCGGTGTGATCGCTGCCATCTGAGGCGACAGTGGTTGGTGTCGTGGTGGTGTAGTCGTCAGTCGCGATGATGGCGGAACCCGCCACGTCGTACCGACTGATCGCGGCGGCTGAACCGGTGCGATCGAACCCGTCGGCAGCGAAGGTGTTGGTGGCCAGTACGGATAGGGTCAAGGCGAGGATCAGTGGGGCTTTCATGGTGGTTGCTCCTGATTCGTTCAAAGATTGATCAGCCGTTGGAGCAACCGTTGCCCATGACGCTGTAGCGCAGGATGTGGCGCTGGCCCTTGGAGTCGTCGTATTCCATTTTCGCCGGGACCACTTCGCAGACATTGGGGATTTCGCTCATGGAGATGACTTTGGCGATGTCCAGGTGGGTGGAGTAGGTGTACTCCTCAATGGCCGGTTTTTGCTGTGCGACGTCGGTCGGGGCCTCGTCTGCCATCGCGGTGGCGCAAAGGCTGCCGAGGACCAGAACCCATAAAGCTTTCATCTAATTCACCTTTCTTGAGGTCGAGTGGGGTCACGCAACCTTTTTGGGGTTGCGTGTGGAGCAAGTTTTGGAAGTTGGATTAACGGCCTTCGTGGGGGCTGTGTTGCGTTAATCGTGTTTGCCGGTTGGCGAGATGGATTTTAGGGGGAGGGGGTGATCGCAAAAAGACCGGGTTTTGATAAACACTGTTGGTTGATCTGGTAATAATCGCTGCAGGTGGCGGGTGTTGTCTGTTGCATCTATGTTGGATTTGCCGCCGCCATCGCGAGCAGGCTCGCTCCCACACAGGAAAACCCCCGCAGGCAGAGCCTTGCACGTTAGTACCGACATTTTGTAGGGACTTGTTACTACCATCGTCGAATGGTTCTATAGGCCCGCCCCGGGCTACAACGGGACCATACAAAAACAACTATGTCTCCGAGGTAAGAAAGATGAGTGCGGCTTCTGTGTATCCCGTTCGCCCCGAGGTTGCGGCTAATACGCTGACTGACGAGGCGACCTACAAGGCTATGTACCAGCAGTCGGTCGTCAACCCGGACGGCTTCTGGCGTGAGCAGGCCAAGCGCGTCGATTGGATCAAGCCTTTCACCACGGTGAAGCAGACGTCCTTCGATGATCACCATGTCGACATCAAGTGGTTCGCCGACGGCACCTTGAACGTTTCCTACAACTGCCTCGACCGTCATCTGGCCGAGCGCGGTGATCAGGTTGCGATTATCTGGGAGGGCGATGACCCGTCCGAGAGCCGCAACATTACCTATCGCGAGCTGCATGAAGAAGTCTGCAAGTTCGCCAACGCTTTGCGTGGCCAGGACGTGCATCGCGGCGACGTGGTGACGATCTACATGCCGATGATCCCTGAAGCCGTGGTCGCCATGCTGGCCTGTGCCCGGATTGGTGCGATCCACTCGGTGGTGTTCGGCGGTTTCTCGCCTGAAGCGCTGGCCGGCCGGATCATCGACTGCAAATCCAAAGTAGTCATCACTGCCGACGAAGGTATTCGCGCCGGCAAGAAGATTCCACTCAAGGCCAACGTCGATGACGCATTGACCAACCCGGAAACCAGCAGCATCCAGAAAGTCATTGTGTGCAAGCGCACCGCTGGCAACATCAAGTGGAACCAGCACCGCGACATCTGGTACGAAGACCTGATGAAAGTGGCCGGCACCGTTTGCGCGCCGAAGGAAATGGGCGCTGAAGAAGCGCTGTTCATCCTCTACACCTCCGGTTCCACCGGCAAGCCCAAGGGGGTGCAGCACACCACGGCCGGCTATTTGCTGTACGCGGCGCTGACCCATGAGCGAGTGTTCGACTACAAGCCGGGCGAAGTCTACTGGTGCACCGCCGACGTCGGTTGGGTCACCGGCCACAGCTATATCGTCTACGGCCCGCTGGCCAATGGCGCGACCACGCTGCTGTTCGAAGGCGTGCCGAACTACCCGGATATCACTCGGGTGGCCAAGGTCGTCGACAAGCATAAGGTCAGCATCCTCTACACCGCGCCGACCGCCATCCGCGCGATGATGGCCTCGGGCACCGCCGCTGTCGAAGGCGCCGATGGCAGCAGCCTGCGCCTGTTGGGCTCAGTGGGCGAGCCGATCAATCCGGAAGCCTGGGACTGGTACTACAAGAATGTCGGCAAGGAACGTTGCCCGATCGTCGACACCTGGTGGCAGACCGAAACCGGTGGCGTGCTGATCAGCCCACTGCCGGGCGCCACGGCGTTGAAACCAGGCTCGGCCACGCGTCCGTTCTTCGGTGTGGTACCGGCGCTGGTGGACAACCTCGGCAACCTGATCGAAGGCCCGGCCGAAGGCAACCTGGTCATCCTCGATTCGTGGCCAGGCCAGGCACGTACGCTGTACGGCGACCACGACCGTTTTGTCGACACCTACTTCAAGACCTTCAGCGGCATGTACTTTACCGGTGACGGTGCGCGTCGCGACGAGGACGGCTACTACTGGATCACCGGGCGGGTGGATGACGTGCTCAACGTGTCCGGTCACCGCATGGGTACCGCCGAGATCGAAAGCGCCATGGTCGCCCACCCGAAAGTCGCCGAAGCGGCGGTGGTGGGTGTGCCGCACGACATCAAGGGGCAGGGGATCTATGTCTACGTGACCCTCAATGCTGGCGAGGAAACCAGCGAAGCCCTGCGCCTGGAGCTGAAGAACTGGGTGCGCAAGGAGATCGGTCCGATTGCTTCGCCGGACGTTATCCAGTGGGCCCCGGGGCTGCCGAAAACCCGTTCCGGCAAGATCATGCGCCGCATCCTGCGCAAGATCGCCACGGCGGAATACGATGGGTTGGGTGATATTTCCACCCTGGCCGATCCGGGCGTGGTGGCGCATCTGATCGAGACGCACAAGACCATGAACGTGGCCTGACGGTAGTCGGTAACACCGAAAAGCCCCGCCCGGTATTTGCCGGGTGGGGCTTTTTTATGGTCGCTAGCGCTAGGAGGGCTTGAAGTGTGGTGCCTTTGTGGCGAGGGAGCTTGCTCCCGCTCGGCTGCGCAGCAGTCGTAAACCGGCCAACGCGGTATGACTGAACGACCGCGCTGCCTGGCTTTGGGGCTGCTTCGAAGCCCAGCGGGAGCAAGCTCCCTCGCCACGGGGGCGGTGGATGAATAAATATCGGCGTTTAAAGTAAGAGCTGTCTGAACGTTACCGGTGTTTCGAAATGTGTAACCAAAGGCGCCACAACGGGGCGATGTGAAACGCCAAGCCCCGTCATAGGGCGGCTCCAGGCGTCTTGAAAAATAAGCCGACACGCTGTGCTTGCCGGATTAGAAGGGTTTGCGAATAATGGGCCCGCTATTTGCAGCATAGATCGGTTTCCCTTCTTTTGCTCTTGCATGAATTTGCGAGGCTGTCAATGAGCTTGAACCGCTTTCTCGGTGCTTCTGTAATTTGTTGTCGCATTGAAGAAATATCGGCTTCGGGCCTGTCGTTAGAATGCCGATCACTCGCTCGTCGTGGCTCGCGTTGAATAAAACGTGAGCTTCCTAGGACGCAGCACCAAAGTTCGTTCCACCATTCGCATATTGGGCTGTTGCTCACTCTGCCGTTTTCGCCCTTTACCGATGGAGTTCCAAGATGAAGAAACTTGTGCTGCTTGGCGCCCTGGCACTGTCCGTGCTGTCCCTGCCTACCTTCGCTGATGAGAAGCCCCTGAAGATTGGTATCGAAGCGGCTTACCCTCCGTTCGCCTCGAAAGCTCCGGATGGCAGTATCGTCGGTTTCGACTACGACATCGGCAACGCGCTGTGCGAAGAGATGAAGGTCAAGTGCGTGTGGGTCGAGCAAGAGTTCGACGGTCTGATCCCGGCGCTCAAGGTGCGCAAGATCGATGCGATCCTGTCGTCCATGTCGATTACTGAAGACCGCAAGAAGTCCGTTGATTTCACCAACAAGTACTACAACACCCCGGCCCGTCTGGTGATGAAGGCTGGCACCCAGGTCGGCGACAACCTGGCCGAGCTCAAGGGCAAGAACATTGGCGTACAGCGCGGTTCGATCCACGAGCGTTTCGCCCGTGAAGTCCTGGCCCCGCTGGGTGCCGAGATCAAGCCGTACGGTTCGCAGAACGAGATCTACCTGGACGTGGCTGCCGGCCGTCTCGACGGTACCGTGGCAGACGCCACGCTGTTGGATGACGGTTTCCTGAAAACCGACGCCGGCAAAGGCTTTGCGTTCGTCGGCCCGGCCTTCACCGATGAGAAATACTTCGGCGACGGTATTGGAATCGCGGTTCGCAAGGGCGATGCGCTGAAAGACAAGATCAATGGCGCGATCACCGCCATCCGCGAGAACGGCAAATACAAGCAAATCCAGGACAAGTACTTCGCTTTCGACATCTACGGCAAGTAACGACGTCCCGCCACTCGTGCGAAATGGCGCAAGCAACAGGATCTCTGCGGTTTGCGCCATTTTTTCATCCTACTTTCGAGGACCTGAATCATGTTGAAAGGCTACGGGGCTGTCATCCTCGATGGCGCATGGTTGACGCTTCAGCTCGCCTTGTCGTCCATGGCCCTGGCCATCGTCCTGGGGCTGATCGGGGTCGCATTGCGCCTCTCGCCGGTGCGTTGGCTGGCGTGGCTGGGCGACCTGTATGCCACGGTCATTCGCGGTATTCCGGACCTGGTGCTGATCCTGCTGATTTTCTACGGTGGTCAGGACTTGCTCAATCGCTTGGCGCCGATGCTCGGCTATGACGACTACATCGACCTGAACCCGCTGGCGGCCGGTATCGGCACCCTGGGCTTCATCTTCGGTGCCTATCTGTCGGAAACCTTTCGCGGTGCATTCATGGCGATCCCCAAGGGCCAGGCCGAGGCGGGCATGGCGTACGGCATGAACGGGTTCCAGGTGTTCTTCCGGGTGCTGGTGCCGCAGATGATTCGCCTGGCGATCCCGGGCTTCACCAACAACTGGTTGGTATTGACCAAGGCCACCGCGCTGATTTCCGTGGTGGGCCTGCAAGACATGATGTTCAAGGCCAAGCAGGCGGCGGATGCCACTCGCGAGCCTTTCACCTTCTTCCTCGCAGTGGCGGCGATGTACCTGGTGATTACCAGTGTCTCGTTGCTGGCATTGCGTCACCTCGAGAAGCGCTACTCGGTAGGCGTAAGGGCGGCTGATCTATGATCTTCGACTACAACGTCATCTACGAAGCCTTGCCGCTGTACTTCAGTGGCCTGCTGACCACCTTGAAGCTGCTGGCGCTGTCGCTGTTCTTCGGCTTGCTGGCGGCGCTGCCCCTGGGGCTGATGCGCGTCTCGAAGCAGCCGCTCGTCAACATGACGGCGTGGCTCTACACCTACGTGATTCGCGGCACGCCGATGCTGGTGCAGCTGTTCCTGATCTATTACGGGTTGGCGCAGTTCGCGATCGTGCGTGAAAGCTTCCTCTGGCCGTGGCTGTCCAGCGCGACCTTCTGTGCATGCCTGGCGTTCGCGATCAACACCAGTGCCTACACCGCCGAAATCATCGCCGGCAGCCTGCGGGCCACGCCTAACGGTGAGATCGAAGCGGCCAAGGCCATGGGCATGTCGCGCTATAAGTTGTATCGCCGGATCCTGCTGCCGTCGGCCTTGCGTCGGGCGCTGCCGCAATACAGCAACGAAGTGATCATGATGTTGCAGACCACCAGCCTGGCGTCCATCGTGACCCTGATCGACATCACCGGTGCCGCGCGCACGGTGAATGCGCAGTACTACTTGCCGTTCGAGGCTTACATCACGGCCGGCGTTTTCTACCTGTGCCTGACCTTCATCCTGGTGCGCCTGTTCAAACTGGCCGAACGCCGCTGGCTGGGTTACCTGGCCCCGCGCAAGCACTGATAACGCATCGATCCGATCGACTGCTCAACGACTGACGTTTTGTGAGAACCGACCGCATGTACAAGCTTGAAGTCCAAGACCTGCATAAACGCTATGGCAGTCACGAAGTGCTCAAGGGCGTGTCCCTGAAAGCCGCCGCCGGCGATGTGATCAGCATCATCGGTTCCAGTGGTTCCGGCAAAAGTACCTTCCTGCGCTGTATCAACCTGCTTGAGCAACCCCACGCCGGCAAGATTCTGCTCAACAACGAAGAGCTGAAGCTGGTGGCCGGCAAGGACGGCGCCTTGAAGGCTGCGGACGCCAAGCAGTTGCAGCGCATGCGTTCGCGACTATCGATGGTGTTCCAGCATTTCAACCTGTGGTCCCACATGACCGCGCTGGAAAACATCATGGAAGCGCCGGTGCATGTGTTGGGCGTGGCCAAGGCCGAGGCTCGCGAAAAAGCTGAGTATTACCTGAACAAGGTTGGCGTGGCGCATCGCAAGGACGCTTACCCGGGCCATATGTCCGGCGGCGAACAGCAGCGCGTGGCGATTGCCCGTGCGCTGGCGGTGGAGCCAGAGGTGATGCTGTTCGATGAGCCGACCTCGGCCCTCGACCCGGAACTGGTGGGCGACGTGCTCAAAGTGATGCAGGCCCTGGCCCTGGAAGGCCGGACCATGGTGGTGGTGACCCACGAAATGGGTTTTGCCCGTGAAGTGTCGAACCAGTTGGTATTCCTGCACAAAGGTCTCGTCGAAGAAAGCGGCAACCCGCGCGAAGTGCTGGTCAATCCGCAATCGGAGCGCTTGCAACAATTTCTTTCGGGCAGCCTCAAGTAATCGCTCCCGTTACGCACCTGATTTGGGTCATGCTGCGCACCGCGCGCCAGATGGTCTAATTTGGTTGCAGCCGCTTTTGGCTTTAACACTGTTTTCGCTTCGGATTGCCCGCCATGACTGCCCATCGAATAGGTTTCCTGATTTGGCCCAGCACTAAAGCCTTGACGCTGGCGCTGGCCGAGGAGGCCTTGCGTGTCGCGCAGCGGGTGCATCCGGACGTGGTCTACGAATTGTCGTTCTTGCAGGCCGAGCCGCCGGTCGACGGCGCCTGGCAACTGCCGGGCGAGCCCTGGGCCGGCAAGCTCGAGGGTTTCCAGAAGCTGTTCCTGCTGGCCGATGAGCCGCCGACCGCGCTGGCCTCGCCCCTGAGCAGTGCCCTCAAGCAACTGGTGCGCGCCGGTTGTGTGATCGGTGGTTTGTCCGCGGGTGTCTATCCCTTGGCTCAGTTGGGTTTGCTCGACGGTTACCGTGCCGCCGTGCACTGGCGCTGGCAGGATGACTTCTCCGAGCGCTTCCCCAAGGTCATTGCCACCAGTCATCTGTTCGACTGGGACCGCGATCGTCTGAGCGCTTGCGGCGGCATGTCGGTGCTGGACCTGTTGCTGGCGGTGTTGGCTCGCGATCATGGCGCGGAACTGGCCGGCGCGGTGTCCGAAGAGTTGGTGGTCGAGCGCATCCGCGAGGGCGGCGAGCGCCAGCGCATCCCGCTACAGAATCGTCTCGGCTCCAGCCATCCGAAGCTCACCCAGGCCGTGTTGCTGATGGAAGCCAACATCGAAGAGCCGCTGACCACCGACGAAATCGCCCAGCATGTGTGCGTGTCCCGTCGACAACTGGAGCGGATCTTCAAGCAATACCTCAACCGCGTGCCAAGCCAGTACTACCTGGAGCTGCGCCTGAACAAGGCCCGGCAGATGCTGATGCAGACCAGCAAGTCCATCATCCAGATCGGCCTGTCCTGCGGGTTCTCTTCAGGGCCGCATTTCTCCAGCGCCTACCGCAACTTCTTCGGCGCCACGCCCCGGGAAGATCGGAACCAGCGGCGCAGCAGCAGCCCGTTCGAACTGTCGTCGGTGCCGTCCGAGCGGGGCTAGGGTTGACACAGCCGCCTTGTGGTGAGTGGGTCTGTGGGAGCAAGGCTTGCCCGCGATGCAGGCGCCACGTTTGTGCAGGCTAACCGAGTTATCGTTCATCGCGAGCAAGCTTTGCTCCCACAGATAAATCCCCTCGCCACAAGTGTTGTGCCTGGCAAGGGGGAAGCGTCTGAATCAAATCTCGAGGCGGGCGCCTCAAATCCGCTGCCAACGTTTAAACTGCGCCTTTGCGACGCTATTTGTCGCATTGCCGTAAACCCGCGAAAAACGTGGGTTGGCGCTATAAGAAGTTGTCGCTTGGCGGCAAGGCCGGGCTGAAAACTGTCCTTACAATCCTTACCAAGCCCGCCAGTTCCAGGCGGGTGTTCCTCATCAGGAGACTCCGATGTCCGTTGAGCAAGCCGCGGTACAACGCGCCGATTTCGACCAGGTTATGGTTCCCAACTATGCACCTGCTGCCTTCATACCTGTGCGTGGTGCCGGTTCCCGCGTATGGGATCAGTCCGGTCGCGAGTTGATCGACTTTGCTGGCGGTATCGCAGTCAACGTACTGGGCCATGCCCACCCGGCACTGGTCGGCGCACTGACCGAACAGGCCAACAAGCTGTGGCACGTGTCCAATGTCTTCACCAATGAGCCGGCCCTGCGCCTGGCCCATAAACTGGTCGACGCAACCTTTGCCGAGCGCGCGTTCTTCTGTAACTCCGGCGCCGAAGCCAACGAGGCCGCCTTCAAGCTGGCCCGTCGTGTCGCGTTCGATCGTTTCGGCAGCGAGAAGTACGAAATCATCGCCGCGCTCAACAGCTTCCACGGTCGGACCCTGTTTACCGTCAACGTCGGCGGACAGTCGAAGTACTCCGACGGTTTCGGGCCTAAAATTACTGGCATCACCCACGTTCCTTACAACGACCTGGCCGCTTTGAAAGCGGCTGTTTCGGACAAGACCTGCGCCGTGGTGCTGGAACCGATCCAGGGCGAGGGCGGTGTGCTGCCGGCTGAACTGGCTTATCTGCAAGGTGCTCGTGACCTGTGCGATGCGCACGACGCGCTGCTGGTCTTCGACGAAGTGCAGACCGGCATGGGCCGCACTGGCGAGCTGTTCGCCTACATGCACTACGGCGTGATCCCGGACATCCTCACCAGTGCCAAGAGCCTGGGCGGTGGTTTCCCGATCGCGGCGATGCTCACCATCGAAGCACTGGCCAAGCACCTGGTGGTTGGCACCCACGGCACCACCTACGGCGGCAACCCGCTGGCTTGTGCGGTGGCCGAAGCGGTGATCGATGTGGTCAATACCCCTGAAGTGCTCGCCGGCGTCAAGGCCAAGCACGATAAGTTCAAGACGCGCCTGGAGCAGATCGGCACGAAATACGGCCTGTTCACTCAAGTGCGCGGCCTGGGCCTGTTGATCGGTTGTGTGTTGAATGATGCCTGGAAGGGCAAGGCCAAGGACATTTTCAACGCCGCCGAACAGGAAGGCCTGATGATCCTGCAAGCCGGCCCGGACGTGATTCGCTTCGCCCCGAGCCTGGTGGTGGAAGACGCCGATATCGATGCTGGTCTGGACCGTTTCGAGCGGGCTGCGGCGAAGCTGACGCAAGCCTGATTGTTTACAGACTGTACCGGCTCCAATGTGGAGCCGGGCTTTTGTGGGAGCAAAGCTTGCTCGCGACGGATCGCCTCGGCCTTGCAGGTAGAACTCATTGCCTGCATCGCGAGCAAGCTTTGCTCCCACAAACCTGCTCCCACTTTTGAGTCAATAGGGAGGCAGGTCCGGTATTTTTTCTCTTTGTCGACCCAACGGTCGAACCCTTTATTTCAAGTTAAGGAGTGACACCATGCTGGTGATGCGCCCCGCGCAAATGGCTGATCTGGGCGAGGTACAGCGTCTGGCTGCGGACAGTCCGATCGGTGTCACTTCCTTGCCGGATGACGTGGAACGCCTGAGCGACAAGATCGCCGCAAGCGAAGCCTCGTTTGCCGCCGAAGTCAGCTTCAACGGCGAAGAGAGCTATTTCTTTGTGCTTGAAGACACCGCGACCGGCAAGCTGGCGGGCTGTTCGGCTATCGTTGCTTCGGCCGGTTATTCCGAACCGTTCTACAGCTTTCGCAACGAGACCTTCGTCCACGCCTCCCGTGAGCTGAAGATCCACAACAAGATCCACGTGCTCTCCCAGTGCCACGACCTGACCGGTAACAGCCTGCTGACCAGCTTCTATGTGGTGCCGGAGTTGGTCGGTTCGCCATGGTCGGAACTCAACTCCCGCGGGCGCCTGCTGTTCGTCGCCAGTCATCCGGAACGGTTTGCCGATTCGGTGGTGACCGAGATCGTCGGCTACAGCGATGAGAATGGCGACTCGCCGTTCTGGGACGCCATCGGTCGCAACTTCTTCGACCTGAACTATGCCGCCGCCGAGCGTTTGTGCGGGCTGAAAAGCCGCACCTTCCTCGCCGAGCTGATGCCCCATTACCCGATCTACGTGCCGCTGTTGCCGGACGCGGCCCAGGAAGCCATGGGCCAGGTCCATCCGCGGGCGCAGATCACCTTCGACATCCTGATGCGCGAGGGTTTCGAAACCGATCACTACATCGACATCTTCGACGGTGGCCCGACCCTGCATGCCCGTGTCTCGGGGATCCGCTCGATTGCCCAGAGCCGCGTGGTGCCGGTCAAGCTCGGTGAGCCGGTCAAGGGGGCGGGCCGGCAATACCTGGTGGCCAACGCCCAGTTGCAGGATTACCGCGCCGTATTACTGGAGCTCGACTACGCGCCGGGCAAGCCGGTGACCCTGGACATGGAAGCGGCCGAAGCCCTGGGCGTTGGCGAGGGTGCCAGCGTGCGCCTGGTAGCGGTTTAACGCCTTACGGCTGAGTTTCGCGGGTGGCGTGAGCGACCCGTTTGAGGAGATAGCATGATCGTTCGTCCCGTACGCAGCAGCGATTTACCCGCTCTGATCGCCCTGGCCCGCAGCACTGGCACCGGCCTGACCACCTTGCCGGCCAATGAAGAACGCCTGGCCCATCGGGTCGGCTGGGCCGAGAAGACCTTTCGCGGCGAAGCCGGGCGCGGTGACGCGGACTACCTGTTCGTGCTCGAAGACGATGACGGTCGCGTGGTCGGTATTTCCGCCATCGCCGGTGCCGTGGGGCTGCGTGAGCCCTGGTACAACTTCAGGGTAGGCCTGACGGTCAGCGCGTCCCAGGAATTGAACATCTATCGGGAAATCCCGACCCTGTTCCTGGCCAACGACCTGACTGGCAATTCCGAGCTGTGCTCGTTGTTCCTCCATGCCGATTTCCGCAGTGGCCTCAATGGTCGGATGCTGGCCAAGGCGCGGCTGCTGTTCATTGCTGAGTTCCCACAACTGTTCGGCAACAAGATCATCGCCGAGATGCGTGGCATGTCCGACGACAACGGTCGTTCGCCGTTCTGGGAAAGCCTGGGCCGGCACTTCTTCAAGATGGAATTCAGCCAGGCCGATTACCTGACCGGCGTGGGCAACAAGGCGTTCATCGCCGAGCTGATGCCCAAGTTCCCGCTGTACACCTGTTTCTTGTCCGAAGATGCCCGGGCCGTGATCGGCCAGGTTCACCCTGACACCGAGCCTGCGCTGTCGATGCTCAAGAGCGAAGGTTTCAGTTACCAGGGGTACGTCGACATCTTCGACGCCGGCCCAGCGGTGGAGTGTGAAACCGGCAAGATCCGCGCGATTCGCGACAGCCAGGCGCTGGTCCTGGCCATCGGCACGCCGGGCGATGACGCCACGCCGTTCCTCATCCATAACCGCAAGCGCGAAGACTGCCGCATCACCGCCGCACCGGCGCGCTTGGCCGCTGGTACGCTGGTGGTCGATCCGCTGACCGCCAAACGTCTTCAACTCAACGCCGGCGATCAGGTGCGTGCCGTCGCGTTGTCCGCTGCACGGGAGTCGAAATGATGAAGTCGCTGTATATCGCAGGAAGCTGGCTGGAAGGTCAGGGCGACCTCTTTGAGTCGTTGAACCCGGTGACTCAACAGGTGTTGTGGTCGGGCAACGGCGCCACGGCGGCTCAAGTGGAGTCGGCGGTGCAGGCCGCGCGCCAGGCGTTCCCGGACTGGGCACGACGTACTTTGGACGAGCGCATCCAGGTGCTGGAAGCCTTTGCCGCGAGCCTGAAAAAACACGCTGACGAACTGGCCCATTGCATCGGTGAAGAAACTGGCAAACCGTTGTGGGAAGCGGCGACCGAAGTGACCAGCATGGTCAACAAAGTCGCCATTTCGGTGCAAAGCTACCGTGAGCGGACTGGCGAGAAGAGCGGCCCGCTGGGCGACGCCACCGCCGTGTTGCGCCACAAGCCTCACGGCGTGGTAGCGGTGTTCGGCCCCTACAACTTCCCCGGCCATTTGCCCAACGGCCACATCGTGCCAGCCCTGCTGGCCGGCAACAGCGTATTGTTCAAGCCGAGCGAGCTGACGCCGAAAGTCGCCGAGCTGACGGTCAAGTGCTGGGTCGAGGCCGGGCTGCCGGCGGGCGTGCTGAACCTGCTGCAAGGCGCCCGGGAAACCGGCATCGCCCTGGCGGCCAATCCGGGCATCGATGGGCTGTTTTTCACCGGCTCCAGCCGTACCGGCAATCTGTTGCACCAACAATTTTCCGGGCGCCCGGACAAGATCCTCGCGCTGGAAATGGGCGGTAACAATCCACTGGTGGTGGATGAGGTGGCGGACGTCGATGCGGCGGTCTACACCATTATCCAGTCCGCTTTCATTTCCGCCGGGCAGCGTTGCACCTGTGCGCGCCGCCTGCTGGTGCCGGAAGGCGCCTGGGGCGATGCCTTGCTGGCGCGCCTGGTGGCGGTCAGCTCGACCATCGAAGTGGGGGCCTTTGACCAGCAGCCAGCGCCGTTCATGGGCTCGGTGATTTCCCTGGGCGCGGCGAAGGCGCTGATGGATGCGCAAAACCATTTGCTGGGCAAGGGCGCCGTGCCCCTGTTGAGCATGACCCAGCCGCAGGCCCAGGCTGCATTGCTGACGCCGGGTATCCTGGACGTGACGGCAGTGGCCGAGCGACCTGATGAAGAACTGTTCGGGCCGTTGTTGCAAGTGATCCGCTACAAGGATTTCGCCGCGGCAATCACCGAGGCCAACAATACGCAATATGGCTTGGCCGCCGGCTTGCTGTCCGATTCCCAGGAGCGTTACCAGCAGTTCTGGCTGCAAAGCCGTGCCGGTATCGTCAACTGGAACAAACAGCTGACGGGAGCTGCCAGTAGCGCACCGTTCGGCGGTGTCGGCGCTTCGGGCAACCATCGCGCCAGCGCTTACTACGCAGCCGATTATTGCGCCTACCCGGTGGCGTCCCTGGAAACCCCGAGCCTTGCCATGCCGGCTGCCCTGACCCCCGGCGTGCGCATGTCTTGAGACCGCCATCGCGGGCAAGCCTTGCTCCCACAGGAGTTATGAAAACCAGTGGGAGTAGAGCTTGCTCCCACAGGAGCTATGCAAAACCTGTGGGAGCAAGGCTTGCCCGCGATAGCCGCGACTCGGTTGTTATTGATGCCTATAAAAAACAGATTCTCGTGGAGCCTCGCTGATGAAATCCTATGAAGTCAACTTTGACGGTCTAGTGGGGCCGACCCATAACTACGGCGGGCTCTCGTACGGCAACGTCGCGTCCCAGAGCAACAGCCAGCAGTCCTCCAACCCCAAGGAAGCGGCGTTGCAGGGCCTGGCGAAAATGAAAGCGCTGATGGACATGGGTTTCCAGCAAGGGGTGCTGGCACCACAGGAGCGCCCGGACGTGGCCGCCCTGCGCCGCTTGGGCTTTGCCGGCAGCGATGCCCAGGTCATCCAGCAGGCCGCGAAAGAAGCGATGCCGCTGCTGGTTGCCAGTTGCTCGGCCTCCAGCATGTGGGTGGCCAACGCCGCCACGGTCAGCCCGAGCGCCGACACCGCTGACGGTCGCGTGCATTTCACCGCCGCCAACCTGAACTGCAAGTACCACCGCAGCATCGAACACCCGACCACCAGTCGCGTGCTGGGGGCGATGTTTGCCAATCAGCAGCACTTCGCCCATCACGCCGCGTTGCCGGCGGTGGCGCAGTTCGGTGACGAAGGCGCGGCCAACCACACCCGTTTCTGCCGCGCCTACGGCGAGGCCGGTGTCGAATTCTTCGTGTTCGGTCGCAGTGCCTTTGATACCCGCTATCCCGCGCCGCAGAAATACCCGGCGCGCCAGACCCTGGAAGCTTCCCAGGCCGTTGCCCGCCTGCACGGGCTGAGGGAGGAGGGCGTGGTGTACGCCCAACAGAATCCATCGGTGATCGACCAGGGTGTATTCCACAACGACGTGATCGCGGTGGGCAATGGCGAAGTTCTGTTCTATCACGAGGACGCGTTTCTCGAGACCGACAAGATGCTGGCCGAATTGAGCAGCAAACTCGCCAAGGTCGGTGGGAAATTTCAGTCGGTGTGTGTACCGCGTTCAGCGGTGACGGTCGATGACGCCGTGCGTTCCTACCTGTTCAATAGCCAGTTGCTGTCGCGTCCCGACGGTTCGATGCTGTTGATCGTGCCGGAAGAATGCCGCAGCAACGAACGCGTCTGGCAGTATCTGCAAGGCCTGACGGGCACTGGCGGGGTGATTCGCGAGGTGAAAGTCTTCGATCTCAAGCAAAGCATGCAGAACGGCGGCGGCCCAGCCTGCCTGCGGTTGCGCGTGGCCCTCAATGAAACCGAGCTGGCAGCCGTCAACCCAGGGGTTATCATGACCGCGCCGTTGTACGATTCGCTGACCCAATGGGTCGAGCGGCACTACCGCGACCGCATGACCGAAAACGACCTGGCAGACCCGCAGTTGCTGCTCGAATGCCGTGCGGCGCTGGATGAACTGACACAAATCCTTAAACTTGGCGCGGTTTATCCTTTCCAGATCAATTGAAAGCGCGCGTGACCTGACTACAGTCAAAGCAGGGCGCGTTGCCTTATCCCCAGACGAGAACGTAAAGACATGAGCGATACCCTGCAGCTGATCCTTGAAGACACCGACGGCACCCAACTGGAAACCTCCTGCACCCGCGTCGCGGTAATGTGGCAAGGCAAGGAGTTGTGGATCCAGCAGGACGGTCGCGGCCAGTTGCTGATCGGCGTGGACGTCGAGGAAGGGGACGAGGAGTACGCCAACCTGTTGTTGCGTCCATTGGCGACCAACCTGGTCAGCCTGCAACTGGAAATGGAACCGGCGGACGTCGGCGACGATGACCATGTCCATGGCCCGGATTGCGGCCACGACCATTAAGGAAACCGCGCTATGCTCGCCCTCGGCAAACTGCTTGAACTGACCCTCGCCGGCCGTGAACCGGCGGAGAAGACTCAACTGACTGTCGAAGGCGTACGGATGCGCTGGTTGAGCGAGGGCGCGCTGGAGGTCAAGCCGCCCGAAGCCCGGGATAACGGCCTGGACCTGCTGCTGTCGGCCGGTATCCACGGCAACGAAACCGCGCCGATCGAATTGCTCGACCGCTTGCTGCATGACATTGCTCGTGGCGACCTGAAGCCACGGGCACGCATTCTGTTCCTGTTCGGCAACCCCGAGGCCATCCGGCGCGGTGAGCGCTTTGTCGAACAAGACGTCAACCGATTGTTCAATGGTCGCCATGAGCTGAGCGGTGGACCTGAAGCGCTGCGGGCTTGTGAGCTGGAGCGGCTGGCTGCGAGTTTCTTCAGTCGGCCAGAACGCAGTCGCCTGCACTACGACCTGCATACGGCCATTCGCGGTTCGAAGATCGAGCAGTTCGCCTTGTACCCGTGGAAGGACGGTCGCCAGCACTCACGCCGTGAATTGGCTCGCCTGCGTGCCGCGGGCATGGAGGCGGTGTTGCTGCAGAACAAGCCGTCCATCGTGTTCAGTGCCTACACCTACGATCAGCTCGGCGCCGAGTCTTTTACCCTGGAACTGGGCAAGGCCCGGCCATTCGGGCAAAACGACGGCGTCAACGTCAGCCTGTTGGAAACCCGCCTGCAACAGATCATCGAGGGCAACGAGCCGGAGCTGGATGAAGGGCTCGATGGTTTGCAGCTGTTCAGCGTGGCCCGGGAAATCATCAAGCACAGCGACAGTTTCCGCCTGAACCTACCGGCGGACATCGAGAACTTTTCGGAACTGGGCAAAGGCTATGTGCTAGCCGAGGACATCGCCCAGACGCGCTGGGTGATCGAAGAAGAGGGCGCGCGGATCATCTTCCCCAACCCCAAGGTCAAGAATGGCTTGCGGGCGGGAATCCTGATTGTGCCGGCGACAGATGAAAACCTGGCCTGACTCAGTTTCAAACTGACCCAAGACCCCTGTGGGAGCGAGCCTGCTCGCGATAGCGGTATATCAGCCGACATCTATAGCGACTGACACTCCGTCATCGCGAGCAGGCTCGCTCCCACATTTGGATCTGCGTCCAGCCTTAGACCGCTACCGCCCGCTGTTCACTGCGCCGCAACACCCGGGTCTTGTGCAACGTATCGGCACAGGTCTTTGCCGCTTCCTGGCCCTTGTGCACGAAATGCTCGAAAAAGAACTTCTGGTGTTCTTCCCCGGCATGGAAGTGGTGGGGCGTAAGCACGACCGAAAATACCGGCACTTCGGTTTCCAGCTGGACCTGCATCAGGCCGCTGATCACCGATTGGGCGACGAACTCGTGGCGGTAGATGCCGCCATCCACCACCAGGCCGGCGGCGACGATGCCGGCGTAACGGCCTGACTTGGCCAGCAGCTTGGCGTGCAGCGGGATCTCGAAGGCGCCGCCGACTTCGAAGAAGTCGATATCGCTTTCCTGATAACCCTGGTTGATCATTTCAGCGACGAAGCCTTTACGGCTCTGGTCGACGATTTCCTTGTGCCAGCAGGCCTGGATGAACGCGACGCGCTCACCTGGATGACTTTTGCTTTTGCTGTCGATTGCAGTGGGTTGCATGTTCTGGTTCCTGTTTGTGTGAAAAACAGGGCGTCATGAATCGAAGGGGATTCGAGGGTACGCCGCGTACAAGACAGTCGCAGTCGGCCCTTGGGTGCCAATCCCGTTCTCTCTTCATCCGGACTATGACCGTCGGCCCCGGAATCACACCGGGTCTGCTGACCTTGTCGCTACACCGTAAAACCGTGTATCGCCAAGCGCTCGCGGGCTATGCACGTTGCGTGCAATTACCGCCGGTGGGGAATTGCACCCCGCCCTGAGAACGTTTTGCCGCCATGGTTTGTGGCAGCGGAGGATTTTTAACACATAACCCCTTGTGGGAGCGAGCCGTGGGAGCAAAGCTTGCTCGCGATGGCGTCGGGTCAGACAGTATTGATATCGACTGACCCACCGCCATCGCGAGCAAGCTTTGCTCCCACGGCTCGCACACAAGGAGGTTGTTGCCCTTTCCGTCGACCAGACTTGATTATTCCTCGCCATGCCCGCAGTAATTGCCCTTCGAAAGGAATTTCCCGCCACTTGAGCCCGAGGCCAGATTCATGAGTGTTATCGATCTTCGCAGCGACACGGTCACCCAACCTACCGCCGGCATGCTCGATGCCATGGCCAGTGCGCCGACCGGCGACGATGTGTATGGCGAAGACCCGACCGTCAATCGCCTCGAAGCCGAACTGGCCGCGCGCCTGGGGTTCGCCGCCGCGCTGTTCGTGCCTACGGGCACCATGAGCAACCTGTTGGGGTTGATGGCCCACTGCGAACGTGGCGATGAATACATCGTCGGCCAGCAGGCCCACACCTATAAGTACGAAGGGGGTGGTGCGGCGGTACTCGGTTCGATCCAGCCTCAACCCCTCGAGGTACAAGCGGACGGCTCCCTGGACCTGGCGCAAGTCGCCGCGGCGATCAAGCCTGATGACTTCCACTTTGCCCGCACCCGTCTGTTGGCCCTGGAAAACACCATGCAGGGCAAGGTCCTGCCGCTGGAATACCTGGCCCGGGCCCGGCAGTTCACCCGGGAGCATGGCCTGGCCCTGCACTTGGACGGGGCGCGGCTGTACAACGCCGCGGTCAAGCTCAATGTCGATGCCCGGCAGATCACGCAATACTTCGATTCGGTGTCGGTGTGCCTGTCCAAAGGCCTTGGCGCGCCAGTGGGCTCGGTCCTGTGCGGCAGTGCCGAGTTGATCGGCAAGGCGCGCCGGCTGCGCAAGATGGTGGGGGGTGGCATGCGCCAGGCCGGGATTCTCGCGGCGGCGGGGCTGTATGCCCTGGAACACCAGGTCCAGCGCCTGGCCGATGACCACGCCAATGCCCAGCGGCTCGCCGAGGGCTTGCGGGCGGCGGGTTATCAGGTCGAGCCGGTGCAGACCAGCATGGTCTATGTGCAAATGGGCGAGCGGGCCGAGGCGATCAAGGCCTTTGCCGATGAACGAGGCGTCAAGCTCAGCGCCGCACCACGCTTGCGAATGGTGACGCACATGGACGTGAGCGCGGCGCAAATCGACCAGGTGGTCGCCACTTTCGTCGAATTTTCCCGCCACTGACCCGTCAACCGGGCCAATTGACAGTTTCTATCGCATAAACACGCTGTACCCCACGCGCAGGGCCGATATAATGCGGCCCTTTGCCGTTGCTTCGTCTGTTGACGTTTTGCACAGGCCTTTGGCCGCAGCCTCCGTGGAAGAACCTAATGAAAAGCGCAGAAATCCGTGAAGCCTTCCTTCGCTTCTTCGAAGAGCAAGGCCACACCCGAGTAGCCTCCAGCTCTTTGATCCCGGGCAACGACCCGACCCTGCTGTTCACCAACGCGGGGATGAACCAGTTCAAGGACTGCTTCCTGGGCCAGGAAAAACGTGCCTATACCCGTGCGGTAAGCAGCCAGAAATGCGTGCGTGCCGGCGGCAAGCACAACGACCTGGAAAACGTCGGCTATACCGCACGTCACCACACTTTCTTCGAAATGCTGGGTAACTTCAGCTTCGGTGACTATTTCAAGCGCGACGCCATCACCTTCGCCTGGACCTTCCTGACCTCCGACAAGTGGCTGAACCTGCCCAAGGAGAAGCTCTGGGTAACGGTCTACGCCACCGACGACGAAGCCTATGACATCTGGACCAAAGAGGTCGGTGTCCCGGCTGAGCGCATGGTGCGCATTGGCGATAACAAGGGCGCGCCGTACGCCTCCGACAACTTCTGGACCATGGGCGACACCGGCCCATGCGGCCCTTGCACGGAGATTTTCTACGATCACGGCGCCGACATCTGGGGCGGCCCGCCCGGCTCGCCGGAAGAAGATGGCGACCGCTACATCGAGATCTGGAACAACGTGTTCATGCAGTTCAACCGCACCGCCGATGGCGTGTTGCATCCGCTGCCAGCGCCGTCGGTCGACACCGGCATGGGCCTGGAGCGGATCAGTGCGGTGTTGCAGCACGTTCATTCCAACTATGAAATCGACCTGTTCCAGAGCCTGCTGAGCGCGTCGGCCAAGGCCATCGGTTGCACCAACGACAACCAGGCTTCGCTGAAAGTAGTGGCCGACCACATCCGTTCCTGCGGTTTCCTGATTGCCGACGGTGTTCTGCCGTCCAACGAAGGTCGCGGCTATGTGCTGCGCCGGATCATCCGTCGCGCCTGCCGTCACGGCAACAAACTGGGCGCCAAGGGCAGCTTCTTCTATCAGATCGTTGCGGCACTGGCGGCCGAGATGGGCGACGCCTTCCCCGAGCTCAAGTCCCAGCAGGCGCACATCGAGCGCGTACTCAAGGCTGAAGAAGAACAATTCGCCAAGACCCTGGAGCAAGGCCTGAAGATCCTCGAGCAGGACCTGGCCGAACTCAAGGGCAACGTGGTTCCGGGCGATGTGGTGTTCAAGCTGTACGACACCTACGGTTTCCCGATGGACCTGACCGGTGACATCGCCCGCGAACGCAACCTGACCCTCGACGAGGAAGGCTTCGAACGCGAGATGGAAGCCCAGCGGGTCCGCGCGCGTTCCGCCAGCTCTTTCGGCATGGACTACAACAGCCTGGTCAAGGTTGACGTGGCCACCGAGTTCACCGGTTATGCCGGTACCACCGGCTCGGCCAAGATCGTTGCCATCTATAAGGACGGGCAGTCGGTCGATATCCTGAGCGAAGGCCAGGAAGGCGTGATCGTGCTGGACAAGACCCCGTTCTACGCCGAGTCCGGCGGCCAGATCGGCGACAGCGGTTACTTGCAGGCCGGCAGCTCGCGTTTCGACGTGCGTGATACCACCAAGACCGGCGGCGCCTTCCTGCACCACGGCGTGCTGGCTTCCGGCAGCCTGATGATCGCGGCCCCGGTGGCCGCTCATGTCGATGCCGAAGTTCGTCACGCCACGTCGCTGAACCACTCCGCCACGCACTTGCTGCACGCAGCGTTGCGCCAGGTGCTGGGCGAGCATGTCCAGCAGAAGGGTTCGTTGGTGGACAGTCAGCGCCTGCGCTTTGACTTCAGCCATTTCGAAGCCATCAAGCCTGAGCAACTCAAGGCGCTGGAAGACATCGTCAACGCCGAGATTCGCAAGAACTCTCCGGTGGAAACCGAAGAAACCGACATCGAGACCGCCAAGCGCAAGGGCGCCATGGCATTGTTCGGCGAGAAGTACGGCGACAGCGTGCGTGTGCTGAGCATGGGCGACTTCTCGGTCGAGCTGTGCGGCGGCATCCACGCCAACCGGACCGGCGACATCGGCCTGATGAAAATCATCAGCGAAGGTGGCGTGGCCTCCGGCGTGCGCCGGATCGAGGCGGTTACCGGCGCTGCGGCCCTGGCGTACCTCAACGCGGCCGAAGAACAACTCAAGGAAGCGGCAACCCTGATCAAGGGCAGCCGTGACAACCTGATCGACAAGCTGTCGGCCGTGCTGGAGCGCAACCGCTTGCTGGAAAAGCAACTCGAGCAGTTGCAGGCCAAGGCTGCCAGCGCCGCGGGCGACGATCTGTCGGCCCAGGCCGTGGACGTCAAGGGCGTGAAAGTACTGGCCGTGCGTCTGGATGGCCAGGATGGCAAGGCGCTGTTGGCGCTGGTCGATCAGCTGAAAAACAAACTCGGCCGCGCAGTGATCCTGCTCGGCAGTGTCCATGAGGAAAAGGTCGTTCTCGTCGCAGGCGTGACCAAAGACCTGACTGGCCAACTCAAAGCCGGTGATTTGATGAAGCAAGCCGCTGCGGCAGTGGGCGGTAAGGGCGGCGGTCGCCCGGACATGGCGCAAGGCGGTGGTACCGACGTCGGCGCACTGGACGCGGCACTGGCCCAGACCGTTGCATTCGTAGAGCAGGGTATTTAAGGCAGCGCCGCGGGCTCGTGGTCTAGTCACGAGCCCGATCGCTGTTGAGTGATTATTGGGCGCCCTTCATGGGCAGAGGCGGCTTTGAAATGGCTTTGATCGTACAGAAATTTGGAGGCACCTCGGTCGGCAGTGTCGAGAGAATCGAACAGGTCGCCGACAAGGTTAAGAAATTCCGTGATGCGGGCGATGACCTGGTGGTTGTGCTGTCGGCAATGAGCGGCGAGACCAACCGTCTGATCGATCTGGCCAAGCAAATCAGCGGCGACCAGCAACCGGTCCCGCGTGAGCTGGACGTGATCGTTTCCACCGGCGAGCAGGTGACCATCGCCTTGCTGGCCATGGCGCTGATCAAGCGTGGCGTGCCGGCGGTGTCCTACACCGGCAACCAGGTGCGTATCCTGACGGACAGCGCGCACAACAAAGCGCGTATTCTGCAGATCGACGACCAGAAGATTCGCAGCGACCTGAAGGCTGGCCGTGTAGTGGTCGTCGCCGGTTTCCAGGGCGTGGACGAGCACGGCAACATCACCACCCTTGGCCGTGGCGGTTCCGATACCACTGGCGTGGCACTGGCGGCGGCCCTCAAGGCCGACGAATGCCAGATCTACACCGATGTGGATGGTGTCTACACCACTGACCCGCGGGTAGTGCCTGTGGCTCAGCGCCTGGACAAGATCACCTTCGAAGAGATGCTGGAAATGGCCAGTCTCGGTTCCAAGGTGCTGCAGATCCGGGCGGTCGAATTCGCTGGCAAGTACAACGTTCCGCTGCGCGTTCTGCACAGCTTCAAAGAGGGTCCGGGCACCCTCATTACTATCGATGAAGAGGAATCCATGGAACAGCCGATCATTTCCGGCATCGCTTTCAACCGCGATGAAGCCAAGCTGACCATCCGTGGCGTGCCAGACACCCCCGGCGTGGCGTTCAAGATTCTCGGCCCGATCAGTGCCGCGAACATCGAAGTCGACATGATCGTGCAGAACGTCGCGCACGATAACACCACTGACTTTACCTTCACCGTGCACCGCAACGACTACCAGTCTGCCGAAGCGATCCTGAAAAAAACCGCTGGCGAGATCGGTGCCCGGGAAGTGGTGGGCGATACCAAGATCGCCAAGGTTTCGATCGTTGGTGTCGGCATGCGCTCCCACGCAGGCGTGGCCAGCCGTATGTTCGAATCCCTGGCCAAGGAAAGCATCAACATCCAGATGATCTCTACCTCGGAAATCAAGGTTTCCGTGGTGATCGAAGAGAAGTACCTGGAACTGGCCGTGCGTGCCCTGCACACGGCTTTCGAACTCGACGCAGCCGCCCGACAGGGCGAGTAAAGCGTTGTCTTGAGGGCGCGGCTGGACCGCGCCCTTTGTTTTTCTGAATAGCGCGTCCCAAAACTGTTCTTTTGCCCGCGCTGGTCAATACTAGGCCTGTAGGCTTCGACCGTTTCGGTTGTAGGCCCAATGCCTCTTTTTTTGCAGACTGTTGTCCCTTAAGTGAATTGCGTGAGGAGAAAAGTATGCTGATTCTGACCCGTCGGTGTGCAGAAAGCCTGATTATTGGCGATGGCGAAATCACCGTGACCGTGCTCGGCGTCAAAGGAAACCAAGTGCGTATCGGCGTCAACGCCCCGAAAGAGGTTGCTGTACACCGCGAGGAAATTTACCTGCGTATCAAGAAAGAGAAGGACGACGAACCAAGCCATTAATTTTTATCGATTTTTATGTTTGCAAACGGGGATGAAGGTGGTTAATATACGCCCCGTGTTGCGGAGAGCTGGCCGAGTGGCCGAAGGCGCTCCCCTGCTAAGGGAGTACACCTCAAAAGGGTGTCGGGGGTTCGAATCCCCCGTTCTCCGCCATTATTCGTTTAGTGCGTCAAAACCTGGCTTGATCGGTAAGTGATTGAAATTACTGAAAAAAGCGCTTTACAAAAGGAATTGACGACCTATAATGCGCGGCAACAAATGCACTCGTAGCTCAGCTGGATAGAGTACTCGGCTACGAACCGAGCGGTCACAGGTTCGAATCCTGTCGAGTGCACCATTTAAGAGTTTTTTGCAGCAATGCAAATAACTTGGCTTCAACCAGTTGTGATCTGGTATAAAACCACAACTTGCACTCGTAGCTCAGCTGGATAGAGTACTCGGCTACGAACCGAGCGGTCACAGGTTCGAATCCTGTCGAGTGCACCATATACCAAAAAGCCCGCGTTTAACGCGGGCTTTTTGCTGTCTACGATTTGCCTTTCACACATCCTCTCTCATCGAACACGACCTCTGCGCTGCGACCTTTCTTCGCCTTGTAGGTATACCGTGTGCTCGAATTGCGAATCTTGATTGAGTCTGGCTTGCCCAGGGCGCTCTCTACGTCCTGTTGGCTCATGCCGGCGATGATTCGTCGGTCGAGGATGGCATCGCGGCGTTGCCTGGCGTCGATGAGGTTCCCGCAGTGGTCCTGGAACTGGCCAACGACGGTCGGTTCCCTGCGGGTGGTTTTGTTGCTGGATGTTTGCCCACGCTCCGCTTCGGGCAGCATCGCCTCGGTCGTCGGTTCGGTCGAACCTGGGCGATACGGATGGATCTGTTGTAGTGACAGGGCTTCCCCCGCGCCGCAGCTCAGGGTCGTGAATGTAACGTGCCCTGCGATATTTTCGCAGCGATGCACGGTCTGCCCGACAGCCCACAACGGCAGGCAGGGCAGGCAGGCGAGCAGGAACAGGCAGTGGTTGAGGTGCATCCGGTCGTCCTCCTTGACGGTGCAGAAGAGAAGGGTAGTCGCTGCATTTGTGCCGGAGCGTGTGTTTTCTTTTCCGGATAAGTCGTCGTAAAGGGACAGGTTCAGCCTATGTTCAGGTTTGTCTCGCAAGCGCTTGTTCTTGCCATGATTTTTTAACGTTTTACAGCGTCAAGACAGCATCAAGCGGTGTATGATTGCGCCCGTCAGCCCCGCCGGGGCTTTGGAATATCTCCATGGACTTACCCAGTAGTTACTCAATATCTAGTTTTGCCAATCATGAATTAACTGATTGATCCTTCCGGCGTGCTCCACTGCTGGGAGTGGAGTTCGCCTATGACCCAAGTAGAAGTAAAAAAAACGCAGGAAAGCCTTCAGGATCGTCTCGCTCAAGTCGTTGAGCTGCTGCAGCGCCAGCGGGTCGTCGAAGACCTGACGCATCGCCAGGAAGGTCCGCATCATGATCGGGTCGAGAACCTGGTCCACCGGCAGAATCTCGTCGAGTTGCAACGCAAGCTCGATGATCTTCACTCCGCCGACGTTGCCTACATTCTTGAAGCCTTGCCACTGGAAGAGCGTCTGACGGTCTGGCAGTTGGTCAAGGCCGATCGCGACGGTGACATCCTGCTCGAAGTGTCGGACTCGGTTCGGGAAACCCTGATCGCCGACATGGATGATCACGAGTTGCTGGCGGCGGCCAAGGAAATGGACGCCGACGAGCTCGCCGACCTTGCGCCCGAACTGCCACGGGACGTTGTCCACGAACTGATGGAAGCCCTCGACGGCCAGCAACGTGAGCGTGTGCGCTCGGCGTTGTCCTATGACGAGGAGCAGGTCGGTGCGCTGATGGACTTCGAGATGGTGACGATCCGCGAGGATGTCAGCCTTGAAGTGGTCTTGCGCTACCTGCGGCGCCTCAAGGAGCTACCCGGCCATACCGACAAGCTTTTCGTGGTCGACTACGACGGCGTGCTCAAGGGTGTGCTGCCCATCAAGCGTCTGCTCGTCAATGACCCGGAAAAGCAGGTGGCTGAGGTCATGGCCAGTGATCCGGTGAGTTTTCACCCGGACGAAGACGCCTACGATGCGGCCCAGGCGTTCGAACGTTATGACTTGATTTCGGCACCGGTGGTCGACAAGAACGGCAAGCTGATCGGCCGTCTGACCATCGATGAAATGGTCGACTTGATTCGTGAGGAAAGTGAAAGCGAAGTCCTCAACATGGCCGGTCTGCGCGAAGAAGAAGATATCTTCGCCTCGGTCTGGAAATCCCTGCGTAACCGCTGGGCCTGGTTGGCGATCAACCTGATTACAGCCTTTGTTGCCTCTCGGGTCATTGGCCTGTTCGAGGGCTCCATCGAGAAACTGGTGGCGCTGGCGGCGCTGATGCCCATCGTCGCCGGTATTGGCGGCAACTCCGGCAACCAGACCATCACCATGATCGTCCGCGCTATGGCGCTGGACCAGGTCAGCACCGGCAATACGTCGCGATTGATGCGCAAGGAACTGGTGGTCGCCCTGATCAATGGTGTGATCTGGGGGGGCGTGATCGGTGTAGTGGCTTACCTGCTTTATGGTAGCTGGTCGCTGGGCGTGGTCATGACCGCCGCAATGACGCTCAACCTGTTGTTGGCGGCATTGATGGGGGTGTTGATTCCCATGACCCTGGCCCGCATGGGGCGTGACCCTGCCATGGGCGCCAGTGTAATGATCACCGCCATGACGGACAGTGGTGGGTTCTTCATTTTCCTGGGGTTGGCGACGATTTTCCTGCTCTGAGTCGTTCATTCAGAAACCCGCCTGTTTGGCGGGTTTTTTATTGCGCGGAATTTTCTGCGTCTCAATGCATCAATGCCAGTCGTGCAGCCAGCAACACAAAGGCTGACGAGAAGATGCGGCGCATCCACTGCAACACGGATGGACGCTCCAGAACATGGTGGCGCATCGATGCGCAGAACACGCCATAGATGACGAAGATGGCAAAGGTGATTGCCATGAAAATGAAGCTCAGTTGCAGCATGCGCCACGTGGCATTCGTCTCTCCTGGCGTGAGGAATTGCGGTAGAAAAGCGAGGAAGAAAATCGACAGCTTTGGATTCAGCAGATTGAGCAGGATGCCCGAACAAATCACCGCGCCATTCGAGGGCGGCGTTTTGTTCGGGTCAATGTGCAAGGCTCCATGGCTCTGGAGCGTGCTCCATGCCATCCACAGCAGATAAGCGACGCCAAGATACTTGATGATCTCGAAGGCCAATGGGCTGGCGTGCAGCAGTGCGGCGAGGCCCGTGATGGCTGCCAGCATGTGGGGCACGACCCCCAGGGTGCAACTGAATGCGGCTACCACGCTCGCGCGCCAGCTTCGGGCCAGGCCGGCCGCTACCGTATAGACTACGCCAGTGCCAGGCGAAGCGGCCATGATCAGGGATGTGGCAAAAAATTCGAGGTCCATGCGACGCTGCTCTTGGAGTCATGAAGTCTCCAGCCTATCTGCGATGGCGAGGGGTGTCTTGAACGAAATTGCTAGTGGCTTTGCCGGGCGTACATACCTGGTGAAAATCCAAAGCTGCGCACGAAGCATCGAGTCATATGGCTCTGATCTGCGAAACCGCTGGCAAGGGACGCATCGGCCAGCGACATGCCCGCAGCGATCAACTGCCGTGCGCGCTGGATACGTCGTTGCAGTAGATAGGCGTGAGGGGGGAGTCCGCTCAGGCGGGTGAAGGCGCGCACGAGTTGAAAGCGGCTTAGGTCTGCTTCCTTGGCCAGCAACGCAAGCGACATAGGCGACTGCGGGTCGTCGTCGATCATGGTTTTCGCACGGTTTGCCGCGATACCTGGCGTCGGCGATATCGGCACGGGTTGATCCAGTAAATGTTCGAGCAGAAGCGAAAGCGTTTCATCTATCTTCATTTGGTCGCCAAACTCTTCGGCTTGGGCGATTGTTCGGTACAAGGTGCGGAATAATTCGGCCGCACGCCGGCTTTTCAGTACCGGATAAGCGAACTCGTGGGCGCATATACCCCCATCGTCCGTCATATCCTTGAATGCTTGGGTAATGAGCAGCGGGTCGAAATACAGCATCTGCCAGCGGCGCGTTCCTTCTCCAATGGGGGCTCCGTCGTGCACTTCGGCCGGATTGACCGATATAAGCTCGCCAGCAATCGCTTGCACGGGGCCTCGGCCGCTGGCAGAGCGTTGCGCCCCACGCAAAAGCAAGCCAATGCCGAAATGTTCGTGCATGTGCCGGACAAATGTTCGATCCGAATCGGCCTCGACGATTTCCACGCCCAGCCCTGCAATTCTTCTTACCTTGAATGCGTGACCTGCCATACAGGCCTCCCAGCCCGTGCTTTTAGCGGATCAATTTAGCACCGCTGCCATCTATCGGCAGCGGTATGGGTGGGGAGTGACTCTGATGAGCGCTAGAAATGCAGGTATGGGCCAAACCGCAGGCAAAAAAAAAGCCAGCACAAGGCTGGCTTGAGTGTTTTCTGTGTGATCAGGTCGCGTCTGCGGCCATTTCCACGTCATGGGCTATCAGCGAAACAAGGGCGTTCTGCTGGCGATGGGAGAGTTGTCGGAAGCGTTGAAGCAGCTCACGCTCATGCAACGACAGCTCCGGGCTGTCCAGGCGCATGCTCAACTCTTCACCCAACGCGCCTTCCTGAATAAGGCTTTGCTCAAGGCGCGCGATGATTTCAGAGTTCATGCTGCGGTGATGATTGCGAGCCACTTCGGCAATGCGTTCCCGCATTCCGTCTGGCAGACGTACGACGAATTTGTCAGCCGTACGGCTGGAATAAATTGCCTGTTTCAATGGGCGCATATATTTAACCGGTTAGTTCAGGGGAGCGGTTCTCGGGATTGGCCGCAGGATGTCGATAGGACAAGCTCCATTGCCAAATGTTCAACCTGAATTGTTAAGAGGCCCGCATCATGCCTCAAAATTGCCAGATCATTGGCGCCAATTCTGTGACAAATTCTGATCCGGGTAAAGGCGTTATGCCAGTACCCTTCATCAAAAAATGCGGACTGGTTGGTAAAAATCAACAGGTCCGCATCTGTGACCGTCGGATTGTGTCTATGTGCCATACCGTCTGGCGGATAACGGAAATGGACAAAAACGCGTGCCGTCCCTGTCTTGTACAGGATAGTGGCAAATGGCCGATTTACTAGGATAAGTGAGCCAGGACAGATGAATGGCGGCCAAACTTGGCGTTCAGGGACGGTCAGCCTTACAGGGAGTACCATTTGCCTACACTTAAAAAGCCATGGGCGACATGACAAACGCAGGGTAGGTCGTTAACATGCACGCCGTCCTACGCACCGCGTCTCTTGTGGTCAATTCGTGTCTCAGTAGCTCAATTGGATAGAGCATCCCCCTCCTAAGGGGAAGGTTGGCAGTTCGAACCTGCCCTGGGACACCATTATAAACAGTGGGTTAGCGAAATCATCGCTGACTTTTCCGGTTTGCATCCCTATCTACCGCACGATCAACCTAGGCCTGAGCGCGATGTTCAGTCCAGGCACCGCCATTTCTCCCCCTTAGCTGTGACCGATTGCCCATTTCTAGCCATTTGTATCGAGGATATTTCGCTAATGCGAAACTTTCTCCCCCCTTTGCTATCTGACCGTCTCGGTACGTTGTAGGACTTTTCCTTCGTTTTCGACGGAATCCGTACCTCTTTTTTATCTGTGTCAGCGCCAATGCCGCGTCCGGCGGGCCTGACTCATCGTGTCTTTGATTCAGGCCACAAGGATGTGACATGCGCCCAGCCGCACCCTGCCGATCGCGTAAACCGAGCAGCGCTCCTCGCCGCGTTGACAGAACCCGTTCATCTGCCCAAAACGCCAAGCGCCTCGCACTGCTGTTGATGGCGGCGTGGATGACAGGTTCGTGGAGTGCGGCACAGGCAGCCGGGCCTGAAGAAGAGCTGCTGCGCCAGCGTGAGCGCGAACGGGTATTGAGGGAGCAGTTGGAATCCCGGCCGGATGTGCGCCTGCAAGCGGCGCCCGTAGCTGAAGGTGTCGATCGCTTGCCCGCCAAGGAAAGTCCCTGCTTTGCCATCAATGACATCCGTCTGATCGGCGAGGCATCGGAACAATTCCAATGGGCATTGCGCGCCGCCAACCCCCAGGATGACCCCGCCATTGGTCGGTGCCTTGGTGGCGGCGGGATCAACCTGACGATGAAACGCATGCAGAACGCGATCATCGAGGCCGGCTACGTCACCACTCGCGTGCTCGCCGAAGCCCAGGACTTGAACAGCGGGGTCTTGGTCTTGACCTTGGTGCCCGGGCGCATTCGCGAGATTCGTTTCGAGGAGGGCACCAGTTCCCGCGCCAATGCCTGGAACGCGATGCCGGCCAATCCTGGCGATCTGCTCAACTTGCGCGACATCGAGCAGGCGCTGGAAAACTTCAAGCGTGTGCCCACCGCCGAGGCCGATATCAAGATCGCCCCGGCCCGTGCCGCCGACGCCAAACCCGGTGAGAGCGACGTGGTGATCGCCTGGAGCCAGCGGTTCCCCGCCCGTGTGAGCCTGTCGGTGGACAACTCGGGCAGCAAGACCACGGGGAAATACCAGGGCAACGTGTCGCTGTCCTTGGACAACCTGCTGTCGCTCAACGATTTGTTCTACGCCAGCGTCAACCATGACCTGGGCGGTGGCGAGTCGGGGCACCGCGGCTCCGATGGCAGCACCCTGCATTATTCGTTGCCGTTCGGCTACTGGCAGTTGGGGTTCACCAGCAGCGAATACAACTATGAACAATCTGTCGCTGGCGCCAACCAGACCTATCAATACCGAGGCGAGAGTCGCAACAACGAGTTGCGTCTGTCCCGTCTGCTTTACCGCGACGCCGTACGCAAGACCACCGCCTGGGGCAGCCTGTGGACGCGCTCGTCGGAGAATTTCATCGACGACACCGAAATCGGCAACCAGAAACGGCGCATGGCCGGCTGGCAATTGGGGCTGGACCATCGGGAGTTCATAGGCGCTTCGATTCTTGACCTGGGCGTCGCCTATCGTCGTGGCACCGGTGCCCATGACTCGCTCAAGGCCCCCGAGGAAGATTTTGATGCCGGCACGTCACGCTCGCAGATCATCACCGCCGACGCCCAGTTACAGGTGCCGTTCCAGGTCGGCGATCAGCGATTGCGCTACATCGGCGGCTGGCGCGCGCAATGGAACCGTACGCCGCTGGTGCCCCAGGATCGTTTCTCCATTGGCGGGCGCTACAGCGTGCGGGGCTTCGATGGTGAAAACATTCTTTCCGCCGACCGTGGCTGGACCCTGCGCAACGAAATCGGCCTGTCCCTGGGGCAAACCGGCCAGGAGCTCTACACCGGTATCGACTATGGCGAAGTCAGCGGCCAGGCCAGTGAGTTCCTGATCGGCCAGCGCCTGGCAGGAGCCGTGGTGGGTATACGCGGCGGTTACAAGGGCCTGTCCTATGACTGGTCGGTGGGTACGCCGTTGAAGAAACCCGATGGTTTCGAGACGGCCAACGTGACCAGCGCCTTCACCGTCATCTGGTCATTCTGAGGTGATCCCATGCAATTCGAGACGCTAGACATTATCGCCCCTGGCCTGATCGATGAACCCTGGAGCGAGGCCGCGGTATTCGGTTCCGCCACCTGGTTGTGGATGCACTCCAAGGCCCATCGCGATGCGCCGTTGCACACCTTGCCGACGCTGCTGTTGCCGGCGCTCAAGCATCGCCAGTTCGTGCTCGGCTCTGAACACGGCAAGCCAGTGTTCTACCTGTCCTGGCTCAACCTCGACGAGGCGGCAGAGCGACGTTACCTGCGCCAGTCGCCGCTGGCGCTGACGCAGGACGACTGGAACAGCGGCGAGCGTCTCTGGCTCAACGACTGGGTTGCCCCTTTTGGCCACACAGCGGTATTGAGTCGTTTGTTGCAACGTCATCTTTTCATCGATCGCTGCGCCCGTGCCCTCTACCACCGAGGCGATGAGCGCGGCCTGCGGGTCAAGACATTCCAAGGGATCGGGGTCATTCCCGAGCAGGCCCAGGCCTGGTTTGCCGCCCACCCACTGGCAATCGAAGCGTAACTCCAACCACTGCTCGTGCGGGCTGGCTCCGCAAATGGAATTGCTATGAACAAGCATCTGTACAGAATCGTTTTCAACAAGGCCCGTGGACTGCTGATGGTCGTGGCCGAGAACGTCACCAGCCAGGTCAAGGCGCCGGGGACCCGCTCCGGTCCGTCGACGGGCGCATCGGCTTGTACGGCGACGCTCGGGGCGTTGCGCTTTGCCTTGATGACGGCGATTGGTCTGGTGTCCTTGAGCGTGGCACCGGCCTGGGCTGGAACCATCGTCGCCGACCCGGGGGCTCCAGCCGGCCAGCGACCCACCGTGATACAAAGCGCCAACGGTACGCCGCAGGTCAATATCCAGGCCCCTAGCGCCGGCGGTGTCTCGCGCAACACCTACAACCAGTTCGATGTCGATAGCCGTGGCGTGATCCTCAACAACGGCACCGGCAATAGCCAGACGAAACTGGGCGGCTGGATCGAAGGCAACCCGATGTTGGGCAATGGCAGTGCGCGGGTCATCCTTAACGAAGTCAACGCCAGCAATCCCAGTCAATTGCGCGGTTACGTCGAAGTGGCCGGCCAGCGCGCCGAAGTGGTGATCGCCAACCCGTCCGGCATCACGTGCAACGGTTGCGGCTTCATCAACGCCGACCGGGCCACCCTCAGTACTGGCCGGGCGCAGTTGGAGAACGGTCGCATCACCGGCTACACCGTGCAGGGCGGCACTATCAACATCGAAGGCAAAGGCCTGGATGCCCGTGAGAGCGACTACACGGATCTGATCGCCCGCTCGGTGCAGGTCAACGCCGGGGTGTGGGCCAACGACTTGAAGGTCACCGCCGGACGCAATCAGGTCAATGCCGACAACACCCAGGCCACGCCGCTGCCAGCCGCCGATGGGGAAAAACCCACCGTTGCCATCGACGTTGCCAAATTGGGCGGCATGTATGCAGGCAAGATCATGCTGGTGGGCACCGAATCCGGCGTCGGTGTGCGCAACGCCGGGCAGATCGGCGCCATGGCCGGTGAGGTGGTAATCAGTGCTGACGGCAAACTGCAAAACCAGGGCGCTATCAGCAGCGCAACAGCGACCCGAATCAATGCCACCAGCGTTGACAACAGCGGCACGCTCTACGCCAAGGGCGACCTGAGGCTCGACAGCGCCGGTGACATCGACAACAGCGGCACCGTTGCCAGCCAGAACAATACGACGCTGACCGCCAAGACCATTCGCAGCACCAAGACCTCGAGCCTGGCGGCCGGCGTCGGGGTGGACGGCAAACTGGGTAGCAGCGGCAACCTTGCGCTGCGGGCCACCACGGTCAAGGCGCAAGGTCAGAATCTTGCTGGCGGCGATGTCGGTATCGGTGCCGCTGACCTGGATCTGAGCGACAGCCAGACCCAGGGCCGCAACGTCACTCTGACGGCCAGCGTCGGCGATGCCAATCTCAGTGGTAGCCAAGTCGATGCGACCCAGGTGCTGACCGCAAAAGCGGCCAAGACCCTGCGCACCGATGCAGCCAAAGTCAGCGCCGGCAACCTGCAATTGAGCGCGCGGGATGTTTCCAATACCGGTGGTGAGCTGGTGCAGACAGGCACCGCCGATACGTCGATCACAGCCGTCGCCACGCTCGACAACCGCAGTGGGCGGATTGCCTCCAACGCTGGCAACGTGAAGCTTGGCGCCAATCGTCTCGACAACAGCGAGGGTAAGGTCGAGCACGCTGGCAAAGGCACCCTGGACATCCAGGCCAACCAGTTGGCCGGCAGCAAAGGCACCTTGGCGAGCAATGGCAAGTTGAGCGTCCAGGCCGGTGAGGTGGTGGTTGATGATGGCTTGACCCAAGGTCAACAGATCACGCTCGACACCACGACCTTGTCCAACCAGCGCGGACGCATTCTCCAGACTGGCGCGCAGCCAATGCAGGTCACCGCCCGTGAACGTTTTGATAACCAGGCCGGGCAAGTCAGTAGCCCCGGGGCGGTGGTCCTGAAGGTTGGTACGTTGAATAACCAGGGCGGTAAAATCCTCGCCACCGATAACGGGGCGTTGACCGTCACTGCCGACAACGAAGTCAACAACGGCGGCGGGACGCTGGCCGCCAGCGGTACGACAAGGGTCAGCGGCGAGCTGCTGGATAACACTCAAGGCACCGTGAGTGCTGGCGGTGAGCTGCACGCAGAGTTCGACCGCTTGAACAATATCGGCGGCACGCTCGCCGCCACCCAGCGCATGGAGATCATCGCCGGCCAATTGAACAACACCAACGGTGTGCTGGGTTCGGTGAAGTCCGGGTTGCTGGTCAACGTCTCGGCCGATGCATTGAACAATAGCGGCGGGCGCCTTGAAGCGCTGGGCGATATCGATCTATCGGCCCAGGGCCTGAATAACCAGAGCGGGGTGATCAGTGGCCAGGCCCTGGACCTGGACAGCCACGGCATGCTGGTGGACAACAGCCAGGGCACGCTGAATGCCGGTGCGACCCTCGACCTGCGCAGCGGTGAATTGCGCAACGCGGCGGGCCTGATCCAGGCCAAGGGCAAGCTGTTCATCGACACTGGCAGCCAGGCGCTGAACAACCTCCAGTCGGGCACCACCCAAGGCATCAGCGGTCAGGACGCCGTCGAAATCCACAGTGCCAACTTCAACAACAGTACGGGGTTCCTCGGCGCCAAGGGTGCCCTGGTGCTCAAGACCACCGACCTTGGTAATGGCAGCGGTGGCCAGATCATTGGCGAGAAGACCGTGTGGGTCGAAGGCGCCCGAGTGGATAACCGCGGCGGTCAGTTGCAAGGCCTTGGCGATGTCCAATTGGTGCTGGGTGAGACGCTCAACAACCAGGGTGGACTGGTGCGCAGCGCGGGGACGCTGGGCGTGAATGCCGGCGTGCTCGACAACAGCGCCACCCAAGGTACCAACCAAGGCCTCGAAGGCCGCGCCATGAGCCTGGCGCTCAACACCTTCGGCAACCAGGCTGGTGCCGTGCGCGCCGACGAAGGCTTGTCCATCGGTGTCAGCCAGGTGCTGGATAACCAGGGCGGCCTAATTTCCGCAGGGAAAGGCCTGACCATCACCGACCGCGATCCGACGCAACGTCGCCAGGCCGTGCACAACCTCGACGGGACCCTGCTCGCCGGCAGCCTGTTGTCCCTCAATGCCGCTTATTACGCGGGCACCGGTCGGGCCCTGAGCCTGGGCGATCTGACGTTCAGCCTGCAAAGTGGCCTGGACCTGAGTGGACAGATCCAGGCCAATAACAAGGTTGACCTGAGCACCGACGGGGCTTTCAACAACAGCGGAAAACTGCTGGCGGGCGGCCTGTTGCAAGTTCACTCGCAAACGCTGGACAACGCCGCCAACGGCGAGATCAGCGCCGGCCAGGTGCGCCTGACCGTCAACGACAGCCTGACCAACCATGGCCTGATCGACGGCCAGCAGGTGCGCGTGCAAGCGTCGTCGCTCAACAACCTGGGCACGGGGCGTCTGTACGGTGATCGATTGGCGATCGCCACCTCGGCACTGAGCAACCGCGATGAGAACGGCATCGCCGCGACCATCGCCGCCCGCGAGACGCTGGACATTGGCACCGGCACCCTGGACAACCGCGAACAGGCACTGATCTTCAGTGCCGGCGACCTCGCCATCGGCGGTGCGCTGAGCGCCACTGACAAGGCCCAGGACCGTGCTCAACTGCTGACCAACGCCAGCGCGACCATCGAGGCCCTCGGCAACCTGTCGCTCGATGTGCAAAGCGTGCGCAACACCAACGAACACTTCAGCACCCAACAGGTGGAAGTCAGCCGCACGGCCTTGCAGGAATTCCAGCTCAGCGGTTCTCCGAACCGCTACCAGGGCGACCAGATTTCCCTGCGCCACGATGAGGTCTATTACCTCAACACTCCAGAGGGCCGGAAAGACAACTGGAATCGCTACGACTACACCCGCGTAGTGCAGGAAACCCAGATCGCCACCTCGGCACCGGCGCAGATCCTTTCTGGCGGGACCATGCAGATCAATGCAGGCGATGTGCTCAATGACAAGAGCCGCATCATTGCCGGTGGGTTGTTGCAGGCCAACATTGCCAGCCTGACCAACACTGAATTGACCGGCCAGCGCACTACCACCGACAGCGGCACCGCTACGAATTTCTATCGCATCCAGCGCAAGGGCCGGGACCGTCAGGGAACGGCCGTCACCGCCTACACGCCCGCACCCTTGATCCAGGACATTACCCTGCAACCGACCGTGTTCGCCCAGAACGCCGCCGGCAATGGGACGGGCACCCAGATCGGCGCCCGCGCCACACAGGGTGTCAGCGAGCAGATAGCCGCCACAGGCACGGTCAGCGCCCCGGTTGGCAGGACCTATGAAGTGACGCCCATCGTTCAGGTCGCGGCCCAGACTACCCTGAACAGCAAAGGTGTGGCCGAGCAGATTCGCAGCGGCGGGCCATCCCTGGCATTGCCGAACAACAGCCTGTTCACCACCAGTCCCCAGACCACCAGCCGCTACCTGATCGAAACCGACCCGCGCTTTGCCAGCTATCGCACCTGGCTGTCTTCGGACTACATGTTGCAGCGCCTGCAAGTCGATCCGGCACTGACGCAACAACGTTTGGGCGACGGCTTCTACGAACAGAAATTGATTCGCGAACAGATCGCGCAACTCACCGGCAGACGTTTCCTCGATGGCTATGCCAATGACGAAGTGCAGTACCGCGCCCTGATCGACAACGCCGTGACCGTCGCCAGCCAATGGCAACTGGTCCCCGGCGTGGCCCTGACCTCTGCGCAGATGGCCCAGTTGACCAGTGACATCGTCTGGCTGGTCCAGAAGCAGGTCACCCTGGCCAACGGTGACACCCGCAATGTACTGGTGCCGCAAGTGTACGTGCGGGTCCAGGAAGGCGACCTCAATGGCTCCGGCGCCTTGATTGCCGGGCAACAGTTGAACCTGAACATCGCCGGCGACCTGGTCAACAGTGGCAGCCTGGCCGGGCGCAGCGTCATGGCGATCACCGCGCAGAACATCGAAAACCTCGGTGGGCGCATCCAGGCCGACAAGGCATCGCTCACCGCGCGGGAAAACCTCAACAACCTCGGCGGCCTGATCGGTGCCGTGGACAGCCTGTCGGTCAAGGCCGGGCAGGACATCAACGTCATCTCCAGCAGCCGTGACAGCAGCAGCGCCCAAGGCACCCGCACCAACCTGTCGCGGGTGGCCGGGCTGTTCGTCAGCGGTGCCCAGGGCACGATGGGGGTCAGTGCCGGCAACGACCTCAACCTCACCGGTGCCCAGGTGGTCAACGCTGGCAAAGGTGGCAGCACGTTGCTGGAGGCGGGCAACAACATCAACCTGGCCACCGTCGGCGAAGCGCACCAGCAAGCGCTGACCTGGAACAGCAGCAACTGGCGCAAGGACGCCAGCCAGACCGAAGTCGGCTCCCTGATCCAAGGACAGGGCGACGTGCGCTTGAGCGCGGGCCAGGACCTCAACGCCCGCGCCGGCCGTGTCACCAGCGAGCAAGGCGCGGTGTTTGCCGAGGCCAAGCGCGACGTCAACCTGACCGCCGGCCAGAACTACCAGTTCGCCGATGAAGCGCACAAGGTCAAAGGCAGCAACGGGATGTTCTCCAGCAAGACCACCACCACCCGTGACACGATCAGCCAGACCTCGGCCGAAGGCTCCACCCTGAGCGGCGAGCAGACCTATGTGCAGGCCGGTCGTGACATCAACCTCAAGGGCAGCAACGTGGTGTCCACGACCCAGACTGTCCTGGTGGCGGACAACAACGTCAACATCGAAGCGGACACTGACAGCAGCAGCGAACGCCACGACAAGTCCGTGAAGAAAAGCGGCCTGTTCAGCGGCGGTGGCATTGCCGTCACCCTGGGCACCCAGCAACAGAGCGTCAAGGACCTCACCACCGAGCATACGGCCGTGGCCAGCACCGTCGGTTCGACCGCTGGCGATGTGCTGATCGAAGCCGGCAAGGGCTATCGCCAGGTGGGCAGCCAGGTGTCGGCGCCCCAAGGCAACATCGACGTCACGGCGCAGACCATCGACGTCGTCGAGGCGCGCAACACCCGCGAGCGCGAGCGCGAGACGCTGTTCAAGCAGACCGGGTTCACCCTCACCGTGACCAACCCGGTGATCAGCGCGATCCAGACATCCCAGCAAATGAAACGGGCGTCGGAGAAAACCGACGACGGGCGCATGAAGGCCCTGGCCGCCGCCACTGCGGTGATGGCCGCCAATAATGCCGCCACCGCCGTGGCGATGGACCCGGGCGCGGCGGGCGGGATCAACATCAGCCTGTCGCTGGGCACCAAGAAGAACGAAAGCACCACCACCTACACCAGCGACAGCGCGGCCGGCTCGACCATGACCGCCGGCAACGACGTCCGCCTGCGTGCCACGGGCGCTGGAGCCGCCAGCAACATCACCGTACAAGGCAGCGATATCAAGGCCGGACGCAACGCCAGCCTGCTGGCGGACGGTGACATCAACCTGCTCGCCGCCCGCAATATCGACAAGCAGGAGACCGACAGCAAAGGCAGCAGCGCGAGCATCGGCATCGGCTTCTCCCTCGGTGCCCGTAACGGCTTCACCCTGGACCTGGGTGCATCCGGCAGTCGTGGCCAGGCGGATGGCGATGGACTCACCCATACCAATACCCATGTCCAGGCGGGCAACCAGTTGCTGCTGTCCTCCGGCGGTGACACGAACCTCAGAGGCGCGGTGGCGAGCGGCAAGCAGGTACTGGCCGATATCGGCGGTGACCTGAACATTGAAAGCCTGCAAGACACCAACACCTACGTGGTCGATGAGAAGAACCTGGGCGTTGGCATCAGCCTGTGCATTCCGCCGTTCTGCTACGGCATGAGTTCAGTCAACGGCGTCAGCGGCAGCTTCGGCGCCACGGACATCGATTCCAACTACGCCAGCGTGATCGAGCAATCGGGCATCAAGGCCGGCGACGATGGGTTCGACATCCGCGTGGGGGGCAACACCGACCTGGTCGGCGCTGTCATCGCCAGCAGCGACAAGGCCGTGCAGGATGGCAAGAATCGTCTGGTCACCGCCAGCCTCACCAGCCGCGACATCAAGAACAAGGCCGAGTACGACGCTAGCACTGTCAGCGTCGGTGGCGGCTATCGCGAAGTCGGCAAGGACCAGCAGGGCAACGCCACCAGCGGCGGCACGCAGACCCCTGGCACCGACCTGCCGAAGAACGACAACGACCTCAGCGCTACGATGCCGATCGCCATCAGTGCCAGCGACGATGCCAGCAGCGTCACCCGCAGCGGCATCAGTGGCGGCACCATCGTCATCAGCAACGACGCCGAACAACAGAAACGCACCGGCAAGAATGGCGAGCAAACCGTCGCCAGCCTCAATCGCGATGTCTCCAGCGACCGCGACACCAGCAACACCCTCAAGCCGATCTTCGACGAAGACGAAATCCGTGCCGGTTTCGAGATCGTCGGGGCGTTCTCCAACGAAGCCAGCACCTTGCTCGCCAACAAGGCCAAGGAAGTCGACCTCAAGCGCAAACAGGCCGAGGCTGACCGTGCCAAGGCACTTGACCCGAACGCCGATCTGACCGACGTCCAGCGTCTGGCCTTGCTCAACAATTCCCAGCGGCTGAATGCAGAAGCCCGCGGCATCGCCGACAAGTGGGGCGCGGGCGGCACCTACCGGCAGATCACCACCGCCCTGGTCGGCGCGGCCAGCGGCAATATCAGTGGCGGCAACAGTGCCTTCGTCCAGGGGCTGGTGGTCAATTACGTGCAACAGCAGGGCGCCGGCTACATCGGCGACTTGGTGGCGAACGGCAAACTCACCGAAGGCTCACCGCTGCACGCTGCCCTGCACGGCATTGTCGCTTGCGCGGGTGCCGCCGCCAGCAGCCAGAGCTGTGGCAGCGGCGCGGCAGGCGCGGCGGCGTCGAGCCTGCTCACCGGCCTGTTCTCCGAAGCCAGCCCCGATGAAAGCGAATCCCAGCGCGAAGCCAAGCGTAACCTGATCGTCAGCATCGTCACCGGGCTGGCCGCCACCAGTTCTTCGCTCGACCCGGCCACCGCCAACAGCGCCGCCGGCGCCGCGGTGGACAACAACTGGCTGGCGACCCAGCAGTTGGTCCAGGCCGAGAAGGAGTACAGCGAGGCCGACGGTCTCGGGGCCAAGGCGAAAGTGATCGCCAAATGGGCGTACATCAACCAGAAACAAGATGTACTGACCCGCTTCGGCCTGGGCAAAGGCCTGGTGCAGGCGGGGTGGGGCGACGTCGAAGGACTGGCGCAATTCCTCCTCCATCCGGTGGACGGGATCAACGGCCTGAAAGCACTGATCAACGATCCCGAGGCCCGCAAGCAATTCGGCGACGGCGTGGTCAACGAACTCAACGCCAAACTCGACCGTGTTAAAGATGCCCTGGAAAACGGCGGGGATGATCGCGCCGTGCAATTGGGGCAGGACATTGGCGAGCTGGTTTGGCAGGTTGGCAGTATTGCCACCGGTGTTGGTGGAGCGGCCAAGGGCGGCGTGGCGTTGGCGAAAGCCGGGATCAAGGTGGGCACGGAAGGGCTTGAGGCGATGGCCGGCTTGGCCAAGTTCGATAAGCTGGTCGCCCGTGGTGGGCAGTTCAACCCCAACGGCACCCCGCTGATGGATTTCCGGGCGCTCACCAACGCACAGAAGAGCATCATCGGCGATGTCATGGGCGGTGAGCGGATCAAGTCACTGGTGCCGAGCGCCGAGAAAATTGGCCGGGCACCGGATATTGGCCAAACCGGTATTGATGACTTGTACAAGGTCGACAAACCGGGTGTTGATTACCTGATTGTGGAGTACAAGTTCGGTTCGTCTGCGTTGAAGCCGACCAAGGATGGTTTGCAGATGAGTGATAACTGGCTACAGGGGACTGCCACAAATTATGATCGCATTCGGGAGTCGGTCAACGGCAACCGGAAAGTGGCTGACAGCATCAACGATGCATTACGGACCGGCCGGGTTGAAAAGTGGTTGGTTCATACGGATCCCTTCGGAAACGTCACCGTAGGTGTTCTGGACAAAGGTGGGAAGTTTATGGCCGATCCGGTTGCAGCATCCAAGTTGTTGGGGGGGATTAAATGATTCGGGCGCCACTGGGAGACTCCCGTTATTGGTCGGAATGGGTGGAGTATGGTGATGAACGTATCGTAGAAGCGTTCGAGACTGCGCGTACACCTGCGGGCGATCCCGATTACGCACCACAGTACGTCTTTATCATTGCCCAGAACCACTGGCACCAGATGCTAAGTCGCTACTCTGCCGGATGTCCTATTGCCGACCTGTCGCGTTATTTCCCTGGATTACTCGATGCCTGGGAGGAGGCTGAGCGTCTCGGCGCGTCAGTCTGGACTCCGGAGCAGCAACTCACCCGTCATAGCTGGCGCGTCAATTACGATCATTACATTGTCTGCTTCTGGTTGGTCGGCTTGGGGTTGGCCATGGAAATACCAGATGATCAATGGCAAAGGCTGCTAGTCCTTATCGGCAACGAAGGGGAGGATGTGCTGCTCGACCGGATCATCGCGAGTCGCAGTCCAGCGCGCACAGTAGGGTCCGTTCTCCTTTACCCTAAACCCTATGGACGATTGCTGGCGGCAGTCGATGCGCCGGTGGATGCGCAAGCCTCAAAGCTGGAGGCTTTCGTCAGTCACTGGTATCAGGAAATACGTACGGGAGCGAAAACCGGTTCTGATCCACAGGCGGTCAATTATAAACATCCCTACTGGTACACCTACGGCGATGAAAACTTCGACGGCGGCGCCTATTTCGGTCGTTGGTGCGTAGAGGCTGTGGCGGCGGTCAAGGCTTTCGATATGGACGACTCACAGTGCTTGGGGCTTGAGCATTACCCAGGGGACTTATTGAGGCCCAATGGTCCGAGTACGCATTCGGCGAGGAAGGAGGTTGAACCTCCTGCTGTGCTGGCGGTGGAGAATAAGGTGGGTTTTTGGGCGAAATTGTTGGGACGTCGTAAGTGAGCCAATCTGCGCTGATCGGTGGAGGAAGCCTGGCATCACCCTTCGTGGCGAGGGAGCTTGCTCCCGCTCGGTTGCGCAGCAGCCGCCAAAAGACAGGTCCGCTGCGCGGCCCAGCGGGAGCAAGCTCCCTCGCCACGGTCTGTGTTTAGCTGATTCTCTGCACTCGGTTTCTCCCCACCTTCCCCTTAACGGAACGCCATCTCCTGCCGATAACCCGATGAGCCCGGTTTTCTCCAGCGTTTCGGCTCGCAATGTGCGTCACGACACAGCCAGGCCAAGCGGTTGCTGAAATCCCTTGAACGTTGCTGGCTGGTGGCTATCATCTGCGCGCCTCGGGGCTGTGACACGGCGTTTCGTTGTTATGCCATTGGGTTATTTTCTTACTTGCCTGGACATCCTCGATGCTGGCGTACCACCAAAAAAGTTTTCTGATCGTCGATGATTTCTCGGATTTTCGCAGTTCGATCCGCTCCATGCTGCGTGAGCTGGGCGTCAAGGACGTGGACACCGCCGACACCGGTGAAGTGGCGCTGCGCATGTGTTCGCAGAAGCGTTATGACTTCATCTTGCAGGACTATCACCTGGGCGATGGGCGCAAGAATGGCCAGCAGGTGCTCGAAGACCTGATGGTCGAGAAGTTGATCAGCCATGAAAGCGTCTTCCTCATGGTGACCGCCGAGACGAGCCAGGCGATGGTGCTCAGTGCCTTGGAGCATGAGCCCGATGCGTACCTGACCAAGCCCTTCAACCGCTCTGGCCTGGCCCAGCGGCTGGAACGGCTCGAGCAGCGCAAGACCCTGCTCAAGCCGATCCTGCAGGCCCTGGATCGTGGCAAGCCGATGGAAGTGCTCAATGCCTGCATCGCCCTGTGCAAGCAGGACCCGCGCTACGGGCCGTTGTGCCTGCGTTATCGCGCCGATGCGTTGCGCGACCTGAATCAGAACGAAGCCCTGGAGCGACTGTACAACTCCATCCTCGCGGATCGCCCGTTGCCGTGGGCCTACGCGGGGCTGGGCAAGTTGATGTTCAAGCGCGGCCAGGTGGGGCAGGCCAAGGCCGTTTATGAAAAGGCCCTGAAAGTCTTCCCGATGATGCCGGCGTTGTACGACGGCATGGCCGAGGTGTTGGTGGCCGAAGGTGACACCAAGCAGGCGCAGCAGGTGCTGGAAGAGGCGGTGCGCCTGTCGCCGCTGGCGGTGCGTCGTCAATCGTTGCTGGGCAAGCTGGCGATGACCAACGAAGACTACGACACGGCGTCCAAGGCCTATCGCCAGGCGGTCGGGCAGGGCGCGCAGTCGCGCTTCAAGGACCCGGAAAGCAACCTGGGCCTGGCTCATGCACTGATCAGCAAGGGCAGCGAAAAAGGTCTCGATACCCGGACCCGACTGGAGATCAACACCACCCTCAGCGCCGTGGCGAAGGAGAACCTCAACGACCCCGGGCTGCAGGTGCGGGCGCGGCTGATGAAAGCCACCAGCCTGTTGCTCAACGATGCCGAGACCGCCGAGAAACTCACCGAACAGGCCTTGCAGCGTCTCGATGGCATGGAGCAGTTCATGAGCGCCGAGGCCGCGTTGCTGGTGGCCAAGCAGTTGCAAATGCTCGGACAGACCAGCGCCGGCGAATCGATGCTCAAGAACTGCGCGGAAATCTACGGTGATGACCCGACGGTAATGCAAGGCATCGCCAAGCTGACCGACGACCCGAACATCCTCAACCAGGGCAATGCCGCCGCCGAGCTCAACCGCGAAGGCGTGCGGGTCTACAAGACCGGCGCGTTGCCGGAGGCGCGGGAGTTGTTCCGCCGGGCCCTGAAGATGCAACCGAAGAACATCAGTATTGCCCTGAACATGGCGCAATCGCTGCTGCATGGCACCGACACCAGTGTGGAATCGGAGCTACTGCTGGAGTGCCGCGCCTGCCTGAAACTGGTGGGCATGATGCCCGACACCGATGCGCGTTTTGCGCGTTATCAAAAACTGCGAAGCAAGGCATTTGGCGATGAATGACAGCGAACAGGCACTCGATTTTTCCACGGTGATCGCGTCTACCGTGCACGACATGAAAAACTCCCTGACCTTGCTCATGCAGGCGCATACGCAATGGCTCGAGCGCTTGCCCGATGTCGAGCGACAGACCTCGGAGCAGGGCGTCATCGAGTTCGAGTTCGCTCATCTCAATGGCCTTATGGTGCAGTTGCTGGGGCTGTACAAGCTCGGCGTCAACCAGTTGCCGCTACACCCGGCCTATCATGAGCTGGACGATTTCATCGAGGCGCAACTGGCCGGCCATCAGGATGTATTCCGCAGCCGGGGGATCATGGTCACCTACGAGGTCGACCCGCTCAGCCCCCTGGGCTTTTTCGACCGCGAGCTGGTGGCTTCGGTGCTCGACAACTGCATCAACAACGCTATTCGTCATGCGCGCCAGACGCTGCTGATCAGCGTGAGTGATGAGGCCGGGCAACTGGTGCTGACCATCAATGACGACGGCGAAGGTTACCCACCAGAGATGATCGAGCGTCAGGCCGAGTATGTGCAGGGCATCAACCACAGCAGCGGCAGCACCGGGTTGGGCTTGTACTTTGCTGCGCGGATTGCCGGGCTGCACCAGCGTGGCGGCGTGAGCGGGCGCACCGAGATTGCCAATGGCGGGGTGTTGGGCGGTGGGGTGTTCCGGCTTTACTTGCCCTGAGCGTGCGCCCCATAAATCCCCCTACCAGCCAAATCTCCTGTGGGAGCGAGCCTGCTCGCGATGGCGGTGCACCAGTCAACTCAATATTGGCTGAACCGACACCATCGCGAGCAGGCTCGCTCCCACAATGTATTCCAAGGCTTGTTGTTTATTTTTTCAGGTGCTTGATATTCCGAACAGCCGAAGCCTATTTTGTACGGGTTGCCGTTCGCGGCTCGCACATAACAAGGATTGCGTCATGACGACCGATGGCCAGCGTTCACTCGCGCAGCGACTGACGGGCATTGATGAGATTGAATGCGTTACGCCGGATTTGAATGGCGTGCCGCGGGGCAAGGTGATGACCGCCGAAGGTTTCCTCGAAGGTCGGCGGTTGCAACTGGCGCGAGGCGTGCTGCTGCAATGCATCATGGGCGGTTACCCACCGTCGCGTTTCTACGGCAGCGATGATGGTGACCTGGCGCTGGTGGCGGACCCGAAACAGATCCACCGCCTGCCGTGGAGCCAACAGCCTCGTGCGCTGGCGATTTGCGATGCCGACGAACTGACCGGTGAAAGCTCCCGACTCTCCACGCGCGGCCAGCTCAAGGCCGTTGTCGCTCGTTATGCAGCCCTGGGCCTGGCACCGGTGGTGGCGACCGAGCTGGAGTTCTTCGTGTTCGCCCCCAATCCTGACCCGACCCAGCCGTTCCAGCCGCCGCTGGGCCTGGATGGGCGTCGCGAGGACGGCCAGTCGGCGTTCAGCATCAGCTCCAACAATGGCCTGCGCCCGTTCTTCAGTGAAGTCTATGAATGCATGGCGGCGCTGGGCTTGCCTCGCGACACCTTCATGCATGAAATGGGCGTGAGCCAGTTCGAGATCAATCTGCTGCACGGCGACCCTTTGTTGCTGGCCGACCAGACGTTCCTGTTCAAGCACCTGCTCAAGGAAGTGGCCCTCAAGCACGGCCTGACCGTGGTTTGCATGGCCAAGCCGCTGGCTCACACGCCGGGCAGTTCGATGCATATCCACCAAAGCGTTGTCGAGGCAGGCAGCGGCCGTAACGTCTTCAGCGACGAGGCGGGCGAACCGACGGCCACTTTCCGGCATTTCATTGGTGGGCAACAGGCGTGCCTGGCGGATTTCACCGCGTTGTTCGCGCCGAACGTGAATTCCTATCAGCGCCTGTGCCACCCGTTCGCGTCACCGAACAATGCCTGTTGGTCCCATGACAATCGTTCGGCCGGCTTGCGGATTCCGGCCAGTTCGCCAGTGGCCCGGCGGGTCGAGAACCGCTTGCCGGGGGCCGATGCCAACCCCTACCTGGCGATTGCCGCCAGCCTGGCTGCCGGGTTATACGGGATTGAACATCGCCTGGAGCCGAGCGCGGCGATCCAGGGTGAATTCGAAGTGCCGGATAATCTGTCGCTGCCATGTACCTTGCATGCTGCCTTGGAGCGTCTGAAGCGTAGTCATCTGGCGAAGGAACTGTTCGGCACGGAGTTCATCGAAGGCTACATCGCTTCCAAGACCCTGGAGCTGACCAGCTTCTTCGATGAAATCACGCCCTGGGAGCGACGTGTCCTAGCGGCCCAGGCATAAAGAACCGCCGCATTCGGGCTATCTTCAATAGATAGCCCTTACTCACCTCAAGGAGCCGCTCGGAACGCCGATGCGCCAAATCTGGAAACCTTTTCGAGCGCTTTATTTCGCCTCGCTGATGATGTTGATCGGCTCGGGCCTCTTGAGTACTTACCTGGCCTTGCGCCTGGCCGCCGACCATGTGGACAGCCTCTGGGTCGGTGCGCTGATGGCCGCCAACTATTTCGGCCTGGTGCTGGGTGGCAAGATCGGCCATCGGCTGATCGCCCGCGTCGGGCACATTCGCGCTTATTCGGCCTGCGCCGGGATCGTCGGCGCGGCAGTGCTGGGCCATGGCCTGGTGAACTGGCTGCCGGCCTGGATCGTGCTGCGGATGATCGTCGGCCTCGGGATGATGTGCCAATACATGGTCATCGAGAGCTGGCTCAACGAACAGGCCGATGCCAAGCAACGGGGAGTGGTGTTCAGCGGCTACATGATCGCCTCGTACCTGGGCTTGGTGCTGGGTCAGTTGATCCTGGTCATGCACCCGGCCCTGGGCCTGGAGCTGCTGATGCTGGTGGCGCTGTGTTTCGCCCTGTGCCTGGTGCCGGTGGCGCTGACCCGGCGGATTCACCCGGCCCCGCTGCGTCCGGCGCCGATGGAGCCGCGTTTCTTCATCAAGCGTGTCCCCCAGTCGTTGAGCACGGTACTGGGGTCGGGGCTGATCGTTGGCTCGTTCTATGGCCTGGCGCCGCTGTACGCGTCCCAGCAGGGCCTGACGACCGAGCAGGTCGGCCTGTTCATGGGTAGCTGCATCTTCGCCGGGCTGCTGGTGCAGTGGCCGCTGGGGTGGCTGTCCGACCGTTATGACCGGGCGATGCTGATTCGCTGTTTTGCGCTGTTCCTGGCGATCTGCGCACTGCCGCTGGCGATCCTGCCGAAGGTGCCGCTGGAAGTGTTGTTTGTGGCGGGCTTCTGCTGTTCGCTGGTTCAGTTTTGCCTGTACCCGTTGGCAGTGGCCTTTTCCAACGACCACGTCGAAGGGGATCGCCGGGTGTCGCTGACGGCCATGTTGCTGGTGACCTATGGCATTGGTGCCAGCATCGGGCCGCTGGTGGCCGGCGTGCTGATGAAGATGTTCGGCAGCCAGATGCTGTACGGCTTTTTCGCTTTCTTCGCCTTGGTGCTGGTATGGCGGATCCGGCCGAAAGCGGTGACCAACCTGCATCAGGTCGATGACGCGCCGCTGCATCACGTGGCGATGCCGGACAGTATGTCGAGTTCGCCTTTGGTGGCGTGCCTCGATCCCCGGGTGGATGAGCAGGTGGTGCAGGAGCAGATGCAGACGCCGGCCAATCCGGACGTGGAGCCTGAGCCGGTCGCAGAGCCGGCTACTGAAGCCGAAGCGGCGTCTGACGAACCGGAGACACCCAGCTTTACCCAGGCCAGGCCTTGAAGCAGGCATAAAAAAAACGGGCAGTCACCGCAAGGGACTGCCCGTTTTTTATGGCTCGACGATCAGAGGTCGTCTTTATCGAAGCGCCGCGCTTCACGCTGGAGCTGGTAGACGAACCGCTCGACCTGCCGTTGCACCAGGCCACTGATGTTGTGGAAGCGTACGCCGGCGAACGTGGTGTTGATCCTTTCTTCGAAATGCAGGTAACGCAGCTCGACTGGCGCGGTCATGTTGCCAAACGGCAGGGCTGCGATGAAGCGCTCATACACCTGGCCCAATTGCAGCCGTTCGGTGATGTCGCCGTCGAAACGCAATTTGCAACCGGTGGCGGAGATGTCCAGCAGCTTGCCGTCCACGGGTGACTTGAGCTTGTCGCCGCCCAGTTCAACGCTCACCAGTTGCGCCAGTTTCAGGGCGGCGCGGAAGGCGTTGCGGCGTTGGTGATAGACCACTTCGTCGGGCAGGGCACCGCGATAGCAGCGACCGTCGCTGGATTCGTCAATGGTCAGTGGACCCTTGCCATCCCATGCGATGCGCACGCCATCATGAAAACCCTCGACACGAAACGGCTCGCCGGCCAGCAGGAAACGCTCGCCATCCCGGGGGATCATTTCATCCAGGGCGATGGAGTTGGTCTCGCGATCGACGTTGACCAGATAGCTCTGGAAGCGCTGGGTGCGTTCATGGAACGTAATGATCAGCGGGTCGTGGCTATCTTGCAGCATCCGCAGGTTGCCGGAGATTTCCAGGGGCGTGGTGAGGACCTTGGGTGGCTGCGGAGCATCATCCGCGTTTGAGGCATTGAACACGGTGGGTCAATCTCCAGGCAAAATACGACTACGAATAGCCAGCATTTTGCCAGCATGTATCGCGCGTTGATAGAGCGAAGGCATTGTTCGTTTCATGCCTGGCTGAGCGGGCGGTGCTTGACCATTCTGGCCGTCGAGCCGCTAGCGTCATACAGCGTCGGGATCTCGCCACCGTTCAGGATGCGCAATTGGTTGGCGGTGGCGGCCTGCTGCATCTGGATCGACTGGCCGTTGCGGGCGTTGGTCGCCTGGCATTGGGCGAGCAGGTCGTTGAGCACTTTACTCTGGGACAGCAACTGGTCGCCGATCGTCGACTGGCTGGCCAATTGCTCAAGGCCGTCATGACTGGCGGGCAAGTTGAGGCTGGCGAGGATCTCGCTGCGTTTGCGGCCATGCTGGTCAAGCAAGATGATCAATGCCTGTTTCTGCGCCAGGATGTTCTCCAGCAGAGGCATGTCGCGACCGTGCAGTGCCACGGATTCGGCCTGCAACAATTCCAGCAATTGTTGCGCTGGAACAAAGTCGTCGATGATCAGTTGCAATAAATTAGTATCGTGCATGGCTGGCCTTGGGTCTTAAGCGTCCAAAAGCCTGGCGCAGGCGGGGCGGCCTAGCGCTGGGCTTCGAAGTTGAGCAGTTTGCTGGCTACGCGGTTGCTGTCGACTTTGTAGCTGCCATCAGCGATGGCTGCTTTCAACTCGGCCACGCGGGCCTTGTCGACGACAGGTTGATCGCGCAGCTTGTCAGTGACCTTCTGCAACTGCTGAGCCTCATTGCTGAGGTGTACCGACTCCCCGTTGCTGACCTGTTCGGCTGCTGTAGGCAGCGGCGCGGATTTACCGGCTTCGGCGGTTTCCTTGGTCGCGCTGGTACGCGTAGTGCCTGTCAACGGTGAAGAGCTGTTTAAACGATTGAAATCGATGACCATGGTAAAAAACCTCTGGGTATTTGGACGCTTGCCATGTTTTCGGCCATCCCCAAAAAAACTTTAGGCTCATTTATTCAATGAGCATGCGCACGTCTGCGCTTGCCTTTGCGTAAGGCACAGTCTAGGGAACACCGGGATCAAGCGCCAGCTTTCTACCTCCTTTACCGGATCACTACATCGCCACTTCCACTTGGCCTGGGGCCATCACTTGCGCCTTGATCACGCGTTGGGAGTTGAGGTTTTTTACCCGTATCTGTTCACGCATGCCACCGTTGGACAGGGCCTCGCCGGGCATCCGCACGGCCAGGGAGCCACTGCGGGCGGTGATGACCACCTGGTCGCCCTTGCGGACCACTTCGGCCTGCTCCAGGTGCACCAGCGTCACGACCTGATCGGCGACCATTGGTCGGACAAGTTTCTGCCCGATGGCCTGGTCAACGGAGGTCAGGAAACCTTGGGTGATCTGGCTGATGTCCCGTTCGCGCAACATCACGTCCTGGGGCTCGACAATCCCGGCCCGCTTGAGCGGACGAGTGGTCGTGACAATTTCTCGAAACAGGCGCACTTGAGCCGGCACGAACACCGTCCAGGGCGCGGCGCTGTCGCAACGAACCTTCACCGTGACGCGGCCCAGGGGCCTGGCCGGACTCTCCAGCGAAGCAGTCAATTCCTTGTCGCACATCGGCATGCGCAGGCGCGGGTCGAGCTGGTTGACTTCGATTTCGTAGCGCCCTTCGGTTTGACTGGTAGCCAGATAGTCTTCTACGGTGAATTCAAGAAAGCCCTGAGTGACGCCGATAAGGAGATCAGGCAAGGTAACCGGAACAGCAGCAAGGGCAGGACCGCCCGAAGTGAACAGGCAGACAGCCAGCAGTGCACCGAGCCAATGGCGGCAGTGAGTGGTCAGGCGTCGAGAAAATGTCGTTTGTGCGTTCATGCCGGTTCAATAGCAAGCCCCGTGCCGTTTAGTGATGAATGCGCGTCGGACACATTAGCGTTATGTAGGAGTCAGGGCATGGCGGGAGTAATGGATTCGGTAAACCAGCGCACTCAGCTGGTCGGTCAAAATCGCCTGGAGCTGTTGTTGTTCCGTCTCGACGGCCAACAAATGTATGGGATCAACGTCTTCAAGGTCCGCGAGGTGCTGCAATGCCCCAAGCTGACGTTGATGCCCAAGTCCAGTCCCGTTGTGTGCGGGGTGGCCAATATCCGGGGAGCGACCATCCCGATCCTCGACCTGGCGATGGCGACCGGTTCCGGTCGGTTGCTGGACCAGAGCAATCCGTTTGTGATCATCACCGAGTACAACACCAAGACCCAGGGTTTCCTGGTGCGCTCGGTGGAACGCATCGTTAACATGAACTGGGAGGAGATCCATCCACCGCCCAAGGGTACTGGTCGCGATCACTACCTGACGGCAGTGACCCGGGTCGATAACCAGTTGGTGGAAATCATCGACGTGGAGAAGATCCTCGCTGAAGTGGCTCCCACTCCGGAGGCTATTTCCGCGGGTGTGGTGGACGCCGAGACCCAGCACAAGGCGATTTCGCTGCGGGTATTGACCGTCGATGATTCTTCGGTGGCACGTAAGCAGGTGACCCGCTGTCTACAAACGGTCGGTGTCGAGGTAGTGGCGTTGAACGATGGGCGTCAGGCGCTGGATTATCTGCGCGCGCTGGTCGACGAGGGCAAGAAGCCCGAGGAAGAATTCCTGATGATGATCTCCGACATCGAGATGCCGGAGATGGACGGGTATACCCTGACGTCGGAAATCCGCAGCGACCCACGTATGCAAAAGCTGCATATCATCTTGCATACTTCGTTGTCCGGTGTTTTCAACCAGGCGATGGTCAAGAAGGTCGGCGCCGACGATTTCCTGGCGAAATTCCGGCCCGATGACCTGGCTTCCCGGGTAGTCGATCGGATCAAGGCAGCAGAGTAAGCAAAGGTCGGGCGCGTTGTGCGCCCGGCAAGTCAACGCGATGAAAGAGGCGGTATCTTGTCTACGGGTAATTTGGATTTCGAACAGTTCCGGGTCTTCCTGGAAAAAGCCTGTGGCATCTTGCTTGGTGAAAACAAGCAATACCTGGTGTCGAGCCGTCTCAATAAATTGATGGAACAACAGGGCCTCAAGTCATTGGGCGAACTGGTGCAGCGTATCCAGAGCCAGCCGCGCAGTGGCTTGCGCGAGATGGTGGTGGACGCGATGACCACCAACGAAACCTTGTGGTTTCGTGACACCTATCCGTTCGAGGTGTTGAAGAATAAGGTGCTGCCGGCGGCCATCAAGGCCAGTCCGGGCCAACGCCTGCGAATCTGGTCGGCAGCCTGCTCGTCGGGGCAGGAACCCTATTCGTTGTCGATGACCATCGATGAGTTCGAACGGTCCAACCTCGGCCAGTTGAAAGGCGGCGTGCAGATCGTCGCCACTGACCTGTCCGGGACCATGCTCAATAACTGCAAGACCGGCGAGTACGACAGCCTGGCCATCGGCCGGGGCCTGTCGCCGGATCGCCTGCAACGCTACTTCGACCCGAAAGGGCCGGGCAAATGGGTGGTCAAGGCGCCGATCAAGAGCCGGGTGGAATTCCGCTCGTTCAACCTGCTGGACAGCTACGCCAGCCTGGGCAAGTTCGACATCGTGTTTTGCCGCAACGTGTTGATCTATTTCTCCGCCGAAGTGAAGAAGGACATCCTGCTGCGCATCCACGGCACGCTCAAGCCAGGCGGCTACCTGTTCCTTGGCGCCTCCGAAGCGTTGAACGGTTTGCCGGATCATTACCAGATGGTCCAGTGCAGCCCGGGGATCATCTACCAGGCGAAGTGATTGGCTTGGGTTGTCAAAAAAACGGGAGTCCCACGGGGCTCCCGTTTTTTATGCCCGCTAATTTCCTCCCCTCCACTATCCCTGTGGGAGCGGGCTTGCTCGCGAAGGCGGTGTGTCAGTCGAAATAAATGTCACTGTCACACTGCATTCGCGAGCAAGCCCGCTCCCACCGTTTGAGTGTCACTGCCCTGGATAAGCGGCAGAAAAGCGGCAGCCAGCGGAAACCAGTTGCCGCTTTTCTGGCATTGCCGCCTTGCCGGTGTCCGCAAAGCCCCGGTTTATGGGGTTTTTGGAAATGGCACGGCGCTTGCTTTAGCCGTCGTACGTACATTCTGGTCACCCAAAGGTTTCCGACATGAGCATCAGCTTCGATAAAGCGCTCGGTATCCACGAACAGGCCCTGAGCTTCCGCGCCCAGCGTGCCGAAGTCCTGGCCAATAACATCGCCAACGCCGATACCCCGAACTACAAGGCTCGGGACCTGGACTTCTCCAAAGTGCTCGCCGAGCAGAACGAGAAGACCAAGAACGGCCATTTCGCCCTGAACATGACCAACAGCCGTCATATCGAGGCCGAAGGCCTGGGCAATGGCGACGAGTCGCTGATGTATCGCACGCCGATGCAGCCTTCGATCGACCAGAACACCGTGGACGCTCAACTGGAACAGTCCAACTACGCGGAAAACTCCGTGAACTTCCAGGCCAGCTTCACCCTGCTCAACAGCAAGTTCAAAGGGCTGGTATCGGCCCTGCGCGGAGAGTAAGCCATGTCGATTGCTAGCGTATTCAACATTGCCGGCAGTGCCATGAGTGCCCAGACCACTCGCCTGAACACCGTCGCCAGTAACATCGCCAACGCCGAGACCGTTTCGTCGAGCATCGACCAGACCTACCGCGCCCGCCACCCGGTATTCGCCACCATGTTCCAGGGCGGCCAGTCCGGCGGCAGCGACTCGCTGTTCCAGGAACAGGACGCGGCCGGTCAGGGCGTACAGGTGCTTGGCGTGGTCGAAGACCAGAGCAACCTCGAAGCTCGTTATGAGCCCAACCATCCGGCTGCGGACGCCAAGGGTTACGTCTACTACCCGAACGTCAACGTCGTCGAAGAAATGGCCGACATGATTTCCGCCAGTCGTTCGTTCCAGACCAACGCCGAAATGATGAACACCGCCAAAACCATGATGCAGAAGGTCCTGACCCTCGGTCAGTGATAAGGGGCGAGTCACATGAGCGTTACCAGTACAACAAGTGGTTTGAGCCTCAACGAGATTCTGGCCAACTCCTCGGTCAAGACCAACACCACCACCGATGGCCTGGGGAGTGCGACAAAGGCAGCGAGCGGCAACCAGGAGCTGGGCAAGGATGCGTTCTTGCAGTTGCTGGTTACCCAGCTGAAAAACCAGAACCCGCTGGAGCCACAGGATAACGGCGAGTTCGTTGCCCAACTGGCACAGTTCAGCAGCCTGGAGGGCATCACCACCCTCAACGAGACCGTGAGCGGCATCGCCGGCAACTACAACTCGTCCCAGGCCTTGCAGGCTTCGTCCCTGGTCGGACGCTCGGTCATCGCCCCCGGCGACAAGGCCGTGGTCGATACCTCCAAGAGCCTCAACGGCACTGTAGTAGTCCCGACATCGGTGTCCTCCGTTGCCGTCAAGATCGTGGACAAGGACGGCAAGACCGTTCGCACCATTGACCTGGGTAGCCAGAAGGCCGGCAACTCCGCCTTCATCTGGGATGGCAAGAACGACGCGGGCACGACGGTCGAATCGGGCACCTACACCTTCGCGGCCTCGACCACCATCGACGGCAAGGCCACGTCGCTGATCACCAACCTGCCGGCCACGGTCAGCAGCGTGACGATCAGCCAGACGGGCGGTGAGCTGATGCTCAACCTGGCCGGGCTGGGCAGCATTGCCCTGTCCAAAGTCCAAACTATTGGTATGTAGAGCCGACTAACCCGGCAAAAGGAGTGGAAAATGTCTTTCAACATCGGCCTTAGCGGTCTCTATGCAGCCAACAAACAGCTGGACGTGACCGGTAACAACATCGCCAACGTGGCGACCACCGGTTTCAAATCGTCCCGCGCGGAATTCGAAGATGTCTATTCGGCCACCAAGCTGGGCTCGGGCAGCAAGACTGTCGGCAACGGCGTGCGCCTGGCCAACGTCTCCCAGCAGTTCGGCCAGGGTGACGTGAACAACACCGGCAACGTGCTGGACATGGGTATCCAGGGCCAGGGCTTCTTTGTCCTGAGCAACGACGGCTCCCTGAGCTACACCCGTGCCGGTACCTTCAAGACCGACAAGGAAGGCTACATCACCAATAGCGATGGTACTGCGCGCCTGCAGGGCTATGGCGTGGATGCCAACGGCAAGATCCAGAACGGCATCCTGACCGACCTGCGCATCGACACTTCCAACCTGCCGCCGACGGCCACCAGCCTGGTGTCCTCGACGATCAACCTGAACTCGACGGCGACGGCGATCACCGCGGCGTTCAATCCGGCCGATACGGCCACGTTCACCAAGCAGTTCACTACTCCGGTCTATGACACCCAGGGCAACCAGCACTCCATGGACCAGTACATGGTCAAGACTGCCGGCAACACCTGGAACGTCTATACCTTGATCGATGGTCGTAACCTGAACGGCACCGCGCCGACCACGACCGGTGCGAACGCTCCCATTCCTTCGACCATGAGCTTTGATTCGAGCGGCAAGCTGACTCAGGTCAGCACGCCGCCAGTGCCGCCTGCCACTACGCCGACCATCAACAGCGACCTGGTGTTGACTGGCTGGGTACCTGGCACCGTGACCAACGGCGTATGGGCCGCCAACGGCGCCGCGAGTGCACCCACTATCACGATTTCCATGGGCAACACCAGCCAGTACAACGCCGATACCGCGCGCTCGATTCCGACCCAGAACGGTTACGCCACTGGCCAGATCACCAACCTGACCATCGACGGCAGTGGTGTATTGCTGGCCAACTTCAGCAACAACCAGACGAAGCCGATCGGCCAGCTCGCGCTTGCCAGCTTCACCAACGAGCAAGGTTTGCAGCCGGTAGGCGGCACCAGTTGGAAAGAAACCTTCGCCTCGGGCATCCCGGGCTACGATGCTCCGCAAACCGGCACCCTGGGTTCGATCGTCTCCAACTCCCTGGAAGAGTCCAACGTCAACCTGACCAACGAACTGGTCGAGTTGATCAAGGCCCAGAGCAACTACCAGGCGAACGCCAAGACCATCTCCACCCAGAGCACCATCATGCAGACCATCATTCAGATGGCTTGATGTCGACGGTTGCTTGAAGCTGCACAAGGAGCCCCTCGCAAGAGGGGCTTTTTTGTGTGCGGCGATTTTTTTTGCGCTTGTACCGGCCTCATCGCGAGCAGGCTCACAACAGGTGGGCGCATTCCAATGTGGGAGCGGGCTTGCTCGCGAAAGCGGTGGGTCTGCTAGCGGCGATGTTGAATGTGCCAACGCCTTCGCGAGCAAGCCCGCTCCCACAGTAGTGATGTGTATCGCCTGACCTTTGTGGGAGCGAGCCTGCTCGCGATGAGCGCCGGGTCAGGCGCTGATTTCCTCCAGGCAAAAGAAAACCCCCGATAAACCAGCGGTCTATCGGGGGCTTCTTCAGCGGGCGCTTTTACACGCCCGCTCGCTCAGCTTATTGGCAAGCTTCGCAATCCGGCTCGTCGATCGCGCAGGCCTTTGGCACTGGCGCTGGTCCCGCTGGAGCCGCCAGGACAGAATCGTCACCGTGGTTGCCGCCGCTGGAAACAGCGTTCAGCTTGCCGGTGTTGATGGTCGACTTCTCGGTGCTGGTGGCGGCCAGGGCACGGAGGTAGTAGGTGGTTTTCAGGCCACGGTACCAGGCCATGCGGTAGGTCACGTCCAGCTTCTTGCCCGAAGCGCCGGCGATGTACAGGTTCAGCGACTGAGCCTGGTCGATCCACTTCTGGCGACGGCTGGCGGCGTCGACGATCCACTTGGTGTCCACTTCGAACGCGGTGGCGTAGAGCGCTTTGAGCTCTTGCGGAATGCGCTCGATCTGTTGCACCGAACCGTCGTAGTACTTCAGGTCGTTGATCATCACCGAGTCCCACAGGCCGCGAGCCTTGAGGTCGCGAACCAGGTACGGGTTGATCACGGTGAATTCGCCCGACAGGTTCGATTTCACATACAGGTTCTGGTAGGTCGGTTCGATCGACTGCGACACACCGGTGATGTTGGCGATGGTCGCGGTCGGAGCGATGGCCATGATGTTGGAGTTACGGATGCCTTTCTGCACACGGGCGCGAACCGGTGCCCAGTCCAGGGATTCGTTCAGGTCCACATCGATGTACTTCTGGCCACGTTGGGCGATCAGGATCTGTTGCGAGTCCAGCGGCAGGATGCCCTTGGACCACAGCGAACCCTGGAACGTCTCGTAGGCGCCGCGCTCGTCGGCCAGGTCGCAGGAAGCCTGGATCGCGTAGTAGCTGACCGCTTCCATGGACTTGTCGGCGAATTCGACGGCAGCGTCCGAACCGTACGGGATGTGCTGCAGGTACAGCGCGTCCTGGAAGCCCATGATGCCCAGGCCGACCGGACGGTGCTTGAAGTTGGAGTTCTTCGCTTGCGGCACCGAGTAGTAGTTGATGTCGATCACGTTGTCGAGCATGCGCACGGCGGTGTTCACGGTGCGTTGCAGCTTGGCGGTGTCCAGCTTGCCGTCGACGATGTGGTTCGGCAGGTTGATCGAGCCCAGGTTGCAGACCGCGATCTCATCCTTGTTGGTGTTCAGGGTGATCTCGGTGCACAGGTTCGAGCTGTGGACCACGCCCACGTGCTGTTGCGGGCTGCGCAGGTTGCACGGGTCCTTGAAGGTCAGCCATGGGTGGCCGGTCTCGAACAGCATCGACAGCATCTTGCGCCACAGGTCTTTGGCCTGGACGACTTTGAACAGCTTGATCTTGTTGTACTCGGTCAGGGCTTCGTAGTACTCGTAGCGCTCTTCGAAAGCCTTGCCGGTCAGGTCGTGCAGGTCCGGCACTTCGGATGGCGAGAACAGGGTCCACTTGCCGTCGTCGAAGACACGCTTCATGAACAGGTCAGGGATCCAGTTGGCGGTGTTCATGTCGTGGGTACGACGACGGTCATCACCGGTGTTCTTGCGCAGCTCGATGAACTCTTCGATGTCCATGTGCCAGGTTTCCAGGTAGGCACAGACCGCGCCCTTGCGCTTGCCGCCCTGGTTGACCGCGACTGCGGTGTCGTTGACCACTTTGAGGAACGGCACGACGCCCTGGGATTTGCCGTTGGTGCCCTTGATGTACGAGCCCAATGCGCGAACCGGGGTCCAGTCGTTGCCCAGGCCGCCAGCGAATTTCGACAGCATGGCGTTGTCGTGGATGGCGCCGTAGATGCCCGACAGGTCATCCGGAACGGTGGTCAGGTAGCAGCTCGACAACTGTGGACGCAGGGTGCCGGCGTTGAACAGGGTTGGAGTCGAGGCCATGTAGTCGAAGGACGACAACAGGTTGTAGAACTCGATGGCGCGGTCTTCACGCTGTTTTTCTTCGATCGCCAGGCCCATGGCCACGCGCATGAAGAAGATCTGCGGCAGTTCGAAACGCACGCCATCCTTGTGGATGAAGTAGCGGTCGTACAGGGTTTGCAGGCCCAGGTAGGTGAACTGCTGGTCGCGTTCGTGGTTGATGGCCTTGCCGAGCTTTTCCAGGTCGAATTCGGCCAGCACCGGGTTCAGCAATTCGAACTCGATGCCCTTGGCGACGTAGGCCGGCAACGCCTTGGCGTACAGGTCGACCATTTCGTGGTGGGTCGCGCTTTCGGCGACTTCCAGGAAGCTCAGGCCTTCGGCACGCAGGGTGTCCATCAGCAGGCGAGCGGTCACGAAGGAGTAGTTCGGCTCGCGTTCCACCAGGGTCCGGGCGGTCATCACCAGCGCGGTGTTGACGTCCTTGAGGGCGACGCCGTCATAGAGGTTCTTCAGGGTTTCGCGCTGGATCAGGTCGCCATCGACTTCTTCCAGGCCTTCGCAGGCCTCGGTGACGATGGTGTTCAGGCGGCCCATGTCCAGCGGCGCCAGGCTGCCGTCGGCGCGGGCGATACGGATGGACGGGTGAGCCTGGACCGGTGCGTCGGCTGGGGAGCGGGTAGCACGTTCCTTGGCGCGGGAGTCACGGTAGATCACGTAGTCGCGGGCCACTTTCTGCTCGCCGGCACGCATCAGGGCCAGTTCGACCTGGTCCTGGATTTCTTCGATGTGGATGGTGCCGCCCGAAGGCATGCGACGCTTGAAGGTCGCGGTGACCTGTTCGGTCAGGCGGGCCACGGTGTCGTGGATTCGCGACGAAGCGGCAGCGGTGCCGCCTTCAACTGCGAGAAACGCTTTGGTGATGGCGACGGTGATCTTGTCATCGGTGTAAGGAACGACAGTGCCGTTACGCTTGATCACACGCAATTGGCCCGGCGCGGTGGCGGACAGATCCGGGCTCGAATCGGCGGCCAGCGGCGCGGTGCCCTGCGGGTTCTCGCGAGTTGTGTCGGTGTGCATGGGTGTCTCCACGTTCTTTATGTTTGTTTGGGCACCATCACGGTGCCCACCGTTCCGTCCTGAAGCACTACAACCGACTGGCGCCGGGCATAACAACTTCGGGACAGTAGGAAGCAGGCGTTTAATGCCGCTTCCATCCGAAGTTCTCAGGTTGCGAGCAGGGCTCGAAACCGGGTTGTCGGGGTGGCAGCAATTGACTGCAACACCCGTACCGTTTCGGTCGTTTTCGACCTTGAAACAGCTGCCATCCGCAGGGGCGGTCTGGGCTTGGGGAAATACAGTGTTTCAGCTGGACAGAAGCAAGAAAAGCGCTTGAATTCTCTGTCCGACTTGTGTTTGGTTTTTGGCCTGAAACCCTACATGTAGGGTTTTTTACGCGGCGGGCTACAAGATAATGCGTTTTCGGGGGGTATGCAACGTACTACCTGTGGATAAGCCTGTGCGTAATTTGTGTGAGAAACCTGGAACTGCTCTGTAGGCCGCGACCTAGCTGGAGTGGACCTTTTTTCATCGGTTTCGACGATCAGAAAACAGCCCGGTGGTTTTTGCGGGCGCGGACGTTACCACATAAAACCCACCCGATCGAAACACATTTGTCCGCTTGTTTTCTGTGCAGGTGACGTTTATACAATCGGCCCGTGCATGAGGGTGTTTATCCTCCTTTAACATGACAAAAAGACGGGAGGAGCTGTATCCGAAGCGGTCCCTTGTGGCGAGGGGATTTATCCCCGTTGGGCGGCGAAGCGGCCCAGAATTGGCGACCGTGCGGGTCAGACAGAACGCAGGGGGCCGCTTCGCGACCCAGCGGGGATAAATCCCCTCGCCACAAGGGGCGATGCTGATCCTTCCTTTTATATTCGCAGCAAGAGGGGCCCCCAGTGGAACAAGAAGCCTGGCAGATATTGATCGTCGAGGATGACCAGCGTCTGGCCGAGCTGACCCGGGAATACCTCGAAAGCAACGGACTGCGTGTCGCCATCGAAGGCGATGGCGCGGTGGCGGCCGCGCGGATCATCGCCGAGCAGCCGGACCTGGTGGTCCTCGACCTGATGCTGCCCGGCGAAGACGGCCTGAGCATCTGTCGCAAGGTGCGCGAGCAGTATGATGGGCCGATCCTGATGCTCACAGCTCGTAGCGACGACACCGATCAGATCCAGGGGCTGGACCTGGGCGCCGATGATTACGTCTGCAAGCCGGTGCGCCCGCGCTTGCTGTTGGCGCGCATCCAGGCCTTGCTGCGGCGCAGTGAGCCGGAGCCGAGCGCCGCGCAAAAGCAGCGACGCCTGCAGTTCGGCCCACTGGTGGTCGACGATGCCCTGCGCGAGGCCTGGTTGCAGGGCAACGGTATCGAGCTGACCAGCGCCGAATTCGACCTGCTGTGGCTGTTGGTGTCCAATGCCGGGCGCATCCTGTCCCGGGAAGAAATCTTCACTGCCCTGCGCGGCATCGGGTATGACGGCCAGGACCGTTCCATCGATGTGCGCATTTCGCGCATCCGCCCCAAGATCGGCGACGACCCGGACCATCCACGGCTGATCAAGACCATCCGCAGCAAAGGCTACCTGTTCGTTCCTGAAGCTTGCGTAGACCTGGCGCCGTGAATTCGATCTTCCTGCGCATTTATGGCGGCATGTGCGCGGCACTGGTGCTGGTGGCGGTGCTCGGCGTACTGGCCCTGCACTTGCTCAACCAGACCCGCAGTGAGCAATACCGCGAGCGCCTGGCCCACGGCACGTTTTCGCTGATGGCTGACAACCTGCGGCTGATGAACGACACCGAACGGCGGCGAGCCTTGGCGGTGTGGGAGCGCCTGCTGGGCATCCCCCTGGCGTTGCAGACCTTCGCCCAGACCGACCTCGATCTCGGGCAGCGCACTCGCGTATTGCGCGGCCAGGCCTTGGTGGAACAGACCGGGCCGCATGCGGCGAAGGTCTATCGGCTGGTCAGCGATGGCGAGCAACTGATGCTGGTGGGGGAAGTCCAGCAGATCAGCGAACAACTGGCCCGTGCGACTATTTACCTGCTGGCCGACGAATTGGTGCGCTACCCGGTGGGTGAGCAGCCCGAACGGCTCGCGCAACTCAAGGAGGAAAAAGGCTTCGGTTTCGACTTGCGACTGATGACCGTCGTACAGGCGGACATGGACGAAGACCAGCGCCGTCGGGTGTCCGAGGGCGATACGGTGATGGCCCTGGGCAAGGGCGGCGACTCCATCCGGGTATTCGCCGGCATGGTCGGCACGCCATGGGTGCTGGAGATCGGTCCGCTGTACCAGATGAACCCTTATCCGCCGCAATGGCTGGTGCTGATCGCGGCGCTGGGGTTGAGCCTGATTGGGTTGATCGTCTACCTGTTGGTGCGTCAACTGGAGCGGCGCTTGCGTGGCCTGGAGTCAGCCGCCACCCAGATCGCCCAGGGCAGCCTGGAAACCCGGGTGCCGGCCCGCGGTGCCGATTCGGTCGGGCGACTGGCCGCGGCCTTCAACGGCATGGCCGAGCACTTGCAGCAACTGTTGGCGATTCAGCGGGAGCTGGTGCGCGCGGTGTCCCACGAATTGCGCACGCCGGTGGCGCGCCTGCGCTTCGGCCTGGAAATGCTCGGCAGCGCCACCACGCCCCAGGCCCGGGACAAGTACCTGGCGGGCATGGACCACGACATCGAGGACCTGGATCGGCTGGTGGACGAAATGCTCACCTACGCGCGCCTGGAACAAGGCTCACCGGCCTTGAATTTCCAACGGGTGGATCTGGACGCGCTGGTCAATCAAGTGATCGATGAGCTGGGGCCGTTGCGGGCCGGAATCACGGTCGAGCGCGGTCTATGCCTGTCGGCCGCCGATTGCGACGGCGCCTGGGTCGAGGCCGAACCGCGCTTCCTGCATCGCGCCCTGCAGAACCTGGTGGGCAATGCCATGCGCCACGCCAATTCCCGGGTCACCGTCAGTTACCAGGTGGGCCAGTTGCGCTGTCGGGTGGACGTGGAAGACGACGGGCCCGGCGTGCCGGAAGCGGCCTGGGAACGGATCTTCAAACCCTTCCTGCGCCTGGACGACAGCCGCGCCCGGGCTTCGGGCGGCCATGGGCTGGGGCTGTCGATCGTGCGGCGAATCATCCACTGGCACGATGGTCGGGCGCTGATCGGCAAGAGCAAGAGCCTGGGCGGGGCCTGTTTCAGCTTGAGTTGGCCGAGGCATCAGGACCGGTCTTGAGAGATGTGGCGACCCCATCGCGAGCAAGCTCGCTCCCACAGGTGTACGCATGCCAATGTGGGAGCGAGCCTGCTCGCGATGAGGCCCTTCCAAACACCACAAATCTCAGGCCTTGATCCCCACCAGGCTCAATAGCTGCCCATCCTTCACTCCAAACTGGGCCTGCAATTCACTGCCATGGCGCCACTCCGCCGACAGGTCCGTCAGCAAGCGCAGGCGCACCTGCCCATCGTGTGTCCAGTCCAGCACTTCGGCATGCTCGAAATAAAAGCGCTGCCTGACGATGGGATACAGCGCCTTGAACAGGCTTTCCTTCACTGAAAAGGTCAGGGTCACCAGCAAGGCCCGCTCATCGCGCGTGAGCTGGGCCATACGCTGCAACTCTGGCGATGTGAGGATTTCACCGGCCAGGCGTTCGGCGCGCTCGGGGTCGAGCAGGTTTTCCACGTCCATGCCCAGCCCCTGCCAATGATCTTTTCTCGCGACGATTGCCGCTGCACGGCCAGTGCTGTGGGTGATCGAACCACTGACGTGAGCAGGCCACACCGGGGCACGGTCTTCGCCGATGGCCGGCACGCAGGTTTGACCGTCGAGCCTCTGCAAAGCCGCCCGGGCACAGATCCGCCCGGCCAGGAATTCTGCCTGGCGCTTGGCTACCGAGCGCTGGATGCTTGCCGGTGGCTCGATGGCACTGTTAGGGAAGTCGGCGCCCACCAGCAACAACGGGTCGAAGCGGGTGCTCAGCAGCACTGTTCCGGGCAGGGCATCGGGCAGGAGCCAATGTTCATCCAGAGGCGAGCAGCAGGCGGGCAGGGCGGGGAGTGTATTCATGCCGGGCATTTTGCCGGGTTGGCTTGAGGCTGGGTAGTGGCGTGGTTGTTATGTGGGGCATGGCTGGCTTTTGTGGCGAGGGAGCTTGCTGTGGGAGCAAGGCTTGCCCGCGATGAAGGCGATGTGGTCCTCCAGAAATCGAGTCGCCTGGGTCGCGAGCAAGCTTTGCTCCCACAATCCCCTCGCCACAGGAGGGATGTATCAGAAGATTTTCTTGAAGAATTTCTGCATATCCGCCCACGACTTCTCATCGGCTTCTTTGTTGTAGCCGATGTCCGGTCCGCCATGTTCGCCGTGGCTCAAACGGTCGGCGTCGGGGTTGCTGAAGCCGTGCTTGGCGCCTTCGAGGCTGACGAATTTATAGTCGGCACCGGCCTTGTCCATCTCGCTCTTGAACGCAGTGACGTTGTCCTGGGTGACCATGCTGTCCAGGGCTCCATGCTCGACCAGCACCTTGGCCTTGACGCTGCCCGGCGTTGCCGGGGTGTTGGTCACCAGCGCACCGTGGAAGCTCACTACGCCGGCCAGTGGCACGCCTTGGCGCGCCGCATCGAGTACTACCTTGCCACCGAAGCAGTAGCCGATGGCGGCGAGTTTGTCCGGATCGGTCTGGGGCTGTTTCTTCAGCAGGTCCAATCCGGCCTGGAAACGGGCGCTGGCCGCCTTGCTGTCCTTGAGCGCCGCTTGCATGAAGGCCATGGCGTCCTTGGGATGCTCGGTGTTCTTGCCGTCGCCGTACATGTCGATGGCCAGGGCGCTGTAGCCCAGGCCCGCGAGGTCACGGGCGCGGCGCTTGGCGTAGTCGTTGAGCCCCCACCATTCATGCACCACTACCACTCCTGGGCGCGGGCCTTTGACGGCGTCGTCATAGGCGTAATAACCGATCAGCTTGGTGCCGTCGGCGCTGGTGTAGGGGATTTCCTGGGTCTGGATGGCGGCGAGGCTCGCACCGCTAAAGGCCAGAAGTACAACTGCAAGCAGCCTGCGCATGATGGATCTCCTTAAAAAATGGTTCGCTCAGATTAGCCGATTCATTCAGCGCAGGTTCAGAGAACGTTCAAGGGGTGTTCAGGGACCGCTGGTTAACGTGACAGCGACTTCACACACCACCCACGTTGCAAAGGAACTTGATCATGACTGCTATGAAAAAACTGCTGTTGGCTTTCACCGTGCTGGGCGCCACTGCCATGGCCCACGCCGATGACAACTTCGCCAGCCTGACCCTTGGCCAGACCAGCGACAAAGTCAAGAAATCCAACGCCTTGGACAGCGCCCTGAACAACCCCAACGCCGACGGCGTCATCGGCAAGGACACCACGTATGGCCTGCGACTGGGCAAGCAAAACGACCAGGGCCGCTACTACGCCACCTACGACAACGTCTCGGGCACCCACAACGGCATCAAGTTGCGCCAGGAAAACCTGCTGGGCAGCTACGATGTGTTCTATCCGGTCACCAGCAGCACCAAACTGTTCGGCGGCGGCACGGCGGGCCTGACCAAGCTGACCCAGGACTCTCCCGGCTACAGCCGCGACAGCGACATCGGCTACGCGGTGGGCCTGCAAGGGGGCGTCCTGCAACAAATTTCGCAAAACACCTCGGTTGAACTGGGTTACCGTTACCTGCGCAGCAACGCCAGCACCGAGATGAGCCCGCACGGCGGCGACAAGGTCGGCTCGCTGGACCTGACCAGCAGCGCCCAGACGTACCTGTCCGCCAACTACACGTTCTAAGCGGTCGATGGTGAGCGTATCCAGCCGGATCGGTCGAAGACGATCCGGCGCCTTTCGTTGAGGTGCGTGGTGCTGGATTGTTTGATTTTGCCTGTGGAGAGGCTCCATGAAATTACTGGTCGTCGAAGACGAAGCGCTGTTGCGTCATCACCTGCAAACCCGTCTTAGCGACAGCGGCCATGTGGTGCAGGCCGTGGCCAATGCCGAAGAGGCCTTGTACCAGGTCCGCGAGTTCAACCATGACCTGGCGGTGATCGACCTGGGCCTGCCGGGCATCAGCGGGCTGGAACTGATCCGCCGGCTGCGCTCCCAGGACAAGACGTTTCCGATCCTGATCCTGACCGCCCGCGGCAACTGGCAGGACAAGGTCGAAGGCCTGGCCGCCGGCGCCGATGACTACGTGGTCAAGCCGTTCCAGTTCGAAGAGCTGGAGGCCCGCCTGAATGCCCTGCTGCGTCGCTCCAGCGGCTTCACCCAGTCGACCATCGTGGCTGGCCCGCTGTTGCTCGACCTCAATCGCAAGCAGGCGTCCCTGGGCGACGAGCCGCTGGCGCTGACCGCCTACGAATACCGAATCCTTGAATACCTGATGCGCCATCACCAGCAGGTGGTCGCCAAGGATCGCTTGATGGAACAGCTTTATCCCGATGACGATGAGCGCGATCCCAATGTCATCGAAGTGCTGGTCGGGCGCCTGCGCCGCAAGCTGGAAGCCCCCGCCGGCTTCAAACCCATCGACACCGTGCGCGGCCTGGGCTACCTGTTCAACGAGCGCTGCCAGTGATTCGTTCGCTTCGGCTGCGGTTGATGCTGGCTGCCATGACCTTGGCAGTGCTGTTCATGCTGGCACTGTTGCCGGCCATGCAAGGCGCGTTCAGCCTGGCGTTGCAGGAGTCCATCGAGCAACGCCTGGCCTCGGACGTGACCACGCTGATTTCCGCCGCCCGGGTGGAAAACAACCGCTTGAAGATGCCGACGCAACTGCCCGATGAGCGCTTCAACCTCGCTGACGCCCGCCTGCTGGGCTACATCTATGATCGCGAGGGGCGGCTGGTGTGGCGCTCCAAGGCCACCCAGGAAGAAAACATCAATTACACGCCGCGTTATGACGGCCAGGGCAATCAGTTCGCGCGCATTCGCGAGAACGACGGCCAGGAGTTTTTTGTCTATGACGTCGAGATCAAGCTGCTCGGCGGCCAGAACGCGGCGTTCAGCATCGTCACCCTGCAACCGGTGCGCGATTACGAGGTGACCCTGCAAGGCTTGCGGGACAATCTCTACCTGGGCTTCGGCGCTGCCTTGGTGGTGCTGCTGGCGCTGCTGTGGATCGGCTTGACCTGGGGCCTGCGGGCGCTACGACGGCTGAGTCAGGAGCTGGACGAGATCGAAAGCGGAGCCCGGGAAAGCCTCAGTACCGAGCACCCTCGGGAGCTGTTGCGCCTGACCGGTTCCCTCAACCGCCTGCTCTACAGCGAACGGGAGCAGCGCAGCCGTTACCGCGACTCTCTCGATGACCTGGCCCACAGCCTGAAAACCCCGCTGGCGGTATTGCAGGGTGTCAGCGAAGACATGGCCCGGCGTCCCGAGGATCGTGGGCAGGCCTGGGTGTTGCAGAGCCAGATCGAGCGCATGAGCCAGCAGATCGGCTATCAGTTGCAGCGCGCCAGCCTGCGCAAAAGCGGGCTGGTGCGCCATCAGGTGCGCTTGCGCCCGGTGCTGCAAAGCCTGTGCGATACCTTGGACAAGGTCTATCGCGACAAACGGGTCAATGTCAGTTTCGATCTGCCGGAGCAGTGTCAGGTGCCAATCGAACAGGGCGCCTTGCTGGAGATGCTCGGCAACCTGTTGGAGAACGCCTATCGGCTATGCCTGGGCGAGGTACGCGTGAGCGTGCACCAGACCCTCGGTGGCATGGAGTTGAGTGTCGAGGACGACGGGCCGGGCGTGCCACCGGATCAACGAGCGCGGATTCTCCAGCGTGGTGAGCGGCTGGATCGCCAGCATCCGGGGCAGGGCATTGGCCTGGCGGTGGTCAAGGACATCATCGACAGCTACGGCGCCAAGTTGACTTTGGGGGATTCAGAGCTGGGCGGGGCGGCGTTCCGGATTCATTTTCCGGTGGTTTGACTGGGATATTTCGCTGTGTCGGCGGGCCCCTGTGGCGAGGGAGCTTGCTCCCGCTGGGCTGCGAAGCGGCCCCAAAAATTTGCGAGCGCTGCGCACTCGAACGGGAGCAAGCTCCCTCGCCACAAGGGCCGGTAGATACACCACAGAAGTTGGATGTCCACTCAGTTCTCCAACTCCCTGTAAGCCCCCGGTGTCAGCCCCGTCCACTTCTTGAATGCCCGGTGAAACGCCGACGGTTCGGAGAAACCCAATTGCTCGGCGATCTGCTGCAACGACAGGTCCGCGCGTCCCAGGTGATAGATGGCGATATCCCGCCGCAACTGATCCTTGAGTTCCTGGAAGCTGGTGCCTTCCTCCCGCAAGTGCCGGCGCAAGGTCTGCGGGCTGAGGTGCAGATGGGCGGCGACGGTGTCCAGGTCGGGCCAGCGTGCCGTGTCGCGGCTGAGCAGGCGGCGCAGTTGGCTGCTCAGGCTGTGGCCGTCGTCCGGACGCGACAGCAGGTCGGCGGGGGAGCGCTCGAGGAAATGCTTGAGGGTGCGTTCGTCCTGCAGCAGCGGCATTTCCAGGTAGCGACTATGGAACAACAGGCTGCTGCTGCGGGCGTCGAACACCAGCGGACAGGGAAACAATAAGTCGTATTCGGCGCCGTGGGCGGGTTTGGTATAGCCGAAGGTCGCCTGTTCCAGGCCGATCCGCTGGCCGATCAGCCAACTGGCGAGGCGATGCCAGACCACCAGCAGGCTTTCAGTCAGGAAGTGATCGGGGTCCCAGAGCGTCGAATCGTCCAGCATCAGTCGCACTCGCTCGCCTTCGGTTTCCAGCGTCAGGCTCGGGGCGTCGGGGAACAGGCTGTAGAACAGCAAGCCACGCTGAAGAGCCTTGCCCAGGGTCCGACAGTGAATCAACGCGTGACACATCATGGCAAACGTCCCGGGTTTACTCGCCGCCCGGCCGAATCCCAGGTATTCGTCCCCCAGTGCCAGCCACAGAGCCTGCAACAGGCGGGCGAATTGCTCGGGCGCAATCCGCGCCCGCGGCTCATCCAACAGCTCAGGGCTGATGCCCAGTTGTTGCAGCAGGGGAAAATAGTCGAAGCCTTGCCGACGCGCACCGCCCAGGGCGGCGCGGGCGAAGTGGCTGGCGATCGTGCGTTGGCGCATGGCTGAAATCCGTCCGTTAAGCGGGCGATGGTAGCAGGGGGGGAGGGCTGAACAAGGCGGATATCCGCCAAATCCCGGAATGCGAAACGGCTTGTAGGCGGAAATCCGCCACCTTACACGTCACGTTTAATCCCTGTGGAATCCGCTAACCCGTCTGCTATACCGGATGTAGGGGGGTTCGCAAAAATGGCACGCGCTTTGCGAAGGGTTAGGTAGGTCTGCCGCGTGCAGCCGACAAAAAACAAATCCCTCCAGTGCAGGAGGGTTCGCAATTGAGGTGCCGTTGATGACAGGTGGATGTCGTCATGCGGGACTCTTGAGGAAGGTTTGCCATGACGACTCGTCAGCCACTGTACAAATCCCTGTATTTCCAGGTGATCGTAGCCATTGCCATCGGTATTTTGCTCGGCCACTTCTACCCGCAGACCGGTGTTGCCCTCAAGCCATTCGGCGACGGGTTCATCAAACTGATCAAAATGGTCATCGCCCCCATCATCTTCTGTACCGTCGTCAGCGGCATCGGCGGCATGCAGAACATGAAATCGGTGGGCAAGACTGGCGGCTATGCGCTGCTGTACTTCGAAATCGTCTCCACCATCGCCCTGCTGATCGGCCTGGTCGTGGTCAACGTCGTACAGCCGGGTGTCGGCATGCACATCGACGTGGCAACCCTGGACACCAGCAAGATCGCCGGTTTCATCTCGGCCGGTAAAGACCAGAGCATCGTCGCCTTCATCCTCAACGTGATCCCGAACACCATCGTGGGTGCGTTCGCCAACGGCGACATCCTGCAAGTGTTGATGTTCTCGGTGCTCTTCGGTTTCGCCCTGCATCGCCTGGGTGCCTACGGCAAGCCGGTGCTGGACTTCATCGATCGCTTCGCCCACGTGATGTTCATCATCATCAACATGATCATGAAGCTGGCGCCTATCGGTGCGTTCGGTGCCATGGCCTTCACCATCGGGGCCTACGGTGTCGGTTCGCTGGTGCAACTGGGCCAGCTGATGATCTGCTTCTACATCACCTGCGTGGTGTTCGTGCTGGTGGTGCTGGGCGCCATCTGCCGCGCCCACGGCTTCAGCGTGGTCAAGCTGATCCGCTACATCCGTGAAGAACTGCTGATCGTGCTGGGTACTTCCTCGTCGGAATCGGCCCTGCCACGCATGCTGATCAAGATGGAGCGCCTGGGTGCCAAGAAGTCGGTCGTAGGCCTGGTCATCCCGACTGGCTACTCGTTCAACCTCGACGGTACTTCGATCTACCTGACCATGGCTGCGGTGTTCATCGCCCAGGCCACCGACACCCCAATGGACCTGACTCACCAGATCACCCTGCTGCTGGTGCTGCTGCTGTCGTCCAAAGGTGCTGCTGGCGTGACCGGTAGCGGTTTCATCGTACTGGCGGCCACCCTGTCGGCCGTGGGCACCTTGCCGGTGGCCGGCCTTGCACTGATCCTGGGTATCGACCGCTTCATGTCCGAAGCCCGCGCCCTGACCAACCTGGTGGGCAACGCCGTTGCCACGATCGTGGTTGCCAAGTGGGTCAAGGAGCTGGACGAGAACCAACTGCAGACCGAACTGGCTTCCGGCGGTCGCGGTATCTCCGACGTCCGTGAAGATGACGAGCAGATTGCGGCGGCGCAGATTGCAGCGGCAGAGTCCTCTGCTCCAGGCGCTGTGAAGTAAGCTACAGGCTGCAATGAAAAACCCGCTTCGGCGGGTTTTTTATTGCGCCTGAGTTCGCAAGATAAGTGTGCTTTTGTGCCAAGGGGATTTATCCCACACTCTGTGGGAGCAAGGCTTGCCCGCGATGAAGGCGATGCGGTCTTTCAGGATTGAGGCGCCTGTTTCGCGAGCAAGCTTTGCTCCCACAGTCCAGCGTCTCCACACGGATCTGTGCCAGCCATGAGCACAATCGTCATTCGATGTGACACCTGCGGTAATTGCCCCACCGCCAACCCCTGCCTAGTCTTTCACCATCACCCCTCGGAGATCGCTCATGCAAGGCCCACTGGCATCGCTCAAGGTTCTGGACTTCTCGACCCTGCTGCCCGGCCCGTTCGCCTCGCTGTTGCTGGCGGACATGGGGGCCGAGGTGTTGCGCATCGAGTCGCCGACCCGCCAGGACCTTTTGCGGGTACTACCGCCCCATGACCGGGGCGTATCGGCCAGCCACGCCTACCTCAACCGCAACAAGCGCAGCCTGGCCCTGGACCTCAAGCAACCGCAAGCGTTGGAGGTGGTCACGCAGTTGCTGGCGGACTACGACATCCTGCTGGAGCAGTTCCGCCCTGGCGTGATGGAGCGACTGGGCCTGGGGTATGAGGCCTTGAAGGCGATCAACCCACGGTTGATCTATGTGTCGATCACCGGCTATGGCCAGACCGGCCCCTATAAGGACCGCGCCGGGCACGACATCAACTACCTGGCCTTGGCGGGGCTGGCCAGTCATACCGGCCGCGCCGACAGCGGCCCACTGCCGCTGGGGATCCAGGCGGCGGACATTGCTGGCGGTTCGCTACACGGGGTGATCGGGCTGTTGGCGGCGGTGATTGCCCGTCAGCAGACCGGGCAGGGCCAGCACCTGGATGTGAGCATGACCGACTGTGTATTCAGCCTGAACGCCATGGCCGGTGCCGGTTACCTGGCCTGTGGGGTGGAACCGGGTTGGGAAAACCAGATGCTCAACGGCGGCAGTTTCTACGACTATTACCGCACCCGCGATGGTCGCTGGATGTCGGTGGGCAGCCTGGAACCGGCCTTCATGCAGGCGCTGTGCGGGGCTTTGGGGCGACCGGAGTTGGTGGCCCAGGGGCTGTCGCCTCAACCCGAGCAACAGCGCATGCTCAAGCAGGCACTGCAAGCCGAGTTCGAGAAGCATGATTTCGCCGAGCTTTGCAGCTTGTTCGCCGGGATCGATGCCTGTGTCGAACCGGTGCTGAGTCTTGAGGAAACCATCAGGCATCCGCAGTTACAGGCTCGGGAGCTGGTGACACAGGTGCCCCGTGGCGATGGTTCGAGCCAGGCGCAGATGGCCTGTCCGCTGAAATTTTCCGAAGGGTTGCCCGAGCCTCGGCATATTGGCGCGGGGCTGGGGGTGCATACAGATCAGGTGTTGGGAGAGTTGGGGTTCAGTGTTGAGCGGATTGCTCAATTGCGCAGTGCCCAGGTGATTTTGTAGTGCTTTCAAGTGCCCTTCGCGAGCAGGCTCGCTCCCACAGTGGATCCATGTACGACGCAAATCCCCCTGTGGGAGCGAGCCTGCTCGCGATAGGGCCAGTCGAAACTCTACAAAAAATTGCTATTCGACCCGCGTCTCTCCACTGAACACCAAGGTCTGTCGACAACTACGACACAAATATCGCCGTCCCTGGCGCACCAGGCTGTGGCGCTGGGCCGAAAACGGGAAGTCACTGCCGTCGCAGGGGCATTTGTAGATGTAGCGGGTCACGCTGCGGCGTTTGATTTCGTAGGTGTGGCAACGGTTGGGCGGCAGTTCGTACACCCCGCGCATGATCAGTTGCCATTCTTCGCCATGGGGCTGGATGCGCTCGCCAAACAGTTGGTGGGCGATCAGGTGCGCGACTTCGTGAGCGACGGTCTGCTTGAGGAAGTCTTCGGCGTTTTCCCGGTACAACTGTGGATTGAAGCGCAGCAGATTCTCATGCAGGTGCGCGACACCGGCCTTCTGGCCACGCAACTTGAGGCTGACCACCGGGCGTTTGAAAGGACGTTTGAAAAAGGATTCGGCTTGTTGGTAACACTCTTCGACGCGGGTATTGAGTTGCTCGAGCATGCTTTACGGGTCTCCAGAAATCCGAGTATGCCGCAAGCGTCGGCCGTTGCGAATCGTTCAGGCGCCCAGTGGTCGTTTCCACCCTCGCAAACACAGGAAGGCCGCCTTGCGGCGGCCTGTGTTGGCAGATCCTGCTTCTTATTGGAGAGCTTCAATCATTCAGTTGGTATACACCGGGCCGACGCCCAGCCCCCAGACGATGACCGTGAACGCCATGATTGCCACCAGCACTACCAGGCCGACGGCGAGCACCGAACTGGAAAACAGGAAACCTTCGTCCTGGGGAATGTTCATGAACGTTGGCAGACCCACATACAGCAGGTAGACCGTGTAGCAGATCGCCGCCGTGCCGACGATCATCCCCAGCCACATGTGCGGGTAGAGCGCCGCCAGGCCGCCGATGAACAAAGGTGTCGCGGTGTAGGTGGCGAACGCAACGCAACGGGCCAGGCTCGGATTGGCATCATAGGTGCGGGCCATCCAATGGATGAAAGCCCCCATCACTGCCACACCGCCCAACATGGCCAGGTACGACATGATGGTCATCCACAGCGCGCTTTCCTGGGTGAGCATGACCGGTGGGCGATTGCCGATGACCCATCCTACCTGTGTGGTACCGATGAACGCCGACACGGCGGGAATAGCCGCCAGGATCAGCGTGTGGGTGAGGTACATGTGGCTGATGCTTTCCTCCTGATCGCCACGGATTTCTTTCCATTCTTGATCAGGGTGGGTAAAGAGCCCCACGACATGATGGATCATAGTCAGTCACTCCTTTGTTATTGCCATCGCCCCCCAACGGAGCGCCTACGGGCCAAATGGCCGGGTAAGTAAAGGTCTGTAAGTGTGTGCGACCTTATGTCGCAGTATAGAAAGGAGTCGCCGCGAGGGGGATGGGGGGCTTAGAGCAAATCGCGCTGTAGGCGATGGTGTTAATCGCCGATGGGTCTGTACATGACTTGGCAACGAAATTCACTTTGTGGCGAGGCGATTGTGGGAGCAAGGCTTGCCTGCGATGGAAGCGATGCGGTCTTTCAGAAACCGAGGCGTCTGTTTCGCGAGCAAGCTTTGCTCCCACAATCTTGACCACAACAGTGGTGCATCAACCCTTCGCCGACGGCGGATTTTTGCGTAAAATGCCGGCCTTTCGTCACACCTCACGGATTTCGCGTCATGGGCACTCTTACGGTCAACCAGAACAAACTGCAAAAGCGCCTGCGCCGCCAGGCCGGTGAGGCGGTCGCCGATTTCAACATGATCGAGGACGGCGACAAGGTCATGGTCTGCCTGTCCGGTGGCAAGGACAGCTACACCTTGCTCGATGTGCTGATGCATCTGCAGAAGGTTGCGCCGATCAAGTTCGACATCGTCGCGGTGAACATGGACCAGAAACAACCCGGTTTCCCCGAGCATGTGCTGCCTGCCTACCTCGAGTCGCTGGGCGTGGAGTACCACATCGTCGAGAAAGACACCTATTCGGTGGTCAAGGAACTGATTCCCGAAGGCAAGACCACCTGCTCGCTGTGCTCACGCCTGCGGCGCGGCACGCTCTACACCTTCGCCGACGAGATCGGTGCGACCAAGATGGCCCTGGGTCACCACCGTGACGACATCGTCGAAACGTTCTTTTTGAACATGTTCTACAACGGCTCGCTCAAGGCCATGCCGCCCAAGCTGCGCGCCGATGACGGGCGCAATGTGGTGATCCGCCCGCTGGCCTATTGCAGCGAGAAAGACATCCAGGCCTATTCGGATTTCAAGCAGTTCCCGATCATCCCCTGCAACCTTTGCGGCTCCCAGGAAAACCTGCAACGCCAGGTGGTCAAGGAGATGCTTCAGGAATGGGAGCGCAAGACCCCGGGCCGTACCGAGAGCATTTTCCGCGGCTTGCAGAATGTCATCCCATCGCAACTGGCGGACCGCAACCTGTTCGACTTCACCAACCTGCGCATCGACGAAAACGCCACGCCGCGGTTCGTCAATGTGGTGAACCTCTGACGAGGGCAAGGGCTTTATTCACGGCGCTCGCGGGCGCCGTTTTCATTTCAGGGAGAGGGCATGCGCGATTACAAGTGGTTACACGAGTATTGTCTGAACCGCTTCGGTTCGGCGGCTGAACTGGAAGCTCACCTGCCGGTTCCCAAGACCCCGGCGCAACTGCGCAAGATCAGCGACGACCGCTACCTCTCGACCATGGCGCTGCGGGTCTTCCGTGCCGGGCTCAAGCACAGCCTGGTGGACGCCAAGTGGCCGGCCTTCGAAGAGGTGTTCTTCAAGTTCGATCCGGAAAAAGTCGTGCTGATGAGCGCCGAGCACCTGGAGCGGCTGATGCAGGACGCACGGATCATTCGCCACCTGGGCAAGCTCAAGAGCGTGCCGCGTAACGCGCAGCTGATATTGGACGTGGCCCATGAAAAGGGCAGCTTCGGCGCGCTGGTAGCCGACTGGCCGGTGACCGATATCGTCGGCCTGTGGACCTATCTGAAAAAGCATGGCCATCAGTTGGGTGGCCTATCGGCACCGCGCTTCCTGCGCATGATGGGCAAGGACACCTTCGTGCCCAGCTATGACGTGGTGGCGGCGCTCAATGCCCAGGACATCATCGACAAAGTCCCCACCAGCCTGCGCGACCTGGCGACAGTGCAGAACGCCTTCAACCAGTGGCATGAAGAGAGTGGGGGACGGCCGATGAGCCAGATTTCGATGATGCTGGCGTATACCGTGAATCATTGAGATCGCATCGCGAGCAGACTCGCCCCACACTGGATCTGTGGCGTTCACAACACCTCTGTGGGAGCGAGCCTGCTCGCGATAGCAATTTTCAGGCGACGGAAATATCGCCTTCGCCCGCGAGTCGTCGATTCAACTGAAACCGCCACCGCACATACAACAACGCCGAGCAGAACACCGCCACGCTTGCCGCCATTTCCAGCGCGCCGAACAGCTGACGGTTGGGGTCATAGACCGCCAACGCGCCCTTGATGAAATACAGGTTCACTACAAAGCACATCCACGAATGCCCGCGGGCGCTGCCAGTGAGCATACCTGGCGCCAGGATCAACAATGGCACCAGTTCGATCAGCAAAATCACCCAGGGCCGCGCGCCGTGCAGGTCGGCAACCAGCAGGTAGTACCCGCTGAGCAACCCCACCAGGCCGAAAAAGCACAGCAGGCTGAGGGTCCGGGCGATGCGTACGCGCGGTTCCAGCCACTGGATAGGAGGCAGGATCTTCGGCTTCTTAGCCACGGCCGTTCTCCAGCAACAGGGCGGTTTTCGCCAGGCGCGAACCCAGGGCCCGGCACAGCGCGACCTCATGTTCGTTCAAGCCGCTTTTACCGTCGGCCCCGGCGTGATGGCTCGGGCCGTAAGGTGTGCCGCCGCCCTGGGTGTCGATCAGGGCCGATTCGCTGTAGGGCAGGCCGGTGATCAGCATGCCGTGGTGCAGCAGCGGCAGCATCATCGACAGCAACGTGGTTTCCTGGCCGCCGTGCAGGCTGGCGGTGGAGGTGAATACTCCGGCCGGTTTGCCCACCAGGGCGCCGGTCAGCCACAGGTTGCTGGTGCCGTCGAGAAAGTACTTGAGCGGCGCGGCCATGTTGCCGAAACGGGTCGGGCTGCCCAGGGCCAGGCCGGCGCAATTCTTCAAGTCATCGAGGCTGGCGTAGAGCGGGCCTTGCTCAGGGATGTCCGGAGCCACCGCTTCGCACTCGGTAGAAATCGCCGGCACCGTACGCAACCTGGCTTCCAGGCCGGCCTGTTCGACACCTCGGGCGATCTGCCGGGCCATTTCGTTGGTGGAGCCGCTGCGGCTGTAATACAACACCAGGATGTACGGTGTGGTCACGGCAGGATCTCCAGGATCTTCTCCGGCGGACGGCCAATCACGGCCTTTTCCCCGGCTTCAAGAATCGGTCGTTCCATGAGTTTCGGGTGAGCGGCAATGGCCGCGATCAACTGGGCCTGGCTCAGGCTTTCGTCGGCCAGGTTCAAGTCTTTGTATTCGTCCTCGCCGGTGCGCAGCAGTTGCCGTGCTGTGATGCCGAGCTTGCCCAGCAGACGCTCCAATTGCGCAGCGTCGAGCGGGGTTTCCAGGTAGCGGACCACGGTGGGCGTCAGGCCACGGGCCTCCAACAGTTCCAGCGCACCGCGGGATTTGGAGCAGCGCGGGTTGTGATAAAGCGTCAGATCGGTCATGAGCGGGTCGCATCTTGCGTAAGGTGGCGGCTATTCTACTGTGCCGCGAAGTCCCTAGCACCTTAGAGAGGCGACGGGTCGCAGCAGCGTTCACATTCAGACAAGGATTGGTACATGACAAGGCGATTGACGGCGGCATTGATCTTCATGGGCAGCTTATTGCTCGCCGGCTGCGGGAACGACTACGGGGTGGACCAGAACGGTCAGGCCATCGCCTCGCAGCGGCTGGACAAACAGTGGGTGGTACTTAACTACTGGGCGGAATGGTGCGCACCGTGCCGCACCGAAATCCCGGAATTCAATGCCTTGGCCGAACAGCTCAAGGGCCGCAACGTCGGTGTGTTCGGGGTCAATTTCGACCAGGTGCAGGGCGAAGAACTCAAGAGCGCCAGCGACAAGATGGGGATTCGCTTCACGGTGTTGGCCCGGGATCCGGCCGAGATATTCGATCTTCCTCGCAGCGAAGGGCTGCCGGTGACTTACATCATCGATAACCAGGGCAAGGTGCGCGAGCAGTTGCTGGGGGAGCAGACGGCGGCGGGGGTGATGGCCAAGCTGGAGGCGTTGCAGGCGCTTAAATAGCACACGTTGTAGCTTGGGGCTTTTGTGGCGAGGGAGCTTGCTCCCGCTGGGCTGCGAAGCAGCCCCAAGATGTATCTGTCACCTCAATGCTTCAGGCCGAACGCGTGGGCCTGCTGCGCAGTCCAGCGGGAGCAAGCTCCCTCGCCACAGGTGCTTTGGCACACTCGGGAATAGCCTCAGCCCTCTTCCAGCCACCAACGCAGCGGCTTGCCCTGGGCCGGCCAGAAGCGCATTTGCTCGATGGGCGAGATGTCCCAGCGTTCGACCTTTTCCAGGGCCTGCAAAAAGCGCGTCTCCTGCTCCATCACCGCCGGGGAACAGAGTTTGCGCGTGCTGCCGATCTTGCCGAAGCTCAAACGGTGGCCTTCCAGGGTATAGGGCGCGAACCAGTGGTTGCAGCCGCCGTTGCCATAGGCGCGACCGTCATCCCCAAGGGTGATGGTCAGGTGGCTGTAGTCCATCAATGGCCGTTCGCCGATCCATTCCAGGATGTAGCTGCGGTTGTGTAGCAGTTGCACCGGCTCGGCGGCGCAACCCATCAGGCTGGCGCCAATCAGCGCGGCCAGGGCCAGGCGTTTCATCAAGCGGCTTCCTGGCATTTCGGGCACAGGTGTTTTTCACCGACGGTGGTCCAGCCCAGTTCGGCGATTCGCGCGGTGGCGGCCGGTTTCTCGGCCTTGACGCCGAGCTTGGCATCGACGGCGAATTCGAAGCTCAGTTCCTTGGCGCAAGCGTCACAGTTGACCTGCCAGGTATGGATCGCCAGTTCGCCGAATACCGGGCCGGTGGTCATGGCGGTCCATTGGCCCATGGGCTTGAGCAGGTGCCGAACGGTGTCCACGGTCAGGCGCATGGACAAGTCCTTGCTGCCCTTGAGCGTGACGAGCAACACATCGTTGGCCTGGATCGAACCGCCGTTGCCGGTGACCTGGTAACGGCCCGGCGCCAAGGCGCGGACTTCGGTCAAGGTGTGCTGCGGGTTCATCAGGGTGTAGCGGAAATCGTGTTCGGCCATGGGTCCTCCAAATAGGCGCGATATGCTAGCACGGGGCATGGCTTGGGACAGTTCGGATGCTGGTCAGGCGACGAAATCCACTGTGGGAGCGAGCCTGCTCGCGATAGCGGTGTGTCAGTCGACATTAATGCTGACTGATCTACCGCTATCGCGAGCAGGGTCGCTCCCACAGGAGGTATGTGTTGGCTGATAGAGCGGGGTCAGTTATCCACCAGATTTTGTGGCGCGCCTTTCGCCCAGGCGGCGATGTTGTCCAGGGTCGTCATGGCAATCGCCGCCAGCGCTTCATGGGTCAGGAACGCCTGGTGAGCGGTGACGATCACGTTGGGGAAGGTCAGCAGCCGTGCCAGCACGTCGTCCTGCAAGGGCAGGTCGGAACGGTCCTTGAAGAACAACTGTGCCTCTTCTTCATAGACATCCAAGCCCAAATAGCCGAGCTGGCCGCTTTTCAAGGCCTCGATCAGGGCCGGCGTGTCCACCAGGCCGCCACGCCCGGTGTTGATCAACATCGCGCCGCGTTGCATGGCCGCCAATGAATCGGCATTGATCAGGTGCCGGCTCTGTTCGTTCAGCGGGCAGTGCAGGCTGATGATCTGCGCTTGTGCCAGCAGATCGGCCAAGGGCAAGTAGCGAGCCCCCAGGGCTTCGACCTGTGGGTTGGGATAGGGGTCGTAGGCTAGCAACTGGCAGCCGAAGCCGGCCATGATCCGCGCGAACGTAGCACCGATCTGCCCGGTACCGATCACACCGACGGTCTTGCCCACCAGGTCGAAACCGGTCAGCCCATGAAGGCTGAAGTTGCCGTCCCGGGTGCGGTTGTAGGCACGGTGCAGGCAGCGATTGAGGGCCATGATCAACGCCACGGCATGTTCGGCCACGGCATGGGGCGAGTAGGCTGGTACCCGGACGATGCTCAAGCCCAGGCGCTTGGCGGCGAGCAGGTCGACATGGTTGTAGCCGGCCGAGCGCAGGGCGATCAGCCGCGTGCCACCTTCGGCCAGCCGCTCCAGCACCGGGGCGCTGAGGTCATCGTTGATGAAGGCGCACACCACTTCGTGGCGTTCGGCCAGGGCCACGGTGTCGAGGTTCAGGCGGGCGGGCTGGAATTGCAATTGAAGGCCCGCAGGCGTCGGGGCCTTGGTGAAACTGTCGCGGTCGTAGGTCTGGCTGCTGAAAAAAATCACGCGCATGGCGGCCTCCTGGTAAAAAACAAGCCCTACAGTCCGGGTAGGAGCATGGATTTTCAGCGATTCCGGTTCCAAGGGTATTGCCCTGGATCAGGCACTGATACGCGCTTCGCTCGCCAGGCGATTGATGGCACGCTCCAATTCTTCCAGGGCCGCGGCAGCCTTGGGGTCCTGTTGCTTGAGCAGGGTTTCGCTGCGCTGGCAGGCCGCACGCAACTGCGGCACGCCACAGTAGCGGGTGGCGCCGTGCAGGCGGTGGACCCGCTCGATCAGGGCGTTGTGATCGTTGGCCTCGCTGGCCTGGCGGATCGCTTCGCGATCGGCTTCCAGGGACGCCAGCAACATCGCCAGCATGTCCGCCGCCAGGTCGGCCTTGCCGGCGGCCAGGCGCAGGCCTTCCTCGTGATCGAGCACCAGCAGTTCGCTGCCGCCCTGGGCGTCGCCGCTGCGCTCCGGTGATTGGTTGCGCAGGGCCAGGCCGGTCCATTTGAGCACCACCTGGGCCAGTTGCCGTTCGCTGATGGGTTTGGTCAGGTAGTCATCCATGCCGCTTTGCAGCAGGGCACGCTTTTCGTTGGCCATGGCGTGGGCGGTGAGGGCGACGATCGGCAGCGGCGTGCAATGCCGCTCGCTTTCCCACTGGCGGATCGCCTCGGTGCTCTGGCGACCGTCCATGCCAGGCATCTGCACGTCCATCAAGACCAGGTCGAAGGTTTCTTTCTGCACGGCCTTGACCGCCGCGTAGCCGCTTTCCACCGCGAGCACTTTGGCGCCCATGTCTTCGAGCAGGGTCTGCACCAGCAGCAGGTTGGCCGGATTGTCATCCACGCACAGCACTTTGGGCGCGCGGCTGGCCACCGGTTCGTGGGGTTCGCTGCGGGTTGGTCGCGGGTTGACCAGATCGGAAAGCGAGCGGCGCAACTTGCGGGTGCAGGCCGGCTTGGCCTGCAACTGGCTGTGGGGGTTGGGCACCGAGAGGTGGTACAGGGTCTGTTCGGTAGTGGGGCACAGCACGAGCACTTTGCAGCCCAGGTGTTCAAGGTCCCAGATATGCTGGTTGAGGCGCTCCGGCGGCATGTCGTTACTGGTGATGCCCAGCACGGCCAGATCGATGGCCTGATCAGTCTGGTGGGCGACGGTGATGCCGTTGGTCAGGCTCTCCAGGGTATTGAATGGCGTCACTTGCAAGCCACAGTCTTCGAGCTGGTGCTGCAAGGCCTGGCGGGCCAGTTCATGATTCTCCAGCACCGCCACGCGCCGGCCCAGCAACGGCGGGCCAGGCAGGTCCTCGGCATCGTCACGGGTCTTGGGCAGGCGCAGGCTGATCCAGAATTCCGAGCCTTCGCCCGGTGTGCTGTCGACGCCGATCTCACCGCCCATCTGTTCCACCAGGCGCTTGGAAATCACCAGGCCCAGCCCGGTGCCACCCGGTTGCCGCGACAGCGAGTTGTCGGCCTGGCTGAACGCCTGGAACAGCGCCCGCACGTCCTGGTTGGACAGGCCGATGCCGGTGTCCTGGATGCTGATGCGCAACTGCACGCTGTCTTCGTGTTCGTCCTCGAGCATGGCCCGGGCGACGATGGTGCCCTCGCGGGTGAACTTGATGGCGTTGCTCACCAGGTTGGTCAGGATCTGCTTGAGGCGCAGTGGATCACCCACCAGCGACAGCGGTGTGTCCCGGTACACCAGGCTCACCAGTTCCAGTTGTTTGGCGTGGGCCGCGGGGGCGAGGATGGTCAGGGTGTCCTGCAACAGGTCCCGCAGGTTGAACGGAATGTTGTCGAGCACCAGCTTGCCGGCCTCGATCTTCGAAAAGTCGAGGATCTCGTTGATGATCCCCAGCAGGCTGTCGGCGGATTTCTCGATGGTGCCCAGGTAGTCGAGCTGGCGCGGGGTCAGTTCGCTTTTCTGTAACAGGTGGGTAAAGCCGAGGATGCCGTTGAGCGGCGTGCGGATTTCATGGCTCATGTTCGCCAGGAATTCGGATTTGATCCGGCTCGCTTCCAGAGCCTCCTTGCGGGCCAGGTCCAGCTCGATGTTCTGGATTTCGATGGTTTCCAGGTTCTGGCGCACGTCTTCGGTGGCCTGGTCGATGCTGTGCTGCAATTCTTCCTGGGCGTTCTGCAAGGTCCCGGCCATGCGATTGATGCCAGAGGCCAGTTCATCGAGCTCCTGGCTGCCCAGCGGTGGCAGGCGGGTTTCCAGATGGCCGTCCTTGAGTTGCGCCACGGCGTGCTTGATCTGGCCCAGCGGGCGGTTGATCGTGCGGCCCATGCGCAGGGCCAGCAGCGCGGTCAGGCCCAGGCAAACGGCGATCAACAGCAGGCTGGCGAACATACTGCGATAACCGCTTAGCAACATGCCGCTGTGAGACAACTCCAGCTCGACCCAGCCCAGCAGGCGGTCGGCTTCTTCAGGAATCAGTTCGCCCGCCAGGTTGCGGTGTTTGCCGAAGACCGGCAGCAGATACCGCGTGGCATCGTTGCCGGTGCGTTGCTGCAACTGCGCACTGTTCCCTTCCGGCGCCCGGTTGAGCATCGTCGGGCCGGCGTGGGCCAGGGGCGTGCGGTCGGGAGCGAGCAGGGTCACGGCGCGTACGTCCGCTTGCTCCAGGGACTGGGTGGCGATGCGTTCCAGCAGATCGGTGTCCTGGCGGCTCATGGCCGGGGCGACCAGCGGCGCGAGCTGTTCGGCGATCATCTCGCCACGTTGCAGCAATTGGGCGTGCAGGTCCGATTGCTGCATCCAGGTGAAATAGCCGCCCAGGACCAGCGCCATCAGGCTGGTCGGCAACAGGGTCAGCAACAGCACGCGGCCTTTGATTCCCAGTTTCTTGAGCACACTTGTCTCCTGCATCCAGCGGTCTGATTGAGCTTTGCGCGCATCCGGCACGCAATACCTGCGCAGTGTAGCGATTTGCGGGCGGGCGATCTCCGTAAAATTCATGTCCGCCGTGCATCAGTCCTGTTGGGCTTTCATCTCGCTTATTCCTACAAGCCATAACGACCACACTTTGCGTGATATGGCCTCGCCAGGTTTGCCGGTATGATAGGCGCCCCCGCAGTCCGGATTGCGAATACGCCATGACTCTGCAGTACCCAACCATCGCCGATTGCGTCGGCAACACCCCGCTGGTCCGTTTGCAGCGCCTGCCTGGCGTGACCAGCAATACGCTTTTGCTCAAGCTCGAAGGGAATAACCCGGCGGGTTCGGTCAAGGACCGGCCGGCGCTATCGATGATTACCCGCGGCGAGTTGCGCGGGCAGATCCGGCCCGGCGATACGCTGATCGAGGCGACCTCCGGCAACACCGGCATCGCCCTGGCGATGGCGGCGGCGATCAAGGGCTACAAGATGATCCTGATCATGCCCGACAACTCCAGCGCCGAGCGCAAGGCGGCGATGACGGCCTACGGCGCCGAGTTGATCCTGGTGACTCAGGAGGAGGGCATGGAAGGTGCCCGGGACCTGGCCGAGCGCATGCAGGCCGAGGGGCGTGGCAAGGTGCTGGATCAGTTTGCCAACGGCGACAATCCCGAGGCCCACTACACCACCACCGGCCCTGAGATCTGGCGCCAGACCGACGGCACCATCACTCATTTCGTCAGCTCGATGGGCACCACCGGTACCATCATGGGCACCTCGCGCTACCTGAAAGAACAGAACCCGAACGTGCAGATCATTGGCCTGCAGCCGATGGAAGGCTCGGCGATCCCAGGCATTCGTCGCTGGCCCGAGGAGTATCTGCCGAAGATCTACCAGGCCGAGCGCGTGGACCGCATCATCGACATGGCCCAGAGCGAAGCGGAGGACGTGACCCGTCGCCTGGCGCGTGAAGAAGGCATCTTCTGCGGCGTGTCTTCCGGCGGTGCCGTGGCGGGCATGCTGCGCCTGTCCAAGGAAGTTGAGAATGCGGTGATCGTCGCGATCATCTGCGACCGTGGCGACCGTTATTTGTCGACCGGCATTTTCGACGCGCCCAACTGATGGCCAAGCAAGAAAGAGGCTTGCGCTTCCAGCCCAGCGGCGGAAGCCGGGCCCCGCAAGTGCCCACCGGTAAAAAACAGCGCCTGACCATCGAGCGCCTGGCCAATGATGGCCGGGGCATTGCCTTTGTCGACGGGCGTACCTGGTTTGTCATCGGCGCCCTGGCCGGTGAAGAGGTCGAGGCGCGGGTGCTCGGGGCCCATGGCAAGGTGGTCGAGGCGCGTACCGAGCGGGTGTTCCTGTCCAGTGAACTGCGTCGCGCGGCGCCGTGCATCCATGCCGGTCGTTGCGGCGGTTGCAGCGTCCAACATTTGCCCCATGCCGAACAACTCGCCCTGAAACAGCGCATGCTCGCCGAGCAGTTGTCTCGCGTGGCCGGGGTGGAACCGGATGAATGGGTCGCGCCATTGAGCGGGTCGGAATTCGGTTACCGACGTCGCGCCCGGGTGGCGGTGCGTTGGGACCAGAAAGCGAAAAAACTCGAAGTCGGTTTCCGTGCCGCCGGCAGTCAGGACATCGTTGCCATCGGCGATTGCCCGGTGCTGGTACAGCCCTTGCAGCCGATCATGAGCCGCTTGCCGGAGATGCTCAGACGCTTGAGCAAACCCCAGGCGCTGGGGCATGTGGAGTTGTTCGCCGGTTCGTCCCTCGCGGTACTGCTGCGCCATATGGCGCCGCTGTCGGAGGCCGACCTGACGATCCTCAAGGACTTCTGTGGGTTTCATGAGGCGCAGTTGTGGCTGCATGGTGAAGGCGAGCCGCAACCGGTCGATCCGGGGCGAGCCTTGGGTTATCGCCTGGAAACCTGGGGCCTGGAGCTGGCTTACCGGCCTGGGGATTTCATCCAGGTGAACGCTGCGGTCAACGAGGCAATGATCGCCCAGGCGCTACAATGGCTCGCGCCGCACGCCGAGGAGCGAGTGCTGGATCTGTTTTGCGGCCTGGGCAACTTTGCCTTGCCGTTGGCCAAAAGCGTGCGCCAGGTGGTGGCCGTCGAAGGCGTGCAGACCATGGTGGAGCGTGCGGCGGCCAATGCCGTCAGCAACAATTTGCATAACACTGCCTTTTTTCAGGCCGATTTATCCCAGCCTCTGGCAGATGCCGAATGGATCGGCGAAGGCTTTTCTGCGGTACTCTTGGACCCACCCCGTGACGGTGCTTTCGAGGTGGTGCGCAAGCTGTCGTCCCTGGGTGCCAAACGGTTGGTTTATGTATCGTGCAACCCGGCAACTTTGGCCCGGGATACGGTCGAACTGATCAAGCAGGGCTACCGGTTAAAACGTGCCGGGATTCTCGATATGTTTCCTCAAACGGCGCATGTCGAGGCCATGGCGTTATTTGAAGCGAGCCAGGATGGCTTGTCCGACTGACCCGTTCGTGCCAACCCGCCACAGCCCTGGGCGCAAACACGGGCATGAAGGTCAGCGAAGTTGACGCATTGAATCTGCGTCGTAGGGAAGGTAAGTAAAGATGGTACAGGTGAGAGCACACCAGCCGATCAACACCGACGGCAGTATCAATCTCGAGGCTTGGCTCGATCATGCGGTCAGCGTCGACATGGCACTGGATCGCGAAGCCTTGAAGGCCGCCTGCGAGTTCGCTCGTGAGGCGGAGCAGCAACACAACGCGGCGAAGAACCTGTGGTCTGAAGGCACCTCGAGTTTCCAGACGGGCCTGGAGATCGCCGAAATTCTCGCTGATCTCAAGCTCGACCAGGACTCCTTGGTAGCGGCGGTGCTGTACCGCGGGGTGCGCGAAGGTCAGATCCAGCTACCGGTGGTCAGCCAACGTTTCGGCACGGTGGTCGCCAAGCTGATCGACGGCGTGCTGCGCATGGCCGCTATCAGTGCCAGCCTCAGTCCGCGCCAGTCCATGGTGCTGGGCACCCAGGGCCAGGTGGAAAACCTGCGCAAGATGTTGGTGGCAATGGTCGACGACGTGCGCGTCGCGCTGATCAAGCTGGCCGAGCGCACCTGTGCGATCCGCGCCGTGAAGTCCGCCGATGACGAAAAGCGCAATCGCGTCGCCCGGGAGGTGTTCGACATCTATGCCCCCCTGGCCCACCGTCTCGGCATCGGTCACATCAAGTGGGAGCTGGAGGACCTGTCCTTCCGCTACCTGGAGCCCGACCAGTACAAGCAGATCGCCAAGCTGTTGCATGAGCGGCGCCTGGATCGCGAGCGCTTCATCACCGATGTGATGACCCAGTTGCGCGAAGAGTTGCAGGCCACCGGCGTGGAAGCCGACATCAGCGGCCGGGCCAAGCACATCTACTCGATCTGGCGAAAAATGCAGCGCAAAGGCCTGGAATTCAGCCAGATCTACGACGTTCGCGCCGTTCGTGTCCTGGTCCCGGAAATGCGCGACTGCTACACCGCCCTGGGGATCGTCCACACCTTGTGGCGCCACATTCCCAAGGAGTTCGACGACTACATCGCCAACCCCAAGGAAAACGGCTACCGCTCGCTGCACACCGCCGTGATCGGCCCCGAGGGCAAGGTGCTGGAAGTGCAGATCCGCACCCATGCCATGCACGAGGAGGCTGAGCTGGGCGTTTGCGCCCACTGGAAATACAAGGGCACCGACGTCAAGTCCGGGTCCAACCACTACGAAGAGAAAATCTCCTGGCTGCGTCAGGTGCTCGAATGGCATGAGGAGCTGGGCGATATCGGTGGCCTGGCCGAACAGCTGCGCGTCGACATCGAGCCGGACCGGGTCTATATCTTCACCCCCGACGGCCACGCCATCGACCTGCCCAAGGGCGCGACACCGCTGGACTTCGCCTACCGGGTCCACACCGAGATCGGCCACAACTGCCGTGGCGCCAAGATCAATGGGCGGATCGTGCCGCTCAACTACAGCCTGCAGACCGGTGAGCAGGTCGAGATCATCACCAGCAAGCACGGCACGCCGAGCCGCGACTGGCTGAACCCGAACCTGGGCTACATCACCACATCGCGGGCGCGGGCGAAGATTGTCCACTGGTTCAAGTTGCAGGCCCGCGACCAGAACGTCGCCGCCGGCAAGACCCTGCTCGAGCGTGAACTCGGTCGCCTGGGCCTGCCGCAGGTGGACTTCGACAAGTTGGCCGAAAAGGCCAACATGAAGACCGCCGAGGACATGTTCGCCGCCCTCGGTGCCGGCGATCTGCGCCTGGCGCAGTTGGTCAACCTGGCCCAGCAGCTGGTGGAGCCGGAGCGTGGCAACGAGCAACTGGAGCTGATCCCGCGCAAGGCCACCGGCTACAAGCCGGGCAAGCGCGGCGACATCCAGATCCAGGGCGTGGGCAACCTGATGACCCAGATGGCGGGCTGCTGTCAGCCATTGCCGGGGGATGCGATCGTCGGCTACATCACCCAGGGCCGCGGCGTGAGCATTCACCGCCAGGACTGTGCCTCGGTGCTGCAACTGGCCGGTCGCGAACCGGAGCGGATCATCCAGGTCAGCTGGGGCCCGGTGCCGGTGCTCACCTATCCGGTGGACATCGTCATCCGTGCCTACGACCGATCCGGCCTGCTGCGTGACGTCTCCCAGGTGTTGCTGAACGAGCGGATCAACGTGCTGGCGGTCAACACCCGTTCGAACAAGGAAGACAACACCGCGCTGATGTCCCTGACCATCGAGATTCCGGGGCTGGATGCGCTGGGGCGGTTGCTGGGGCGGATTTCCCAGTTGCCGAACATCATCGAGACCCGGCGGAATCGAACGCCGGGTTGAGCCCAGTCTAAAAATGTGGGAGCGAGCTTGTGGGAGCAAAGTCTGTGGGAGCAAAGCTTGCTCGCGATTGTGGTAGTGGCCCCCAGCCCATCTGGAGACTGACTCACCGTTATCGCGAGCAAGCTTTGCTCCCACAGATCTGCTCCCACAGGCGTGCTCTCATTGAATTATTTCCCACAGGGCTTTTTTGTGATGGGATGGATTGATGTACAGCCTTGAAGACCTGCTCCACCTGATGAACCGCCTGCGAGACCCGCAGTACGGCTGCCCGTGGGACATCCAGCAAACCTACGCGACCATCGTCCCCCATACCCTGGAAGAAGCCTACGAGGTGGCCGATGCCATCGAGCGTGGCGATTTCGATCACTTGCAGGGCGAGTTGGGCGACCTGTTGTTCCAGGTGGTGTATTACAGCCAACTGGCCCGGGAAGAAAACCGCTTCGAATTCGCCGGCGTGGTCGACAGCATCACCCGCAAGCTGATCCGCCGCCATCCCCATGTATTTCCTACCGGTGACCTGTATGCGCCCGTGGATATCCCGCGCCTGAGCGAAGAACAGGTCAAGCAGCGCTGGGAAGAAATCAAGGCAGAGGAGCGGGCCGAGAAAGCCCCGGCGCCCGAGCAGCTGTCGTTGCTCGACGATGTGCCGGGTGCGCTGCCGGCATTGTCCCGCTCGGCGAAGCTGCAGAAGCGTGCCGGCCAGGTCGGTTTCGACTGGCCAGGCCCGTTGCCGGTGCTCGATAAAGTCCGCGAGGAACTGGACGAAGTCCTCGAAGCCATGGCCGATAACGATCCGATGGCCATCGGTGATGAGATCGGCGACCTGCTGTTCAGCGTGGTGAACCTGGCCCGCCATCTGAAAGTCGATCCGGAAACGGCCCTGCGTGGCGCCAACGGGAAATTCGAACGCCGTTTCCGATTTATCGAACAGGCATTGCGCGACACCCACCGTCCCATGGAAGATTGCACCCTCGAAGAGTTGGACGCCTTGTGGGGCGAAGCCAAACGTCAGGAAAAGAATTTGCCCAGCTGTGGCTGAGGCCGTTGCCTAAGTGAGTAAGCACCATGAGCCTTTCCCTTCGCGACCAGTTGCTCAAAGCAGGACTGGTCAACCAAAAGCAGGCCAAGCAGGTCGGCAAAGAGAAACAGAAGCAGCAACGCCTGGCCCATAAAGGCCAGATCGAACTGGATGACTCCCAGCAGCGCGCGGCCCAGGAAGCCATGGCCGAGAAGGTCAAGCGCGACCAGGAACTCAACCGTCAGCAGCAGGAAAAGGCCGAGCAGAAGGCCCGGGCCGCGCAGATCAAGCAATTGATCGAAGTCTCGCGCCTGCCGAAGCTGACCACCGAGGACTATTACAACTTCGTCGACGACAAGAAGGTCAAGCGCATCTCGGTCAACACCTTGATGCGCAACAAGCTGAGCAGCGGCTCGCTGGCGATCGTCCACCATGCCGGCGGCTACGAAGTGATCCCGCGTGAAGCGGCCCTGAAAATCCAGGAACGCGACCCCCAGCGCATCGTTCAGCTCAATACGCAGACCGAAGAAGTGGATGCGGATGATCCGTACGCGGCGTATCAGATTCCGGATGATTTGATGTGGTAAGCCGGACAGCAAGCTAAACGCAAAACCTGGAACATCTGCAGAGATCTCTAGGAAAACTGTGGGAGCAAAGCTTGCTCGCGATAGCTGAGTATCAGGCAATATCTTTCTGTCTGACACAGTGCTATCGCGAGCAAGCTTTGCTCCCACAGGTTCATGGGGGTTCTGTCGTTCAGGATTCTGCCATTTCCCGCGAGCGCAACCTTTCCTCGCGCTCCAGCTCAGCCTTGTAGTTATGAGCATCGGTCTCGGAGTGGAACATCCCCACCAGCAAATCCTGTTGATGCACATCCCAGATCCGGATACCGGCGGCAATGCCTTCGTGGGACATATGGGCGTCATCGCGTTCAGTTACTTTCACAGTCATCTTGCAAGCTCCAATCTCTGTTATCTGCAGCAAGGCGTGTGCAGGACTTTGTTATAGATTTGGATAGCGTGCTAAGTAAATGCGTCGGCGCGTTAAGAAGTTTTCATGGAAATCGCAGCCATCCTGCAGGCCAGGCGGTGCGCGGCATTCGGTCGCAGGGGGGCTTTCATGAAGAAAATTTCATGTTGCAGGCTGCCCCACTTTTTCCTAGGGAGCCAAACCTGTGGGAGCGAGCCTGCTCGCGATGGCGGTGTGTCAGTCAATAGTGAGGTTGGCTGATGCGACGCCATCGCGAGCAGGCTCGCTCCCACAGGTCTATTTCCCACAGGTTTGTGTGGTGGTCATGAAATCCAGGCAAAAAGAAGCCCCGCATGTGCGGGGCTTCTTGGTGTTGGCTTCAATCAGCTGCCTTTCACAGCCTTGCCATTGACCGTACCGTCCAGGAGCATGATGTTGTACTCCTTGCCGTCGGTCTCGACCTGTTGCAGGCGCACCAGCAGGTAATCCCAGTCCTTGGCGAACCAGAGCACGGTGATGCGTTTGCTTTGTGTCGGGTCGCGCACGCGCTCGACTTTGATTGCGTCGATCTGGCCGGCCTTGGTGTCGACTTTTTCCGAGCCCAGCACGCGGAAGTCATAGGTATCGACTTCGCCGTCATCGACGACCTGATAGCTCATGCTTTTCTTGCCGGCCGCCACGTCGTGCTGCAGGGCCAACTGGTAAGTGGATTTATCGACCATGCCACGGTTGAGCGGCAGCTTGACCGCATCGCCGCGATCGGTGCCGGTGACCATCTTGGTGTTCCAGTCGAAATCCAGGTCGGCCTTCTTGGCTTTGCCCAGGCCACCGCGTTCGAAATGGTAGGACTGTGGCAGCAGGGTGTCCTTGTCCAGGGTCAGGGTGCTTTCTTCGGTCAGGCTGGCGATCATCATCGACGCCTTGAAGCTCAGCTTCCAGGTGCCGTTGGCTTCCTTGGTCAGGCTACGCTCGGCGGTGCCGCTCATGGGCAACTGTTTCCAGTCGGCGGTATAGCTGGCGGAGAACGGTTGAAGTTCCGCTGCCTGTGCCAGGGGCAAGGCGAGCAGAGCGCAAGCGAAGAGCAGGGCGCGACGCATAAAATCTCCTAGTATCGAATCAAATGGCCGCTGGCGGCGAGTAACTGGCCGTCCAGTGAGGCACCGCGATCGTCGAGGGTCAGCCGTCCTTCGGCAAACCAACGCACGGCCATCGGGTAGATCTGGTGCTCGCGGGCGTGAACCCGTTGCGCCAGGCTTTGCGGCGTGTCGTGCAACTCTACCGGTATTACTGCCTGTACGACCAGTGGTCCGCCATCGAGTTCCTCGGTGACAAAGTGCACCGAGCAGCCGTGCTCAGTGTCTCCGGCCTCCAGCGCCCGCTGGTGAGTGTGTAACCCTTTGTATTTGGGCAGCAGCGAGGGATGGATATTGAACAGGCGGCCCTGGTAGTGACGCACGAAGCCGGCGCTGAGGATGCGCATGAAACCAGCGAGGACCACCAGTTGCGGATTGAAGGTGTCGATCTGTTCGATCAGCGCGGCGTCGAAGGCTTCGCGGCCCTCGAACGCCTTGTGATCCAGGACGCGGGTGTCGATCCCCGCATCCTTGGCGCGTTGCAGGCCGTAGGCGTCGGCGCGGTTGGAAATCACCGCGCGGATACGGACCGGGCTGTCGCCGGTCCGTGTGCTGTCGATCAGGGCCTGCAAGTTACTGCCGGTGCCGGACAGCAGCACCACCACGTCACAGGTTGCGGACATCAGTGCGCCTTAAGGTTTTTCAGCTCGACCTGGGCAGCGCCTTCGGCGGCGGTGGCGATCTGGCCGATGACCCAAGGCTGCTCGCCGGCTTCACGCAGTACGTTCAGGGCCGTCTCGACGTGCTCCTGGGCCACGCAGATGACCATGCCCACGCCGCAGTTCAGCACGCGGTGCATTTCGGTTTCATCGACGTTGCCTTTTTCTTGCAGCCAGTCGAATACCGCCGGGCGGGTCCAGCTTGCCACGTCGACCACGGCCTGGGCGCCTTTTGGCAGCACGCGCGGGATGTTGTCCAGCAGGCCGCCACCGGTGATGTGGGCCATGGCCTTGACGGCACCGGTGTCCTTGATCAGCTTGAGCAGTGGCTTGACGTAGATGCGGGTCGGGGCCATCAGCAGGTCGGCCAGGGGCTTGCCGTCGAGCTGGGTGTTCTCGATGTCGGCACCGGAGACTTCGATGATCTTGCGGATCAGCGAGTAGCCGTTGGAATGCGGGCCGGAGGACGGCAGGGCGAGCAAGGCATCGCCGGTGGCGACTTTCGAGCCGTCGATGATCTCGGCCTTCTCCACGACGCCGACGCAGAAGCCGGCCAGGTCGTAGTCTTCGCCTTCGTACATGCCAGGCATTTCAGCGGTTTCGCCGCCGACCAGGGAGCAGCCGGACAGTTCGCAGCCGGCGCCGATGCCGGTGACAACCTGGGCAGCGGTGTCGACATTCAGTTTGCCGGTGGCGTAGTAATCGAGGAAGAACAGCGGCTCGGCGCCGCAGACCACCAGGTCGTTCACGCACATGGCCACCAGGTCGATGCCGATGCTGTCGTGCTTGTTCAGGTTCAGCGCCAGGCGCAGCTTGGTGCCGACGCCGTCGGTGCCCGAGACCAGCACCGGTTGCTTGTAGCCGGCCGGGATCTCGCAGAGGGCGCCGAAACCGCCCAGGCCGCCCATGACTTCCGGACGCGCAGTGCGCTTGGCGACGCTCTTGATGCGTTCGACCAATGCTTCACCGGCGTCGATGTCTACACCGGCGTCCTTGTAGCTCAGGGAGGGTTGCTTGCTCATGATCCAGGCCTTTAGGGGGGATTTCTGGGTAACGACCGACCGCCGGGGCCATTGAATAACCGTTGTACGAATTATTCCGGATGCCCAGCCATTGCCGGTCTGCGAAGGCGCGCGATTTTATCAGGCTTGAGGGGCAGCGGCCATCCTCGCGCCGACGGGCAGGGACATATCCACGGAAAAAAACCGATATTTCTTATATTGGTACTGTGTAGCGCGTCTGTATAAGGTGTAGCGGTAACCGGTTATGGTGATGACAGTGCGAAACTTCCACCGGGCGTGTGAATGTTTTGCCGGGTGCTGTGGTCACAGCCATGCTCAATCTTCTTCACACGGCCTGTTCCAGCCGTTATGTCCGGGAATCTTCCATGCGTTTGTTCAAGTTCTTGTCCGTAGGCTGCCTGTCGCTGATCAGCCTGGCGAGCCATGCCGAAACCCTCAACGGCCTCTATCAGGTGTTCGAACCGGTCACCAACCAGACGCCGGAGGAGCGCAACCAGGCGACCCTGCGCGCCTTGGATACGCTGGTGCTGCGCCTGACCGGCGATGCCAAGGCGGCCCAGAACCCAGGCCTGGCAGCGATTCGCCAGGATCCGCAGCAAATCATTCTTCAATATGGCTACGATGCTGGCCCGCCGGAAAGCCTCAAGGTCGACTTCGACCCAGCGAGCACTGATCGGGCCTTGCGCTCGGCAGGGTTGTCGCTGTGGAGCGCGAACCGGCCATCGATCCTGGGTTGGTGGCTGAATGACTCGGCCGAGGGTTCCAGCCTGGTGGGCGATGGCCAGGCCAGCGCCACGCCGCTGCGACGTGCCGCCCAGCATCGGGGCCTGGCGCTGCACTTGCCGTTGGCTGACCTGAGCGAGCAGATCGTCGCCACCGCGCCAAACCTGGAAGGCAGCGACCCGGCGCCGTTGCGCGATGCCTCGGAACGCTACGCGACGGACGCCTTGCTGGCGGTCCACGCCAAGGAAGAAGGTGGTCAGTGGCATGGCACCTGGCGCCTGTGGCTGGGGGACCAGCGCGAGCAGGGCACAGCCCAGGGTGCCGATCCTGCGGCCCTGGCCGATGCGGTCATGCTCGCGGTGAGTCAGCGTCTGGCGCCGCGTTTCGTCGCCAAGCCGGGCGTGGCCACCGAGCAATTGCTGGAAGTGCAGGGCATGAACCTGGAGCGTTACGCGGCGCTAGGGCGTTTGCTCGAGCCGTTCGGTGGGCAGTTGCAGCGGGTTGAAGGGGACCGGATCGTCTATCGGGTCAACGGCAGTGCCGAACAGCTGAAGGCGCAGTTGGCCCTGGCCAAACTGCAGGAAATTCCACCCGGCGAGGCCGTCGCGCCAGTGCCTGTGGCGCCGCCAGCCGCCGATGGTTCGGTCCCGGTTGCAGCGCCAGCGCCTGCGCCAGCAGCCAATTTGCGGTTCCGTTGGTAGGTTTTCTTTCTTTATATAGCTAGGAGTGGTTCATGGGCGATACGCGGCGTTGGTTCTGGTTGGGTGGGGTCGCCCTGCTGTTCGCGTTTATCTATCTGCTGCATCCGATCCTCACGCCGTTCCTGGTTGCGCTGTTGTTGGCCTATCTGTTTGACCCGGTGGTGGATCGCCTGGAAAAACTCGGCCTGTCGCGGACCTGGGGTGTGGTGACGGTCTTTGCGTTGTTCACTTTGATCGTGGTCGCGCTGTTGCTGGTGCTGATACCAATGCTCGCCAAGCAACTGCTGCGCCTGTACGAATTGGCGCCGCAGATGCTCGATTGGTTGCAGCACAGCGCGGTGCCGTGGGTGCAGTCGAAACTGGGGTTGTCGGACGGTTTCTGGAAGTTCGACAAGGTCAAGGCCGCCATCAGCGAGCACATGGGCCAGACCACCGACATAGTCGGCGTGGTGTTGAGCCAGGCCACGGCTTCGAGCCTGGCGTTGATCGGCTGGCTGGCGAACCTGGTGCTGATTCCCGTGGTGGCTTTCTACCTGCTGCGGGATTGGGATCTGATGATGGCCAAGATCCGCAGCCTGCTGCCACGTCATCGCGAAGAACGCATCATGACCCTGACCGGCGAATGCCACGAAGTGCTGGGGGCGTTCGTGCGCGGACAACTGCTGGTGATGGTGGCCCTGGGTTTCATCTATGCGGCTGGGTTGATGTTGGTCGGGTTGGAACTGGGACTGTTGATCGGCTTGATCGCCGGGCTGGCGGCCATCGTGCCGTACATGGGCTTTGTGATCGGGATTGGCGCGGCATTGATCGCCGGGTTGTTCCAGTTCGGCGGCGACTTGTACCCGATGGTGGGTATCGTGGCAGTGTTCATGGTCGGGCAGGCCCTGGAGGGCATGGTGCTGACGCCGCTGTTGGTGGGCGACCGCATTGGCCTGCATCCCGTGGCTGTGATCTTCGCAATCCTGGCAGGGGGCGAGTTGTTCGGCTTTACCGGGATCCTGCTGGCGTTGCCGGTGGCGGCGGTGATCATGGTGCTGGTGCGTCATATGCACGATCTGTACAAGGATTCGGACATCTACAGCGGCGCCGAAGACCCTGACCTGTAGGGCAAATGATGGGTGGGGTGTCAGGGAAACTGACGCTCCGCGCCCTTGCCGCTGCAAACCTTTGATTTTGCTCGTGGTCCGGCGCATTGTGCGGTCCGCGTCACGGGTATAAACTTTGCGCACTTTACACAGAGGCCACTAACGGTTCCTTGGGAACTGTTCAGTCAGCATGAAACCGATTCAGCTGCCCCTAGGTGTGCGTCTGCGTGATGACGCCACCTTTATCAACTACTACCCAGGCGCCAATGCCGCTGCACTCGGCTATGTCGAGCGGCTTTGCGAAGCCGACGCCGGCTGGACCGAGAGCCTGATTTACCTGTGGGGCAAGGATGGGGTAGGGCGCACGCACTTGTTGCAGGCGGCTTGCCTGCGCTTCGAGCAATTGGGCGAACCTGCGGTGTACCTGCCGTTGGCCGAGTTGCTCGATCGCGGCGTGGAAATCCTCGACAACCTGGAACAGTACGAACTGGTTTGCCTGGACGATCTCCAGGCCGTGGCCGGCAAGGCTGATTGGGAAGAGGCGCTGTTTCATCTGTTCAATCGGTTGCGCGACAGTGGTCGACGCTTGCTGATCGCCGCATCGACGTCACCGCGGGAGCTGCCAGTGAAGCTGGCGGACCTCAAGTCCCGTCTCACCCTGGCGCTGATTTTCCAGATGCGCCCGCTGTCCGACGAAGACAAGCTCCGTGCCTTGCAGTTGCGCGCTTCCCGACGTGGCCTGCACCTGACCGACGAAGTCGGGCATTTCATCCTCACCCGTGGCACCCGCAGCATGAGTGCATTGTTCGAGCTGCTCGAACGCCTCGACCAGGCCTCACTCCAGGCCCAGCGCAAGCTGACTATTCCTTTTTTGAAAGAAACCTTGGGTTGGTAGAACCTTTCCAACTAGTGGCTCTTAGCCTGCTTTGGACACGGCGAAACCCGCGGCCCTGCTGGGTTGCAGGCCACGTGAGATTCAAAATGGGCTTAAGCGCTTAGATGTAAACGTAAAACCGAGAAGTCACATTTGCATCGATTGAATTTGCAAATGAGGTTGATAGAAGGCATAGTCTCGCCATCTTTACTACTTCAGCCACGGTCGTGCCCATGCTAAATCGCTTCGCACCCCTCGTGCCTCTCGCACTCGTTACCCTGTTGTTCGGTTGCGCTGCCCACTCTCCAGTGTCCCAGCAAGAGCAACAACCACAGGTCAAGAACTCCGTTACCGCCCAGTCTTCCTCCGTTGCGTTCCAGGAAGAAATGGCCTCCGACAAAGAGCTCGCAGCCTTCGCCGGCAGCAAGCCTTACCAGCTTCCAGTACTGGCCGACAGCATCCTGGAACGCGGCATGTCGTTGATCGGTACTCGCTACCGTTTCGGCGGGACCTCTGAAGCCGGCTTCGATTGCAGCGGTTTCATCGGTTACCTGTTCCGCGAAGAAGCCGGCATGAACCTGCCGCGCTCCACCCGTGAAATGATCAACGTGAACGCCCCACTGGTAGCACGCAACCAGTTGGAGCCCGGTGACCTGCTGTTCTTCAGCACCAACGGTCGTCGTGGCCGCGTCAGTCACGCCGGTATCTACCTGGGTGACAACCAGTTCATCCATTCCAGCAGCCGCCGCAGCGGTGGCGTGCGGATCGACAGCCTGGGCGACAGCTACTGGAGCAAGACCTTCATCGAAGCCAAGCGCGCCCTCGCCATGGCTCCGACTGTGATGACTGCTCGCAAGTAAGCACACAGTTTGTAAGGCAAACTTAAAGTCTTACTTGAAGTTTGCCGCATAGTCGCTAGAATCCTTGATCATTGATTGATGGCAATCCGCCTGCGTACTTCGCAGGCGGATTTGTTTTCATGCCCACGGCAGAAAAGCCGCATCCAGATCAGGATTGTTCTGCATATGTCGACGTCGGCCCGCCTCGCACTTATCTTTTGCGCCGCACTGCTCAGTGCGTGCGCCAGCCGTACCCCGCCGCCAGCACCTGTTGTGCGGGCACCGGTGGTGTTTGCTCCCACGCAATCCTTTTCCCCAGCCGCCGAAGACGTGCTGTTCCGGGCGCTGGGCCTGGTGGGGACGCCTTATCGTTGGGGCGGCAACACGCCGGATTCAGGCTTCGATTGCAGTGGTCTGATTGGCTATGTGTACCGCGACGCCGCCGGTATTGCCCTGCCACGTTCCACGCGGGAAATGATCAGCATGCGGGCGCCTGAAGTGGGTAAGGATGCGTTGCAGAGCGGTGACCTGGTTTTCTTCGCCACCAACGGCGGTTCACAGGTCAGCCACGCCGGGATCTATGTCGGTGAGGGGCGGTTCGTCCACGCGCCGGCCACTGGCGGTACGGTCAAGCTCGACAGCCTGTCCAAGGCTTATTGGCAGAAGGCCTACCTGGGTGCCAAGCGTGTGTTGCAGCCGGAGCACCTGGCGCGTAATCCCTGAGTTGTTGTTGCCCTGATCTGTGGGAGCAAAGCTTGCTCGCGAAACAGGCGCCTCGATCTCTGACAGACCGCATCGCTTCCATCGCGGGCAAGCCTTGCTCCCACAGTTCGGGCGGCGCTCACAAGGGTGTGTCGGCCTTATTTACCTGATACCCGCCAAATCTTGTTCCCCACATCATCCGCCACCAACAACCCGCCCTGCTTATCGATCACCACGCCCACTGGCCGGCCCTGGGCTTTTTCGTCGGCATTCAGGAAACCGGTCAACACATCCACCGGTTGCCCTACCGGCTTGCCGCCGTTGAACGGTACAAAAATCACTTTATAACCACTGTGGGGCTTACGGTTCCAGGAGCCATGCTGGCCGATGAAAGCCCCTTCGGTAAACGGTGCGGGCAAGGTGCTGCCCTCGGCGAAGGTCAGGCCCAGTGAGGCGGTGTGGGGGCCGACGGCGTAGTCCGGGGCGATGGCCTTGGCCACCAGCGTCGGGTTCTGCGGTTCGACCCGGGTATCGACGTGCTGCCCGTAGTAGCTGTAGGGCCAGCCATAGAATGCGCCGTCCTTGACCGACGTGATGTAGTCCGGCACCAGGTCGCTGCCGATCTCATCCCGCTCGTTCACCGCCGTCCACAGCGCGCCGCTGCGGGGCTCCCAGGCCAGGCCGTTGGGGTTGCGCAGGCCCGAGGCGAAGATCCGGTGATTGCCGCTGGCACGGTCCACTTCCCAAATGGCCGCGCGACCCTCTTCGGCCTCCATGCCATTTTCCGCGACGTTGCTGTTCGAGCCCGTGGTGACGTACAACTTGCTGCCATCGCGGCTGGCAATCACGTTCTTGGTCCAGTGGTGGTTGAGCGTGCCCCCGGGCAGATCGACAACCTTGGTCGGTTGCGCCTTGATTTGCGTGTCGCCGTCCTTGTAGGGGAAGCGGATCAGTCGGTCGGTATCGGCCACGTACAGGTCATTGCCCACCAGGGTCATGCCGAACGGCGAGTTGAGGTTTTCCAGGAACACCGTGCGGGTTTCGGCGATGCCGTCGTGATTGGCGTCGCGCAACAGTGTGATGCGATTGGGGCTTGGCACTCCGGCGCCGGCGCGGCCCATGACCTTTTTCATCACCCAGCCACGGATGCCCTTGGCGTCGTCCGGCTTGGGCGGAGCGTTGGTTTCGGCCACCAGCACATCACCGTTGGGCAACACATACAGCCAGCGCGGATGGTCCAGCCCTTCAGCGAACGCGCCCACTTGCAGGCCCTGGGCTGGGGTTGGCTTGGCGCCTTCGGGCCAGCCGATGGCTTCGGCGATGTTGACGGTCGGGACGAGAGTCTTGTTCGGTTCGGGCAGTTTCGGCGCAGGCCCGGTGCCGTCGGACACTTGCAAGGTGGAAGACTCGCCGCAAGCGACAAGCCCGGCGGCGAGGGCGACGATCAGGAGATGGGGTGGCTTGAGCATGCTGGCTTCCCTATGAATGCATGTAGTTATTCATAGAGGAGCGTAGACGCGCGATGGTTCAACCGTAGGTAGGCCTGTCAGTCAGGCAGTAACTGGATTTTGTGCATGCTGAAAATCCAGTGTGGGAGCGGGGTGTATATGAGTTTTATGTCTGCCGAAGATTCACTGTGGGAGCTTGCTCCCACAGCTTCTTGTGCGGGATGAATCAGCCGTGGGCCTGTTTGAACAGCACCGCAATGCCAGGATGGTAGTGACCGGCTTCGTTGCGCAACTTGCGATAGGCGTAAGGGAAGTACCAGGCCACGGCGCAGGTGTTTTCCTTCTGCAGGTCGTCGATCATGTCCTGCAGTTCTTCCGGCGTGGCGCTTTGCTGGGCCTTTTGTGGTGAGACGAACAGGCAGCCCAGCTTCAGGTCGCTGGCGTAGCTGATGCGCTTGGCATCGCTGGTGACTTCCAGCAGCGGCTGGGTCAGGTTCAGGTTGGTGACCTTGGGCCAGCGTTGGGTGGCTTGGATAAAGGCGCGTTCATCGGCGCCGGCGATGAACAGATCGGCGCTGACGTTGCGTTCGCCTTCTTCATTCTGCTTGCGGGTCGGCGCGCTCTGCAGCGTGACCATCTCGGCCATCCAGGCGGCAGCCGACAACAGGCCAAGGTTGGCCCGTTCATCGAACCAGTACGGGGTGTCGTTATCGCCGCGCACGGCGTTGTAGCGGTCGATACAATCAAACCAGCGTTCCAGCACCGGGCGCAGGAATTCCAGCTTTGGATTGCTGATGAGCATGCCTTGCATGTTTTTGCCCTCTTGTTCTTGTGATATCGGGTCATGATGCCTATTTGATATCACTTGCCGTAGCGTGGCACAAGATTGGCGTCATTTTATTGATCGGGGCCAATGTTTGGTGCATGGCCCATGGCGGCTTTAATTGACGCTCCACCCCCAACCCTCTAACCTTCGCCGCTTGTTTCAGGTGCTCTATGACCCCGGTCGATAGAGTGAAACAGGGAAGCCGGTGAGTGCACACGAACCCGGCGCTGCCCCCGCAACGGTAAATGAGTCAAGGCTGCGCTAAAGCCACTGTGTCGCACAGACATGGGAAGGCGCACAGCCGGGCATTGCGCCGCTCATGAGCCCGGAGACCGGCCTGATTCATCCAACGGCATCACGGTGGGCGATGCCAGGCTTGTTGCCGTCTTTTTTTGTGCCCGCCCGCCGTTATCCAATCCCAACGGAGAGCTTCCATGACCGACATCCCCGATCGCGACGAACGCCACCTGGCGCGCATGCTGCGCAAGAAAGCCGTGATCGACGAGCGCATCGCCAACTCGCCGAACGAATGCGGCCTGCTGCTGGTGCTGACCGGCAACGGCAAGGGCAAGAGCAGCTCGGCGTTCGGCATGCTCGCACGGTCCATGGGGCACGGCATGCAATGTGGGGTGGTGCAGTTCATCAAGGGGCGCAACAGCACCGGTGAAGAGCTGTTTTTCCGCCGGTTCCCGGAGCAGGTACGTTTTCATGTGATGGGCGAAGGGTTTACCTGGGAAACCCAGGATCGCCAGCGCGACATCGCCGCCGCTGAAGCTGCCTGGGCCGTATCGCGGCAATTGCTCAGCGATCCGTCCATTGGCCTGGTGGTGCTCGATGAACTCAATATCGCCCTCAAGCACGGTTACCTCGACCTCGATCAGGTGTTGAGCGATCTGCAAGCCCGGCCGCCGATGCAGCATGTGGTGGTGACCGGGCGTGGCGCCAAGCCGGAGATGATCGAGCTGGCCGACACCGTGACCGAAATGGGCATGATCAAGCACGCGTTCCAGGCGGGCATCAAGGCGCAGAAAGGCGTCGAACTGTGAGTGATGCTCGCCACTGCCCGGCAGTGCTGATCGCCGCTCCGGCCTCGGGACAAGGCAAGACCACCGTCACCGCGGCGCTGGCCCGGTTGCATCGCAACCAGGGACGCAAGGTGCGCGTCTTCAAGTGCGGCCCGGACTTCCTCGACCCGATGATCCTGGAGCGGGCCAGCGGTGCGCCGGTCTATCAATTGGACATGTGGATGGTCGGCGAGCAGGAGAGCCGTCGGCTGTTGTGGGAGGCCGCCGCTGAAGCAGACCTGATCCTGATCGAAGGGGTGATGGGGCTGTTCGACGGTACCCCGTCCAGCGCTGACCTGGCGCGGCATTTTGGCGTGCCGGTGCTGGCGGTGATCGACGGCACGGCCATGGCCCAGACTTTCGGCGCCCTGGCCCTGGGCCTGGCGCGTTATCAGCCGGACTTGCCATTCGCCGGAGTATTGGCCAACCGCGTCGGCACCCTGCGCCACGCACAATTGCTCGAAGGCAGCCTGACCGAAGGCCTGCGCTGGTACGGCGCGTTGTCCCGGGAAACCGGCATCGAATTGCCCAGCCGTCATCTCGGTCTGGTCCAGGCCCGTGAATTGAATGACCTCGACCTGCGCCTCGACGCGGCGGCCGAGGCCTTGGCCGGCAGTTGCGAAGTAGCGCTGCCGCCAGCGGTGGCATTCGCCGCGCCCGAGGTGATCGCTGTTGAGCCGTGGCTCGCTGGGGTACGCATCGCCGTGGCCCGTGACGAAGCGTTCGCCTTCACCTATGGCGCAAGCCTTGATCTGCTGCGGGCCATGGGCGCGCAATTGAGCTTCTTTTCGCCGATCCATGACAGCGAGCTACCCGAGGCGGACAGCCTGTATCTGCCCGGCGGTTATCCGGAACTGCACCACGTCGCGCTGGCCCGGAACACGGCGATGCTGGCGGCGATCCGTGCCCATCATGCCGCCGACAAACCGTTGCTCGCCGAATGCGGCGGCATGTTGTACCTGCTCGATTCATTGACCGATGTCGACGGCGTGCGCGCCGAACTGCTGGGTTTGCTGGCCGGCGATGCGCAGATGCAGAAGCGCCTGGCGGCCCTGGCGCTGCAATCGGTGGATTTGCCGGAAGGCAACCTGCGTGGGCACACCTATCATCACTCCCTGACCAGCACCGAGCTTGAACCGATTGCCCGTGGGCATAGCCCCAATGGCGGGAGAGGAGCGGAGGCGGTATTCCGGCAGGGGCGGATGACGGCTTCCTATGTGCATTTTTATTTTCCGTCGAATCCCACAGCGATTGCTGCGTTGTTTGCGCCTGACCTTGAGGCCGCTATCGCGAGCAAGCCCGCTCCCACATTTGATCACCTAAACCCTGTGGGAGCGGGCTTGCTCGCGAAGAGGCCATGACAGACACCGCATTCTCCCAGGCCGAACGCGACGCCATTTACCGCGCTATCGCCGAGCGCCGCGACATGCGCCATTTCAACGGCGGCACGGTCGAACCGGCCTTGCTGCGCCGCCTGCTAGAAGCCGCGCACCAGGCCCCCAGTGTCGGCCTGATGCAACCCTGGCGGTTCATCCGCATCAGTGACCGTGCTTTGCGCGGGCAAATCCGTCAATTGGTGGAGCAGGAACGCGTCCGCACCGCCGAGGCCCTGGGCGAGCGCAGCGATGAGTTCATGAAGCTCAAGGTCGAAGGCATCGACGACTGCGCCGAAGTGCTGGTGGCGGCGTTGATGGAGGATCGCGAGCGGCACATCTTCGGTCGCCGGACCTTGCCGGAAATGGACCTGGCCTCGCTGTCCTGTGCGATCCAGAACCTGTGGCTGGCTTCCCGCGCCGAAGGGCTGGGGATGGGCTGGGTGTCGTTGTTCGAACCCCAAGCCCTGGCCGACCTGCTGGGCCTGCCCGCCGGGGCCAAGCCGCTGGCGGTACTTTGCCTGGGGCCGGTCGAGGGTTTTTATCCGGCGCCGATGCTCGCCCTGGAAGGTTGGGCGCAGCCGCGTCCGCTCAATGAACTGCTGTATGAAAACCATTGGGGTGTGAGCCCATGAGTGTGGCGTTGCTCAGTGCCGCTGCGGTGGCGCTGGATGCGCTGTTGGGCGAGCCCCGGCGCTGGCATCCGTTGGTGGCGTTCGGTGGCTTTGCCGATCGCATCGAACAACGCTTCAATTCCGGCGGGCGCGGCTGGCGCAGCCACGGGGTGACGGCGTGGATCATCGCCGTGGTGCCGCTGACCCTGCTGGCCACGGCTCTGTCCTGGGCGCCTGTGGTGGGTTGGCTGGTGGAGATCCTGGCGTTGTACTGTGCCCTCGGCCTGCGCAGCCTTGGCGAACATGTCGAGCCGGTGGCGCGGGCGCTGCGCAGTGGTGATCTGGACGAGGCGCGCCTGCGAGTCGGCTATCTGGTCAGCCGCGAGACGGCAGAACTGGACGAGACCGCCGTGGCCCGCGCCGCCACCGAATCGGTGCTGGAAAACGGCAGCGACGCGGTGTTCGCCGCGCTGTTCTGGTTCGCCGTGGCTGGCGCGCCCGGCGTGGTGCTGTACCGCTTGAGCAATACCCTCGACGCCATGTGGGGCTATCGCAATGAACGCTTCGAACGCTTTGGCTGGGCGGCGGCGAAGATCGACGACGTGCTCAACTACATCCCGGCGCGCCTGGTGGCGTTGACCTACGCGCTGCTCGGCAAGACTCGCCTGGCGCTCAAGTGCTGGCGCTTCCAGGGCCCGACCTGGGACAGCCCCAACGCCGGACCGGTGATGGCTGCCGGGGCCGGGGCGCTGGGGGTCGAGCTGGGCGGGGCGGCGGTTTACCACGGCGAACTGCACCAACGTCCGACGTTGGGCGAAGGTGTGCCGGCGAGTGCCGATTCCATTGATCGCGGCTGGCAATTGGTCCAGCGCGGGGTATGGTTGTGGTTGCTGATTCTCTGCCTGGGAGCTGAGTTCTATGCTTGAGCACGGCGGACGCTTGCGCAATGCGGCCCGGCAATACGGCATTGCCGAGGCCGATTGGCTCGACTTGTCCAGTGGCCTCGCGCCTTGGCCGTTCGACGTCCCGGCGATTCCCCTGCGGGCCTGGGCGCGCCTGCCGGAAACCGATGACGGCTTGGAGCAGGCCGCCTGCGATTATTACGGTGCGTTGGATGTGCTGCCGGTGGCCGGTTCGCAGATGGCCATCCAGCTGTTGCCGCGCCTGCGTCGCAGCGGCAAGGTCGGCGTCTTGTCGCCGTGTTACGCCGAGCACGCCGAAGCCTGGCGCCGCAGTGGCTATATCGTGCGCGAAGTGCTGGAGGCGGAAGTGGATTTCTTCCTCGACAGCCTCGACGTGCTGGTGGTGGTCAACCCGAACAACCCCACGGGCCTGAGCCTGGCGCCCGAGCGTTTGCTGGATTGGCATGCCCGCCTGGCCCAGCGCGGTGGCTGGCTGGTGGTGGATGAAGCGTTCATGGACGTCACGCCGGCGCTGAGCCTGGCGGCGCATACCCATCTGGTCGGGCTGATCGTGCTGCGTTCGTTCGGCAAGTTCTTTGGCCTGGCCGGGGTTCGCCTGGGGTTTGTCTTGGCCGAGCGCCGCTTGCTCAAGTTGCTCGCCGAGCAAGTCGGGCCGTGGGCCGTCAGCGGGCCGACCCGGGTGTTGGGCCAGGCGTGCCTGCTGGACACCGACGGCCATGCAGCCCAGCGGCAACGCTGCGAAGCCACCAGCCAACGCCTGGCGCTGTTGCTTGAACGCCACGGTTTCAAGCCGCAGGGCGGCTGCGGATTGTTCCAATGGCTGGTCACCGAACACGCCCAGGGGCTTCACGACTTCATGGCCCAGCGCGGCATTCTCCTGCGTCTATTCGTGAACACCAGCAGCCTGCGTTTCGGGCTGCCGGCCGACGACCGCGAATTCCTGCGCCTCGAACAGGCCTTCGAGGCCTACGCCAAGGACACCCAATGACCACAGTGATGGTGCAGGGCACCACGTCCGATGCCGGCAAAAGTACCCTGGTTACGGCGTTATGCCGCTGGGTCCGGCGCCAGGGCGTGGGTGTGGTGCCGTTCAAACCGCAGAACATGGCCCTCAACAGCGCCGTGACGGCTGACGGCGGCGAAATCGGTCGCGCCCAGGCGGTGCAGGCCCAGGCCGCCGGTCTCGAACCGCACACCGACATGAACCCGGTGCTGCTCAAGCCCAACAGCGATACCGGCGCCCAGGTGATCATCCATGGCCGCGCCGTCACCACCATGAACGCCGTGGCCTATCACGATTACAAAGCCACCGCGATGCAAGCCGTGCTCGCCTCCCACGCACGTTTGAGCGCCGCGTATCCGGTGGTGATGGTGGAGGGCGCCGGCTCGCCAGCGGAGATCAATCTGCGCGCCGGTGACATCGCCAACATGGGCTTTGCCGAGGCGGTGGACTGCCCGGTGCTGCTGATCGCCGATATCAACCGTGGCGGCGTGTTCGCCCATCTGGTCGGTACGCTGGAGTTGCTTTCCCCCAGCGAGCAGGCGCGGGTCAAGGGCTTCATCATCAACCGTTTTCGCGGCGACATCGCCTTGCTGCAACCGGGCCTGGACTGGTTGGAGGCGCGCACCGGCAAACCGGTGATCGGCGTGTTGCCGTACGTGATGGACCTGCACCTGGAAGCCGAGGACGGCCTCGACCAACGCCAGGCCGACAAGGCCGAGCAAGTGCTCAAGGTGGTGGTGCCGGTGTTGCCGCGCATCAGCAACCACACCGATTTCGATCCGCTGCGCCTGCACCCCCAGGTCGACCTGCAATTCATCGGCCCCGGCCAAACCATCCCGCCGGCCGACCTGATCATCCTGCCCGGTTCAAAAAGCGTGCGCAGCGACCTGGCCTATCTGCGCGCCAACGGTTGGGACACGGCGATCCAGCGTCACCTACGCTACGGCGGCAAGTTGCTGGGCATCTGCGGCGGCTTGCAGATGCTCGGCCAGCACGTCCATGACCCGCTGGGGCTGGAAGGGGCGGCGGGTTCCAGTGCCGGGTTGGGTTTGCTGGCTTTCGAAACGACCCTGGAACACGAGAAGCAATTGCGCAATGTGCGCGGGCGGTTGGCGTTGGAAGAGGCCGAAGTCAGTGGCTATGAGATTCATGCCGGCGTAACCAGCGGCCCGGCCCTGGAAAACCCGGCGGTGCATCTGGACGACGGCCGTTGCGACGGCGCCCAGAGCCTCGACGGGCAGATTTTCGGCACCTACCTGCACGGGCTGTTCGAGTCGCCCCAGGCCAGCAGCGCGTTGTTGCGTTGGGCCGGGTTGCAGGATGTGCAAACGGTGGACTACCACGGCTTGCGCGAGCGGGACATCGAGCGGTTGGCGGATCTGGTGGAGCGGCATTTGGATACTGGGCTGCTGCGTGAACTTTGTGGGATTTGAGGTGGCTGTACCGCCGTCATCGCGAGCAGGCTCGCTCCCACATTGGATCTCGGATGACCACAGAATTCATGTACACCCTAGATCAACTGTGGGAGCGAGCCTGCTCGCGATGGGGCCGGCAGCGACACCGCCTATTTGAAAGGTAAAAAACATGCTGCAACTCATCCTCGGCGGCGCCCGCTCCGGCAAGAGTCGCCTGGCGGAAAAGCTCGCCACGGACACCCGATTACCCGTGACCTACATCGCCACCAGCCAACCCCTGGACGGCGAGATGAACGCACGGGTCGCCCAACACCGCGCCCGCCGTCCGGCCGAATGGGCGCTGCTGGAGGAGCCCTTGGCCCTGGCCCGAGTGCTGCGGGAAAACGCCGCTTCAGGGCAATGCCTGCTGGTGGACTGCCTGACCCTGTGGCTGACCAACCTGCTGATGCTCGACGATCCCGAGCAACTCAATACCGAGCGCGAAGCGCTGCTGGACTGCCTGGCCGCGCTGCCCGGTGAAATCATTTTTGTCAGCAACGAGACCGGCATGGGTGTCGTGCCGCTGGGCGAGTTGACTCGCCGTTACGTCGATGAAGCCGGTTGGCTGCATCAAGCCTTGGCCGAACGTTGTCAGCGCGTCGTGCTGACCGTCGCCGGCCTGCCCCTGACCCTCAAAGGTACTGCGTTATGAATCACCGCTGGTGGCTGGACCCATGCAAGCCCCTCGATACCCAGGCTTTGGAGCAGGCCACGGCCCGTCAGCAACAGCTGACCAAACCCGCCGGTTCATTGGGCCGACTGGAATCGGTGGCGGTGCAACTGGCGGGCCTGCAAGGGCAGGTCAAGCCGAGCCTGGATCGGCTGTGGATCGCGATTTTTGCCGGTGACCACGGCGTGGTGGCTGAAGGCGTATCGGCCTATCCCCAGGAAGTCACTGGGCAGATGCTGCTCAACTTCGTCAGCGGCGGCGCGGCCATCAGCGTTCTGGCGCGGCAACTGGGCGCGTCCCTGGAAGTGGTGGACCTGGGCACCGTGACGCCTTCGCTCGACCTGCCCGGTGTGCGCCATCTGAATGTCGGCCCTGGCACGGCGAATTTCCTCCAGGGCCCAGCCATGACCGCGTCCCAGGGCGAACAAGCCTTGCACGCCGGCCGCGACAGCGTGGCCCGTGCCGTCGCCATCGGGGCGCAACTGTTCATCGGCGGCGAGATGGGCATCGGCAACACCACCGCCGCCAGCGCCCTGGCCTGCGCCTTGCTCGAATGCCCGGTGGCGCATCTGGTGGGGCCGGGCACGGGATTGGACGCGGCGGGCGTCGGCCGCAAGGCCCTGGTAATCGAACGGGCCCTGGCGTTGCACGCTGCCCAGGGCAACGACCCGCTGCAGATCCTGTTCAACCTCGGCGGTTTTGAAATCGCCGCGTTGGTCGGTGCGTACCTGGCCTGTGCCCAGCAGGGCGTCGTCGTGCTGGTGGATGGTTTCATCTGCAGCGTCGCGGCCCTGGTGGCGGTACGCCTCAATCCGGCGTGCCGGTCGTGGTTGCTGTTCGCCCATCGCGGCGCCGAACCGGGCCATCGCCACGTGCTGGAAACCCTCGGCGCCGAACCGCTGCTGGATCTCGGCCTGCGCCTGGGTGAGGGCAGTGGCGCGGCGCTGGCGGTGCCGCTGCTGCGCCTGGCGTGTGACCTGCACGGGCAGATGGCGACGTTTGCCGAAGCGGCCGTGGCGGATCGCCCGGCATGACCTTGCGCCTGGACCTGCTGCGTCACGGCGAAACCGAACTGGGCGGCGGCTTGCGCGGCAGCCTCGACGACGCCTTGACGGCCAGGGGCTGGGAGCAGATGCACACGGCTGTCGCCCAGGGCGGGCCCTGGGATCGCCTGGTCAGCTCACCCTTGCAGCGCTGCGCCCGTTTCGCCGAGCAACTCGGCGCCCGGCTCAACGTGCCGGTGCACCTGGACAAAGACCTGCAAGAGTTGCATTTCGGCGCCTGGGAAGGTCGCAGCGCGGCGGCGTTGATGGACACCGACGCCGAGGCATTGGGCCGGTTCTGGGCCGATCCCTATGCCTTCACGCCCCCCGAAGGCGAGCCGGTGCTGGCGTTTTCCAGCCGCGTCCTGGCGGCGGTCGAACGCCTGCACGCGGACTATGCCGGTCAGCGGGTCTTGCTGGTCAGCCATGGCGGTGTGATGCGCCTGCTGCTGGCCCAGGCCCGCGGCCTGCCTCGGGAGCAGTTGCTCAATGTCGAAGTCGGTCATGGCGCGCTGTTTTCCCTGGCAGTGTCGGCAGGTTTAGTGCTTAAAGAGGCGCTTTGAACATGTTGCCCTTCTGGATCGCCCTGCAATTTCTCAGCAGCCTGCCGGTTCGCCTGCCTGGCATGCCCGAACCCGAGCAACTGGGTCGTTCGCTGCTGTTCTATCCGCTGGTAGGGCTGGTGTTCGGCGGGCTGTTATGGGTGTTGGATTCGTTGCTGATGGGTGCGCCGTTGCTGCTTCATGCCGCGTTGTTGCTGGCGGCGTGGGTGTTGCTTAGCGGTGGGCTGCATCTGGATGGCCTGGCTGACAGCGCCGATGCATGGCTCGGCGGGTTTGGCGATCGCGAACGTACACTGCTGATCATGAAGGATCCGCGCAGCGGGCCGATTGCCGTCGTGACGCTGGTGGTGGTGTTACTGCTCAAATGGGCAGCGCTGGTGGCGTTGATCGAACAGGAGCAGGCCTTGGCGTTGCTCATCGTGCCGATGCTGGGGCGTGGCGCATTGCTGGGGTTGTTCCTGACGACGCCGTATGTGCGTGCCGGTGGGTTAGGCCAGGCGCTCGCCGATCACTTGCCGCGCCGCTCGGGCTGGCAGGTGTTGTCGGCCTGTGCGCTGGCTTGCCTGCTGCTGTTGGGCTGGGCCGGGTTGTGGGCGTTGGGGGTGGCCACGCTGGTCTTCGTCGGGTTGCGACGGATGATGCTGCGCAGGCTGCAAGGCTGCACCGGTGATACGGCAGGCGCCTTGCTGGAACTGCTGGAAACCGCGGTTCTGATCGCGTTGGCGTTGCGTTGAAGCCGGAGCTTGTCGGCGGGGCAGCGTTCATTTAAATTTGCATTCACTTAATCGCGGGTATATACACGCATCATGCTTCCTTCCCAATGTCTGTGCATCAATCTGCGTCGTGCCGCACGTGGCGTCAGCAGGTATTACGACGGCGCCCTCGACGGCTTCGGGATCAACGTTGCCCAGTATTCTTTGCTGAACAACCTGGCGCGCCTGGATCAACCGAGCATTTCCTCCCTGGCCGAGGCCATGGGCCTGGATCGCAGCACCCTGGGGCGCAACCTGCGGGTGCTCGAAGGCGAGGGACTGGTGGCACTGGCCGAGGGCGACGACCTGCGCAACCGCATCGTCGTGCTCACTGACGCGGGGCACGCCCGGTTGGCGGCGGCGTTGCCGGCGTGGGAAGCGGCGCAACAGAAACTGATCGATAAGCTGGGCGCCGAAAAACGCGCGACCTTGCTGGCCTTGCTGGATGAACTGGCGTGAAGCCGGTTCGTTCGATGATAAGTGGGTATATACCCGCGACTGGAGAATAAAAATGACATCGATGTGGCGTACCTGTGGTTGGGTCCTGGTGGGCAGCGCACTGATCCTGGCGTTGTCCCTGGGCGTGCGGCACGGCTTCGGCCTGTTCCTGGCGCCCATGAGTGCCGAGTTCGGCTGGGGCCGTGAGGTATTCGCCTTCGCCATTGCCTTGCAGAACCTGATCTGGGGCCTGGCGCAGCCTTTCACCGGCGCGCTGGCCGACCGCTTCGGTGCGGCGAAAGTGGTGCTGATCGGCGGTGTGCTCTACGCGCTTGGCCTGGTGTTCATGGGCATGGCCGACTCGCCGTGGTCGTTGTCGCTGAGCGCGGGTCTGTTGATCGGTATCGGCTTGTCGGGCACGTCCTTCTCGGTGATTCTGGGGGTGGTCGGACGAGCCGTGCCGCCGGAAAAACGCAGCATGGGCATGGGCATCGCCAGTGCCGCCGGTTCCTTCGGCCAGTTCGCCATGCTGCCCGGTACGCTGGGGCTGATCGGCTGGCTCGGTTGGTCGGCGGCGCTGCTGGCGCTGGGGCTGCTGGTGGCGTTGATCGTGCCGCTGGTGAGCATGCTCAAGGACGCGCCGTTGCCGGTGGTCGGCCACGAACAGACCCTGGCCGAAGCCTTGCGCGAGGCGTGCAGCCATTCCGGGTTCTGGCTGCTGGCGATTGGTTTTTTTGTCTGCGGTTTCCAGGTGGTGTTCATTGGCGTGCATTTGCCAGCGTACCTGGTGGACCAACACCTGCCCGCCAGCGTCGGTACCACGGTGCTGGCCCTGGTCGGGTTGTTCAACATCTTCGGCACCTACACCGCCGGCTGGCTGGGCGGGCGCATGTCCAAGCCGCGCCTGTTGACCGGGTTGTACCTGTTGCGGGCGGTGGTGATCGGCTTGTTCCTGTGGCTGCCGGTGACGACCACCACAGCGTACCTGTTCGGTATGGCGATGGGCTTGTTGTGGCTGTCGACGGTGCCGTTGACCAATGGCACGGTAGCGACCCTGTTTGGTGTACGAAACCTGTCGATGCTGGGTGGGATTGTGTTCCTGTTCCACCAGTTGGGCTCGTTCCTCGGTGGTTGGTTGGGCGGGGTGGTGTATGACCGCACCGGCAGCTACGACTTGATCTGGCAGGTGTCGATCCTGCTCAGCCTGTTGGCGGCGGCGTTGAACTGGCCGGTGCGTGAGCGGCCGGTGGCGCGCCTGCAAGTCCAGGTCGGTGCGGCATGAGTCGCGTCGGCCCGTGGTTGATCGCTGCCGGCGCCGGCCTGTTGCTGGCACTCGCCTGGTGGGGCTGGCACCAGGGCGGGTTGGCCGTGATGCAACTGGGCATGGGCACGTGTTGAACAATGGACGGCGGCGGGCGTGACAGAGTAACGTCGTGGCCTGACGGCAACGCTGATCACCTAAGGCAGTCAAAATCCGTGGCGAGGGAGCTTGCTCCCGCTGGGCTGCGCAGCAGCCCCCTTGTTGTGAGCGCTTCGCGCTGGAGCGCCTGCCCGGTCAAGCGGGAGCAAGCTCTCTCGCCACGGGTTCAGTGTTTTTCTTAAGTGAACTGCAATGGATGGTCTGACATGCTTTTAAGGAAATCCGACATGTTGATGCGCTGGTTTGCTGCTTCCGCCCTGTTGCTCGCTGTGACCGGGCAAGTCTGGGCCGCCGGTTGCCCGCCGTTGCTGGAGGGTTCGTTGCCCAAGCTGCGGGCCAAGGAAACCATTGATTTGTGCCAGCGCTTTGCCGGCAAGCCATTGGTGGTGGTCAACACTGCCAGCTTCTGTGGGTTCGCCCCGCAATTCAAAGGCCTCGAGGCACTCAACCAGCGTTACAAGGACCAAGGCTTGCAAGTGCTGGGCGTACCGTCCAATGATTTCAAGCAGGAGGCCAAGAACGGGGCGGAGACCGCCAAGGTCTGCTACGTCAATTACGGTGTGACCTTCACCATGACCGAGCCGCAGCCGGTGCGTGGTGCGGATGCGATACCGCTGTTCAAGCACTTGGCTGAACAATCCGGCGCGCCGAAATGGAATTTCTACAAGTATGTGGTGGATCGCCAGGGCAAGGTCGTTGGTAGTTTTTCCAGCCGGATCAAGCCTGACGATCCCGATTTCATCAAGGCGGTAGAAGCAGCCATCGCCTCCAGACCCTGATCGCCTGCCACGAAAAAGCCCCGCCTCTTTGCAGAGAGCGGGGCTTTTTTGCTTCAGGTGGCGAGGGGTTCAGGTTCGCCGTGAAACATCAGAAGCGGTAAGTCGCACCGACACCGAAACCGTTGGCGCTGTTTTCGTATTTGGCGTTGTAGGACTGGCCGAGGGCATTGCTGCCACTGACGTTAACTTTTTCTTCCTTGAGGTAGGAATAAGCCACGTCGATGGTCAGGTCGTCGGTCGGGCTCCAGCCAGCGCCCAGGCTGAAGATGGTCCGGTCGCCGGTCGGGATGCGTGGCGAACGGTCCTGGTTGTTGGTCGGCGCCTGGTCGAAGGACAGGCCGGTACGCAGCACCCACTGCTTGTTCAACTGGTAGGAGGTACCGATGGCGTAGGCCCAGGTGTCGTGCCAGTTTTGCTCTTCAGTAATGGAACTGAAGAAGCCGGGCGCGAAGGCACCACCCGTAGCGGGTGTCACACCGTCGTTGTTCACGGTGATTTCTTTCAGGCGGCTCCAGCGAGTCCAGGTGCTGCCTGCATAGACGGTCCAGGCATCATTGATTTGCTGGGTGACCGAGAAGTCCACCGACTCAGGTGTGGTGATGTCCAGCGAAGCATCGTAGCGCGCGCCATTCAGCAGGCTGGCAGGAGTGCCGGCCCCTGGACTGATTTCGGTATGGCCTTCGAGTTTGTATTTGACCTTGGAGTGATAGGTCAGGCCAACACGAGTGGTATCGGTCGCCTGGACCAGCACACCGATGTTGTAGCCATAGCCAATGTCGTCGCCCTTGATCTTCACGTCGCCATCGTTAGGCGACAGTGGTGTGCTCAGGGTCGATTCCAGTGAGCCGGAGATACGGTTGATGGTCGGGCCGAAACCGATCGATACCTTGTCGTTGAAGGCATAGCTGACGGTTGGCTGGAAAGTGACGACCTTCACTTCGCTCTTGCTGCCGAAGTTGCCGCCCTGGAAGCCGTTTTCATAATCGGTGATCAAGCCAAACGGTGCGTAGACACCCAGGCCGAATGCCCATTGATCATCGATGGGCTTGACGTAATAACCCATCGGAACGCCGGTGAGCGGGACCATGTCGCCCTTGTTGGTGCCGGACTGGGTGCCGCTGGCATCGTCGATATCGGTGGAGGCATCAATGGCGGCGAAGCCACCGGTGACTTGCTGGCGCTTGAGGCGCGACATGCCGGCAGGGTTGCCAAATACGGTGCTTGCATCATCGGCAACAGAAGAACGACCAGCGAAACCAGTGCCCATGCCACTGATGCTTTGTTCGTTCAAGGCAAAGCCACTGGCGAAAAGTTGAGTGGATGCCAAGGTAACGGCAAGGCCAAGGGTGGTTTTGAGCATCATTTTTTTCATTGTTAGAACTCCTGGTGATCACCGGGGCGAAAATTACCAACATTTTCGTTCAAGCGCTATAGCCTGGATGGCTTGATTTAGAGCGGTTTTGTAGGACAATCCGACCAGATTCGCGACCGTTGTAGGAACTTTCCAAATTTCCCGTCAGCAAGCGACTTGGTTCAGAGGCGAAACACAGCTTTGCCAGGCGCAGGTGAAATCTCGCAGGCGCCCTTGGGGGTGAAAGGTCTGGCGCCAGATGCGGGCCATGCCCAGCAGGTCATCGGTTTCGGGAAGCGGGGTGTTCTGTTCCTCCACCAACAGCCAGGCAATGGCGGTGGCGTAGCGCAGGTTGACGGTCAGTTCCAGGTGCGGGCCGCTGAGAAAGGCGTGCTGGCTGGCCAGGCCACGTACCAGGCTGGCACGTTCCGGGTCCAGCGCCAGGTAATGGTCCCAGAGTGCCTGGTGTCGGGGTTCGGTAATGCGATACAGGCCATGCCCGCGTCGATCATGCAGGGCTGAGCCCAGGGCAGACTGGCTGGCGGCAATGCCCAGTAACAAGGATTCCGCCGTTGCGCTGTGGCGCTCAAGGTAGAGGAGCGTCGGGCGGATCACATATCGACACAGTTCGCTGGCTGCGATACCCATAAAACCCTCGAAGCGTGAAAGGGGCGGAGCCTGAAGAGTGTGGCCTTGGCAGCGGTGGATCGGTCCAGGCCCCGCCGGAAGCGGATCATGCCGCTTGACTTGAAGTGTAGTGTCATATTTACGCTGTAAAGGACTGTTTTTAAAACATCTTCAACGAACGGTTATAACTGTTATATCCCTTGGTGCTTACGCCGTTTCGCTCGATCGAGAAATTCCGGGCAATAAAAAGCCCCGCTTTCTGGGCGGGGCCTTTGGGGTTTCAGCCTTTCTGGCGTCTCAGGCAACCAGTGCCTGGCGAGTACGCTCGATCACGGCCTGCAGCGGTTCAGCGCTGGAGTACTGATCGGGGTAGAGGCGTTCGCTGTGACGGGCGATGCCGTGTTCGTTGACCAGGGTGAAGCTGAAGCAGCCTTTGCGAGCGGCCATGATCAGGCAGTTCATCGGGGCAAAAGCGTTGGTTAGGGTGCGGATAGCATCCTGTGCATGGATTTGATTGGACATGTTATGGGTGTTCCTACAAATGACACGGTTAAGAACCGTGCAACGTTAAAACGTTCCAGTAACGTCGACCACCATTGGTCGAACGAAGAACCCGACTGGAACAAAGCAGCCAGTTTGAGCGCTATATAGAGTGCGCGCTTGGGCTGGCAGGTAGGTACTTAGGAGGGCAGGCAACACAGCGAGGGCAAAGGTTCTGGGCCCGGGGTGAAGATCCTGATCAATTTTGCAGGTTGGTTCGGTCAGAGTAATGAGCCTGGCAACACCCTTTGCATTCGATCAAAGGCTGTGTTGGCGCAAGATTTACCTGGAAACCATCGAGGGGGTCGGTCTCTTTTTTCGGTGAGGCGTCCTTTGAAGGATGGCTGACCGTGGAGATGTGTTCGACCCGGAATTGACTTTCAGCTTGGTACTAACGCTGCGGATACTAACGGATCGAACCCACGAAGGGAAGGGCGTTGGTTAAAAAATATTCAATAGGGCGATAAACCCGGGTGAGGGAGGGGCGTATAGCACAGGATTCAAGCGTATGCAGATGCGTCCCGCGCCACCGATGCCGTGCGCGAGGCCCCAGGGTTATCCCCAGGTTTTACCGCCAGATGCGCCAAAAAATCCCAGCGTTATAACCAGTTCGGCTGTTACTTGTGCACACTCGCTACACCACTTGTCACTGTACTGTCATGTCGAAACAATCCGGGGTGGGTGCCTGTATCCAAAATTTAAGTCAATGAAAAACATCGCTTTTTTTTACTGGTGAAAAAATCGTCAGTTTGAGCGCAGGCCCCGTTCCACAGGGCTTTGCGCGGGTTCAGGGTGGGTTGTCCACTGAGTTATCCACAGCTTCTGTGGATTGTCCCAAGCGCTTGCTCTAGCACGGGCGTGCTGGTTTTTTTCGGCTTTACCCGTACGAAAAAAGGAGTAGAGTGGCGCGCCTTCCGATCTGTCCCACAGTGTTTTATGAAGTTTCGCTCAGTATCAAATCCTGTTACCTCCGTACCCCCTCGTGTTACCCCACCCAAGCGAATTTCGATGCGGCTGGCTGAGTGGCTACTCGACAGCCCGCGACTGGGGGACAGCCCCAGCGTGAAGCACTTGGCCGGCCGTCTACTCAAGCAACCGGCCCGTGAAGGCGTGGTGGCTGCGCAAAGTCGCCTCGGGCAGTTGATGTGCCGTGAGTGCGGCAACGCCCGGGATCGACGCATCGGCCACGACCTGCTGCGCCAGGCCGCGCGGGCCGGTGATGATCGTGCTCGGCGGGCCCTCGGTGAAATCCAAGACTGAAAACGCAGACTGCGCTGGGCAACCCCCAGCCGCTTGGTTAACCTTCGGGCTTTATTTGATCGGCAGGAATTGTCATGGCTATGGATTTGACCAGCCTGTTGCTTGGCCTGGCAGGCGCTGCGCTGCCGTTGCTGGCACTGGCCTGGCACCTGCAACGTCAGGCCAGTGTCGCGCAGACCGAGCTGGCCCTGCTGGAAGAGCGCCTGGCTACTGCCCACATGGCCCACGATGGCCTCAACGCCCAGCTCGATGCCTGTCGCGACGAGATCAGTGACCTGAGCCAGGCCAACGCCGCCAAGCAAGCCGAGCTTGCCGCGGCCTGTCGTGAAGTCGAGTTGTTGCAGATCGAACGCGACAATGCCCGGGATGCGGCCCACGCCTGGAACCTCGAACGCGCCAACAAGGAAGCGGAACTGCGGCGCCTCGATGCCCAGGCGGCGTCGTTGCATGCCGAACTGCGCGAGCAGCAGGAAAGCCACCAGCAACGCCTGGATGACCTGCAAGGTTCGCGAGACGAGTTGCGGGCACAGTTCGCCGAGCTTGCCGGGAAGATCTTCGACGAACGTGAACAGCGCTTCGCCGAAACCAGCCAGCAGCGCCTGGGCCAGTTGCTCGATCCGTTGAAGGAGCGCATCCAGTCCTTCGAAAAGCGCGTCGAAGAAAGTTATCAGGCCGAGGCCCGGGAGCGTTTCTCCTTGGGCAAGGAGCTGGAGCGCTTGCAACAACTGAACCTGCGCTTGAGCGACGAGGCGACCAACCTCACTCGGGCGCTCAAGGGCCAGAAGACCCAAGGCAACTGGGGCGAGCTGATCCTGGAGCGGGTACTCGAACATGCCGGCCTGGAGAAGGGTCGCGAGTATCAGACCCAGGTCAGCCTCAAGGGCCCGGACGGCGAGCGTTTCCAGCCGGACGTGTTGATTTATCTGCCGGGCGACAAGCAAGTGGTGGTCGATTCCAAGGTCAGCCTCACGGCCTATCAGCAGTACGTGGCCGCCGAGGACGACGCCATCGGTCAACACGCCCTCAAGCAACATGTGGCGTCATTGCGCGCCCATGTCAAAGGCCTGGCCGGCAAAGACTATAAACGCCTGGATGGCCTGCACAGCCTGGATTTCGTGCTGTTGTTCGTGCCCATCGAAGCGGCGTTTTCCGCCGCCCTGCAAGCCGAGCCGAACCTGTTCCAGGAAGCCTTCGACCGCAATATCGTGATTGTCAGCCCGACCACTTTGCTGGCGACCTTGCGGGTGATCGACAGCTTGTGGAAACAGGAGCGCCAGAGCCAGAACGCCCGGGAAATCGCCGAGCGGGCCGGGTGGCTGTATGACAAATTCGTCTTGTTTATTCAGGACCTGGACGAGATCGGCAGTCGTTTGCAGCAGTTGGACAAAGCCTACAGCGCGGCACGCAATAAACTGACAGAAGGGCGCGGCAACCTGATCAGCCGTAGTGAACAGCTCAAACTGCTCGGCGCCCGGGCCAGCAAGAGCTTGCCGGCGGAGTTGCTCGAGCGAGCGATGACGGGGGCGGATGGCTTGCCCGAGTTGTCTGAAGAAGCCGAACCTTCTCAAGACTGAAGCAAGCCCTAAGGCTGAAGCAAAACCCAAGGCTGAAGCAAACCCCTGTGGCGAGGGAGCTTGCTCCCGCTTGAGTGCGCAGCACTCACGAAAAAGGGGGCCGCTGCGCAGCCCAGCGGGAGCAAGCTCCCTCGCCACAGAGGCCACTATGTTCCCAGGATCACGGTGTGGTGCCTACAACGGCAAATGCCGACTCAGCAACGCCCGCAACGCCGCCGGCTTCACCGGCTTGGCCAGGTAATCCAGGCCCGCCGCATGCACCTGGGCCACCGTTTCCGGCCGGCCATCGGCACTGATCACCACCCCCGGCACCGGCTCCCCCATGCGCGTGCGCAACCAGGCCATCAGCTCGGTGCCGGTCTCGCCATCGTCCAGATGAAAATCCACCAGTGCCAGTTGTGGCCGGCCACCCTGGGCCAGCCAACGCTCGCATTCTTCCCGGTTGCGCGCCGTCCACACCTGGCAACCCCAGCGTGTCAGCAGGCTGTTCATGCCGATCAGGATGCTGTCTTCGTTATCGACGCACAGTACCTGCGCGCCGCTTGGCAAATGGCCGTTGGGTTCGGCGACCACGCTGGGTACGGCGGCCTGCGTATGGGCCAGGGGAACGCTGACGCTGAACACGCTGCCGCGCCCTGGCCAGGAGCGTACGCGCAAGGTATGGCCCAGCACGCGGCATAGCCCGTCGGCGATTGCCAGACCCAGGCCCAGGCCTTTTTCGGCACGGGTCTGGTGGCTGTCCAGGCGCTTGAACTCTTCGAAAATCACCTGCAGCTTGTCCTCGGCGATGCCCGGCCCGCGATCCCAGACTTCCAGGCACAATTCGCCGTTGCGCCGACGTACCCCCAGCAGCACCGGCCCCTTGGCGTAGCGGAAGGCGTTGGTGAGGAAGTTCTGCAAGACCCGGCGCAGCAGCTTGATGTCGCTGTCCACCCGCAGGTGCGAACCGCGCACGCGGAATTTCAGGCCCTGTTCCTGGGCCAGGGCGGTGAATTCGGCGCCGAGGATATCGAACAGTTCGTTGAGGACGAAGGGCTTGCGGTCCGGGTTGATCTTGCCGTTTTCCAGGCGGGAAATGTCCAGCAGGTCGCTGATCAGGTCTTCGGCGGAGCGCAGTGAGCTGTCCAGGTGCTGCACCAGTTGTCGCGCTTCGTCCGGCAAGTCGTTGCACTGGTGGGACAGCGCGGCGGAGAACAGCCGCGCGGCGTTGAGCGGTTGCATCAGGTCGTGGCTGACCGCTGCCAGGAACCGCGTTTTGGATTGATAGGCCGCTTCGGCGGTGCTCTTGGCTTCGGTCAGGGCCAGGTTCAGTTGGGACAATTCCCGGGTGCGTTCGGCCACCCGTTGCTCCAGCCCCTCGTTAGCTTCGGTCAGCGCTTGCGCGGCCTCACGGAAAGCGGTGATGTCGGTGAAGCTCATGACGAAACCGCCGCCAGGCATCGGGTTCCCGATCAGCTCGATGACTCGGCCATTGGGGAACAGCCGCTCAGAGGTGTGGGCGCGGCCCTGGCGCATCCAGTGCAGGCGTCGGGCGACGTGGACTTCCGCTTCGCCAGGGCCGCAGAGGCCGCGCTCGGCGTTGTAGCGAATGATGTCGGCAATGGGCCGGCCAACACTGATCAAGCCGTCCGGATACTTGAACAGCTCCAGGTAGCGACGGTTCCACGCCACCAGTCTGAGGGACTGATCGACCACGCTGATGCCCTGGGTGATGTTCTCGATGGCGCCTTGCAGCAAGGCGCGGTTGAACTGCAGCACTTCCGACGCTTCGTCGGCGATCCGGACGACGTCTTCAAGCTGCATCTCCCGACCTTCAATGGCGGCTTTTACCACAGCTCTTGTCGAAGAAGCCCCAAGTACACCGGCCAGCAGGCGTTCGGTGTGGGCGATCCATTCGCTGTCGGCGTTCTGGGTCGGGTTGAAGCCTTTGCCCTGGCGGTAGGCAAAACGGATGAAACTCTGCCGCGCCCGTTCTTCGCCGACGAAGCGCGCGGCCAGTTGCAACAGGTCTTCGATGTGTACCGCCAGCATTGAACGGGGGTTGGGGCGGGCGCTGATTTCCTGGCCGATGAAGCGTCCGGCCTGCCAATGTTCCGAAACGCGTGTGCGCGACAGCACGGAGATCCAGGCAAACACGGTGAAGTTGCCGGCCAGGGACAGGACCACCCCTTGGGTCAGTGGCGTAATCGGCAAGTTCAATGGGTTGCCGTGCAACCAGGCCAGGCCCGGGAAGCTGCTCAGCGACCAGCCCAGGCTGTGGGCGGCGATCGGCAGCACCAAGGTGTAGAACCACAGGAAAATCCCTGTGGCGAGGCCGGCGAACACGCCGCGGCGGTTGGCCTGTTTCCAGTACAGCGCGCCGAGCATGGCAGGGGCCAGCTGGGTCACGGCGGCGAAGGCGATCTGGCCGATGGTCGCCAGGCTCGCCGTCGAACCCAGCAGGCGGTAGCTGACATAGGCCAGCAACAGGATCACCACGATGCTCACCCGTCGCACCGAGAGCATCCATTGGCGGAACACTTCGAAAGGCCGTTCGGCGTTGTTGTGGCGCAGCAGCCAGGGCAACAGCATGTCGTTGGAAACCATGGTGGACAGGGCCACGCTGGCGACGATCACCATGCCGGTCGCCGCCGAGGCGCCACCAATGAACGCCAGCACTGCCAGGGCCGGATGGGCCTGGGCCAGCGGCAGGCTGATGACGAACGAGTCCGGTAGCACGGAACTGGGCAGCATCATTTGCCCGGCGAGGGCGATGGGCACCACGAACAGCGCGGCCAGGGCCAGGTAGGCAGGGAATACCCATTTGGCCAGGCGCAGGTCCTGGGGCTCGATGTTCTCTACCACGGTCACATGGAACTGCCGTGGCAAGCAGATGATTGCCATCATCGCCACCCCGGTCTGCACCACCATGGACGGCCAGTTGATGGTTTCTTTCCAGTATTGCTCCAGGCGTGGGGCGAGCATCGCCTGGTTGAACAGGTCGTCGAAGCCGTCGTAAAGACCGAACGTCACGAACGCACCGACCGCCAGGAAGGCGAACAGCTTGACCAGGGATTCGAAGGCAATCGCCAGCACCATGCCGCGATGGTGCTCGGTGGCGTCCAGGTTGCGCGTACCGAACACGATGGTGAACAGCGCCAGAATCAGCGAGACGATCAGCGCGGTGTCCTGGGCACGGGTGCCCATGGCATCGGCCCCGGCACCGATCAGCAGGTTTACCCCGAGCACGATGCCCTTGAGCTGCAAGGCAATGTACGGCAACACACCGACCAGACAGATCAGCGCGACCACTACTGCCAGGGACTGGGACTTGCCATAGCGGGCGGCGATGAAGTCGGCAATGGAGGTGATGTTCTCCTGCTTGCTGATCATCACCATCTTCTGCAGGACCCACGGCGCCAGCACCAATAGCAGGATCGGCCCGAGGTAGATCGGCAGGAAGGACCAGAGCTGTTCGGCGGCCTGGCCGACTGCACCGAAGAACGTCCAGCTGGTGCAGTACACCGCCAGCGACAGGCTGTAGACCCAGGCGCGCATGCGTGGCGGCAGCGGCGTGCTGCGGCGGTCGCCGTAGAAGGCGATGGCGAACATGATGGCCATATAGGCCAGGGCGACAACGGCGATCAGCCCGCTGGACAACGACATGGAAACTCCCGGACAAAGACACCGGGACCTGGGCCCGGCAGGACAGTCTCGCACGCCGGCCCGGGTTCGTCAGTGTCGACCAAGGTCGAGGCGTGGCGGGGAGTCGCGGGTTGCGATCAGCATTGGGTTATAGGGTGTTCTGGCGGGCCTCATCGCGAGCAGGCTCGCTCCCACATTTGATTGGGGGTGAACCATGGATTTGTATTCACCTCAGGTTCCTTGTGGGAGCGAGCCTGCTCGCGAAAGCGCTGGGTCAGCTTGCATCAATGTTGAATGTGCCACCGCCTTCGCGAGCAAGCCCGCTCCCACACGGGGTCTCAGGCGAACATAAATTTTGTGTTCACCGCAGATCCAGTGTGGGAGCGAGCCTGCTCGCGATGGCGGCTTTACTGACCCAACGCGATATCCACCAACCGATACAACTCCTCGACCGCCAACGGCGCGGTGGCGAAGAGGATGCGAAACACCGTCGGCGCCACTACCACATTGATCAACCGCTCGACGCCAGGGTTCGGCGCATCTGGGTAGCGATCCAGGATGATCTGCAACTGGGTACTGAGGATGCCCACGCAATGCCCCGGGGTGGCGCAGGCCTGGATGTCGCGCATCATGTTGCGACCGGGCTCGGAACTCATTTCGTCCAGGTACTGCTCGGCCCAGGCGCGCAGGTCGCCGCGCAGGCTGCCGGTGTTGGCCGGTTCGCTGTCGGGGCGCATGCGGGCGATGGCGACGTCGGCCAGCAGCGCCGGCAAATCGCCCCAGCGCCGATAGATGGTGGACGGCGTCACCCCGGCGCGCGCGGCGATTTGCGGCACGGTCAGGGTGGCGCGGTCCTGCTCTTGCAGCAGGGCGCGGACCGCCGAGTGAATCGATTCCTGGACCCGGGCGCTTCGACCGCCGGGGCGTAAACCTTCTTTAATAGCCATGTGTCAGACCTTAACACAAAGAATTTGCTTTAAGCGCACGCCAGTAGCACACTCCGCAAAAGCAAAAAATTAGCTTTTGCGAATGTTCTTGTGGAGCGTGCCCATGTCCCGTCCAGCTTCGACCCGCGCCAGCCTGATCTTCCTGGCGCTCACCTTGCTCGGTTTTCTCGCCGCGTCCAGCGCGCCGACGCCGTTGTATCACCTCTATCAGGAACAGTTGCAATTTTCCCCGGCGATCCTGACGCTGATTTTCGGGGTGTATGCGTTCAGTCTGTTGGCGGCCTTGCTGACCGTGGGCTCGCTGTCGGATTACCTGGGGCGCAAGCCGGTGATCTTCGTGGCGCTGTTGCTCAATATGCTGGCGATGTTGCTGTTCATCAATGCGGACAGTGTCGCCTGGCTGATCGGCGCCCGCTTGATCCAGGGCTTCGCCACGGGCATGGCCACCAGCGTGCTGGGCGCTGCGTTGCTGGACTTCGACCGCCGACAAGGCCCGCTGATTACCAGCGTCGCGCCCTTGTTGGGCATGGCGTGCGGGGCGTTGGGCTGCGGCCTGTTGGCGGAGTTCGCGCCGCTGCCGCTGCAACTGACTTACTGGATTCTGCTGGGGCTGTTCCTGATTCAGGCCCTTTATATCTGGCGTCTGGCGGAGAGCGTCAGCCCGCAACCCGGTGCCTGGCAGTCGCTGCGTCCGACCTTGCATGTGCCGGTCCAGGCGCGGCGGGCCTTGTGGCTGATACTGCCGCTGAACCTGGCGGCCTGGGCGGTGGGCGGTTTCTATTTGTCCTTGGCGCCTTCCCTGGTGCGGGCCGCGACCGGGTCGACATCCAACCTGATCGGCGGTGCACTGGTGGCGGTGTTGACGCTCACCGGCGCGTTGTCCATCTATACGCTGCGCAACCAGGAAGCCGACAAGTTGCTGCGCCTGTCCGCGAGCCTGTTGGTGATCGGCCTGGCGCTGGTGCTGGTCGCGGTACACGGCGGCAGTTTGCCGTTGTTCTTCATTGGCACGCTGGTGACCGGCAGCGGTTTCGGCGCCGGGTTCCTGGGGGCGTTGCGCAGCATCATGCCGCTGGCCTTGCCCCACGAGCGGGCCGGTTTGATGTCGGCGTTTTATGTCCTCAGCTACCTGGCGTTCAGCCTGCCATCGTTGCTGGCCGGGAATCTGACGCGGGTGTTCGGGTTGATCCCGACGACCGATGGTTATGGCGCGGTGCTGATCGTGCTGTCGGCCGCTGCGTTGCTGGGGTTATCGCGTCAGTCGGTAAAGCCGGCAGGCGAGGGTGTTCGGCCTTGAAGCCGTGAGTGCAGGCGCCGCTGGCAGTGGGTTAGTCTTGGCGTCTCAGCATTTTTCCGGGCGATCCCTTTGAAAATTATCCGCAGCAAATCCTTCACCGGCGAACGCGCCTGGGCAGCGCTGGATATCGCCAACATGAACGGCATCACCACGCGCCTGCACTGGACTGATCAGCCGTACAAATGGCACATCAATGACGGTCAGGAAGTCTTCGTGGTGCTCGATGGGCAAGTGCAGATGTGCTATCGGGAGGGTGGTATAGAAAAAGATACCGTGCTGGACGCCGGGGATATTTTCTACGCGTCAGTGGGCACCGAGCACGTCGCCAAGCCGCTGGGAGAGGCGCGAATCCTGGTGATCGAGACCGAGGGCAGTGTTTGAGTGTTATCTGTAAAACAGATAACACATACAGAAATTACCCGTTATATAGATATTCGATTCGGCTCTAGCATGGCTCCACCTCATCCGAGGACAGGAGTTCGCCATGACATGTTGCACCGCCAAGCGCCGGTTTCGTCCCTTGAGCCATTTGCCCAGGCCGCTGGAGGCCATTCGCCAATTCACACCCAACTGGTTCGCCGTGGTCATGGGTACCGGTGTGCTGGCGTTGGCCTTGGCGCAGTGGCCCGGAAATGTATCGGGCCTGCACCTGTTGGGTGAAGGTTTGTGGTTGTTCAATATCCTGTTGTTCGTGGTGTTCACCGGTTTGTATGCGGCCCGTTGGGTGTTGTTCTTCGACGAGGCGCGACGGGTTTTCGGCCACTCAACGGTTTCGATGTTTTTCGGCACCATTCCCATGGGGCTGGCGACGATCATCAATGGCTTTCTGGTATTTGGGCTGCCGCGTTGGGGCGACGGTGTGCTGCCGTTGGCCGAGGCGTTATGGTGGCTCGACGTGGCCATGTCCGTGGCCTGCGGTGTGCTGATTCCGTTCCTGATGTTTACCCGCCAGGAACACCGCATCGACCAGATGACCGCCGTGTGGCTGTTGCCAGTGGTGGCCGCCGAAGTCGCCGCCGCCAGCGGTGGGCTGTTGGCCCCGCACTTGGCCGATACTCATGGGCAACTGGTCATGTTGGTGGCCAGCTACGTGCTCTGGGCCTTTTCCCTACCGGTAGCATTCAGCATTCTGACGATCTTGCTGTTGCGCATGGCCCTGCACAAACTGCCCCACGAAAACATGGCCGCCTCGAGTTGGCTGGCCCTAGGCCCGATTGGCACCGGCGCCCTGGGCATGTTGCTGTTGGGCAGCGATGCTCCGCTGATTTTTGCCGCCAATGGCTTTCCCGGCGTGGGCGAAATTGCCGCCGGGCTAGGGTTGGTGGCTGGCATTACGCTGTGGGGCCTGGGGTTGTGGTGGATGTTGATGGCGCTGTTGATTACTGCGCGTTATCTACGGGCCGGCATTCCCTTCAACCTTGGCTGGTGGGGCTTTACCTTTCCCTTGGGTGTGTATGCGCTGACCACGCTGAAGCTGGCGGACTTGCTCGGCCTGGAATTTTTCCGCGTGTTCGGTTGCGTGCTGGTGGTGATGCTGGTGGTGATGTGGCTAATCGTTGGGCGGCGTACGGTCTTGGGCGCCTGGCACGGCGAGTTGTTTGTATCGCCGTGCATTGCGGGGCTGGCGAAATAATCGCTAAAGACAGGTAATGTGTGGCCTGGATCGAAAAACGTTCATTCCAATAAGCGTCCACGCCACTCAGGAACATGGAAGATGAGTCACCCTTCGCAGTTCACCTTGCTTCGCACGCGGCGTTTCCTGCCGTTCTTCATCACGCAGTCCTTGGGTGCGTTCAACGACAACATTTTCAAGCAGTCGTTGATTCTCGCCATCCTCTACAAGTTGACCATCGACGGCGACCGTTCGATCTGGGTCAACCTCTGCGCATTGCTGTTCATCCTGCCGTTCTTTCTGTTCTCGGCGCTGGCGGGGCAGTTCGGGGAAAAATTCGCCAAGGACGCGTTGATTCGTCTGATCAAGCTCGGCGAAATCGTCATCATGGCGGTGGGCGCGGTGGGTTTTCTGTTCGACCATTTGTCGTTGATGCTGGTGGCGCTGTTTGCCATGGGCACGCATTCGGCGCTGTTCGGCCCGGTGAAATATTCGATCCTGCCGCAGGCCTTGCGCGAGGATGAACTGGTCGGCGGCAACGGCCTGGTGGAGATGGGCACGTTCCTGGCGATCCTCGCGGGCACCATCGGCGCGGGGATCATGATGTCCTCGGCACATTACGCTCCCGTGGTGTCCGCCGCGATCGTCGGCATCGCCGTGCTCGGTTACCTGGCCAGTCGCGGTATTCCGCGCGCGGCGGCGGCTTCGCCGCAAATGCGCCTGAACTGGAACATCTTCAGCCAATCCTGGGCCACCCTGAAACTGGGCTTGGGACAGACCCCGGCGGTATCCCGTTCGATTGTCGGCAACTCCTGGTTCTGGTTCGTCGGCGCGATCTACCTGACGCAGATTCCGGCCTATGCCAAAGAGTGGATGCACGGTGATGAAACCGTGGTGACCTTGATCCTGACCGTGTTTTCGGTGGGGATCGCCTTGGGTTCGATGCTCTGCGAGAAGCTTTCCGGGCGCAAAGTCGAGATCGGCCTGGTGCCGTTCGGCTCGTTCGGGCTGACGGTGTTCGGCCTGTTGTTGTGGTGGCACTCCGGCGGGATTCCCGACAGCGTCGAGGGCCACGGCTGGCTTGAAGTACTCGGCTTCGGTCACGCCTGGCTGGTGTTGATCGACATCCTTGGACTGGGTGTCTTCGGTGGTTTCTACATCGTGCCGCTGTATGCGCTGATCCAGTCGCGCACCGTCGAGAACGAGCGGGCGCGGGTGATTGCCGCCAACAACATTCTCAACGCGTTGTTCATGGTGATCTCGGCCATCGTCTCCATCGTGTTGCTGAGCCTGGCGAAGTTGTCGATCCCCCAGTTGTTCCTGGTGGTGTCGTTGCTCAACATCGGCGTCAACGCCTACATCTTCAAGATCGTCCCCGAGTTCAGCATGCGCTTCATGATCTGGCTGCTGAGCCATTCCATGTACCGCGTGGAGCATCGCAACCTGGACGCGATTCCCGATGAAGGCGCTGCGTTGCTGGTCTGCAACCACGTGTCCTTCGTCGATGCCTTGCTGATTGGTGGTGCAGTGCGTCGGCCGATTCGTTTCGTGATGTACTACAAGATCTACAACCTGCCGGTGTTGAATTTCATCTTCCGCACAGCCGGGACGATTCCGATTGCCGGGCGTCAGGAAGACATTCATATCTACGAAAAAGCCTTCAAGCGAATCGCCCAATACCTGAAGGACGGTGAGTTGGTCTGCATTTTCCCTGAAGGAAAATTGACCGGTGACGGTGAGATCAATGAGTTCAAGAGCGGACTGACGCGCATTCTCCAGGAGACCCCGGTGCCGGTGATTCCCCTGGCGCTACAGGGCTTGTGGGGCAGTTTCTTCAGTCGCGACCCGGCCAAGGGGCTGTTTCGCCGGTTCTGGTCGCGGGTGACGTTGGTGGCGGGTTCGGCGGTGGCGGTCGAGACGGCGACGCCTTCGCAGTTGCAGGCGTTGGTGGGGGAGTTGCGCGGTACTGTCCGCTAGAACGAAAAACTGTGGGAGTAAAGACCTGTGGGAGCAAGGCTTGCCCGCGATGGCAATCTAAAGGACGCCATCGCGAGCAAGCTTTGCTCCCACAGATTTTGCTTCAGTAGGAGCATTCAGGCGCTGACCTCAGGCGCTGACCTTGAGCCCGATCAATCCTGCAACGATCAACGCCACGCTGGCCAGGCGAACCAGCGCCATCGACTCACCAAACAAAATGATCCCGGCGATCACCGTACCCACGGCACCGACCCCGGTCCAGATCGCATAGGCCGTACCCAATGGCAATTCCTTCATCGCCAGGCCCAGTAGGCCGAGGCTGATCGCCATGGCGGTGATTGTCAGTGCAGTGGGAAGAGGGCGGCTGAAACCGTCGGTGTACTTCAGGCCGACCGCCCAGCCGACTTCGAACAGGCCGGCAAAAAACAGAATGATCCAGGACATCAAATACCTCCATCGATGGATGGGGTCGTCCCCGGATTAGGCACTCGATCGGGAGCCTGATCGAGTGGCGGGGTCGTCCCCGCGCTGGATGGATAGTGCCAATTACTGACCACTCGATCAAGTCTGCTTCAGTCGGCTGTCTGCCGGGCGGCGAGGGTTTCGCGGTCCTGTTTTTCACTCATGCGTCGGAAATACGTCGAGAGCAGCGCCCCGGAAATATTGTGCCAGACGCTGAACAGCGCGCTGGGTACCGCCGCCAGCGGCGAAAAGTGTGCACTGGCCAACGCCGCGCCGAGGCCGGAGTTCTGCATGCCCACTTCCAGGGCCAGGGATTTACGTTGGGCCAGCGGCAGCTTGAACAAGTGCCCGGTGAAATAACCGAGCAAAAAGCCGAAGCTGTTGTGCAGCATCACCACGGCCATGATCAGCAGGCCCGATTCGGCAATTTTCGCCTGGCTGGCGGCCACTACGGCGGTGACGATGATGACGATGCTCACCACCGACACCAGCGGCAACACCTCCACCGCATGCCGTACCTTGTCCCCTAGCAGCCGTTGCGCCACCACGCCCAATACGATCGGCAGCAGCACCACTTGCAGGATCGACCAGAACAGCTCCATGAACGACACCGGCAACCAGGCCGAGGCGAGCAACCAGATCAGCGCCGGGGTCAGCAGTGGAGCGAGCAGGGTGGTGACGGCGGCGATGGCCACCGACAGAGCCAAGTCACCCCGAGCCAGCCAGGTCATGACATTCGACGAGGTGCCGCTTGGGCAGCAGCCCACGAGAATGACGCCGACGGCGATTTCCGGCGGCAGGTGGAACACCTGGCAGAGCAACCACGCCACACCGGGCATGATCACGAAATGCGCGACGACGCCCAGGGCCACGCGCCAGGGATGACGCGCGACTTCGGCGAAGTCATCGAGCTTGAGGGTCAGGCCCATGCCGAACATCACCAGTCCCAGCAGCGGCACAATCGCGCCTTTCAGACCGATGAACCAGGTCGGCTGCACAAATGCCACGACGGCGAAAATCAGTACCCAGTAAGCGAAGGTGTTGCCGACGAAGCGACTCAATGCAGCCAGTGCGCGCATGACCTGATCCTTTATTGTTAAGAACACCGAATACTAGTGTGGGAGCGAGCCTGCTCGCGATAGCAGAGGATCAGTCAGCATTTCTGTGACTGTCATGCCGCTATCGCGAGCAGGCTCGCTCCCACAAGGGCAACCCGTTACCTTTAGATCCCCTGCGGAATCTCTTCCCCACCCAACGCCTCAACCAGCGCCGGCAGGAACTCGCCGAACGTCAGCATCATCAGGGTGAAACTGGCGTCCAGTTGGCCAAGGGCCTCGTCGCCACCGTCCTGCTCCGCCTGGTCTTGCAGCAGGTCTTCGAACTTCAGGCGCTTGACCACCATCTTGTCATCGAGCACGAAGGACAGCTTGTCCTGCCAGGCCAACGACAGTTGTGTCACCACTTTGCCGGTGTTCAAGTGCAGCTGGATTTCGTCGCTGGTCAGGTCCTGGCGCTTGCAGCGCACGATGCCACCGTCTTCGTGGGTGTCGCGCAGTTCGCATTCATCCAGCACGAAGAAATCATCTGCGGCTTTCTGGGTCTTGACCCAGTCGGTCATGGTCGCGGTGGGGGCCATCTTGACCGTCAGCGGGCGGACCGGCAGCGAGCCGATGACTTCGCGCAGGGTCGAGAGCAGGTCTTCGGCGCGTTTCGGGCTGGCCGAGTTCACCAGGATCAGGCCCTGTTTCGGCGCGATGGCGGCGAAGGTGGACGAGCGACGGATGAACGCACGCGGCAGGAACGCCTGGATGATTTCATCCTTGAGCTGGTCCCGTTCCTTTTTATAGACCTTGCGCATTTGCTCGGCTTCGATCTCTTCGACCTTTTCCTTCAAGGCATCGCGTACGACGCTGCCTGGCAAGATGCGTTCTTCCTTGCGCGCGGCGATCAGCAGGAAATCCTGGCTGACGTGCACCAGCGGCGCGTCTTCGCCTTTGCCAAACGGCGCGACGAAACCGTAAGTGGTCAACTCCTGGCTTGCACATGGACGCGCCAGTTTGCTGGCCAGTGCAGTTTCCAACGCCTCGGCATCAAAAGGCAGATCTTGGGTCAGGCGATAGATAAGCAGGTTTTTGAACCACATGGGGTGAGTCTCTCCTTTATACAAAGGGGGGCATTATTCTCTTCGCGGCGCCATAGGCCAACCCTTCGCTAAGCCTTTGGAAGGCCTGAAAAAATTAATTTAAAAAGTGCTTGCCAGCTTAAAGAGTGCTCCGTAGAATGCGCGCCACACCGAAAGCGAAGGGTGATTAGCTCAGCTGGGAGAGCGTCTGCCTTACAAGCAGAATGTCGGCGGTTCGATCCCGTCATCACCCACCATTCGTTCAACGTGTTACGCGCAGCGGTAGTTCAGTCGGTTAGAATACCGGCCTGTCACGCCGGGGGTCGCGGGTTCGAGTCCCGTCCGCTGCGCCATATTCGGTTATCTGGAATACTGAACGCCAGGTCACCACAGAAAGCCCGCTAACGCGGGCTTTTTGCTGTTTGCAGTTCCTGCGGTGTGCGTTGCTCATGTTTTTTTGCTGAATTTGCTAATTAAATCAGCACGTTACAAAAAAATGTGAGAGAATGCGCCCCGCATCGAAAGTGAAGGGTGATTAGCTCAGCTGGGAGAGCGTCTGCCTTACAAGCAGAATGTCGGCGGTTCGATCCCGTCATCACCCACCAAACTTTCAATGTTACGCGCAGCGGTAGTTCAGTCGGTTAGAATACCGGCCTGTCACGCCGGGGGTCGCGGGTTCGAGTCCCGTCCGCTGCGCCATATTCGGTCACCTGGAACGCTGAACGCCAGGTACCCACAAAAAGCCCGCTCATTGAGCGGGCTTTTTGCTGTCTGGCATTTGCCTGCCGCTATTGCTCAGCGTTACGGCTGTGACGGTAATCGCTGACCGCCTCATACACCGCTTTACGCAAGCGGTTGATACCGCCAATGGGGCGATGGGCCTCGATGCCGAACCAGGGGTTGAACGACTGGTTGTCGCAGGCCAGGTTCAGCTTGGGTGTGTCGAAATCCTGGGCCGGCACCTTGATGTGGGCCACGGTCTCGAACGGTGCGTCACTTTCCTGCCATTCAATACTGGTGTCTTCGATCGGCATGTACTTGCTCGGATCCTGGCGCTGGATCTGCAAGACAAAACATGCCGGCACCCGGTCTGTGGATAACTGCTGGTTCAGCGCGCTACGCAAGAAATTCGGCAGGCCCTGGTTTTGTGCGGGCAGCGTATAGGCTGGGCAGCTATCCGGGTCCGGTGCTACGCGAAACTTGGCATTGGCCTCACCAAACTTGTAGGGCGACACCGAGAAGTAAGTGGTCTGGGTCGGGCTGGCCGGAGGCGGCGAGAGTGTCGCCAGGGCGATGAACAGATGGCGGATCTGCCAGGTGCGCGGGTCCAGGCTCGGAAAGAAAGCCATCGCCTTCTTCCCGTCAGCCTGTGCGGCCACATTCTGGCGATATTCAGCGACGTCACTGACGAAGAAGTTCGGATGATTGAACATCACGAAGTCCTGCTCGCCGTGTGATTGCCGATCCGCCAGCAGCTGTTTGCCGGGCACATCCAGCAGCTTGATCGCCATCCCACGGGCATCGCGCAGGCTGTCGAACTGCGGATAGGCGTTGCCGTTGGACAGGCGAATCGTCGCTTGCCAGGTCTTCCCCGGTTCGGCAAAGACTCCCTGGCGCAAGGGGGCCGGCAGGTCGTTCGGCACCTGGACTTCGGCCATGACACAGCCGTGGGCCTTGGCATGGGCGTCACGCAGGTAGCGCGTGCCTTCACGGTGCTGGTCGACGATGCGAATAGCGGTCTGAATGATGTCCTGGGTCATGGCGGTTTCGCCGGGTGCAATCTGCTCCTTGTCCGGGACCGGCCCGCGGTGTTGCCAGGCGAACCAGGCCGAGGACAAGGCCCAGCAGAGCAACCCGATGCCCAGCAGCCACAGGAGCGTCTTGCCCAAAAAGGCGCCGAGGCGCAGCCAGAGGGTGATCAACATGCCAACATCCTTTTGCCTGTGGGGTTCATCATTACAGTTGCGACTCCAACGGCCCGCCCAGCACCTTCAAATACTCCAGCAAGGCCCAGCGTTCCTGCGGTTGCAGCAAGCGGCCAATGACGCCATTGCCTCGCTCGCCCGCACGGAATTCATGGCCGCTGTTGTGATTGCCGGTAATCCGGGTATCGAAGAGGAAACCGTTGGTAAAGGCTTCGGTGCGATAGCCCAGGTGGCGCGGGTCGTATTCGAAGTTGCCTTTATAGAAAGTGGTTGCGCGTTCGTCCTGAGGCGACAGCAATTGATAGATCGTCGGCACCGAGCCGTTGTGCAGGAACGGTGGCGTGGCCCAGACACCCGCCAACGGCCGGGCCTTGTAGGCGCGCAATTCGCGTACACCGATGGGCAGGCCGAAACCGTCCAGGGCCGGGCGCTCGGCGGGGGTGACGCCGGCATCGCGGTAGGCGCGGTTTTCCACGAATGCCGTGACGTAGGCCAGGCCTTTGGCGACCGAGAGTTGGCTCAGGTCCAGTGGCTCCGTCGGGGTCGGGTGCAGTTGCACTTCCAGCTTCGCCAGCTCGGCCGGATCCCATTGCAGGCTGGTCAGGTCGAAGCGGTGGTCAGCGATGTTGTTGGCGGTGCCCGGGTCGGTGCCGATCACCTGTATCGGCAGCATATGCAGTTGTTGCACCGGCCTGTCGGGGCCCTGGACCACTTTGGGCACATGGCAGCCGGCGCAGTTTTCGCTGAACAGGGCCCGGCCCTTGGCCGCCAACGGTTTATCGATCGCACCCAGCAGCGCTTCCGGCCACACCGGGGGCTTGAGCAGTTGCAGGGTTTCCTCGATCTTGTTCAAGTCGCGCACACGCACGCTGGAGGGGTAGCGCGCATCGCCTTGCAGTGGTTTGCCTTGGGCGTCGAAGAAACTCAGCGTGGCGCCAACCCCCAGCGCTTCACCGACGTTGCGGGCCATCGGTTGCTGGGCTGATCCGTTCCACTGCACCCAGTCGAACGTCCATATGTCCCATAGTTGCGGGTAATCCACCGGTGCGTTGGCGACCCGGTAGTTCTCTGCCGAAATGGCATCGCCGAAGCTGGCATTGGCGATGCGGCCGAAGGCGTCGGTACGGCCCGGGCCCTCTTCGGTGGGGTAGAGGCCGCGATGGGTATCGTTCCAGGCCACCCGCAGGAACGTGTCCAGGGAGACCTTGAACGCCTTGCGCAATTCCTCGTGGCGGGCATCGTAGTCCTTGCCCAGCACCTGGCGGGCGAAGCGCTCGAATTTCCATGGGTTGTAGTAGGTAGATGCCAGACTGGCGACCAATGCCTGTCCGAAACTGCCACCGCGTAATGTAGGAACACTGGAAGGCAGCACATGCTGAGCCGAGCCGCCATCGATCCGTATCGCCTGGCCTTTGAAGCGCAATTCGCCGGTATGACACGCCGCGCAGGTGATATCCAGGAACTGCTCGCTGCTGCCCGGATTCTGGTGCCGTGCAAACCCTACTGGCAAATTGCCGGGATTGTCAGGCGAGGCTTTCTGCGCCGGATCGACCAGGAAGCCAAAGCGCGCCAGGTACTCGGGCGAAGCGAAGCGTTGTTGCGAGAATGGCAATTCGAGGGCGGTGAACCAGTCGTAGCGCAGGCCTTTGACCTGGGTGCCCTGGGGGGTGAAGTAATACGTCTGGCGCTCGGCGGCGCTCCATTGATCCAGGTAATGCACCTGTTCGACGGGCGTATAGAACGGCAAGCGAGGATTGGCGACGTAATAAAGCACCACGGCCACGACGACGATCAGCAGCGCGAGAAGCAGCAAGAGAATGCGAGAGAGAAGGCGCACGGTAACGTCCTTGTTTTTTTGATATGTCCTTATGCCTCAGTGCCGCGCGGCGGGCAAGTGGCCATTACCCCTGGCCTGTAGGGGAGCGGCAATTTGTCCCTGTACGTCGCAGATGACAGATGCTTCATTCGTACAGGGTTAAAAAGCGTTTGCAGGCCTGAACTTATCGTTACTTTGCGGCTCACATGCCGGTAGCCATTGGTCGTGGCCGCCTGATAAGCTCGCGGCTTTATTCGATTGCCCTTTAGGCGCATGAACAAGGAAATAGCATGAAACAGCATCGGTTGGCGGCGGCGGTGGCCCTGGTTGGCCTGGTACTCGCGGGTTGCGACTCGCAGACCAGCGTAGAGCTGAAGACCCCGGCGCAGAAAGCTTCCTACGGTATTGGCCTGAACATGGGCAAGAGCCTGGCTCAGGAAGGTATGGACGACCTGGACTCCAAAGCGGTCGCCCAGGGCATCGAAGATGCCGTCGGCAAGAAAGAACAGAAGCTCAAGGACGAAGAACTGGTCGAAGCCTTTGCCGCACTGCAAAAGCGTGCCGAAGAGCGCATGGCCAAGATGAGCGAAGAGTCGGCTGCTGCCGGCAAGAAGTTCCTTGAAGAAAACGGCAAGAAAGCCGGTGTCACCACCACCGCTTCCGGCCTGCAGTACGAAGTGGTCAAGAAAGCCGACGGTCCACAGCCTAAGCCGACTGACGTCGTGACTGTTCACTACACCGGCAAGCTGACCAACGGCACCGTATTCGACAGCTCCGTTGAACGTGGCAGCCCGATTGACCTGCCGGTCAGCGGCGTGATCCCGGGTTGGGTCGAAGGCCTGCAACTGATGCACGTCGGCGAGAAGTACAAGCTGTACATCCCGAGCGACCTGGCCTACGGCGCCCAGAGCCCGAGCCCGGCTATTCCGGCCAATTCGGTCCTGGTGTTCGACCTGGAACTGCTGGCGATCAAGGATCCGGCAAAAGAAGACGCAGCCAAGTAATCGCGTCTGCTATAACGACAACGCCTCGCTTATGCGGGGCGTTGTCGCATCTGGGCTGCGGCAAATGGCAAAAAAACCGAACGCACGATGCAGGCTGCAGTCATAGGCAATACAGGCGCTGGGCTAGACGCAGTCAGCCGGTCAAGTCAATGAAATATTGGGTTTTTTTATGTGAGTAAAAAACGCCCGATCTAAGCCGGGGCCTTATGAAACGGGGGCTTCAGCGCGGAAATGCAGCTCTGTTCACAAGGTTATCCACAATTTGTGTGGATAACATTTCAGTGGGAGAAAAAATGAAGGCCCCGTGGAATTTTGCGCGATTTCTGCCCTTGGCAGGCCGCCTGCTGGCCCGCGGTCGATTGCCGACATTGCTGTTTGCCGTCGCCAGCAAAGGTGCCCGGGAGGGCGGGCGGTTGGGCAAACTCAAGGAGGACCTGCGTCTGCTGCAGGCCCTGTGCCTGGCCTACTGGCGGGGCGAATACCGCGCTGTCAGTGCCAAGTCGATGTTGTCGGTGGTGGCAGGGCTCATGTACTTCCTCAGTCCCCTGGACGCGATTCCGGATATCTTGCCGATGTTTGGCATGTTCGACGATATCGCGGTGCTGGCATGGGTCATGAAAACCCTCGACGTTGAACTCGAGGCTTTCCGCGCCTGGCGCTATCGACAATCCCCCGAGAAGCTGGCCCAGGTCGAAAGGCTTCCCGATACCCCGGAACAACTCCAAAGCCAGAAAAAGACCTGATTCGCTAGCAATTGCCCCTGAGAATTCATCGCACCGCGACCTTAGCCGGTATTAGGATTACACTTCCAAGGAAAAAGGCTGACTCGCTAAGTGTTGTTGTCCTACGGGGTAGACATGGATATTCAAATAATCACACGTGACGGAGAGCCCGAGTACGCGGTTTTGCCGTGGGATCAGTACCAGTCTTTGTTGAAGGCAGCAGGCATCGATCAAGCACCGCCGCGCGAGGCGACAGTCCGTCACGCGGCGGCACCCGGCCAGGTTCTCCCTGGCCTGGATCAATTACGCAGTTTGCGCGAAGGGAAGGGCATCGCCATTGAGGCGCTGGCCCGCACGGTAGGTATCAGCCCGTCTTATCTGGCCTTGATCGAGAGCGGCGAGCGTCAGCCCGATGCCGCGATTCGGCGCAGTCTGGCCTGGGAGTTGACGGTGCCGGGTTGGAGGGAAGAATCGTGAGCGTACGCATCAGTCGGCAGCATTGGGATGGGTTGTTGGGTGAATTGGACCAGGCGCGTCGCCAGCGCCATTTGTTGACTTACCGAGCGTTGCTGGAGCGCTTGCAACTGCCCAGCCCGGCCATGCAGACCTTGACTGCGGCCCTTGAACACCTGGCTGCGCTGGACGCCCGGGCGGAACAGCCGTTGCGCAGTTCATTGGTGATCAGCCAGGGTGCCAGTCGTTTGCCGCGAACCGGGTTCTTTGAGTGCGTTGAGCGCCTGGGTCGCTTTTCCGGGCCTTCCGATGGCGTGGCCGCAGCCTCCTGGCACGCTTCGGAAGTGGTTCGGGTTTTTGAATACGAGTACCCCGAGTCGGCGGAGGCCTGAATGCTCTGGCGACTCAAGGCGCGGGGCGGTTACTGGCTGGCGCGTCGGTTGTTTCATTGGTCCTGGTTCGTCCGCCAGCCGCGTGGCTGGGCCTGGCTCGAGGGCCAGTTTTCCCGCATGGCGAACCTGGGCGACGTCGGTGCGCAAAGCTTCTATGGGCACATCCTCACGTTTCGCGGCCAAGGGCTGGGTGCCCGTGAAGAAGGGATTCGCCTGCTGCGGCTGGCGGCATTGGCTGGGGATGGCAAGGCGGCCTACCAGGTTGGCGTGATCAGCCTGGCCGGTACAGCCAGCAAGACGCCAGACCCGGTTGAAGCGGCACGTTGGTGGACCTTGGCGGCGAAAGCCGGGCATCCATTGGCCGAGATCAAGCTCAAATCACTTGAAGATCAGGATCTCTAGGGTTATCCACAGGCTATTCGTGTGCAAATCAGACTAATTTAGCGAATCGCCCTACGCGCTCTATCTCCTTCCCCTGACTTAACTCTCCACTCATCCCCGGCAAAATCTCGCGCTCCTTGAGCGCTGCGAGACGTTTGCCCATGTTCGACCGTTTTTTCCTGCCAGCCCTTGAGCGAGCCCCGTCCTGATGGATCAGGTGAGCCGTATCGAGCAGGAACTCGACAGCTTCAACGACACTCTGTCGGTCTATCGCGAACAACTCGCACGCTGGTACAGCCGAGCGGCGGACCGGGCCAGTCATGCCGCCGACTTGCCCTCGCTGATGGGCATGGAGCGGGTGATCCGCTTCGGCGACAGCACCACCGCTGTCAGCACCGGTGACGATGATTTCCTCTCCACGGTTGTTCAGTGTCCCCACGGCGGGACGATGACGATCGAAAGCAAGTTCGAGTCGGTGTACGACATCCCGCTGGGCGACATCGTGGTGGATGTGGTGGACGTGGACAGCGGCAAGGTCACGCCAGTCACCCTCGATGCCCAGGGGCTGGGGACCTTCCAGGGCGAGGCGGGCAAGTCCTATCGGGTACACGTTCAGGGCGAGGTATCTCCCCAGCATATCGAGCAACTGTTTTCTTCCTACGATGGCGTGACCCGCGATCTGACGGACTGGCTGCGCGGCGAATGGCAAGGCTTCAAGCCGCGATGGGCGCAGCAGTCCTTGGCAACGTCGGCGGCTGCGGTGGGGAACGGGTTGCTCGCCGGTAGTTGGGCGGCGATTGAAAGTGTGTGGGACAGCATCAGCTTGCTCTCGGACATCCTCAAGGACCCTGGTCAGTTCGTTGAGCGGTTGGGCGAAAGCGCCAGGCAGCTAGAAGAGCTGGCGGAAAAAACGCCGCAGGTGATGGTCAAGCTGCAACTGCTGGCCAGCGACGAAGCGGCTTTATGCCTGTTGGTGCGTACCGCCAGTCTCTGGCTGGACATGCTGCCGCCCAGTGAGGTCGCAGGCGAAACGGCCGAAGCCTTGTCGAGGGTGACGGTGCAGTTGTTGATCGATCTGTTGATCGGCGTAGTCCTGACCTTCACTGGGGCGGGGGCTGGTATCGCTTATCTGTCGATGCGCCTGGGAAATGTGGGCGTGCACCTGCTGGGTGCCATGCAGCGTTTCATCCGTGGGATCTTCGCGGTGGTCAACGGCTTCATGACCTACGTGGATCGCTACAAAACGGTGGCGGCCCGAGGTATTGCGGCGGGGATCAAGAAAGGTCGGATGCAGTTGCGCTGGGATGCACAACGCAACACCACTTTGAAAAAACACGAACCCCACGACGACGCCCCAACCCAATCGAAAACCCCCAATGGCGACAGCGCCGATACCGCGGCCCAGACCCAGACCAGCGGCTGCCCGGTGTCGATGGTCACCGGCGAAGAACTGCTGACCCTCGACGACGGCACCCTCGATGGCCGCTTGCCGTTTGTCTTCACCCGTTTGTACCGCACCAGCGCCGCCGACCTGGACGTCGGGCTCGGGCGCGGCTGGAGCCATGCCCTGGCCCATCGCCTGGAGCTCGACGGCGAGCAGGTCACCTGGGTCGACCAGGAGAACCGGCGCACCACCTTTCCACTGCCCAACGCCCAGCGTCCGGCGATCCACAACAGCCTGGCCCGGGCGGCGATCTACCTCGGTACCGAGCCGGACGAACTGATCGTCGCCCAGGCTGGTGCGGACGCCGCGTTCCTGCACTTTCGCGACGGCCACCTGGTGGCCCTCAGCGACCGCCACGACAACCGCCTGACGGTCCAGCGCAACATCCATGGCGACATCAGCCGCCTGGACAACGGCGCTGGCCGCGCCCTACGCCTGCGCTACGAGCAGCGTCACCTGATCGCCGTCGACTACCAGAGCTTCCACCCGGCCATCACCCTCGACGAAGCCTGGCGGACCGAGCAGACGCTGGTGTCCTACCGCTACGACGGACGTTTCCGACTGATCGAAGCGACCAATGCCGCCGGCGAAAGCGAACGCTACGACTACGACGACCGACACGTCATCCTCCAGCGGCAACTGGCCGGCGGGGCGAGTTTCTACTGGGAATGGCAAGGCCTCGGGCCGGCCTCCCGCTGCGTCCGGCATTGGGCCTCGTTTGCGCAGATGGACAGCCGCTACACCTGGGGCGAGGACGGCAGCGTCACGGTCCGGCACCTGGATGGCAGCCAGGAAGTTTACGTCCACGACGACCGGGCGCGGCTGCTGCGCAAGGTCGAGCCCGACGGTGGCGAGCACCTCAAGGCCTATGACGAACAGGGCCGGTTGATCGCCGAACAGGACCCGCTGGGGGCGGTCAGCGAATACCGCTACGACGAAGTCGGACGGCTAGTGGCGCTGATGCCGGCGGACGAAGTGCCGACGTCCTACGAATACCGCAACGGTTTCCTGCATACCCGTTCCCGTGGCCAGGCCGTGTGGACCTACCGGCGCAATGCCCGGGGCGATGTGATCGTGAGCATCGATCCGGATGGCTGGCGCACGGAATATGCCTACGACGCCCACGGGCAACTGCTGGCGAGGTATGACCCGGACGGCGGCGAACATCGGTTCGCCTGGAGTCGCCTGGGCCAACTGACCGAAGAGATCCTGCCCGATGGCGGGCGTCGGTGTTTTTCCTACGACGCCCTGGGACGTTTGCTCAGCCGCAAGGACGAACACGGCGCCCTCACGCACTACCGATGGGACGCCGTCGGCCGACTGCTGCAAGTGACCTTGCCCAGCGGCGCCACCCGGACCTGGAGCTACAACGCCTACGGCAAGGTCACCGCCGAGCGCGATGAACAGGGCCGCCTCACTCGCTACGAATACGCCGACGACCTGCACCTGGTCAGCCGTCGCCTGAACCCCGATGGCAGCGAACTGAAATACCGCTACGACTCGGCGCGGCTGCTGCTGACCGAGATCGAAAACGAATCCGGCGAAAAATATCAGCTGAACTACACGCCCAACGGCTTGATCCGACAGCAAGTCGGCTTCGACGGCCAACGCACCACCTACGCTTACGACCTCAACGGCCACTTGCGGGAGAAAACCGAACACGGCGAGGACGGTTCGCAGTGGGTCACCCGCTACCAGCGTGACGCGGCCGGGCGGTTGCGGGTCAAGACCTTGCCGGACGGCCAGGCCATCGAGTACCGCTACGACGAACTGGGCCGGTTGGTCCACGTCAACGACGGCAGCGATCGTCCGCTGGCCTTCGAGTACGACGCCCAGGACCGGCTGGTCGGCGAGCATCAGGGCTGGGGCACCCTGCGTTATCGCTACGACGCTTGCGGGCGCCTCAACCACCTGCGCCTGCCGGACGACAGCCAGCTCGACTACCACCATGCCCCCGGTGGCGCGCTGACCGCCATCGACCTCAACGGCTCGCGCTTGACCGAACACCGATTTGACGGCGGTCGCGAACGGCAACGCCAGCAGGGCCGGCTGCTCAGCGACTACGCGTACGACGAACAGGGCCGCCTCAAGGCCCAGACCGTGTGGCAGAGCCAACAGCAGCAACTGTTCTGGCGCGATTATGCC